>JAABUZ0100000639.1_pt1 | contig 82173 bp, 53 predicted proteins | sample 5562091 | NCBI WGS metagenome assembly JAABUZ01 (sample SAMN12813069, study PRJNA571459) | rock metagenome | isolation source: Antarctica rocks | place: Antarctica: Victoria Land, Linnaeus Terrace sud | collected 2015-12-21
GTTGCCAGTTGCCAGTTGCCAGTTGCCAGTTGCCAGTTGCCAGTTGCCAGTTGCCAGTTGCCAGTTGCCAGTTGCCAGTTGCCAGTTGCCAGTTGCCAGTTGCCAGTTGCCAGTTGCCAGTTGCCAGTAGGGGAGTATTGCATACGCCCTGCCAGCAAGCCACCATACCTTGCCTTGGCGTGTTTGTCGGTGGGCGTAGACACTTCAGTGTCCGTCGTTTGCCATGCGACTTCAGTCGCAGGCCGACGTTGTTAGTCGCAGGACCGCACTTGAAGGAGATGTATGACCGTTCTCACCCAGGACGTCGTCGCCGCCGCGATGCCGGCTGCGGCGCACCCGCTCGACCCGCTGACGAGCGATGAGATTGCCGCGGCGACGCGGCTGGTGCGCGAGGCCAGGGGCCTCGGTCCGTCGGCCCGCTTTGTCGCTATCTGGCTCAAGGAGCCGCCCAAGGAGGAGGCCCTGGCCTTTAGACCGGGTGACGCGCTGGCGCGCGAGGCCTTCGTGCTGATCCGCGAGCGCCGGCAGCGCGCGACCTATGAGGGCGTCGTGTCGCTGACGGAAGGCGTGGTGCGCGAGTGGCGCGAGCTGGAGGGCGTGCAGCCGCCGCTGACGTTCGAGGAGCTGACCCACGTCGAGGAGGCGGTGCGCCGCGACGAGCGCTGGCGCGAGGCGTTGCGCCGGCGCGGCGTGGCGGAGGCGGACATCGCGTCCGCGGTCGTCGACCTGTGGCCCTCGGGCTACACCGGCCCCGAGGACGACCCCGCGCACCGCCGCTTGATGCGCCCGCTGACCTGCCTCAGCCATGGCCCCGACGACAACTTCTACGCCCACCCGGTCGAGAACCTCGTGGTGACGGTCGACCTCGACCTGATGGAGGTCGTCGACGTGCAGGACCACGGCATCGTCCCCATCCCCACGCGCGAGGGCAACTATACCGTGCAAGGGATGACCGACCCCCACAACGTGCCCACCTACCCGGCGTTGCGCGACGACCTGCGGCCAGTCTCCATCACGCAGCCGGAGGGACCCAGCTTCACCGTCGACGGCTACGGCGTGACGTGGCAAAAATGGAGCTTTCGCGTCGGCTTCACCCCGCGCGAGGGGCTCGTGCTGCACCACCTCGCCTACCTGGACCGCGGCCGGCGGCGTCCCATTATGGATCGCGCCGCCCTCTCCGAGATGTGGGTGCCCTACGGCGACCCCAGCCCGACCCAGCGCCTCAAGAACGTCTTCGACGCCGGCGAGTTCGGCATCGGCGTGCTGGCCAACTCGCTGGTGCTCGGCTGCGACTGCCTCGGGGAGATCCGCTACTTCGACGTGGCCACCCACGACCAGGACGGCGCGCCCAGCATGCTGCGCAACGCGGTCTGCATGCACGAGGAGGATGCCGGTCTGCTCTGGAAGCACACCGATCTGCGCACCGGCCACGTCGAGGTGCGGCGCTCGCGCCGCCTGGTGGTCTCGTCGATCTCCACCATCGACAACTATGAGTACGGGTTCTTCTGGTACCTCTATCAGGACGGCTCCATCGAGTATCAGATCAAGCTGACCGGGATCATCACCACCGGCGCCATCGAACCGGGGCAGCAGCCGCGCTTCGGGACGCTCGTCGCGCCCGGCCTCTACGGACCGCACCACCAGCACATCTTCAACGTGCGGCTTGACATGAGCGTCGACGGGCCGGACAACGCGGTCTACGAGGTCAACAGTGAGCCGCTACCCGCCGGGGCCGACAACCCCCACGGCAACGCCTGGGAGCCGCGCGAGACTCTGCTGGCGCGCGAGTCGGAGGCGCAGCGCACGATCAACCCAACCACCATGCGCTATTGGAAAATCGTCAACCCACGCTCGCGCAATGCGCTGGATCAGCCCGCCGGCTACAAGCTGATGCCCGGCGAGTGCCCCTTCCCGCTGTTCCAGGAGGGCGCGCTGCCGCTGGATCGCGCCGGCTTCGCGCGCAGCCATCTGTGGGTCACGGCCTACGACCCCACCGAACTCTACGCCACGGGCGACTATCCGTACCAACATCCGGGCGGCCTGGGGCTGCCGGCCTACGCGCGGCGGGACCGTCCGCTCGACGAGGCCGACCTCGTGGTCTGGCATACCTTCGGCGCGCACCACGTGGTGCGGCCGGAGGACTGGCCGGTGATGCCCGTCACAACCTGCGGATTCCACCTCAAGCCGGTCGCGTTCTTCGATGGCAATCCGGCGCTGGATGTCCCGCCGTCGGACCATTGCGGGCACGACGCCAATGGACACGGATAACGGATAACAGATAGGGGGATACAATGCTGACGCAGGAGCAGGAGACCGTCGACGAGGGCATGGCGTTGCTCTCACCGGTGTGGGCGCGCTACACGGGGATCGTGGCCGAGCGCGCCGAGGGCTGCTACATCTACGCCGAGGACGGGCGGCGCTACCTCGACTTCTCGTCGGGTATCGGCGTGACCAACACAGGTCACTGCCACCCGCGCGTCGTCGCGGCGGCGCAGGAGCAGGTGGCCCGGCTGATCCATGGCCAGGCCAACATCGTCTACCACAAGCCGCTGCTGCGGCTGGCCGAGCGGCTGGCCGCGGTCACGCCGCCCGGCGTCGACCGCTTCTTTTTCAGCAACAGCGGTGCCGAGGCCATCGAGGCGGCGATCAAGCTGGCGCGCTACGCCACGGGCCGCTCGGCCATCGTAACGTTCGAGGGCGGCTTCCACGGGCGCACCATCGGCGCGCTGTCTCTCACGTCGTCGAAGGCCAAGTACAAGGCGCACATGGGACCCTACATGTCCGGGGTGTACACGACGCCCTACCCCTACTGCTATCGCTGCCCCGTGCGTCGCGCCGGCGGGGCGCGGGGAGGGGACGACGGCTGTTGCCAGGCCGGACTGCCGGCCCTGCGCGCGTTGCTGGCCACGGAGGTCTATCCCGACGACGTCGCGGCGATCCTGGTCGAGCCGATCCTGGGAGAGGGCGGCTACGTCGTGCCGCCGGACGGCTTCCTGGCCGACCTGCGCGCGCTCTGCGACGAGTTCGGGATGCTGCTGATCGTCGACGAGGTGCAGACCGGCTTCGGGCGCACGGGCGCGATGTTCGCCCTGGAGGCGTCCGGCGTCGTGCCCGACATCATGGTGATGGCCAAGGGGCTGGCCTCGGGCTTCCCGCTCAGCGGCATCGCGGCGCGCCCCGAGGTCATGGATCGCTGGACGCCGGGCGTGCACGGCGGTACCTACGGCGGCAACGCGGTGGCCTGCGCCGCGGCCTGCGCCACGATCGATGTGCTGCGCGAGGAGGACCTGCTGGGCAACGCCCGCGCGCAGGGGGCGCGCCTCATCGCCGGGCTGCGCGATCTGCAGGCGCGTCATCCCGGCATCGCCGACGTGCGCGGACGCGGGCTGATGGTGGCGACCGAGTTTGCGACGGCGGACGGGTCGCCCGACACGGGGCGCGTGCGGGCGCTGCTGCGCGCGTGCGAGGAGCGCGGTCTGATCGTGCTAAACTGCGGGTCCTGGGACCAGGTGGTACGCTTCATCCCGCCGCTGATCGTCACGGCGGGGCAGATCGACGAGGCGCTGGCCGTCTTCGAGGCGGCCCTGGATGCAGTGTAACCCGTCTTGCAGCGGTCGCGTACCCAGCCGCGCAGCCGCGCCATCGCTCGGGGACCGGCAGGACCATGTCATCCTCGACCGCAAAGACGATTGCCGGGCGTAGGGGCGTATTGCCTACGCCCAATGGCGGCGATCCGGGCGATCCGGGCGTATGCAATACGCCCCTACGCCAATCTGGCCGGCCGCCATAGGAATGACATGACCTTGGGGACCAGCAGGCCAAGGTAGACAGGACGTCACGCTCATGATGGACATCGATCGCGCGGCGCGCGATCCCACCTTGACTGCCGAGGCCACCGCCCCGGCGCTGGCCGGATCGGCGCCGGGCGGTGAGCCGCCCACTATCGAGGAGGCGGCGCTGCACCTCTATCGGCTCTACGACCTCGGCTATAGCATCGACCTGGAGCGCGCCCGCGCCACGCTCGACGCGCCGAGCGCGCGCATGCGCCCTATCCTGACGCGCGGCGGGAGCATCGACATGCCCCAGCCCCCGCTCGTCGTGCCCCTGGGCGGCGGCGCCGTCCCTATCGGGGGAGAGTCCCTCCAGGGACGCATCGAGGCGCGCGTCTACGATCTGGGCGTCGTCGCCCTCCGTCTGATCGTCGACCTCCCGGCGCCGCTGCCCTGGGACCGGGCGGCCGACCTGCTGGGCGAGGCGGCCGGCGCCCCCCAGCGTAGCGACGACCTGCTGGCGCCGACGCTGGAGAGGTTGCGGCGGACGATCGGGCCGGCCATCGAGCGCCCCAACGCGACGATCCCGACGGAGGACTACGCGGCCCTGGTCATTGCCCACCTCGGGGCGGGCGCCCCGGCCGCGCGCCTCAGCGCCCACCCCGCCCTGTTGCGCGCCGCGCTCGGGGAGCGGCGTCCCTTGAGCCTGTCGGCGTCCGCGCTCGCCACCACGCTCAGCTACTACGAGGACGACCTGATCGTGCTGACCTGGAGCGGGGCCATCGTGATCGACGGCGACCCCCTGGCGCGCGAGGACGCGACCTTCTTGCTGGAGGTGGCCAACGCGCAGTTGCTGGCCTTCCGGGCCTACGACGCCGAGGTCGAGCAGGGCCTGGAGCGGGTCGCGCCGCGCCTGCGCCGGCCGCGCCGCGTGCATTGGTGGGAACTGGGCGCGGCCACGCGCTTCCAGCACGAGATCCACAGCCTGGTCCTCGGCAGCGTCGAGACCAGCGCGCGCGTGGAGAACGCGCTCAAGGTCACCGAGGACGTGTACTGGAATCGCGTCTACGCGGCGGCGCTGACCGCCCTCCACGTCGAGGCATGGCGCCGCGGGACGGAGCGCACGCTCGACGCGTTGCGGCACTCCGCGACGCTCTTCGCGGACGAGGCGGAGGCCGCCCGCGCGCTGCTGCTCGAATGGCTGATCATCGTGCTCATCGCGGTCGAACTGCTCGTCGCCATCGTCGGCCTGCACCGCTAGGGCACGTTCTTGCCACTGCTAAAGAGGTCGTCGCCTAACTCCGTCGGAGATGGCGCAACGTAAAGTGCGGTAGGATAGTACCAATAGGCCTATGGGCAACGGACGTGCATGAGTGAGCGCGCGCAGGCGTACTGGAGTCACCAGGAACGCATCACTGAGAGGCGCCCGGAAGATACGCGCGCTAACCGTGAAGCAGGGGCCTTGTATCCCCGGGTAGACCGGGCGCGAGAGGACGACGAGATGGGACAGACGGCGACATGGACGACGTATCGCGTCCCGAATTGGTTGTTGAGCGACACGGAGGAGAGCGTCGTGGGAGCACTCTGGCATCAGCGCTCGATCTCGACCTTGGCCGACATGCTGGAAGACGTGTCCGCGCGCCGCGGCTCGGTCTGGGGCGTTGCCGACCAGATCGCTCTCATCGGGCTGCAACACGAGGATGGGACCGACTACGACCCGCGCCCCGACGTGATGGTCCTCCGCCAGCCCTTGGCCGGCAACCCCGCGTCCGTGCGCCTCGACCGCGTCGGCGCGCCGTTGTTCGTGGCCGAGGTCGCCAGCGACTCGACGAAGCTCAACGACCAGGGGGACAAGAGGCAGGCCTATGCCGCGATCGGCATCCCCGAGTACGTCGTGTTCGACCCCGACGGGAGCCTGCTCGCGACGCCGATCCTGGCCTGGCGCCTGGAGCACGGATCATATGTGCGCTGGTACGCGGAAGCGGATGGCTGGTGGCACAGCAGCGCGCTCGACCTGTCATTTCGGGCCGCGCAACCGCTCCTCAGCGTGCGCGACCGCGATGGCGTCATCATCGAGCCGGCCGGCCAACTGCGCCGACGCATGCGCCAGGAAGAACAACGCCTCCGCGAACTGGCCGACCGCATCGCGGCCGAGGAGCGCGGCAGGAACGAGCTGGCCGACCGCCTCGCGGCCGAGGAGCGCCAGCGGGCTGCCCTGGAACAGCGCCTCCAGGAGGAGGCCCAGCTGCGCGCCGCGCTGGAGGAGCGCCTGCGCCGCCTGCAAGGAGGGCACGACGCGCCGGATGCGGATAGCAGGTAGGAGACCGCGCACAGCCGGGACCCCGATGATGCTCTCCTTCGTCAGGGGCGCCGTGGTCAAGGCAACTGACGATCTTGCGTGCCCGACGCGACGCGCACCGGGTCGCCGACGGCGAGGTTGCCCCCGGCCAGTACCCGCGCGTAGAGGCGCGCCTGACCAGGGTGGAGCTTGGCCGAGAGCCGCTCGTACCCACGATCGTGGAAGTTGGAGGCGATGTTGCGACAGGGGACGGTATACGACGTCACCTGGAGCGCCACCTCGTCGCCCAAGTAGAGAGCGTCGCCGGGCTTGAGCGCCTCGAAGTCGATGCCCTCGACGGTGACGTTCTCGCCCAGCGTGCCCGGACGCACATAGTGCCCCTCCTCGCGCAGCCGCGCGATCAGCTCGGCGGCGTAGAGGCATACCGCCCGCCCTGGACCGCCGTGGTACCTGGTGTTGCGGTGGGCGTCGCCTTCCAGGCCAAGACGCGTCACATACGCGCGGCCCACGGGCAGCTTGGGCAGACCGCCGGTCGAGACGTTGAGCGACATGATGCGGCCGGCCATCAGCCTACCAGCATCCCGAGCCACGTAGACGCTTGTAGCCTGCCGCAGTAGTGTAGAGGCGCGGCAGGCCCGTCCGGGAGCGCCACCCTCCAGCCGGCCATTGTGTGCTGGCTGAACGCCGGCGCTCCCGGGAACTCATCGACATCCCGGGCTAGCCGTAGACGTAGGCAAGCTCGGCGTCGGCATCGACGTCCACGGGCAGCGGCATGTCGCCGTAGGGATCGTCGGGCGTCGAGCGCGCCCAATCCGGCGCCGGCCCACCGGTAGGCAGGCCGTCGGCCGGTGTCGGAAGCGGAGAATGCGGCGCGGCAGCGGCGACCTCCACGGCGTCCGCGCCCAGGATGGCCCGCACCTTTTCCAGCAACTCGGGGCAGCAGTTGAATGTCAGGTCCGAGCTGGGCAACCGGATAGGCACGTGGCGGCCGTCCACGACCGTCATCAGATCGACGCGATTGGGGCCGGGCGTGTACTGCTGGAGCAGCAGGTAGGCGTCTTGCAGGCGCGCCAGGTCGCGCTCCTTGTCGGCGGAGCGTGGCACGTTGATCGTCCAGCGCTCGGCGCCGCTGCCGACCTTGTGCTCGAACACCGACGCCTCCTCGACGATCAGCTGCAAGCGGTCGTTGCGCACGTCCACGTTGCCCTCGATCAGCAGGATGGCCTCTTCCTGCCACAGTTCGCGAAAGCGCGCGTAGGTGCGCGGGAAGGCCACGGCTTCGATGGTGCGCTCCAGGTCCTCCAGCTCCAGCACCAGCATGGTCTCGTTCTTCTTGGTCAGGATCTGGCGCATGCCCACCACCTGCGCGCCGACCTTGACCCGCTTGCCGGCCAGGGCCGGGGTGATGGCGCCGATGGGGGTCGTGCCCAGGTGGCTGCTCTGCGCCAGGAAGGCCGACAGCGGGTGCTCGGAGACGTAGAGTCCCAGCATCTCTTTCTCCCAGGCCAGCAGTTCCTTTTGCGTGTACTCCTTGGCCGTCTGCAGCGTGATAGAGGGCATGCCCAGCGCCTCGACATCCTCGGCGGCCGCGAACAAGGAGATCTGACCGGCGTCGGCCGCGCGGCTGGCGCGCTGCGCCTGCGAGCAGATGGCGTCCAGGTTGCCCAGCAGCAGGCTGCGGTTGGCCAGGCCCGTCGCGCCGCCGCCGGTGTTGAGGGTATCCATGGCCCCCGCCTTGACCAGGCTCTCCAGGGCGCGCTTGTTGAGGAACTTCCAGTCCACGCGGCGGCAGAAGTCGTCCAGGTCGCGGAAAGGACCGCCCTCGTGCCGCGCGTCGACAATACTCCTGATGGCGCCCGCGCCGACGTTCTTGACCGCCTGCAGGGCGTAGCGCACCGCGCCGTCCTCGACCGAGAAGTCCAGCTCGCTGTGGTTGACGTCCGGCGGCCGGATAGCGATGCCCAGGCGGCGGCACTCGCCGAGCACCACGGTCATGCGGTCGGGCGTGCCCGTCTCGATGGAGAGGCTGGCGGCCATGTACTCGACCTTGAACTTTGCCTTCAGGTAGGCCGTCTGGCAGGCCAGCTGCGCGTAGGCCGCGGCGTGGCTGTTGTGCGAGACGACCTCGTTGGCGATAAAGTTCAAGGGCCCGTCGGGCGCCATCTCCACGTCGTACGTCTGTCCCTCGCCCCAGGGCTCTATGGAGACGATGGGGTCGCCGTTCTGGGCATGTGCCAGGGCCAGATGGTGCTCGACGACAAACTTGAAGTCCTCGGGCGTGACCACGACGTAGGGCAGGTCGCCGTACTTGTCGGCGAAGTAGGCGGGCACGCGGTCCATGCCGTCCATCTCCCAGTAGACGCCGGCAAAGTAGAAGTCGCAGATACGGCCACCAGGCAAGACTTTGTGCATCTCGAAGTCGACGCCTTGCGCGATGAGCCACTCGCACATGTCGCGCTCCGGCCCGCTGGCGCACCACATGCCGTTCGAGGCGATGGAGCACCGCCCGTATCCCGGCCCGCTGTCGTAGCAGGCCCGCGTGCCGGCGATGCTCTTGCCGATGAACTCGACGCGCCAGGCAGGGTCGTTGGCCCATAGCCATTTGACGCGCTCGTGCATCGCCGCCACGGCGTTGCGCGTCAAATCCGGGTGCAAGGCGTGCATGGGCTTCATGTGCGCAACCTTGTCCTCGTCCAAATGACCAGTGCAACTTAGTGCGTGTAACCCGCCGATTGGCCTCGACCTGCGACTGAAGTCGCATGGCACATCACGGACACTAAAGTGTCTCGACGGCTCACCGTGACCGCCCAGATAGTTCAACTGGCCTGCACGACCTATGGGCCCGCGCATCTCGGCGTATCTGCTAGCTGCCACAGACACTTCAGTGTCCGTTGTTTGCCATGCGACTTCAGTCGCAGGCCGCGCCTCGCGCATGGTCTCCGTCACCTGACGTGGCGCGGTCATCAGCTCCAGACCGACCTCCATCTCGTCGATGCGCCGGTAGCCCTCGGTCGTCAGCAGCCGGTGCTCGGGGGTGGCCACGATCACCTTGCCGCTCTCGGTCGTCACCCGCACGAGCGTCTTGCGTCCCGTCTTGACGACGCGTCGCACCTTGTGCGGCCGTATTTGGCCATCGGGCCACATGGCCATGATCTCGGTGGGCGGGTGGCGATGCGCGGCCGAGAGGTGCATCCTGGCGCCATCAGGCAGCTTGATATATGTCTCAGCATACAGACACTTGTTAAATCCGTAGCCCGCAAAGGTCTCGATCAGCGGCCAGATAGCGCGCGCCAACTCGACGGGATAGGCGGGCTTGGGGACCTGGTGCGAGACGACCTCGCCGCTCTCCTCCTGCCGGTACTCCCACTTGGTCGTGCTCTTGAAGCCGGCCTCGAAGGCGTCCTGTTGCTTCTTCATCTCCTCGACGAGCTTCTTGCCCATTGCCTTGCGCAGCTTGTCGGCGTCGCCCCAGGTAAAGCCCGCGAACTCCAGAGCGATCTTCAGCACCTGGTCCTGGTAGACGATGATGCCGTAGGTGTTGCCCAGGATCGACTCCAGGTCGGGGTGCAGATACGTCACCCGCTCGGCGCCGCTCTTGCGCGCCACGTACTGGTCGATGTAGTTCATGGGCCCGGGCCGATAGAGCGCCACCACGGCCACGATGTCGGTGAAGCGGTCGGGCTTCATGTCGCGCAGCACCTTGCGCATGGGCGGGCTCTCCAGCTGGAAGATGCCCGCCGTGTCCCCGGCCGAGAGCAACCGATAGATCAGGGGATCGTCGAGCGGGATCTCGTCGGGTTCCACGATGACGCCCTGCGCCTGCTCGATGTTGCGCACCGTGCGCTGGATCAGGGTCAGGGTGGTCAGGCCCAGGATGTCCATCTTGAGCAGGCCGACCTTCTCCAGCACGCCCGCGTCGTACTGCGTGGCCTGCCCCTCCTCGCCCTCCTTGCCCACCCGCACCAGCGGCGTCACCGAGGTCAGCGGATCGCGCGAGATGACCACGCCGGCGGCGTGGGTCGAACTGTGGCGCTTGACGTCCTCCAGCTGTCGCGCCGTGTCCAGCAGGCGCTTCGTCGGCTCGTCGTTGTCGTAGAGCGCCTTCATGTCGGGCAGGGCCAGGGCGCCGTCGAGGTTCGTCTTGAGCGGGATCAGCTTGGCCACGCGGTCCACGTCGCCGTAGGGGATGCCCAGCGCGCGGCCCACGTCCTTGACCGCCGCCTTGGCCGCCATGGTCCCGAAGGTGGAGATCTGGGCCACGCAGTCCGCGCCGAAGCGCCGCGTGATATAGCGGATCACCTCGTCGCGGCGGTCGTCGGCGAAGTCGGTGTCGATGTCGGGCATGCTGAGGCGGTCGGGATTCAAAAAACGCTCGAAGAGCAGGTCGTAGCCCATGGGGTCGACGTTTGTGATGCCCAGGCAATACGAGGCCAGGCTACCAACGGCCGACCCACGTCCGGGACCCACCATGATGCCCTCGCGGCGCGCGAAGCCGATGATGTCGTCGAGCAAGAGGAAGTAGGCGGCGAAACCGGTCTTGCGGATCACGGCCAGCTCGTAGTCGAGGCGCCGGCGCAATTCGTCCGTGACCTCCCCGTAGCGCTCGGCGAGGCGGTGGTGGCAGACCTCGGCCAGGTAGGAGTCGACGGTGTGGCCGGACGGCACAGGCATCTCGGGCAGCTGCACGCGGCCGAACTCGAGGTCCAGGGTGCAGCGCTCGGCGATCTCCATGGTATTCTTCAGCGCGGCGGACTGGTCCGGGAAGAGCGCCCACATCTCGTGCGCGGGCTTGAGGTAAAACTCCTTGCTGTCCATGCGCATGCGCTTGGGGTCGTCCACGGTGACGCCGGTCTGCACGCACAGCAGCACCTCCTGCGCCCAGCTGTGCTCCTGGTTGATGTAATGGACGTCGTTGGTGGCCACCAGCGGCAGGTTGTAGTGTTTCGACAGTTCCAGCAGCCGCTCGTTGACGCGGTGCTGGTCGGGCAGTTGGTGGTCCTGCAGCTCGAGGTAGAAGCGGCCGGGGAAGTGCTCGGCGTACCACTCTAGGGCGCGCTTGGCCGCGGGCAGGTCGTCGCGCAGCAAGTGGCGCGGGACCTCGGCGGAGAGGCAGGTCGAGGTGGCGATCAGGCCCTCGCAGTGCTTTTCGAGCAGTTCCTTGTCGATGCGCGGCTTATAGTAGTAGCCGCGCAACTGCGCCTCGGTGGTCAGCCGCAGCAGGTTGCGGTAGCCCGTCTCATTCTCGGCCAGCAGCACCTGGTGGTAGCCCGAGGCGTCCTGCTTGCCCTCGCGCTGGGCCATGCCGCGCGGGGCCACGTAGGCCTCCACGCCGATGATGGGCTTGATACCGCGCTTCTTGGCCGCCTGGTAGAACTCGATGGCGCCAAACATTACGCCGTGGTCGGTCAGCGCCAGGCTGGTCATGCCGTGTTTCTGCGCCGCGTCCAGCAAGGGATCGATGCGCGCCAGGCCGTCGAGCAGCGAATACTCGGAGTGGCAGTGCAGGTGGGTGAAGTCAGGAGTGGACATATCCCTATATGGTAGGAACTCATGTTCCAGATTGCCGCGAGTTGTCCACGATATTATGTCGTATCGGCTCCCTGCTGACGCTCGGACTCGACGAATTACGGCAGCTGGAGTAGCTCGGTGCGCCATGCGCCCGGCCTCATCATGAGCGTGTAATCACGGGCGCACACGGATTAACGAGGCCAGTAGGCAATAGGGTTACCGCGCCCGAGTGCCGTCATACAATTCTTGGTCGCTCATTCCGCGACGGTAGCCGTAGCCCTGGCGTGGTAGCTCCATGTCAACTTCTGGTTTCCACCACATGAGCTTAATCAAGATTGCCCGAATATCTGTCTCCAAGTGGGGGTTTGCAGTTGCTCCTGAAGTTCCTCCAGGCTAATCAACCCGAGACCAGCATGAGTACCCCGCACCACATTGGTAAGCCCCTTCCCCAAATAGCGTTGGAGGACATCAATAAAGGAGATAGACGTAATACGGGCCGATGTGCTCCGCTATGAGCGGGTTGTTCAGATCGTTCATATCCAGTCCAATCCTAATGAGATGCTAACGGCGACGCTCCCGCATGGCCTGGACACGTAGCCGAGCCTGCTCGCGTTTTACTTCTTAGTTCAATGGCGGCTGCAAGCCGCGATCCACCGCGACCTTCAAGGCTTGCGCCTTCTGGGTCATGCCTCGGCGGTAGATGCCCATGAGGTGATCAAGCCGACGCCGCATCACGTCGTCCAAACATCCCTCGCGCTGGGACGCCAACAACTCGCTTAGCTCGCGCTGTTGATCCTCAGCCATCTGACGATCGCGCAAGGCCAGCACTTGCTCATCGGACAGCAGGTCAATGGGCACGTCCGTCGCCGCGCGATCTATCCACTCCAGGAGAACGTCCTCCAGGCGGCGGTGGCTTTGTACGGCCACTGCTTGCGCGCGCTCCGCAAGGCCAGGAGGGAGATCGAGTGTGACAACATGGCTCATGCCTGTTACTCCCCGGCGTGCTCGGCCTTTGATCGTCGCGTATGAGTAGCGTATCACATCCTGTTGCGCTCCGTCGGAGCGAGTATGCTGTAGGGTGTGGTCACGCCTCGGGGTGCGTGACAAGTCCGGGGGAGATGAGAGACACGATAGGTCGAGACGGCCAGAGCTACGACGCCAACGACGGGGATGTCGCCCTTGGGAGAGACTCCAATGGGGATGTCGCCCCTGGGACCGGGAAAGACGAAGGGCTGGCTGCACGGCGCATCGGACGGGACAGCAGGCATCGGCCCGCGCGCCGCTTCGCCCTCGCCACGGCCCTGACCCTCGCCGCCGTCGCCGTCGCTGTCGCCGCGGGCTGGAACAGCGCCACGACACCGCAGGCCTCTCTACCGACCCTACCACCTGCCCTACCCGCATCGTCCACCGTCGCCGGGTCCGCGGACGCAGTGCGGCGCATCGTGCGACCAGTCGCCGCCAGCGCAGCCTATCCCTCAACCAGTTGCGGTCGGCGCCTGTGCGCCTCGCGGCCGCGGTCTCAGGACCCAGTCTCGTACCCGCGTGCGGTGATCGGCGCCAACGTCCCGATGCCGCGGTTCGGGCCGGGCGTCCACCTGCGCGATCCCCTGCGCTACGCGGCGAACGACCCGCGGTACGCGCGCCAGCCGCTGCCCGACGACGAGCCCGCCGTGGCCATCGCCCCCGACGGCACGGTCTGGGTGGCCGCGCTGCACCTGCACCACGGCACGGCGCTGTGGCGCGGGCGCTTCGCGGCACGGACACCCCTGTTCGTTGGCCAGCCCGACCACGGCATCGGCGGCGACGATATCGCCCTCGCCGTCGCTCGCCCACCCGGCGCGGCCGTCACCTCCCTGCCGCGGCAAGCTCTAACCACGGCGGACGCGGCGGACGCGGCGGACGCGGCCACGGCCGCTACGACGGCGAGCGCCACGGCCCGCGTTCCCGTCGCCCCGGCCAACCTCTACCTGGCCTCCATGGTTGCCGGGAGCGGCGCGATCGCCGCGACGGCCTGTCCGGGAGGCGCGGTGGCCGGGAACTTCGCCGCCTGCCGCTTCTATCCCGCGCTCGACGCTGCGCCGCACGACCGTCCCTGGCTCGCCTCCGACGGGCGCGCCACCCTCTACCTGTCCTACACCCGGCAAACCGCCCTGCTGACCGGCGGCGTGACGGTGCGGCGCTCGACCGATGGGGGCGCCACCTGGACTCAGGCCGGCAGCCCCACGGCCGCTGTCGCGACCGGTACGCGCGGGTGGGCGGGCAATCTGGCCGTGGACCCACATCGCGGCGCGCTCTACCAGATCCTGGAGATGACGGCGCCGGGGCACGACGATGGCCCCTTCAACCGCATGGTCGTGGCCACGTCACACGACGGCGGCGCGACCTGGCGCGACGTAACGGTCTACCAGGGCTCGCCCGACGCGGACGACGCCAACATGTGGCCCGCGTTGGCCGTCGACGCGGACGGCCACATCTATGCCGCGTGGTCGGACGGCCACCACGTCCTGATGTCCTCATCGTCGGACGGCGCCGCCGCATGGTCGGCGGCGGCGCGCGTGGATACCCCCGCGGACGGCCTGCGCACCAGTGTGCTGCCTGCCCTCGCCGCCGGGGCGGCGGGGCAGGTCGTCCTGGCCTGGTACGGGTCGACGGCGGCAGATCGTCTCTCCACCGCCGCCGCCTGGCGCGTCGTCTTTGCCGCGTCGCGCGACGGAGGGCGTCGCTTCGCGCAAACCTTCGCCACGGGAGTGATACACCGCGGTCCCGTCTGCACCAAGGGCGCCTCTTGCCCCTACACGCAGCGCCAACTGCTCGACCTGCTGGGCGTGGCCCTCGATCCGCGGTCGGGACGCGCCGCCATCGTCTACGCCCGCTCGACCGACTTTGGCGACTACCGGGCCTGCCGCGCCGCCGCCAACTGTCCGCAGGTGTACTACGTCGAACAAATGGCGGCTCAAGCCGACCACTTCTCAACGCGCATCAGCAGTTCATCCAGATCGAACGGCTTGGCAAGGTAGTCGTTAGCGGCGAGCTGCTCGGCCTGTTCGCGCAAATTGGCGACGGCGGAGATGGCGATAATAGGGATTTTCTTGGTACGTACGTCGTTCCGCAACTCCTGGCACACCGTGACGCCGTCCATCCCCGGCATCATGATGTCGAGCAAGATAAGGTCGGGCCGCACGTCGCAGGCCGTCTGAAGGGTCGCATCGGCCAACGCGGCCACGACGCGGTAGCCGGCGCCTTCCAGCGCCTCCTGAATCACGTACACGATGCCCGGCGCATCGTCGACCACCAATACGGTCCTGGTATCCCTGTGCATCATGCGCGTTGGCTCCTCTCATTCCTCCACATTAGCAGAAGAGGCGCGTCTCACCGTGGCCTTAGCGTACCATTAAAGGCCCAATAACTCCTCTAACCGCCGCGGCTGGTAGCCCTGCACGGGCACGCCGTCGACGACCGTGACCGGCGGCAACGGCAGCCCAAGGGCCAGGAACTCCCATAGCGCGGCCTCATCGCGCGTAACATCGCGCAACTCATAGGCCACCTCATGATGTGAAAGAAACTCTTTCACCGCGCGACAAGGGACTCAGCGCTCGTGGCTGTAGACGATCACCACGGGCTCAGGCGACGGTCCCTCGGTCGTGCTCACATGAAAATCTATCATGCATACAGCATGCCCGAAATCACGCGCGACTGCCCCTACTGTCTGTCCAGCACGCCCGGTGCAGCCAGTCGTTGCGCCTTCCGCACGTCCGATCTATCTCAGGCCCCGCTCGCGTAGCCCGCGCTTTCCCGCAAGCGTCGTTGGCGCTACGATAAGGGTGCGGTCACGCGGCATAGCGCGGACGTGACGCGTCACACCCTCTAGCGCGTAGCACGGAGATAAACGATGGGCAGCATGACCTGTCCCCAGTGCGGCGCCGTTAACCCGGCCGGCGCCAAGTTCTGCAGCGGCTGCGGACTCAACATGACCCAGAAGTTGCGCCAATCGGCGCGCCTCACCCCGTCGCCCACCGGCGCCATCCCGTCGCCCACCTCGGCGCCGGGATCGGGACCGTTGGGGACGCAAGGACCAGGGACCGGCGCCGCCCCGACCATGGCGCAAGGGGCGGGGCAAAACGGCGTCCCGCCGCGGGGCGTGGCCGCGCAGGCCCTGACGGGCCAGATCGGCTTTCAAACGCTCGGCCCCGGCGTGGCGCTGCAGTCCGGCCGTTACGTCATCGACCGCGCCCTTGGGGCCGGCGGCATGGGCTCGGTCTACCTGGCCAGCGATACCCACGTCAACAACAAGCGCGTGGTGATCAAAGAGATGGCCAATGTCTACGCCAGCGAGGCGGAGCGCCGCGAGGCCGAGGCCGACTTCCAGGCCGAGATGGCCACCCTGGCCGCGCTCTCGCACCCCAACATCCCGCAGATCTCCGACTTCTTCACCGAGTCGAACCGCCACTTCGCCGTCCAGGAGTACGTCACGGGCGACGACCTGCAAAAGGCGATCGGGGCCGCGCAGGCAGCGGGCCAGCCCCCGCGTGGCCTGCCCGAGAAGCAAGTACTGGGCTGGGTGACGCAGGTGCTCTCGGTGCTGGACTACCTGGAGCAGCAAGACCCGCAGGTCATCCACCGCGACATCAAGCCGGCCAACATCATCGTCGACGCGGCCAACCGCGTGCGCGTGGTCGACTTCGGCATCGCCTCCCATAAATACAAGCCGGGCTCGTCCCCCCAGGCCGGCCAGCAGGTCTCCACCGCGCTGGGCACGCCGGGCTATGCGCCCAGGGAGCAGTTCACCGGCCAGGAGACGCCGCTCTCCGACCTCTACGCCCTGGGCGCAACGACGCATCACCTGCTGACCGGGCGCGACCCCACCAAGGCGCAGCCGCTGTTCGCCTACCCGCCCATGCGCACGCTCAATGCCAAGATCTCGGAGCCAACCGAGCATATCGTGGCGCGGGCGCTGCAGAACGACCCGCCGAAGCGCTATCAGAGCGCGGCGGAGATGAAAAAGGACGTCGACCGCGTCCTCAACCCTCCCGGCGCCCTCGACACGGTCCGCGGCCGCGCCATCGCCCTGCTCGTCGTGCTATTCCTGCTGATCGGGACCGGCGGCGCCGCCTACGTCTACTCGCGCATCCAGAGCCAATCGCATCCGGCGAGCCTCGTCAGCGGCGGGTCCGTCGCGTTAGACACCGATCAGACCGATCTCGGCTCGCTCGGCGTCTCATTCGCGGATGGCCAGGCCTGGGCCGCCGCCAAAACCCAGGCGGCCGCCGACATGGCAAGCGGCAAAACAGGCGCGGCCATGGACGGCTACGCGCGGGCGATCGGCTTGAATCAGGCCGACGCCGAGAGTTATGTCTACCGTGAGGACAATGATGTCCTGGCGCACGACAAGCACCCGTACAAGATCGCCATCGGGGGCTCGTTCGGCCCCGCGCCCGACGGGAGCGCCGACGACGTCAGCGTGGGCCGCCAGAACCTGCAAGGCGCCTACGTGGCGCAGCAGGACATCAACGCCCATGGCGGCATCAACGGCCATAAGCTCTATCTGGTGCTCGCCAACGATGCGAGCACCAAGGCCGGCGCGGCAACGGTGGCGCAACAGGCGGCGGCGCAGAGCGACCTCCTGGCGCTGGTCGGCTTCGCATATAGCTCGCGGACGCGCGCCTCGCTGCCCTCCATCGCCCAAAACGGTATCCCCGAGATCGCCCCGACCGCCAGCAACCCCAGCCTCGCCGCGTCATCGTCGTACTTCTTCCGCACCTGTCCCAGCGACACGGAACAGGGCAAAGTCGGCTTCGACTACCTGCTCAACACACTGCTCAAGGGAAAGCCCCATCCGACGGTGGCCATCGTCGGCGACCCCAACGACGCCTATGCCGGCGGCCTGCAAACGCTTGTGCTCCAGGAGGCGCGGCTGCGTGGCGCGACGGCTATCTCCGAGACGTATACGATCGGCCAGCAAGACTTCTCGACGATCGCAAACGACGTGGCTGGCAGGCGCGTCGACGCGGTGTATTTCGCCGGCTACGCCAAAGAGGCGCTGCTGCTCTCCCAGGCCATGGACGGCGCGGGCATCGACCCGTCCGTCCCCATCATGAGCGACGACGGCTTTTACAAGCCGCAGGAATACCTCCGCAACGGCACGCCCAAGGGCCGCTTCCACTTCACCGCCTACTTCTTCCCCGACCAGTGGAGCGTGCATAGCCTCACCCCTGCTCAGAGCCAGGCCATCCGCGCGATGGAGGGGCAATACACGACGTACTTCTTCAAGCCGGGCGCGCGCGGCGGCTACGGCACCAACCGCGTCTCGGCCGATACGGCCCTGTACTACGACGCCGTGGAGACCGTCGCCTACGCCCTGCGCCACATCGCGGGTCCCGTCAACCGCCAGTCGCTGCAACAGGCGCTGAGCCGCATCGGCGCCCCCGGTATAGCGGCATACGCCGGCATCTCGGGCCACATCCGCTACGCCACGGCCGGTGGGTCGACGGGCGACCCGGTCAATAAAGCGCTCGCGGTCATGTATCTCGACACCGCGCGGGGGCGCAGCCATCTGGAGAGCATCCTCAATTATTAGGACTCATCCGGCACGCGCCTTGCCAACGAGTGCCAGAGCAGACACATCGCCAATGCCGAAGAGGAGAGGATTATGTACGAACCGCCGGAGAGAACCTACCGTATCGTCGACGTCCGCCCGTGGGCAGCCGAGGGGACCGACAGCGCGCCCGAAGCGGTGCGCACGTTCTTCGAGCACAAAGAGGCCACCCTGGACGACATGCGCGCCCTGGCCGAGTCGTTCGGGGCCGAATTCGAGAGCATGGTGCAGGGCGGAGGCCGTTACCAGGCCTCCATCCGCTGGCGCGGCCACCACTACGACCTGGACCTGGAGCCCACTGGCCAGTAGGCCGGGGGCAGTGCACAGCGCCCACGATTGTTGCACGGCCCGCGACCGCTGACCGCGGTCGCGGGCCGTGCCATCATCTCGAAGCGCGCCCCTACTGCCCGTCGGCTTCGGCCTCGGCCTGGGTACCTCGCGACACATCCGCGCCGCCGGCGTTATCCGCGAAGCGGCCGGCGACGGCAAGTGGAGCGGCAACGCCGGCCCCCGCGCCGGCCGCTCCTACGCCCCCGGCTTGCGCCCCCATCACACCCGCTGCCGGGAGCGCGACGTCGCCCGTGTCCCCATCAGAGGCGCCGCCGCGGCCGAACAGGCCGCCCAACAAGCCGCCGCCGCCGCCGTTGTCTCCGCCCCGGCCAACGGTTAGCTCATTGGTGACGCCGGCCACGCCGCCGACGCTCCGGGCCACGCGCTCGGCCGCCGTCTTGGCCTCCTGCGTGGCGACCTGCCCGAACAGGCTGACCACGCCATTCAGATAGGCGACCTCGATGGGATAGCGCCCCGTCTCCTGGTCCGCTTGTAGCGCCGCTTCGACCTGCTGCGTGATGGCCTGCTCGGATGTTAACGCACTGTCCTGATTCATGTCTCGTTCCTCTCTCCTTATTCAACGATCGTGTCCGTCACGTGACCCCTATCGTCGTACCGCTAGCATACGACGTACCACGCGCGTCGGGCGCGGAGGCGCCATGGCTTTGTGGGGTCCCTCAAAGGCAACCCTCGCGGACGTGGTAACGCGCCGTCGGTTACTATTAGGTGAGATACGTGCTAACAAGCGGCGGCGAAACAGCGCCGCGATGTAAGGAGCCTACCGATGGTTTACGTCCCGACGGTCGTCGAGAGCACCCCGCGCGGCGAGCGCAGCTACGACCTCTACTCGCGCATGCTCAACGAGCGCATCATCTTCCTCAACACGCCCATCGTCACCGAGGTCGCCGCGCTGATTACGGCGCAGTTGCTGTTCCTGCAGAGCCAGGACGCCGACCGCGACGTTATGATGTACATCAATAGTCCGGGCGGCGATGTGCTGGCCGGCCTCACCATCTACGACACGATGCAGCACATCAAACCCGACGTGAGCACCATCGCGGTCGGCTTCTGCGGCGACATCGCCTCGATCCTGCTGGCCGGCGGGACAAAGGGCAAGCGCTACGCCCTGCCGAACACCGACATCATGATCCACCAGGGCCAGGCCGGTTTCCAGGGTACCACCCCCGACCTGGAGGTTCGTTCGCGCTGGATCCTGCGCATGGTGCGGCGCACCACCTCGATCCTGGCCGACCACTGCGGACAACCTTTCGAGCGGGTGGAACATGATACCCAGCGCGACTTCTTCATGACGGCGCAGGAGGCCGCCGACTACGGGCTGATCGACAACGTCCTCGGCGACGAGCCCATGCCGACCAACTCCGAGGAGGGTCCGGGCGCCCGCGCGGAGGCGGAGGCGGCCTCATAGTCGTGGCGTGGAATCGTCCACCGGTAAACGGCTATCGTCACGGACAAGGCTGTCTTCCACTTCGACTGCGCGCAGATCCGCCAGCAGGCGGCGCGCGGCGTCTTGCTCGGCCTGCTGGCGATTGATGCCCTCGCCGCGCGCGCTGGCCACACCAGCCACGACCGTCTCGGCCACGAAGCGGCTGTCGTGGGCCGGCCCGGTCCTTTCCAGCGTGCGGTACGTCGGCGTCACGCGGTAGCGCGCCTGCGTATACTCCTGCAACTCGGACTTGGCGTTGCGGTGCAGTTCGGCGGCCAGGATGAGCGGCAGATGGCGGCGGAAGAACCGCTCCAGGACGTGGGCGGAACGGGCGAAACCCTGGTCGAGGAAGATGGCGCCCACCACGGCCTCGAAGGCAGCCGAGAGCACGGACGACACGCCGCGTCCCTGGGGTCCCTCCTCGGCGCGCCCGATAGGCACGAAGAGGCCCAGTTCGATGTCCTCGGCGTAGCGCGCCGCGGTGGAGCGGCGCACCAGCGCGGAGCGCAGCGCCGTCAGGGGACCTTCGGCCAGCTCAGGGTGGGTGCGATAGAGATACGCCGCGGCGGCGGCGCCCAGCACCGCATCGCCCAGGAACTCCAGGCGCTCGTTGGACGGCAGGGCGAGGTCGGCCTTCTCGGTCGCCTCGTTGCGCGAGAGGTGGATCAAGGCCAACTCCAGCAGCTCCCTACGCCTGAACGTCACCCCGAGGCGCTGCTCTAACGTGGACAGGGGCGGCGCCTCAGCGTCCACGGACACGAGCGCCCCCTATCCCCATCGACATGACATGCGTATCTTTCTCCCCCGCGCGGTGCGCACGCGTCCCGGCCCTACCCGCGCCGTGCGGACATCAGCTGCTGCTGGTCGTAAGCGGCAACTCCCTGTTAGCGCGCGGTACGGACACACAGCCCACACAGAGGTAGGCCGGGTGTTCTGTCGTCCGTCATCCCGCTGTTATGGGCGCCGACCACGTATAATTATAGTAGTATCAAATCCGCATCGCTCATAGGGGGAGTCTATCATGCCGTTATACGAATATAAGTGCGCCGACTGCGGCCGGCCATTCGAGTTGCTCGTAGGGTCGCCGGCCCTCGCGGACAGCGTGGTGTGCCGCCACTGCGGCAGCGGGAGCGTGCGCCGCCTGGTGTCCACGTTCGCCGCGCGCTCGGGCAGCGACAGCAGCGTCGCCGCGATGGAGCGCATCACCACTAAGGGTGGCGGTGGCGGCGGCTGCTGCGGCGGGAACTGCGGCTGCAGCCACTAATAGCCAAACTATCAGTCGGGTATGTTTCACCATTGTTAGAGCAGCCCTTAGCCCAGCGCGCGAACGTCGCGAACAGCGCGGCCAGCAGGAACGGCTTGGGGAGCCACCCGTCCACCTCGCCCGCCAGTTCGCCGGGATCGCGCGTGTGCGCTGACATCAGGGCCAGGGGGATCGCGGCCGTTCGGGGATCGGCGCGCAGGTGCCGCGCCATCTCCCGGCCGTCCAGATCCGGCATGCGCCGGTCGAGGGGCGCCAGCGCCGGCGTCCGTTTGCGCGCCAACTGCAGCGCCTCCTCCCCCGTCGCGGCCAGGACGGTGTACCCCTTATCCTCATCCTCCACCACCGTGGCCACGAACGTGGCGGTGGCCGCATCATCGTCGACGACCAGGATGACCGGCGCCGCCACTACGCGTCCCTCCCGGCGGCGCGTGTCCCCACCAGCGGGAGCCGCACCGTGAACGTCGTGCTCTGCCCGACGGTGGAGGCCACGGCGACCGTGCCCCCATGCGCCTCCACCAGTTCCTGCACCAGGTAGAGCCCCAGGCCCAGGCCGCCGCGCGACGGGCGATCGGGCCGCTCCACCTGGTAGAAGCGCGAGAACAGGCGTGGCAGATCCGCCTCGGCGATGCCCCGGCCATAATCCTGGACTTCCAGCACCGCCTGCTCCGCGCGCACGTCCCGCCGCAGCCGCACTGCGATGGTGGCGCTGCCGGACGCGTGCTTGATGGCGTTGGTGAGCAGGTTGAGCACAACCTGCTCCAGCCGCGCCGCGTCACCCTCGACCAGGGCCGCCTCGTCGGGAGCGTCCAGGACGACTGTCTGCGCCTGGGCTCCCGCCTCGACCCGCGCTGTCTCGCAGGCCCGCCGCACGACGTCCCCCAGGTCCATCACGTCCCTCTCCAGACGCAGCTTGCCGCCGCGCATGCGGCCCACGTCGAGCAGGTCGCCCACCAATGCGTTGAACCGGCGCACCTGCTCCGTGGCCAGCGCAACGTAGCGCGCGGCCCGCTCCACGTCCCCGGCGGCGAGCGCCGGGGACGCCATCTGCAGGTAGCCCAGGATGGGTGTGAGCGGGGTACGCAACTCGTGGCTGGCGAGGGCCAGGAACTCGTCCTGCAGACGCAGCAGCGCGCGCTCGGTCACGTCGTGCGCCACGCCGATGACGCCGACGATGCGCCCGTCCGCGTCGCGCAGCGGCTCGACGTGCGCCTCATAGGCGCGGCCCTCCAACTCCAGGTCGAAGCCGACCGAGGCGCCCGTGAGCGCCTGGTGGTGCGCGGCCACGAGCGCGGTGTGCGCGGCCACGGGCGCGTCCGCGTCGCCGGGCTCCGGGGGCGCGGAGAGGGAGAGGGCGAGCGCCGTGTGGCCGATAGCCGCGCGCAGCAGGGGCACTAGCGCAGGCACGCCCGCCCCGCCGAGTGCGGTGACCCGCAGGTCCGCGTCGGTCGTCCAGAGCGCGGCCGGTATCTGCTCCACCAGCAGGCGGAGGCGCGCCTCGCTTGCGCGCAGATCCTCGACGGCGGCGGCCAGTTCCGCCGTCCGCGCGGCCACCTGCCGCTCCAGCTCCTCGCGCGCGGCGCGTTGCTCATGGATGTCGGTGGCCGCCCCGTACCAGGCCACGATGGCGCCGTCCTCATCGCGCACCGGCTCCGCCTGGACCAGGAACCAGCGGTAGGCCCCATCCGCCGCACGCCGGATGCGGTGCTCCTGGCGCAGGGGCGCGCCCCCGTCCACCGCCGCCTGGAACGTGGCGCGGACGCGGGCGCGGTCGTCGGGGTGGATCGCGGCGAGCCAGCCGTCGCCCACGGCTTCGTCCAACGTCTGGCCGGTGTAGGTCAGCCAGCGCCGGTTGTACCAGTCGGTGTGGCCGGTCGGGTCATTGCGCCAGAGCAGGTCGGGCACCAGGTCGGCCACCGCCCGGAAGCGCGCCTCGCTCTCCTGGATCGCCACCTCGGCCCGCTTCCGGGCGGTAGTATCCTGCGCGATGCCGGCGACGCGCGCCACCCGCCCCCGCTCGTCGTAGATGGGGAACCCCGTGTCGTTGATCCAGCGCACGGCCCCGTCGGCGGGGCGGACGATGCGGTAGTCGGTCACGACCGTCTCCCCTGCTTGCGCGCGCGGCAGGGCCCGTGCGGCCCGGTCGCGGTCCTCTGGATGCACCAACGCGGCCCAGCGGCCCAGATCGCGCAAGACCTCCGCGCGCGGCGCGCCCCACATACGCTCGAAGGCGGGGCTCAGGTACTCCAGCTGGCCGGCCGCCACGTCCATGATCCAGAGCGTGTCGATGGAGGACTCGGCGAAGCCGCGGAAGCGCGCCTCGCTCTCCCGCAACTCCCCCTCGGCTCGCGCGCGCTCGACCGCGGCCCAGGTGCGCTCGGCCACATCCTGGATGAGGGCCACGTCGTCCGCCGTCCACGCGCGGGCGGCGACGGAGGCGACGTTCAACGTCCAGCTGAGCGTCCCGGCCTTGACGAGCGGCGCCGACGCGAAGGCGGCAATGCCGAGCGCCCCGTAGGCGGCGCGCGCCGGCGCGGACAGCGCGGGCGCCGTCGCGGTGTCGGCGATGGCAAACGGCCGGCCGCTGCGCAACGCTGTCGGCGTCTCGACGAAGTCGGCGAGGCTGTAGCGCCCCGCGAGGCTGGGCAGGCCGTCGCGCGCATAGTCGGGCCGGATGACCGTGACGCCCTCCTCCTCGTGGATGTCGCTATAATAGGCGCGGTCGACGCCGAGGTGTTCCCCGAGCAGGCGGCACGCCACGGCCTGAGCCTCGGTCGAATCGGCGAGCGGCCGCAGCGCGTCGTCGAGCCGGAGCAGGAAGGCCTGCCGCTCATCGCTCTCGCGCAACGCTGGGACGGCGCCGTGCGTCGCGGTTGTCTCGACGGCGGTGACGAGGACGCCGGCGACCGCGCCATGCTCGGCGATAAGCGGGCTGTACGACAGCGTGAACCGGCCCTGGCGCGGCACGCCGTCCCATGGGAAAGGGAACGGCTGATCAGCGAGCGTAACCGTGTCGCCGCGCCAGGCGCGCTCAAAGGACGGCTCGACCATGCCCCAACTCTCGGCGAAGGTCTCCAGGCCGGATCGGCCCAGCGCCTCGGGATGGCGCGGCCCGATCAGCGCGGCCCACCCATCGTTATAGAGCAGGATGGCGTCTGGCCCGTGGTGGAGGGCGCAGGCGAAGCCGCTCGCCAGCATCAACTCGACCGTCGTACGCAGGCTCTGCGGCCAGGCGCCGATGGGACCGAGCAGCGTCTGGCCCCAATCGTGGGCGCGGATGCGCGCGCCCATCTCACCCCTGCCCGCGACGAGCCCCCGCGACGGCGCCGCGGGTCGCCAAGCCGCGCTCCGCTTCCCCATGCCGCGCCCTCCCCTTGTCTCGTCGCGCGGGGAATCCCCTCCGCGTGCGCCATCATCGTCATCCAGACGCCCCTGCCGTCTGTCTGCCGATGTGTCACAAGGGACATCGATGCATAATCCGCGCCACCGGCAAGAGGGGTGACGGGAGATGCCGGCGGCAAGGGGGGTGACCGGAGATGCCGGATGTGAGGGCTAGACCTCGCGGCGGCCGAAGCTATACATGGCCAGACCCAGGATGGCGACGGCCCAGAACAGGCACCAGATCAGGTAGGGCATGGTCGGCGGCGCGGCGGAGAAGAAAGGGTTTCCCCGGCCCGCGGCGTTAGAGCCTAGGGCCAGCACCGCCGCTGGCTCCAGCGAGAAAATCGTGCCGCGCCACAGGCCGTCGGTCGGCAAGAGCAGCTTGCTGACCGTGCCCACGTGCGTGACCGTGGCGTTGTTGAAGGCCGTGCCAAACCCGCCGATCACGCCCAGCATCCAGGTGACGAAGAACAGCACGGTGGCGATGATGCCACCCGTCATGCCCGGCAGGCGCGTGCTGAACAACATAGCCAGCGTCAGCAGCACCAGTCCTTCGGATACCAGATAGGCCATGGCCGCGAACGGGTGTGGCGGCGCGTAACTGACCAGGACGTTGACGAGCGCGAACTCGATGGCCATGGCGCCCACCACGTAGATCGTGACCAACGCGGCCAGTCCCAGCCACTTGCCCAGCACGATGTCGCGGCGGCGCAGCGGTCGGGCCAGGATCGACAGGGCGATGCCCGACTCAATCTCGCCGGCGATCGACGGGGCGGCCACGAAGACCGAACTCAGCGCGATGACGCCGCTGAACATGAACATCAGCAGGATCAGCAACTGCGAGGCGATGGTCTTGACCTCGGCCGGCGAAATGGGTTGGCCGTGGTCCCGGATCGAGGGCAACCGCCCAAAGCCCCAGGCGCTCAGCGCGATCACGATGGCCGTCAACACCAGCAGCGCCAGCAACAGGCGCCGGCGCGCCGCCTCGCGCACCGTCAGCCGCGCGATGACCAGGATCGGCGTATCCATAGCTTCCATAACTCAGTGCCCCTCCTTTCCTTCTGCGTCTCCCAGCAGTTGCAGGAAACGGTCTTCCAGCGAGGTGCGGTGCGGCTCCACGGCGTAGACGCGCCCGCCCAGGCGCACCGCCTCGGCCACGATGTCCGGGATCTCGTCGGCGTCGACGCCCTGGACGACCAGCCAGGGTCCATCGGTCGAGAGCGGGCCGAAGCGGCGCAGCGCCTCTTGCCCCCGCGGGTCAAGGCCGGTCACGCGCAGGCGCACGATGCTCTGGCCCAGCAGGCTATCCAGCGTGCCCATGGCCACCACGCGCCCGTGGTCGACCACCGCGACGCGGTCGCAAACCTGCTCCACCTCGCTCAGCAGGTGCGAGTTCAGGAACACGGTGGTCCCGCGCTCGCGCAGGCCGCGGATGATCTCGCGCACGTCGTGGCGGCCCACCGGGTCCAGCGCCGAGGTCGGCTCGTCGAGGATGACCAGCTCGGGACGGCCTAGCAGCGCCACGCCGAGGCCCGTGCGCTGCTGCATGCCCTTGGAGAACGTACACACGCGGTCGCCGGCGCGGTCGGCCAGACCGACGGTCTCCAGCGCCTGGTCGATTTCGCGGCCGCGCTCGGCGCGCGGGATGCCGGCCAGCTTGCAGTGCAGGCCAAGCACCTCGCGCGCGGTCAGCCAGTCCTGGTAGCGGAACAGCTCGGGCAAGTAGCCGACGCGGCGGCGCGCCTCGATGTCGCCCAGTGGCGCGCCCAAGACGAGCCCCTCGCCCGAGGTCGCCCTGGCCAGTCCCAACAGCAGCTTGACGGAGGTCGTCTTGCCGGCGCCGTTCGGCCCCAGGAAGCCGAAGACCTCGCCGCGCGGCACGGTCATGGTCAGGCCATCCAGCGCCGTGTGCTTGCCGTAGCGCTTGACCAGATCGCGCGTCTGGATAGCGGGGGCGGAGGCGGCCAGGTTAGCCGCCTCCGCACCCAGCCCCGTGGTCTCTTTGAGCGGCGACGGCGGCCGTACCCGCTCGTCGCGCGCCTCGCGTACATCGGTCGCCATCAGGTCACCTCCTCTTGTTTGTAAGCGCGGCCGCGCGCCAACGTCGGCACGCGGCCCGCGACTGAAGTCGCATGGCAGGATGTCGGGCGCGGCCTGCGACTGAAGTCGCATGGCAGGGAAACGGACACTGAAGTGTCTTGTCGTATCCGAGCAACGCGCCATGTTCGGGCGACCGCACCTCCAAGCGACTTCAGTCGTTAGTCGTTTGCCATGCGACTTCAGTCGCAGGCCAACGACTAACGACTAACGACTAACAGGCTATTGGCCACCGCGATGTCCTGGTCCTCGGTGAGGGGACCAGCCACGGCGTAGACCATGCCGTTTTTCTGCCACACGACACCGCTGCCGATGCCGGTGTTGTCGCCGATGGCGATGCCCTGCACGCCCTGCACCTGTACCGGATGGGACGTGGCCACCTCGACCGGGATGGGGATGGGCAACGTGGCGGTGGGGTCGCCGATGTTGCGGATGGCGCTGGCCAGGGCCGGCGAGACGCCGGGCTGCTCCAGCAGGTAGTCCTCGATCTCCTTGGCCGAGGCCCCGGTAGAGGTGACGCGCGGCGCGGCAGCCTCGATCACGATGAGGTTTGGGATACCGGTCATGCCCTTACCGGAGGTGATGTCGCCGCCGCCATAGGTGGCGACCACGATCGGGCCGATGGTAGCCTGCAGGGTGCTGCCGTCGAGGCCGGCGGGCATGGCCGGCAGCGCCTTGTGGGCGGCGGCCGCGGCGGCGGCCGCCCTGGCCGCACTGAACGTGAACGACGCGCCCGTTTGCGGCACGACGTGGTAGAGCGCGGTCGAGGGCGTCCCCGCCGGCAACGAGCCCGGAGCGATGAGCGTCAGGCCGGATAGGGATGACGCGGCGGCTAGCGACGAGGGGCTGGCAATCGACGGAGGGGACATGCGCGACATAGTCCCGTACTGTCGCAGGTCGGGCAGGCTGCGCAGATCCTTGAACGAGACGGGGACGGCCACGACCTGCTGCGGCTCGAAAACGATCAGCAGGCTCTGAGCCAGCGTGCCCACCGGGGTGAGGGCCAGCGCGGCGGCGAGGCCCGCGGCCGCGACCGCGGCGCCGACGGGCCTGGTCAGCCGGCGATGCGCTATCTGTTGCATTGTTCCGATGATCCTTTCGTCGAGGCGCCCGTCGCGGCGTCCGACCACGATGTTCTCTTTTCGGGAATGGAGGGCGTCCTCGCGCTCGGCCGACGCGACGCGCCGGCGCACCCGCGCCAGGGCCAGCCTCGTGGCGTCGTCCGCGTCACGGTCGGGGCTGTCGGACGCGCGCGTGGCGGCATTGACCGCGGGGACGGCGAGCAGGTCGGCGGTACGGAGCGCGTCGGCCTTGAACGTGGCGAGGCGCGCCTGGCACCGCGCGCACTCGGCGCAGTGTTGCCGCACGCGCACCGCGATGGCGAACGGCTCGTCGCACAACCGGCGCAGCGTGCCGTTATCGGGGTGTCGCACGGGTCATCTCCTTTCGTAATGCCGCTTCGGCGCGGCGTAGCAGGGTTCCTACCTGGCCGATGCCGACATCGAGCGCGGCGGCGACCTCGGCATAGCTCAGACCACTATAGCGCAGGGCCAGCAGGGCCGCGCTCCTGGTCGGCAGCCGCGCCAGGGCCGCGCGCACCTCGCGGCGCTGCTCCTCGACCACGGCCATACGCTCGGGGTCATCGACATCCGCCCCGGGGTGCAGGCGCTCGAAGGCGATGGCCTCGGCTTCCTCGCGCTGGGAGCGGCGGCGCCGGCCGCGCAGCACGTTGAGGGCGGTATGCGCGGCCGCGGCGTGCAGCCACGGCCCGGCGTAGGGGGCGTCGCAGGGGTGCCGGCGATGGAAGGACACGAACACCTCCTGCGCCACGTCCTCGGCCTCGTGCCGGTCGACCAGCACGCGGTAGGCGATGGCGACGACCACGGCATACTCGGCCGTGAAAAGCTGCTCGAAGGGATCGGCCGTGTCCACTGGGTCCAATGAGTCTCGCGCTGCCTGGCGGACCCCATCGGGGCCGCTATAGTAGCTCGCCGGCACTGCCATCGCCTGCACTCCCCTTGTCCTCCTGGTCCGTCACCGGTAGTGACTGCCTCGAGGGCCTCGCATACCGCCCTCTACACTCTGAGCACCGCCGGCCGCCGGAATGTGACACCGGAGACCGGAGACCAACGGGTCTCGGATCTGCCCAGGACCTGCGACTGCCCGGCTGGCCCCCGGCCGGCCGGCTGCGGCTGGTCCGGGGGCCAGTCCGCAAAGCGCAGCCGACCGGGGGCCAGTCCGCATGTGTCGCATAGCACACCATGGACACCGTGGTGTCAGGCAGGTACGTCCCATCGCTTGCCGAGCGCCTCCAGGTGGTCGCGGTACTCGATGCGCGCGATCCACTCCTCGGGCCAGACGCCTATGCCATGGGCGGCGCCGGCGAAAGCCCCGGCAAGGCAGGCGATGGAGTCGGAGTCGCCCCGCGTCAGCGCGGCCCTACGGACCGCCGCGACGGGGTCATCGGGATAGAGCAGGACGCACAGCAGCCCGGTCGCGAACGCCTCTTCGGCGATCCAGCCGTCGCCCGTGGCCTGGCACGGGTCGGCCTCGCGGTCGGGCCGCGCCAGCGCGCGGTCGAGGCGATCCAGCACGACGAGGCACTCGTCCCAGCCGCGCGCGATGAACTCGCTGGGGCCGGAGACGCCGGGGCGCTGCCAGAGCGGGCCGAGCCAGTCGGCGTGGTAGACGGTGCGCCGATCCTCGGCGTAGGCGCGCAGACGGCGAGGCAAAGCTGTAAGGTCCTCGCCCGCGGCGAGGGCGGCCACCGCCGCGGCGGTAAGGTCGGAGGCGGCGAGCGCGGTGGGATGGCCGTGGGTCAGAGCCGCCTGGAACTGGGCGATGGCCGCGCGCGTCTCCTCGTCGACCCCGTCGCGCGCTTGGGACAAGAGCCCGACCGGGGCCACGCGCATGTTGGCGCCGCAACCCTTCGAGGCCACGACCGTGGCCTCGTACCAGGGCAGCCCTTGCTCGAGGCGCCCGCACGCCGTCAGGCAGGTCATGCCCGGCGCGCGGTCGTTGTCCGGGCTCACACTCCAGTCGACAAAGGCGCGGCGCAGGTGCGGCTCCAGGGTCGCCGCCGCGTAAGGACGGGGCGCGGCGACCAGCGCGTCCGCCACCGCCAGGGCCATCTGCGTATCGTCCGTGACCCTGGCGGGACGGCCGGGCGGCTCTTGCGGCCCAGCGGGCGGGTAGCGCCGCCGGATCTCGTCGACCGAGAGGAACTCCGTCTCCGCCCCCAGCGCATCGCCGCAGGCCAGCCCGAACAAACACCCCGCCGCGCGACGCACTGTCATAGCCTGTCTTGCCCCTCCGTTTCCAGAGATCGCACGCACCGCACCGTCGGTCGTGTAGTTCTCGGCCACATGGACGCGCCCTCACTCTCTCAGATGATAGCAGGGCTGCGGCATCGGGGGCGTGAGCATATTTCAACCTGACGTAGAGCACTCTACCTCGAGTGCGTCCCTGGTAGGAGACAGTTGTTGTGAGACCGGTCACAGGTGGGCGTCCTCCGTCCGCATTGACGACCCAGAGTTGGCCGGTGGGCGCGCTCACCGCCAGGGCCACGGGGGACAGGCCCACGGGCTGGCGCGCCACCTCGCGCCCGCTCCAGGCGTCGAGCACGCTCACGTTGCCAGCGGTGGGTTGGCCGTTGCGGTCAAGGTCACTGCCATTGAGGACGAAGACGCGCCCCCCGCGCTCGTCCACCAGCACATCGTCGGGCGACGTTTCGCCCACCGCGCGGGGCCGCGACGCGCCGACGGCGACGGTGCGCAACCGGGTCCCCGTGCGCGCGTCCAGCACGCTCACCGTGCCCCCGACGCCGTTGACGACGAAGACACGGCCCGTCCGCGTCGCGACCGCGAGCGCCCGTGGCCAGCCGCCCACCGCCACGGCGCGCAGCACCGCCCCGCTCCGGGCATCGAGCACGGTGACCGTATTGGCGGCGCTGTTGGCCACGAAGGCGCGTTGCGTCCGCGCGTCGACCGCCACCGCGCTGGGGCACGCGCCAACAGGGCTGGTGGCGATCACGCGCCCGCCGACCGTCTCCAGGACGCTAACCGTGCCATCGCTCGTGTTGGGGATAAACGCGCGCCGCGTGCGGGCATCGATCGCCACGCCCCGCGGCCCGGCGCCGACAGGGCTGGCGCCGAGCACGGCGCCCGTGCGCGCGTCGAGCATGTAGACCGTGCCCGTCAACACCCCATAGATACCGGCCCCCGCCACGACGAAGACATGGCGCGTCCCCCCATCCACGGCCAGATCGACGAGGCCGCCTTGGGCGAGGGAAACGGTGCGCAGGAGGGCGCCGGTCGCCGTATCGAGCACGCTCACGCTGCTGTCGAGCCCGTTGAGGACAAAGGAGCGGTGATCCCTCTCGTCGAGCGCCATGGCGGCGGGGCCGCGACCAACCGAGATTGTTCGGAGCACGGCGTCGCCCTGCGTGGCGAGCATAGTGACCGTATTGTCCGCATAATTGGCAACAAAGGTATGGCCGCTGCGCGTGTCGACGGTCACCGCGTCCGGCCCCAACCCCACGGGGACGGCCAGCGCGAACGTGAGCGTGGACCCGTGCGTCGGCAGGGTGAGGGCAGCGGCCAGGGCGGTCAGCACCAGGGCCGCTCCGAGCCAGCGGAAGGGGTGCATCAGACAGACCTTTCCACAGTGAGAGCCATGGCAGACGTGCTAAGGGTCGGGCATCAGTCATGCCACGAGAACGCCGCTACTTGGCAGTATATGCCCGCCTATACCCGTCGTCAAGGCTGCATACACTCAGGAACGCTCGAGTGACATCAACACCATGATCCGTTATTCCCTATTGTAGCGTCTCACGGTTTCTAACCAATTTTCCTGTGTCAGCGTGCCCCATTGTCTCGCAGCTTTTGGCCCCGCTGTCTCACAGTTCGTGACCCCACCTCTTCGCTGTCCCACAGTTCGCGACTCCAGGCTGCAGCCGTTGCCGCGATCGCAGCCCTCGTCGTGGTGTCGGGAGAGAGCAGAGGGTGTACGGCGCCACGAAGGTTGAGGTTTCTGTCACAAAACTTGAGCCGCTGGCGCCACAAAGGGTGCGCCGACGCCACTGGGGCTGCAGGGGTGCATCAGTCGGCGCGCGATGCACCCCTGCTGGCCACATCGGACCCTAACCAGGCGTCGCCCCAGCCCTCGCCCACGCGGACAGACGTCTCCTCTGCGCAGCACTTGACCTTCCCCCTGGGGCAAGCCGTATGCTGAGTGGCGAGAGGAGACCCATGAAAGACTTACTGCCCATCGGGCACTTCGCGCAGATCACCCGCCTCAGCCCCAAGGCCTTGCGCCTCTACGACGAGATGGGCCTGCTCCCGCCGGCCGTGGTCGACACCACCTCCGGCTATCGCTACTACCGCCTGGACCAGATTGGCCTCGCCGCGCGCATCCGCCGACTCCGCTCACTGGAGATGCCCCTCGACGAGATCGGCCAGGTGGTCCGCGCGCACGACCCCGGCGTGGCCTACGCGCTCATCGCGCGCCATCGGGCGCGCCTCGCGGAGCGCATCGCGCGTGACCAGCGAGCCCTGGCCGCCCTCGATGCGCTCGCCGGTCGAGAGGGTGCAATGGCCTACACAGTCGCGATCGCGGAGGTCCTCGCGCAGCCCATCCTCTACATCCGCGCCAGCGCCTCCCTCGGCGCGATGGACGACACCATGCCTTGCGCCATCGCGGAGATCCACGCGTACCTGCAGCGCGCTGGCGTGCGCGCGGCCGGGCCGGACTTGTGCGTCTATCCCTACCCCGACGTGGCGCGCGACGACTTCGCCGCCGATGCCTGTGTGCCGATCGAGCGCCCCATTCGGGGCGAGGGGCGGATTATGGCCGGCGAGCTCCCGGCCGGCCCCATCGCCTCGACGGTCCATGCGGGGCCGTACGAGGATCTCCCGCTGGCCTTCCGGGCCGTCCTGGGCTGGATACGCGACCACGGCCATGACATCATCGGCCCCTTGCGCGAGACCTACGTCGTCGGCCTCGGCCCAAGCCGTGCATCGGTGGACTATCGCACGGAGGTCGCCTGGCCAATCCGCTGAGGATACCCTGTAGCGCCCTCACACCGTGCGGCGCGCACGGTAGGGGGTAGATCCGTTAGACAAGCACAAGCGAAGGAGAACAGGACATGGCCCAGACGCCACAGCACCTCGCAGCGACGCCTGCCGTCGGCCCCACGCGGCGCGATCCCGTCGTGCTACGGAACGAGGGGCAGAGGATCTTCGGGGTCGTCCATCGGCCGGCCGTCGGCGTCGCCCCTTGCGCTGCGGTCGCGATCTACCATGGCTTCGTCGGCTCCAAAGACCAGCCCCACCAACTCTACGTGAAACTCGCCGAGGCGCTGGCCCGCGCCGGCATCGTCGCCCTGCGCATCGACTTCCGCGGGCGGGGCGATAGCGAGGGGGAGACCGTGGATATCACCCCGGCGGGCGACCTGGGGGATGCGACGGCCGCCCTCACCTACCTGGAGGGCCTGCCGGACGTCGATGCCGCGCGCTTGGGGCTGATCGGCCACAGTTGGGGCGGCACCGTGGCCGCCCTCCTCGCCGGACGCGATCCCCGCGTACGGGGGACCGTGCTGTGGAATCCGCCCATCAATGTGCGGGAATGGGATCCGCCGTTCGAGGAGATCGACGGTCGTCAGGTGCTGGAGGTCTTCGGCAATCTGGTGGGCCGTGAGTTCTATGCGGCGACGCGCCACATCGACCCCATCGCGGCGCTCGTCGGCGTGCGCGGCCCCGTCCTCGTCGTGCAGTCCGGCGCCGATGAGGTCGTGGCGTCGGCCGAATTTAGCCGGCTCAAGGCGGCCCTGGCCGACAACCACATCAGCCACGACGGGGCGGTGATCGACGGGGCGGATCACGCGTTCATGCACCATGCATGGGAGCGCGACGCCATCGCCCACACCGTGGCCTGGCTGCAGCAAGCCCTGATGGCGGATGCTACGGATAGATAGCGCCCAGGAGGCGCCGGAGGCTGCCCCAACATCGTGACCACCGTGAGTCCCGCTTGGTCCAGCCCCCGCTTCTCGCCCCGCCTATCATCGGGCAGAACGAAACCCTAGCGAGGACAATCCCGGAGGAATCGGCATCGCCGGGTTACTTGCGCCAAGCTGCACTGCCTTCCCCCGATCATAGCAAGACCGCGGCGTCGAGAGTGTGGTTCAATCGGGGAAGTCGACCACGAGGCTTGTCCAGCCGAAGCCGTTCGCGTTCTGGCCCTCGCCGGTGTAGGGGTTGTAGCACTCGCGGAAGCCCTGTGCGTCGACGAGTGCGCGCGTGGCCGCGCCGATGCGCCGCGCGTCCTCGACGTAGCCGCGGTCGTGCAACGCGTGGGCCAGGAACCAGTTGCTGTTGACCCAGGTGGGACCGCGCCAGATGAAGCCGTGCGGGTGGTCCGGGTTGAACCCCAGCGCGTTCGCCGCCACCGAGGGGACCGGGTACGGCAGCGCATACTCGGCGGGGTTGCGCAGGTGGTCCGCCACCAGGCGCTCCGCGATGGCCGGGTCGAGGCCCTCCACGATCAGCGGGAAGAGGGCGCTGATCGTATTGACCCCGGTGCGCCGCTCCTCCGTCCCCAGCAGGTCCAGGAACAGGCCGCGCGCTGGGTCGTAGCACTTCTCCATCAGCACGCCGAGCACGCGCCCGGCCCACGCGCGATACTCCGCCGCCTCGACGGGGTCGCGCGTCAGGCGCGCCAGCGACTGCAACCCCTGGGCGTAGATGCTGTTGACCAGCACGTCCTCGACCACGAAGACGTCGGCCGCGATGATTTGCCGGTCGTCGTTGTCGAGCGGCTCGTAGCGGGCATAGATAGCGTTGATGGCGCGCACGAGGTCGTCGTTATCCCTGGGGTAGCCGAGCAGCGGGTCATACTTGGGGCTGGCGTCGACGCCCGACTCGTCGGGCTGGACGATGGCGATGAGCTCATCGCCGTCGGGGTCGCGGTTGTCGCGCAGCCAGCGGAAAAAGGCGGCCACGACGGGCAGCAGCTCGTCCCGGAAGGCCTCGTCGCCGCTGGCCCGGTACACGCGCTCCACGGCCAGGGCGATCACGGGCGGCTGGATCGAGGCACTGAGGTAGGGCGTGGACAGGCGCAGGGTCTGACGCGCCATCACCGCGCGGTCGGGCTGCCAGAAGATGATGTGGGGCATGAAGCCGTCCGGCCGGGCGCCCCGCGCCAGCGAACGCAACTCGGCCTTGGCCAGCTCGACGTCGATGTGCGTCAGGGCGATGGCGTGAAAGCACGAGTCCCAAAACCACTGGAAAGGGTAGCTATGTGCAGAGGGGCAGGTGTAGCTGTAGCGCCGCCCTTCCCACGGCGAGACGCCCTCGCGGTGGTTGGCGGCAAGCAGCGCGCGCACCCGCTCCAGCAACCGCGTCCGCAACGCCCGCTCCGCATCGGCGTCATCCCTGGAACGCGAGCCCACTCCGTCCGTCGCTTTATCCCTGTCCGCGTCGCTCATCGATGGCCTCCTCATAGATGCGGCGGTAGCGCGCCGCCACGACATCCCAACTATAAGTACGGGACACGAACGCCCGCGCGTCGTCGCCCAATCGCTGGCGGCGCGCGTCGTCATTGACCAGACCGACCAATGCGTCGACGGCCGCGTCCGCGTCGTACGGCGAGACCACCACCCCGCCCCGCGCCAGCACCTCGGCCGTGGCGCCCACGGCGTGGCTCAGCACCGGCACGCCGTGGGCCATGGCCTCGACGTAGACCAGCCCGAACGCCTCGTAGCGCGAGAACAGGACGAAGAGATCGGCCGCGTCGTAGCGGCCCCGCAGCTCCGCGTCGCCGACCTCGCCGGCCAACTCCACCTCATCGCCCAGCCCCCGCGCGGCGACGAGGCGCTCCAGCGGCGCGCGCCCACCAGCGTCGCCCTCGTCGGCGCCGACCAACACCAGTCGCACCGCGTGCCTGAATTGGGGGCGAGCGCGCAGGTAGACGTCGAGCAGCCACGACTGGCCTTTGTGCCGGCCCAGCCGGCCCACACACAGGAGGGTCAGCGGCCTGTCGCCTCTACCCTCGCGCCGGCTGTTCGATCCGTGCTCCGGGACCGTCGCTCCCCAGGGGACGATCGCCAGGTCCGACCGCCGCGGACGGTAGGCCTGGGACACGGCGCGATACTCGACGCGACTGAGCACGACGACGCGCTCGACGTGGCGGCAGATAAAGGTATAGGGCCAGCGCATCCAGGCGCGCGACCCGCCGAGGTCGTGGAACGATGGCGTAAAGACCACCGCCGTGCGCCGGTCGCGCCGCGCCAGTACCGCCAGGTGCGCCCAGATCCAGCCGTCGCCGACGATGTGTACCACGTCGGGCCGATACGCCCGCAGGATGCGCCCAACCTCGCCAAGCGAGAAGAGGGTGACGGGGCAGGAGTAGTAGGGGAACAGCGGCGCGGGCGTATGCGGCCAACTCGCCAGCCGGAACACCTCCAGCCCAGCCAAAACCTCACGCGCGGCCAGACCCGGCACGTAGCGCGGCGGGAAGGCGTAGTGGGTACAGAGCAACGCGGGCCGCTCCATCCCCGGCTGGCCTGCCAGGGCCGCCGCGAGGCGCTCAACGACGCGCTCGATCCCGCCTAGGTGGGCCGGCCTGTAGTAGGGCGTCAGGAACAGGACGCGCATGGATCAACCCTCCCGCGCGGTCGCCCCAGCTCATGGGGCGTCAATCGGCCACATCGTTGAGGCGTGGGCGCGCGCCAGCCCCATAGCTCCGCGTGCGGCCATGCTGGAACACGACGATGGGCCTGCGCCCGGCCACCTCCCAGCCGTCCGCGCCGCCCAGCAGCCCCTGCTGCTCCGGGATGCCAAGCAGGGCTAGCGAGGGGGAGACCTCGGCCCTCAGCCGCGCGGCGAGTGCGGTAGCGGCGCCCGCTTTATCCGGCGTGTAGTGCGGCCAGACCAGCGCGTCCGGCACAAGTCCCAGACCAGGCGCCCATGGGACACCGTCGAGCGTCTCCGAGCCGCGCCTCGGAATCAAGGTCTGACCGCAGACGACCATGGCGCCCGCGCTCGACCCTCCCACCACCACGCCGCGCTCGTAGGCCCGTCGCATGGTATCCCACGCCGTCGACCCATGCAAGGCGTCGAGCAGGACGTCGGGGTCGCCGCCGCCGAGATAGATCAGCGTGCCGCCCTCGATCATGCGCGCCCACCTGGGGTCGTCGGCGTCGGCGCGGTTCAGGATCATGGCCACGTCGCAGCGCGCGCCCAGGCGGCCCCAATAGGCCACTGCGCCGCGTCCGCTGCCCACGGGATCGTAGTGGGCCACGGCGGTGGGCAAGAAAACCACGCGCGCGTCATGGCCCCCGGCCACCTCCAGCACGCGCCGGTCCATCTCCTCGCAGCCCGGCCGCAACTCGTGGCCCCCGGCCAGTATGACGTTGCCAACCATGACGCCTCCCCGGTCGTTAGTGGTTAGTAAGGTAAAAACTTACCAAACAGGAACTATTATTAGTCAACCACGAATAACTAATGACTAATGACTAATGACTAATGACTAACGACTCGTCGCTTCGACACGAGCAAGTGCTCGTCGTGGTGCCAGCGGTCGAGGAAGCGGCGGAAGTTGCGCCGGCTGCGCCGCTCGCGCTCCTCGTCCGAGAGTTCGAGCCATCCACGGTGCTCGTGCATCACGGCCGGCAACTCGGGAATACGAACGATGCGCAGGCCATGGTGCTTGAACGCGAAGCTGGTATGAATGTCCAGATTGCGGTAGTAGCGGAAGTGCTCGTCCAACGCGCCCAGCCAGCGCAGGTCGGCGCGGCGGAAAGCAAACAGGTAGCCCTCGATCGCGTCCACCTCGACCTCGTCGCTGGCGATGAACGCGCGCAGATCATCGGAGCGTACCCCCCAGCGTCCGGCCACGCCGACCGTGGGATCGGATAGCGTCGCCAGGAGCGGGCCGAAGATATCGCCCGTGACCTCGACGCCCGTGTCGAGCAGCAAGACCACGCGGCCGTGGGCGCGGCGCAGGGCGACGTTGCGTCCCTCGGCCTCACCCAGGCGGTGGTCGGCGCGCAGTACCTGCACGCGCGGATCGCGCGCGGCGTACTCTTGTAGCACGGCGCGCGTCTCCGCGTCCGCGTCGTTATCCACGGCGATGACCTCGACCAGATGACCGTCCGCGTGGCGCAGCAGGCTGTCGAGGCAGCGCCGCACATCGTCGGGATAGCCGTGCGCCAGGATCGCGACCGATACGTCGCACTGGTCCAGCTGGCTAATCGAGGAGGGCACGTCGGAGGCGGACGACAGGGGAGCCGGACGGCCGCGCGACGGCGCCCAGGGGGCGGGACGCATCTCCCCATCCGGCCCACCGAGGGGATGTACGCCGGCGTCGCGCAGGCCGGCCAGGATTGCGTCGGCGCGGTCGTGGCGCTGGGCGGCGCGGTCCTCCTCCCACGCGGCGATCCGCTCCATCACATCGGGCGTGTGCGCCTCGGCGAGCCGGTCGGCGAGGCCAAGGCCCAGCACCTGGTCGAACTCCAGCGCCAGGGCCAGTTTGCGCTCCGGCCGCTCGTCGCTCCGGGCCAGCGACCACAACACGGCCAGCGCCCGCGGGACGTGCAGGTCGTCGCACAGCGCGGCCCAGAACCGCTGGCGGTAGGGAGCAGCGCTCGCGTCGTCCGGCGGCAGCGGCGCGACGGTCGCGGGGTCGACACCGGGAACGGAGAGCAGGCGGGCCAGATGCGCCAGCCCATGCTCGGCCGCGCGCAGTCCGCGGAAGGTGAAGTTGAGGCGCGAGCGGTAATGGACGCCCGCGCACAGGTAGCGGAACGCGGCCGGGGTATGGCCGCGCAGGGTCAGGTCGGTTAGCGTGTAGGCGTTACCCTCCGACTTGGACATCTTGAGCCCGTCGGCCAGCAGGTGTTGCGCGTGCATCCAGTGGCGCGCGAAGGTCGTGCCCGTGGCGCCCTCGCTTTGCGCGATCTCATCCTCGTGGTGCGGGAAGATGTTGTCCACGCCGCCGGTGTGGATGTCCAGCTGTTCGCCCAGGTAGCGCATGGACATGGCCGAGCACTCGATGTGCCAGCCGGGGAAGCCGTCGCCGAAGGGGCTGGGCCACTTAACCATGCGCCCGGGCTCGGCCCCCTTCCAGAGCGTGAAATCCTCGGGGTGGCGCTTGAGCGGGTCCGCCTCGACGCGCACGCCCTCCAGCAGGTCAGCCGTGGCGTTGCCCGAGAGGCGCCCGTAACGCGGGAACGAGGCCACGTCGAAGTAGACGTTGCCGCCGGCCGTGTAGGCATGGCCACGCGCGATCAGGCGCTCGGTCAGGCGGATCATCTCGGCGACGTGGTCGGTGGCGCGCGGGAAGACGTGCGCCGGCAGGATGCCCAGCGCGGCCTCGTCGCGGTGGAAGGCCTCGGTATAAAAGGCGGCGATATCGGCCGGCGTCTTGCCCTCGGCCAGCGCGGCGGCGATCATCTTATCCTCGCCGCGCTCGACCATCTCCTGGCGCATGTGCCCCACGTCGGTGATGTTCTTGACGTGCGTGACCCGGTAGCCCAGCCCCTCCAGAGTGCGCCGCAGCCAATCAGCCATCAGGTAGGTGCGCAGGTTGCCGATATGCACGAAGCGGTACACAGTGGGTCCGCACGTATAGAGTCCGACGCGCGGGGCCTGCAGCGGCTCGAACCGTTCCAGGCGCCGGCCCATCGTATTCCAGAGGCGCAGGTCAGGCTGGGTCCACGACTGCGTCGCGGGAGCGTGTGATCGTCTCTGGTGAGGCGATCGAGCGGAGGGGTCTGTCGGTGTCACTGTCAGAGTCTCCCGGGAACTGTAATGGTTGAGTGTACCAACCTTCTCCGGGGCATGCGAACGTGACGGTTAGGCGACACATCCGTGACGACATTCAGACCATGTTTCAGTGCTCGACCCAAGTGCGGGTGTCGCGGTCCCACGTTGGCATGCCGGGCCTCTGTCTCACATCGCCACGACTCGTCGCGACAGTGTCGACGTAGGCCAGGAGCCGCGAGAGCCTATCTGTTTGATGATCGCTATCGTAGGCAACCACGACCTCGATGCCTCCCCGCTCTTTCGTGAGAAAGTAGGCCGCGACGTAGCCCTGAAACTCCTGGACAAACACTTGGAGCCATTCTCGCTCGATGCTGCCGTCATCCCGGTATCGGTGACTCAAGCAAATGATACCCGCCGGGTCTTCTCCTGACAGGGAGAGAAGATAATCCCGCGTGTCGGACGCTGCCGTCTCTCGAAGGCTAAAGCGGATGTCACCGCGGTCCCCGTAGGGCTCGAAGTAGCGCACGTCGCGTTCCACGAACGCTCCCGATGCATCGCGCAGACGTACGGTTTCATCATGCTGCGACTGCAGTCGCAGGTCCTGACGTCCAAACGAACTCCTCTGAGACAGCTAGGACACGGCCCCGACGAGATGGGCGTAGCGCTGCTGCACGCGTCGCTGGTTCACGGCGTGGGCGCCGGAGCGCACGCTGTCGATACCCAGTCCGCGCTCCTTGCTGCGGTAGAGGCTCACGATCGCGTCCACGAAGCCGGGCGGGCCGTACCGCTCCAGTGAGCGCAGCCAGAGGTCATAGTCCTCGCAGCAACTCAGCGAGGGGTCCCAACCGCCCAACTTCAGCAACGCCGCGCGCCGGTACAGTGCGGTGCTGGCGTTGGGGATCATGGCGCTGGTATAGAAGAGCCGCGCGCAGGTCGGGGCGTCGTCGCACGCATAGTTGACGACATCCTGTCCGATGAGGTAGCGCCCCTCCTCGTCGATGCGCAGCGCATTGGCGTGGACGGCCCACCGCTTGGGATTGGCGCGCAGGTAGCGCAGGCGTGCCTCGACCCCCTCCATCGTTAGCAGATCGTCGTCGTCGAGGTCGACCAGATACTCGCCCCGCGCGTGGTGAAGGGCGCTGTTGCGCGCCGAGGCCACGCCAAGCGGCGTCTGGTGGAAGACGGGCCGGAGGCGTGGGTCGGCCGCGGCCGCGCCGGCAAGGTAGTCCGCCGTCCCATCGTCCGAGCCATCGTCGACGACCACGTGCTCGTAGGGCACGGACAGCCGCAGCGCGCGGACGCTGGCCAGGGCGGCTGGCAAGTAGCTCGCGGCGCGGTTGCGCGTCGGCGTGGTGATAGAAATGACCGGAACATTGTCCGTGTCCATGGCCTACGCTAGTCCCGCGATGGCCTCGGCCAGCGCCTTGGGGCGCTGCAAGGGGATGTCGTGAATCGTATCCTCCAGCCAACGCACCCGCAGCAGCGGCTGCAACGCCTGTCGATGAGCGGCCATGCGGCGCTTGTTCTCGGTCATCCGTCGCTGCGCCTCATTCAATGGTTCACGCGGCAAGGCCAGCAGGGCCAGCGCCGGCCGGCGCAGCCGCGGGTAGGCCAGGTCGAGGTCGTCGTCCCACAGGGCGCGCAGGATGCTCCAATGGTGTTGCGGCGAGAGGCGCCCGCGCACCGTGCCGCCGCCGTCGGGCCGTTGCTCGGTCATGGCGGCAAAGAACGCGCGCCGGAAAGCGTCGTCCAGGAAGGCCAGGTCGCCGCGGCGCGTGTGCTCCAGCAGCTCGTCGAAGCGCACGTTGTCCCAGGCCGGCGGCCCGAAGCGATCCTCTACCGTCGCCCAGGTAGCGCCGGGGAGGTCACGGAACGAGGACACGCCGCCGTCGACGAGCACGGCGGCCTGCACCTGCTCGGGGCAGCGGATGGCCCACTCCAGCGCGACCGTCGCGCCCCACGAGTGTCCAACCACGATGTAGGGGGACGGCAGGTCCAACGCCTGGACCACGCCCACGCCATCGGCGACGAGCGTGGCCATGTCGTAACCGTCGTCGGGCTTGGCCGTCTCGCCATGCCCGCGCTGGTCGTAGGCCACCACGCGGCGTCCCCGCGCCAGCAAGGGCGCGCACAGGTCGTAGATGCGGCAGGTCGAGGCCAGACCGTGCAGCAGCAAGACCGGGGGCAATGCGCCGTCCGCGTTCGCGCTCATGGAGTCGTGCGGCCCTCCCCAGTCCCGGTAGTGGACCTGTAGCCCCGTCGCGGGCGTCCTCAACATGGCGTCGGTCAGCGGATCATCCATCGCACCCCTCCTCGCGTCATTGTACCGGTCTCGGACATACGGTTCCCCTATCGTCCGCGCTCCAATGATGGTGTGAGTCTGCATGTGGATGCTTTTGCATGCTGTTGCAGATCGTGCTACTTTAGAGTGTCCTACCGCTGAGGGATCTGAATGGATAGGGCGCATGTCCCTATGCCCGATCCGTCGGGCGCGTTGCGCGAATGGCGGCCACGAGCCGCGAAAGGAACGAGACCACATGAGTACGTTGTCTCCTGACGCATCCAGCCCCGGCCTGATTGGCCGCCTGCTCGCCCTCTGGCGCGGAGCCACTCCCGACCTCCGCCGACGCCTGGTCACTATCTATGGGGTCCTGCTTACCGTCAACGTGGTGGTATGGGGCCTCGTCTTATTCTCCTCCTTCGCATACCCCAAGCTGCTAGGCCTTGGCCTGCTCGCTTATGGCTTCGGCCTGCGCCATGCCGTCGACCCTGACCACATCGCGGCCATCGACAATACCACGCGCAAGTTGATGCAGGAGGGCAAACGCCCGGTCGCCGTCGGCTTTTTCTTCTCGTTGGGGCATTCCACCATCGTGTTCGCCCTCTCCGTGGTCATCGCGGTCACGGCGGCGATCCTGCACTCCCAGTTCGATAAGAAGAACTTTGCCAACCTGCAGAACTGGGGCGGCATCGTCGGAACCTCGGTCTCCGGGTTCTTCCTCATCATCATCGCGGCCATCAACCTCATCGTGCTGATCGACATCTACAAGACCTGGCGCTCGGTCGTCAGGGGTGGCACGTACGACGATAAATCGCTCGACGATTACCTCAGCAACCGCGGCCTCCTGGCGCGCATCTTCAAGCCCATGCTCAAGATGGTGAGCAACTCCTGGAACATGTACCCTATCGGGCTGCTCTTCGGCCTGGGTTTCGACACGGCGAGCGAGGTGGGCATCCTGGGTCTCTCCGCGACCACGACCATGCCCGTCTACTTGATCTTGCTGCTCCCGTTGCTCTTCGTGGCCGGCATGTCCCTCGTCGATACGTCCGACGGCATTGCCATGCTGGGCGCGTACGGATGGGCTTATGTACGTCCGGTGCGCAAACTCTACTACAACATGAACATTACGTTGATCTCGATCATCGTAGCCCTGTTCATAGGCGGTCTCGAGGTACTCAATGTCATCAGCCAGGAAGCAAACCTAAGCGGGGGCATCTTCGATTTTGCGGGCAACACCCTTGGGCCTAACAACGTCCTGGGCTTCTATATCATCGGCATCTTCCTGTTGAGTTGGGTCGTGTCGCTCCTGGTGTACAAGCTACGCGGCATCGACCGTCTGGAGGAGCAGATGCGCCGTCCGCCCTCGGCCGGCGTTTCCGGCGCCCCGACGCGCTAAGGGCGTCAATGCCCTCCCATGTCATATAGGGCCATGGCGCGCAGCTCGGGGCTGCGATCTACATCCCATAACGGGACGAAGTGTGGTAGCATAGGCGCCATGGATGGGTATCGTTCGCGCCCGTTCGCGCCGTGGATGCGACGATCCGCGGCCTCCAAGACGGACAAGGACGAGACGGGGCAACATCAGCGAGGCCCCGAGACAGGCCGACGATGCACGAGTTGTCCATTGCCCAGGCCATCGCCGAGGGCGTCTCGGCGCATGCGGCCGCGCACAAGGCCACGCGCGTGACGGTCGTGCGCCTGCGCGTCGGCGAGGCCGCCGGCATCCTGCCCGCCGCGCTCACGGGCTGCTTCGAGATGGTGGCGAGTTGCGATCCCATACTCGCGGGCGCGCGGCTGGCGATCGACCTCGTGCCGCACCGTGCCCGGTGCCGCCGCTGCGGCGGCGAGTTCGGCGTCGTCAACTTCGTCGCGCAGTGCCCCGCCTGCGCCACCTGGGAGACGGACGTGCTGTCGGGGACCGAACTCGAAGTCCGTGACATGGAGATAGAAACGTAGAGCGCATGCAGAGGAGGGACCATGCCCACGGTGACGATCGCGCGGAACATCCTGGCCAACAACGACCTCATCGCCGCGGAGATCAAGCAGCAGCTAGCGGCGCGGGGCCTACGCGCCCTCAACCTGATGAGTTCGCCGGGCGCGGGGAAGACGACCCTGCTGGAACGGACGATCAGTCTCCTGCGCGGGCGCCTGGCCATCGGCGTGGTCGAGGGCGATCTCGAGACGAGCGCCGACGCGGAGCGCATCGAGGCGGCGGGCGCCCAGACGGTGCAGATCAATACGCGGGGGACCTGCCATCTGGAAGCGCACATGATTCGCGACGCGCTCATGCACCTGGAACTGGCGTCGCTGGACCTGCTGGTCATCGAGAACGTCGGCAACCTGGTGTGCCCGGCCGGCTGGAACCTTGGCGACGACGCGCGCGTCGTCATCGCCAGCACGACCGAAGGCGACGACAAGCCGGCCAAGTATCCCGGCATGTTCGCGGTCGCCCAGGCCATGGTGGTGAACAAGATCGACCTGTTGCCCTACGTCGATTACGACGTGGCGAAGGTACGACGCCAGGCGCTGGCGATCAATCCCCAACTGCGCATCTTCGAGGTGAGCTGTTGCACGGGCGAGGGGCTCGACGCCTGGTGCGCGTGGGTGACCGCCTTCGCCCACTCGGCGTCGGAAGAGTAAGCAACTCCTCTCATGCCTTCTCCTCGCGCTATCGTCGATAGTCCACCGCTGCCCGGTAACATAGGACGCGTCGCAAGAAGCGGGCATCCGGGACTGTGATCCAACGGGGACCATGGGGCGTATAGTACATAGCGCGTACGCTGATTGCAGTCCATATCTATTATGCCTAGGCGCGTCGTATGGCGTAGCGTTTGACGCGCGACGGGGGGACACACAGCGGCCGACGGAACGGAGATGGGTCCGGAGCGGACCCAATCGCCAGTCATTATCAGCACGGCGGCGCCCATTAGGTGCAGCAAGTCGCCGCGCTCCAGGTGTAAGAGAGGTCAGTACGATGGCAAAGTTGACGCGTAAGAGCCTTTTCAAGCAGACATCGGCGGGCGCGCTGATGGTCGGCGCGCTGGGCGTCGTGCCCGGCGCCACGGCCCTGGCCGCCGGGCAGCCAGAGGCATCCCATTCAGACGCGGAACTGGCTGCCCTGGGGACGACGGCGCCCTTCGTGGTGTTCGTGCGTAACCCCAAGATCGGGGAGTTGGTCGTGATCGCCGGCTCCCAGGAAATCGTGGTGCGCGATCCCGCACTCGTCGCGCGGATGTGGCAGGCTGGCCCTGGCGCCGCCCACCCCGCCAAGCATAACGGGAGGAAGTAGCATGTCGTCGCATCGCGAAGCGCCTGAGATCTCCAAGGACCAGGTGGCCGACAACACGGACGTCTATGCGTTCGTCAGCCCCGACCAGCCGGACACCGTGACCCTAATCGCCAACTTCATCCCCTTCCAGCTGCCGGACGCCGGTCCGAACTTCTATGAGTTCGGCGAGGATGTGGCGTACAACATCCACATCAACAATTCCGGCGACGGGACCTCCAACATCACCTACCAGTTCCTGTTCCAGACCGAGACCCGCAATCTCGAGACCTTCCTGTACAACACGGGTCCGATCACCTCGCTCGACAGTATGACCTGGAATCGGCGTCAATTCTATTCGGTGACCAAGGTAGTCAATGGCAAGCCGACGCTGCTGGCGCAGGGGCTGATCTCGCCCCCCTGCAACATCGGCCCGCGCTCCACGCCCAACTACGCGGCGCTGGCGCAGGCGGCCGTCCACAAGCTGCCCAGCGGCGAGACGGTATTTGCCGGGCAGCGCGCCGAGGGGTTCTACGTGGATCTGGGCGCCATCTTCGACCTGGGAGACCTGCGCCCCTTCCAGCACCTGCACCTGATTCCCTCGGCCGACGCGCCGGGCGTCAACGGGACCGCGTCGGTCAACGTGCACACCATCGCCATCCAGGTACCCAAGACCCAGTTGACGCGAGACGGCGCCAACCCCACCGATCCGATGGACCCCAAAGCGGTCATCGGCGTCTATGCCTCGGCGAGCCGCAACTCGGTGCGGGTGCGCGAGCCGCGGGGACAGAACGTGGACGTGGGCCCCTGGGTCCAGGTCTCGCGGCTGGCCAACCCGCTGTTCAATGAGGTGATGATCCCGCTGGGCAAGAAGGACCTCTGGAATTCGCTGCCGCCCCGCGACGACGACCAGTTCCTCGCCAACGTGCAGCACCCGGAACTCTCGGGACTGCTCCCGGTGCTCTATCCCAACGTTTTCCCGAATCTAGCCGCTCTGACCGCCGCGCGCGCGGACATCGTGGCCATCTTCCTGACGGGCCTGCCGTCCGGGATCGTGCCCGGCTTCCAGAACTACACCGGACCCAAGATGGCGGAATTGATGCGCCTCAACGTGGCCATCCCACCGTCGGCGACCCCCAACATCCTGGGCATCCTGGGCGGCGACCTCGCCGGCTTCCCCAACGGCCGCCGCGTTCAGGATGATGTGACCACGATCGAGCTGCGCGCGCTGGCCGGCGCGACCTACCCCCTGGTCGACAAGACGTTCAAGCCGGACGCCGCCGCGGCCGGGGTCACGGACGGCGTGGGTCCGACCAACGTGCCCTCGGGCTACCTGCCCACGTTCCCCTATCTGGGCGTGCCCTACGATGGCTATTCCCATCCGGGATCGAACCCGACGATGTAGGGCCAGTGACGAGTGACGAGTGACGAGTGACGAGTGACGAGTGACGAGTGACGACGTGGGATCGGGCGCTCATGCGATCGGCGCAAGGACTTATCGACGCCGAGGATCCGTCCTGACCTCACTCGTCACTCGTCACTAACCACTGGTCACTTCGCACCTGCCTCACTCGTCACTAACCACTGACGTGGGGGAGTGTAGCGCGCGTGGCCGAGACATATGATGATCGGGGGCAGGGAGGGGCTGTCGTGCTCGACATCGGGGACGATGTCGGGGCGCTGGTTCTCTATACGGGTGAGGAGTTGCGCGGCCGGGAGATAGAGGTCAGCCCGAAAGGGCGCGATGCGTGGCGCGTGCATACCGCGATCCGGGAGCGGCGGGCCAACGGGCGAACGATCTTTGCCGGCGTCTACCTCGCGCTGCCCGCGGACGACTACACCATCTGGAAGGACGCGACAACACCGGCCGGCGAGGTCACGGTCGTGGGCGGCGCTGTCGCCGAGGCAGACTGGCGCAAGCTCGTCGGCGACGCGCCCCCGCGCATGCGGAACGACCTTTATCCGCCCGCGGACGGTCCCGGCGCAGCTTTGCGTACCGGTTCCCAATGGGCTTCACTCGGTCCCGATCCAGCCGACTCCGGTCGCCACGATGGCCGCCCCCCAGACGCACCCCCGCGCACGGTGGCCCCGGAGATGCTGCCGCCGCGGTACCGGACGGGGAAAGCGGTCAGCGCCGCCCCGATGGGGTCGGCGCCGATGCGCTATGCCGACGATGGGCGGGTGGCGTGGGATCATATGTGGACCGACTTCTGCGACCTCGCGCTGGCTGGAGGCCCTCCGCACCGGGACAGCGTGTTGGGACCCGTCGATCCGGGCGAGGCGCTGGCGTCTCCAGACGACTACGCCCGCGTGGTGGCCGAGATCGAGCGCGGGCTGCGTCTGGTCACAGGGCTGCGCATCGCCCGCGAGACGAGTCCCGGCTGGGTCGGCCTGGAATGCGGCGACGAGGACATGGCGCAATGGCTTTCGTGCGCGATTGAGGTAGAGAACGTCGTCGCGCGACGCGACGGCGGCACGCTGCTCCTGCCTGCCGGGCCACGCTTCACCCTGGACAAAGAGATCAAGAACGTGGTCACGGTCGTCGCCAAAACACACCACTACTGGCTGGAGCACCGCGACGACCGCGACGAGTGAGCGTGCCGGATACAGGGCACGCAGGGCAAATGGCACAGTTTCTGCATTAGTCACTCCAGTTGGCCACAACGCCCCCTTGCTAGATTCGCCACCCCCCGACCAGGTACATCACCCGCTCAGCGGCCTTTTTCAAGGTCGTATGCCCGTCGTATGCCCAGAGATAGAGCGACAGTCCGCGCGTGTCGTCCCTGAGACCTATGTCCCGGCGCCTTGCATAGGCCTGTTTATGTCTTTGGGAGGGCTTCCGGCTGCCTCGCCGGTCGCTTGTCAACCCTATGCGGGGTCGTTGGGCACGGTCATGCGTCCTGGTACCCTATTGTGACCGTCGCTATCGGGGACGATGTAGTGGGTGGACAACATCGTAGCAACTGACCAAGGGGAGGACAGACGGGACACGGTCGGCGCGCGACGCGCCCATCGATGGGCGCGTCGCGGAGGCACAATCGTCACTGAGGCACAACAAAGGGGATAGGATATGACAACCGTTGGAGGACCCATGCCGACCGATCTCTCCTCCCTTAGGAGTGGGGCGGCCGGGCGCGAGACGGTCCAGGACACCATCAACATCGCGGCGACGGCCGAGTCGTTCGCGGTGACGGCCCTCGGCGGGGCGCTGGCCAACGCCGCCCACAACAAGCTGGCGCTCAACGCCATCCAGATCAAAACGATCACGGCGGCGCGGGCCGAGTAGCAGGCGCACTACGCCTACTTGATCGGCGCGGGCGCGAAACCCCTGACCACCACCTTCACCATACCCAATGCCAAAATCGTCACCTCTCGCGGCGCACCCTGCTCAAGGGCGCCAGCATCGGCGTGGCCGGAGTGGCGCTGGCCCAGGCCGACCTGTTGCGCGCGCTGGCCGCAAAGTCGGAGAGCGTGCAGCGCATCCTCGACGTCACGGCCACCGTCGAGCGGTTCGGGGTGACCTTCCTGGGCGCTGGGGTCGAGAGCGCCCGGCAGCAGCGCTTCAACGTTGGTCAAACGTGGTGCTCGATTTTTGTCAAGGCAGTCGCCGATGGCACGCGACGGAAAGTATATCGGCGTCAGGTGACCACACCTGAAGATGGCGGCGGATCATTCTCAAGGCCCTTTCCGCAGGAGGCCATCGTCCCGGCCCGCGACCACCCAGTTGGACCGGCACGTCCGCGTGCGTGGGAGGCTAATTCCCACGTGTCGCGATCCCCTTGTCCCGCTTATGCCCGCGAGGCGTGGTTGCCGATGAAGTCGAGCACGCGCGTCCAGGCATCGGCCGAGGCGTCGGCGTAGGCGGCAGACTGGCGGTCGAAGAAGCTGTGCGGCGCGCCGGGGTAGACCACGAGCTCGTGCTCCACGCCGGCGTTGTCTAGCTCACGGTCCAGGGTATCCACCTCGGCCTGTGGGATGTGCGAGTCGGCCCCGCCGAAGAGACCCAGCACGGGGTACCTGATGCGCATGGCCTGCTCCAGGACGGTCCCTCCCCCGCCGATGTCACGCGAGAGCCCCGCGTAGAAGCCGATCGCGCCGGACAGCGGCAACTCGCGCGTGGCGGTCTTCAGGGACAGCGCGCCGCCCATGCAAAAGCCCATCGTGAACGTGGGCAGGTCGGTCGGCACGCCCTCATGGTGATAGGCCAGCGCCGCGTCGACATCGGACGAGAAGGTGTCAAACCGCATCTGCTGCACGTGGGGCATGAACTCGAACGCGTCGTCGCGGTCGGTCAGGCCAGCAGTGCGGCCGAAGTAGTCGATGGCCACTGCGGCGATGCCCTGCTCGGCGAAGCGCACCGCCAGGTCCTTGTAGAAGCCGTGCACGCCGCGCACGTCGGGGAGGATGATCACGCGCGCCGCAGGCTTTGTCCCTTCCGGCACGGCCGTGTAGGCGGCGAACGGGCTACCGTCGGCCGTGGTCAGCACGATGTCGTGGCCATGCGCCGTCCCGCCGTCGCTCGGGGGCATGGGAGGGCGCGCGTTGGTGTCGTAGCACATAGTCTCTCGTATCCTTTCCTATTCCGTATAATTTCAGGCCATGGCCATGGCACGGCCAACGGCATTCCATCGCAAGGTAGCATGGTTGCCGCGTTCGTGGCCAATCGCTCGTCCCTCCCGATTGGCTGGAGGATGTTATGTCAAGCTAAAGACGGCTGTTCCTGCCGAGCGGGGCAAGGTTCTGCGCCGCAGGCGGTTCCCGCGGCGGAGTCTATAGGGCAAAATGGCGCGCCCGTCCGGTCGATGAGCCGGACGGGCGCTCCACCAAATCGCGTGGCTCCCCGTTAGGCTGCCGCGTCAACGGGGTACTGGATCTCCGTCGCCGCGTCGGTCATGTTGCTCTGATCCCAATTAATATAGACCTCGCGGTAGGGACCGGCGACGCGATAGCCGTTGGCCTCGATCCAGGTGAGCAGGGCGGCATGTCCCTGCGTGAAATCGTCGAACTCGCCCTGATGGCGATGGACGACGGAGGCCACCTGCACGGGCGGCAGCGCGTAGACCGTCACCCGATCCGTGCCGGGGACCGGGCGGTCGATGGGCACGACCGCCTCGGCCTCTTCATTGGCAAGCACGGCGGCGGGCTGATGCCACACGGCGAGGCACGGACCCGTCTCCTTCACCCCGCATCCCATTCAGGTGGTCCGACACTTCCACGAAGGCCGCGCCGAGATACGCGGGCACGTCGTCATTCCGCGGGATCGTCACCCGGCGCGCGGCGACGAGCATGGATGGGACCGTTTTGAGCGCGACGTCATACTCTAACATGTTATCCTCCCGTTCAATCTGTCTTAACCGGGCCGCGATGCGCGTCAAGCGCCCCTGCTCGGCGGCGGCGTGCTGTTCCACCTCCGCCTGTTTGAGCATCAGCATCCCCCGCAACTGGTCCGGCGTGAGGCCGCCCCGCAGCACCTGCTCAACCTGCTCCAGCGAGAAGCCGAGATCCTTGAGGGCCAGGATGCGGTTGAGGCGAGGCAGTTGGGCGACCGCATAGTAGCGGTATCCCGTGACGCTATCCACCGCGACCGGCCTGAGCAGGCGGATCTCGTCATAGTGGCGCAGCGTCACCACGGATACGTGGCCGAGGCGGGCGAAGTCTCCGATCTTGATCAAGGTGTTGCTCCATGCGCATGGACATCCCTACTGTACAACCTCGGGTAAGGTGAGAGTCAAGGGGTCTGTCCCTCGTGATTTACGCCTTTGCCGCGACCTCGGCCAGCACGCGATCGATGAAGGACTGCACCGGCAGCGCGCCGAGGTCCTCGCCGCCGCGCAGGCGCACCCCCACCGCGTCGGCGTCCTGTTCCCTGTCCCCCACGACGAGCATATAGGGCACCTTCTGCAGTTGCGCCCGGCGGATCTTGGCCTGCATGCGGTCCTTGCCCTCATCCGTCTCGATGCGCAGTCCGGCCGCCTTAAGCCGGTCCGCGACGCCGTGGGCGTAGGCGAGGTGCTTGTCGGTGGAGATGGGGATAATGACCGCCTGCACGGGGGCCAGCCAGACCGGGAACGCGCCCGCGTAGTGCTCGATCAGCACGCCGAAGAAGCGCTCCATGCTGCCCAGCAGCGCGCGGTGGACCATGTAGGGCCGGTGGGGCTGGCCGTCCTCTCCGGCATACTCCAGGCCGAAGCGGGCCGGCAGGTTGAAGTCGAACTGGATCGTGCTCAGCTGCCACTCGCGGCCCAGCGCGTCGCGTACCTTGAGGTCGATCTTGGGGCCGTAGAAAGCGCCCCCGCCCTCGTCGACGTCGTAGGGCAGATGCTGCTCGGCCAGGGCACGCCGCAGCGCCTCGGTGGCGCGCTCCCAGTCGGCCGCGTCGCCCACGAACTTGTCGGGCCGCGTGGAGAGATAGCCCCTGAGATCGGTCAGGCCAAAGGCGCGCAGCACGTCGAGCGAGAAGGCCAGCGCGCGGCCGATCTCGTCCTCGACCTGATCGGGCCGGCAGAAGATGTGCGCGTCGTCCTGGGTGAAGCCGCGCACGCGGGTCAGGCCGTGCAGCACGCCGCTGCGCTCGTAGCGATAGACCGTGCCGTACTCGGCGTAGCGCCGCGGCAGGTCGCGATAGGAGCGCGGGTGCGACCGGTAGATCTGGATATGGAAGGGGCAGTTCATCGGCCTGGCGTAGTAGGGGTCCCCGTCGATGTCCATGGGCGCGAACATGTTGTCCCGATAGAAGCCCAGATGGCCGGAGGTCTCCCACAGGGTGGCGCGCCCGATGTGCGGCGAGAAGACCCACTCGTAGCCGCTCTGGAGGTGCGCCTGACGCGCGAAGTCCTCGGCCAGCACGCGCACCATGGCCCCCTTGGGATGCCACAGGATCAGGCCGGGGCCGACATCCTCCGACACACTAAAGAGGTCGAGGTCCTTGCCCAGGCGGCGGTGGTCGCGCCGCCTGGCCTCCTCCAACCGCCACAGGTAGCGGTCCAACTCCTCTTTGCCCTGCCAGGCCGTGCCGTAGACCCGCTGGAGCATCGGGCGGCGCTCGTCGCCGCGCCAGTAGGCGCCGGAGACGTGGAGCAGAGCGAAGGCGTCCGCGGGGATGTCACCCGTGCGCGCCAGGTGCGGCCCGCGGCACAGGTCCTCGAAGCCGTCCTGGCGATAGGTTGAGATCACGGCACTGCCCGCGACGCCGGTGCTGCCCGCGACGCCGGCGTCGCCCGTGTCATGGCCGGCCGTAGGGCCTTCATCCCCGCCGTCACCATACTCATCGTGCCCGTGGATCAGTCCCTCGATCAGTTCCAACTTGTAGGGCTGGTCCGCGAAGAGTCGGCGCGCCTCGTCGGCGTCGACGACGCGGTAGAGGAAGGGATAGTCGGCGGCGATGATGCGGCGCATGCGCTCTTCCAGCGCGCGCAGGTCATCGGGCGTCAGCGGGCGCGGCAGGTCGAAGTCGTAGTAGAAGCCGTCCTCGACCGGCGGCCCGATGGCCAGCTTGCCCTCTGGAAACAAGGAGAGCGCGGCCTGCGCCAGCACGTGCGCGGCGGAGTGGCGCAGGCGGTAGTAGGGGTCGGTATCGGGTGAAACCGGCATGGCGAACGTCCTCCGAGTGAATCCATCAAAAACCCGTCGTCCCCTACCTCGGGACGACGGGCTCGTCGTGGTTCCACCCGGAGTTCCCCGGCGTCGTGGGCATGTCCTCATCGTGCCATGCCGGATGTCGGGCTCGTTGGGCTGGTAGCGGGCGCCCCCGCGCTCCCTTACGCGACCGCGCACGCGGTGTTGGAGGAGCGGCGCAAGAGGTGGTTTTGGCCGGGATCATGGCCGGGCGCGCTCGCAGTCGGTGGCGCGCCCTCCCTGCGGGCTGTACCCTGGCTACTCGTCCTCGTGGCCGTCTATGGTTGCTCTGGTCCCAGTATACACGCCGCGCAGGCCACGATGAGCACGGTCTGTGAATCTTGCCTGCCTACGACTGCGGTCGCATGGCAAACCACGGACACTGCGGTGTCGGCTGGAACGACGAGGGGTTGGGGCGCATGCCATACGCTCCGACGGACCACACCTGGCCGCAGTCAGCGCTTGTTTGCCATACGAGCGCAGTCGGCGTCTGTTTGCCATGCGAGCGCAGTCGTAGGCTCGATCGCGCCCATCATCACCATTGCGGGACGCTCCTGACGGATGCGCGCGACGGAGTAGGGTACGCTGAAGGGAATGACGTCGCTCTTGATGGCCAGTATCGAGGGCAAGAAAGGGGAGCAAGGGCATGGTCCACGCCGGGCGCGTAGCCTGGACGGCGGCCGATCTCGCCGCCATGCCGGATGACCCTTTCCGCTACGAGTTGGTCAACGGCCGACTCGTCCAAACGGCCCCGGCGCCCATCGACCCGAGTGAGACAAGACAGCGCCTTGGCGCGGCGCTGCGCGCCTATGCTGATACCCACGGTGGACGCGCCTACACAGACGGGTCAGGCTTTATCGTGACGCCCTCCGGCGAGGCGGGGCAGGAGACGGGGCAGACGGTGCTCCGTCCCGCCGCGGCCTACGTGCGCGATGAGGACGTGGAAGAGGACAGCCATGGCTATGTGCGCTGCGCGCCCGACCTGGCGGTCGAGGTCGTCTCGCTGAGCCAGTTCCGCCCCGCCATGATGAGGGAGAAGGCGCGACTGTGGCTGTCGCGCGGCTGCCGCCTCGTCTGGATCGCCTGGCCGGACAGGAAGAAAATCGAGGTGTGGCGCGGCGACGGCCGTCCTGCCCACATCGTGCGCCCGAGCGACGACCTTGACGGCATGGACGCGCTGCCGGGCTTCCGCTGCGCGGTGGCCGACATCTTTAGCGACATCTGAGCCAAACCCTCGTACAACGTGGTCAGCATAGCGTTGCGTCTGTATCGCCCATTTCCGACACGTCAGTGTCCGTCGTTTGCCATGCGACTTTAGTCGCAGGCCGCGCCCAAATACCAGGCTTCCACTGCCCGGCGGCCGACATCCTTCCTACTCCGTCTCCGTGAAGCGGTAGCCCACGCCCCAGACCGTGGCGATGTTCTCGCCGAGCGGCCCGAGTTTCTTGCGCAGGCGCTGGATGTGCGTGTCCACGGTGCGGTCGAAGCCGTCGTAGTCGTAGCCCCACAGCTGCTCCAGCAGGAACTCGCGGCTGAAGGCGCGGCCGGGGTGCGCCGCCAGCAGCGCCAGCAGGTCGAACTCCCTGGGCGTCAGGTCGAGCGTCACACCATTCAGGGTGGCGACGCGGTTGTCCGGGCTGACCCGCAGGGGGCCGCGCGTCACCACCGCCGCGGCGGACGGCGCCGCCGTCGGCACTCCTGGGACAACCGCGGGGGACGTGGCGTCGGTACTCAAAAGCACATGGCTATCCATCTCCACGCGCCGCAGCATGGCCCGCACCCGCGCCAGGACCTCGCGCACCCTAAAGGGCTTGACGATATAGTCGTCCGCCCCCACCTCCAGGCCCAGCACGCGGTCGATCTCCTCGGACCGCGCCGTCAGCATGATGATCGGCATCAGGCGCCGTTGCCGGATCTGACGACAGACCGCCAGGCCGTCCATGCCCGGCAGCATCCAGTCCAGCACAATCAGTTGGGGAGCGTGCGCCTCGACCGCCGCCAAACCGCCCGGCCCATCGAAGGCCTGATGGACGCGGCGCCCATTCGAAGATGTGCTCCAGATCCTCGGGCGCGATGCCGACCCCCGTATCGGCCACCGTCAGCGCCAGGCGCCCCCCATCGGTGAGATGCAGCCCGATGGAGACGATCCCGCCGGCGGGCGTATAGGTGACGGCGTTGCGCACCAGGTTCAGCACCACCTGGGCCAGCCGGGCGCGGTCGGCCAGCACCAGCGGCAGATCGGAGGCCACGTCGCATACGACCGTGACCTGACGCTCGCGCCTGGCCAGCGGGGCCATGCTCCGATGGACTTCCTCGATCACCTCGCCCGCCGCGACGGGCGCCAGCTCGAGGCGCAACTCTCCCGCATCGACGCGCGCCAGCGAGAGCAGGTCGTCGACGAGCGCGCCGAGCCGTTCCGTCTCGCGGTAGACGATGCCCAGGTAGGCCTGCTGCTCGTCCACGGCCGGACTCCCCTCGCCTTGCGCGTCGTCCAGGGCCATCAACAAGGACTCCACGTGGCCGCGGATGCTGGCGATGGGCGTGCGCAACTCGTGCGAGACGTTGACGATCAACTCGCGGCGGCTTTGGTCGGCCCGCGCGGCCCTGGCCTGCTCGCGCGCGGCAGTCTCCTGCGCGGCCACGAGCCGCAGGGCCAGCGGATTCACGCCGAGCATCAACCGCGCGAAGCGTCCCCAGGCGAAGGCTATCAGGTTCAGCAGGTGCAGCGTGACGGCCAGCAGGACCGCGCCGGCCGCCGCCAGGATCAGGAGTTCGGCCAGCGCGACAATGGACAGGCGGCCATCCACCACGACGTTCGCCACCCGGAGGTGGACGTCGGGCGCGGACCGATACAGCAGCGTGTCGATCAGATAGCTAGCCGGCAGCAGGATTAGTCCCAGCGTCAGCGCGATGAAGGTCACGGTCACGGTGAAAGCGGCGATCCCGAACGGCAGTTTGAGCAGCAGGTAGCCGATGATCTTCCAGGTGACGGGGCTGAACATGCGTCCCAGGGGGAACAGACGCGCCAGCGGGCGGGTCCAGGACACACCCGGACGCTCGGGCGGCACGATCGTGACGCCGAGCCAGCGCGTCGTCATGCGCCGCTCGAAGGCCGCCGCGCGCCACCAGACGGCGCTCAAGAGCAGGAAGAGTGGGACGCCGACCAGCATCGCCATGCCCACGCAGGATACCAAGCCGGGCACGACCAGGATGACGTAGACGACGCCCAGCGGGAGCGATGACAACAGATACAGCACGTTACGGTAGGTTTGTCGCCGCGTGACGACGCTGAAGACGGCGGCGCGCCATTGCCGGCCCGTGTCGATAACGACGTTGTTCATGCACTATCTCTGTTCTTCCTGCCGCGCGGCGGATGGCCACAACGGGCGTGTCTTTATCACCAGCCCAGTGTAACCCGCGAGTGTGTCCAATGTATGACCGCCGCGAGACACACGTTGGACACACTTTTGCCGCAAAGGCGCCATCGTTCGCCCATACGCCGGACACATCCCCCCTCTATGATCGTAAGCGTAGCGCCTGAGGCAACGTCACATTGGGGACGCGAGCGGTGCTCCTGCTACAGGGCTATGAGTATGAGAGCGATACACGATGCGGATAGGGAGGACGCGCGAATGACCATGACGCGGGATCTGATCATCGAGGCGACAGGACTGCGCAAGACCTACACGACCGGGGCGCAAAAAGTCGAGGCGCTGCGCGGGGTGGACTTTGCCGTGACGCGCGGCGAGATGGTGGCTATCATGGGTCCCTCTGGCTGCGGCAAGACCACGATGCTCAACTGCCTCTCCGGCCTGGACGCCGTCGACGACGGCGAGGTACGTATCGCCGGCACGTCCCTGCGCGATATGTCCGACAACCAGAAGACCGCCTACCGCGCCAGGAGCATGGGCTTTGTCTTCCAGGTCTACAATCTGCTGCCCGTGCTGAGCGCGGTGGAGAACGTCGAGTTGCCCCTGCTGGTCGGCGGCGCGCGCTCCGGCGAGGCGCGCAAGCGCGCGCTGGCCGCGCTGGACAGGGTCAACCTGAGCGCGTGGGCCAAACACCGCCCGGGAGAGCTATCGGGCGGGCAGCGCCAGCGCGTGACCATAGCCCGCGCGCTGGTAGCCGCGCCGGCCATCGTCTGGGCCGACGAGCCGACGGGCGCGCTGGACTCGGAGTCGGCGCAGGACATCCTGGACCTGCTGTGCCAGCTGAACCGCGAACAGGGCCAGACCCTGGTCATGGTCACCCACGCCCTCGACGTTGGCCGGCAGGCCAACCGCATCGTGCGCATGCGCGACGGCCGCATCGACGACGCGGACCTTGGCCTGGACGCCCGCGGCATGACCGAGCTACTGACCGTCGGACGCTAGTACAGCTATGGCCGACGGCCGACGGCCTGCGACTAAAGTCGCATGGCAAACCACGGACACTGAAGTGTCTGACGAAGGCGTGCATTCACTAACCATTGGCAATCCGTGGCAGTCCATGGCAGTCCGTCAAGCAATCTCTAGACGGTCGCGACAGCCCGGAACCGCGAGCATCAGGCCCGCCCATTGTCGCGGTTCGGGACGGCCGCAAGCCCAAGAAGCAACGTCCCATCCCACGCCTGACGAAGTCCCATCCCACGCCTGACGAAATCCTGACTCACATAACACATGATGCGGCGCGCCTACGAACAGACTCAGACACTTTAGTGTCCGTGGTTTGCCATGCGACTTTAGTCGCAGGCCGCGCCTGATTGGAGGCCCTATGAACACCCTCTTCGGCATCTCGATGGACACGATCATGGCCGTGACGCTGGCCCTGTTCGGCGGCGTCACCCTCGTCGTGGTTCTGCTGGCCCTGCGCAATCCCCTGCTGCTCAAGCTAGGGCTGCGCAACATTCCGCGCCGGCGCGCCCAGACTGTGCTGATCGTGGTCGGGCTGATGCTCAGCACCGCGATCGTCACCAGCGCCTTCGGGACCGGCGACACCATGAGCTACAGCATCCGCGACACCGCCGTGAGCAGCCTGGGGCGCGTCGACGAGGTCGTGGTCGCCAACGCCACGGCCGCGGGTCCCACCACCGCCACCTTCCCCGCCGCGCTGGCTGACCGCATCGGGGCCACTCTCGCCCAGGATCACGATGCCGACGGCGTGATCGGGGTCCTGGTGGAGTCCGTGGCCCTGCAGGATCTCACCACACGCCAGACAGGAGCCAGCGTCGAACTGCTGGGCGTCCCAGCCGCTTACCCTGCCGCGTTCGGGGCGCTGACGGCGGCGAGCGGCGCAATCGCATCAATGTCCGCGTTGGGCAGGGACGGGCTCTACCTCAACGAGGGGACGCGGCGCGCCCTCAACGCCCGCGCCGGCGACCGCGTGCGCATCTTTATCGCCGGACGGCCCATGTCATTCGTGGTGCGCGACGCGCTGCGGTCCCAGAACCTGGCCGGGGGCGGGCTGATCTTCAACGTCAACAATGGCAACCCGGCCGTGATCCTGCCGCTCGACCGCGTCCAGGCGGCCCTCGGCCAACCGGGCCGCATCAACGCCGTCCTGATCGCCAACCACGGCGACGCCCTGAGCGGCGCCAGCCTCACCGACCGCGTGACGAGCGTTCTGCGGGCCTCCCTCGCCAATCCGGCCCAGGTGCGGGCCGCCCAAATCCTGCTGACCACGCCAGCGGGCCTCGCCGCGCTGCACGCGCTCGAAAACGACGGGGCGACGGCCCCGAAGACGCGGGCGTCGCTGCGCGAGCTGGAGACGCAACTGCGCCAGCCGGGCCAGAGCGACCGGCTCAAGAGCCTGCTAAGCGATCCAGCTGTCCTCGCCGCCTTGCAGACGATCAAGGACCCGACGGTGGGCGCGCCGCTGAACAACAGGCTGGCCAGCCTCGCCGCCTACACCGTGCAGACCCCCAAGCAGGACGGGCTGACCTTCGCCGACGCGGCGGGGACCGAGTTCTCGTCGGTCTTCATCGTGTTTGGGCTCTTCTCTATCGCCGCGGGCATCATGCTGATCTTCCTGATCTTTGTGATGCTGGCCGCCGAGCGCCGCGCGGAGATGGGCATGGCCCGCGCCATCGGGACCAAGCGCCGCCACCTGATCCAGCAGTTCCTCTTCGAGGGCTACGCCTACGACCTCGGCGCTGCGCTGGTCGGCATTGCGGTCGGCATTGGCGTGGGGCTGGGCATGGTCTCGGTCATCGCCGCGCTGGTGGGCAACTTTGGATTCGCCCTGCAGCCCCAGGTGGCGCCGCGCAGCGTGGTGGTGGCGTTCTGCCTCGGCGCGCTGGTCACTTTCCTGACCGTGGCCTTCTCCTCCTGGCGGGTCAGCCGCCTCACCATCGTCGCTGCTATCCGCGACCTACCCGAGGACCCGCGGGTCGACGGTAGCATTGGAGCCGCCTTCCGGCGGCCGCTACTCGACCTGCGCCTGGCCTGGAGACGCCTGCGGCGCGGGCGCATCCTCGGCGCGCTGGCGGCGACGATCGCCGTTCCCTGGCACTTTGTGACCGCGTTCCGCGTCTTTATCGGCCGCGGACCACTGCTGCTGCTGGGCGGCTACCTGCTGATGAACTGGGGCCTGTCCGGCAAGCAACTTTTTCCCTTCAACCTGGGCGTCTCGCTGGGGCTGATCGGCGCGGCCATGCTGGTGCGCTGGGCGCTGGGCGCTGGCCGCGGCGCGCGTGCCTGAGCGTCTGCGCAACCGCATCGGCTTCTCGCTGGCCGGCCTGGCGCTGGTCGTCTTCTGGCTGCTGCCCTTCGACGCCATCCGCTCCGATCTGCGGTGGGACATCGAGATGTTCTTCCTGGCGGGGCTGATGCTGGTGCTCGGCGGCGTGTGGACCGTGATGTACAACAGCGACCTGCTGCTGGGCGCGCTGCTGGCCCTCTTCGGCCGCGCGAGCTCCCTGGCCCCGGCCCTCAAGATGGCCGGCGCCTATCCGCTGCAAAACCGCGTGCGCACCGGGCTGACGCTCTCCATGTTCAGCCTGGTCATCTTCACCTTGATGGTCATGTCGGTCCTGACCACCAGCTTCGGCAACATCGGCCTGAACCTCAACCGCGACATCGGCGGCTACCAGATCTACGGCAGCAGCAGTTCGCTCAACCCCATCCGCGACATCGCGGCCGCCGTCCGGGCCGACCCCACTTTGCGCGGGCGCATCGACTCGGCGGGCGGTATCGCCCAGATCGAGGCCGGCCTGCGCCAGCCCGGCCAGCGCGACCAGTCCTGGCAGCCCTTTGGCCTCGACGTGGCGGACGACGCCTATCTGGCCGGCACGCGCTACACCCTGCACACGCGGGCCAACGGCTACGGCAGCGACGCGCGGGTCTGGCAGGCGCTACGCGCGCATCCCGGCTATGCCGTGGTGATGGGCGACCTCGTCCACCACCGCACCGGTACCGGCAACGGCCGCTTCCAAATTCAGGGCTTCTCCTACGAGGACCGGAGCTTCGCGCCGGTGGGCGTCAGCATGCGCGACACGCGCACCGGCGCGGTGATCCCGCTGACGGTCATCGGCGTGCTGGACGGGCAGGCGAACTTCGCCGACGCCATCTATACCGGCCAATTGACCCTGACGGCCGCGCGCGATGCGCCGGCCACGCCCACCGCCTACTATTTTCGCGTCGCCCCGGGGCAGGACATCCACCGGACGGCGCTGGCGCTGGGCTCGGCCTTCCTGCCCAACGGCCTCTCCGTCACCGAGACGCAGGTACAGTACGACCAGCAACAGGCCACCGGCGTCGGGCTCAACACCCTGTTGGAAGGGTTCATGGCCCTGGGTCTGGTGGTGGGCATCGCCGCGCTGGGCGTGGTGGCCACGCGCTCGGTCGTGGAGCGGCGGCAGCAGATCGGCATGCTGCGCGCCATCGGCTTCAAGCGGCGTATGGTGCAGGCGGGCTTCCTGCTGGAGTCCAGCCTGCTCACACTGATCGGGACGGCGCTGGGTGTGGCCCTGGGGCTGCCACTGGCGGCGCAGTTGATCGCGCACTTCGCCAAGACCAGTCCCGGCCTGGAGGTCGTGATCCCCTGGCTACAGATCGTGGGCATCGTGGCCCTGGCCTACCTGGCCTCGCTGCTGACGACCTACCTGCCCGCCTGGCAAGCGTCGCGCGTCCACCCCGCCGAGGCCCTGCGCTACGAGTGACGCCCGCAAAGCACCCCTGCCGTCCCGCGATCCAGCCCTACCTATGCCTACCCTCCTGCCTGCGCGATGGATGACGGGGAAGGCGCGGTGCGCGCCATGGTCGTCACACCCTGCCCGCTCCGCCGCGTCGCTAATTCTGCGTGTTAATTCTGTGAGTTTTTCATGGTCGTCGGCGCCGACGCGCTGTAGGATAGGACGTGGAGCGACACGCGCCAGTACCCCAACTTGACAACACAGGCAGCTCAACACTAGTGTAGCGGCTCCGGACGAACGTTTTGAGATGGAGAGGAAGGACAACAACCTCTCTATCTCAAAAATGCCCCCTCCAGGACGCCGGAAACGCGTTTTGTATAGGTAACAGTATGAGTTTCCCGCCGCACGGACCCATCCGTATGCCGCATACTCTGGGTAATCGGCCATCACACGGACGTGGCCCGCCAACGACAAGGCAGCACACGGACAAAGAGACACACGAGGGGAGAGGCAACCAAGATGGGCAAGATGGTACGGATGGACACGGTGTGGCGCTGGCGGCCACTGACGCTCCTGGGCCGGCTGGCTTTGATCCTGTGCCTGTTGTTGAAAGGGACGAGGACACCGCGCGTGGCGAGACAAAACGCCAATGCATATGAAGGCATTCCGACTGGGGCCGCCAGTGACAACGACACCCTTGATAGGCAGGAGAGGTTACCGTCCTTACCCGTTCCTACCCTCTCCTTCCCGCGCGGCCGGACCGCGCGCCACGTGGGTCCCTGGCTACTGCTGCTGACGCTGGCCGTGGCCGCCTTCCCGGCCGCGACCGGCGGCTTCAGGGCAGCGCGCGCCGTCGCCGCCAAAGCCGGCGTCAGGCCCGCCGCCGACGGCAACTACACGGTGATCGACCTCGGCGCGTCGGCCAGCTTTAAGGTATCTGGGGGCACCGCCTACGCCATCAACGACTGCAACCAGGTCGTCGGCGACTACTACGGCTCCGGCAGCTCTTCGCACGCCTTTATCTGGAACCCCACCGGCCCGTCGAACGGCGTCATGAGTGACCTCGGGGTCGGGGACGGCAGCCACGCCTATGGTATCAACAACCTCGGCCATGTCGTCGGCCAGGGCGCTGGGGGCGCCTACATAGCTATCGCGCCCATGTCAGCCGCCACCGCCAGCCCCACCGACACGCCGGTCCCGACCACCGATGCGTCCCCGATCACGTGCGCGCCCCCGACCACCAGCCCGACCACCAGTCCGACCACCAGTCCGACCACCAGTCCGACCACCAGCCCGACCACCAGTCCGACCACCAGTCCGACCACCAGTCCGACCACCAGTCCGACCACCAGTCCGACCACCAGTCCGACCACCAGTCCGACCACGACCGCGCCCACGACGACCGCCACCACTAATCCGGCCTCCCCGACTGCGGGAGCCTCGAATCAGACGTGCGGTCCCTCTTCGGCTCCGACCCGGACCCCGCCCCCCTCCTCGGCTCCGACCCAGACCCCGACCCCGACCTGTGGGCCGACCACCCCGACCTCAGCCCCAACCTCAACCGCGACATCAACGACCGGCGCGCATGCCCACCTGGCCGCATCCGCACACGCCGCCGTCCGCCCGACTGGCGCGCATCCGGCCGCCATTGGACCGTATATGGTCACGACGCTCGTCCCGGGAATTGCGTACGGCATCAATAACCTGGATGCTGTCGTCGGCACGAGCGGCGGCAAGGCCTTCATCCGCACCGCCGATCCGCACGATCCGTCCGCCGTTGGCAACGTTGCTTCCATCGGCGCTAGCAACTGCGGCAGCAGTGATGCCCGCGCTATCAATAGCAGCGGCGCCATCGTCGGCAGCGCCTGTGGATCGTACGCCGCTGGTTCGAATGGCTCGTCACCCATGAGCTACATAGGCTCCCTCGGCGGCCGTGCCAGCCGCGCCTACGCCCTTAATTCGTCCGGCCAGGCGGGAGGATATTCGTACGTGCCTGGCAACTACGAGGTCCACGCCGTGCTGTGGGACCCCTCCGCGAACGGCTCATACCCCACCTCCGACAGTACTCATACTGACCTCGGCAATATCGGCGGCTCCTTCGCCACGATCCTGGGCATCAACGACGGCGGCGTCTCGGTCGGCTACGGCACGACCATAACGGGCCAGCCGCACGCCGCCATCTCGCGCGTCGGGCAGACCCTGAGCGACCTCAACGACTACATCGACCCCGGGTCGGGCTGGACGCTCTCGCACGCCTACGCCATCAACAACAACGGGGTGATCGTGGGCGACGCCAGGACGCAGGACAGCAATGGGAATCCCACCGGGCCCATGCACGCGGTGCTGCTGCTGCCCCCGGGCGTGTCGCTCCTCCCGCCGCCCGACGCGACCGCGACGGCTACCGCGAGAGCTACTCCCACCGGCGGTCCGGGCTCGACCAAAACGCCCGAATTGACGGTCACGAGCGGCCCCGTCGACTTCACGGGCTCGTTCCTGCAGGGCATTCCGCTCACCGAGACCGTCACCGCTAATGTGACGTGGAACGGCTATCTGCCCGGCTTCGTCGACTTCATCCTCGACGGAAAGCTCGTTTCCGAGGTGTCCGTCTACAACGGCAAGCATGCGTTGACGAGCACGGTCACATACGACTTTAACGGGGGTACGCCCGCACGTCCTGCGCGTCGTTGCCGGCAGCGGCGACGTTAATCCCGTGAAATCGAACGTCAAGACGTTCACCGTCTGCGGGGTAGCGATGCCGAATTGGCTCACGTACATGATTAACCACCACTACATCGGCCCTTTCGTGTCTACCGGCAGGTCGATAACGTGGTCGGCCAACCTGGATCTTGTTGGCATAGGGGCTAAGTTCCCCAGGATCGCGGCCCTTGCGAAACGTCTGAAGGATAGCAAGATCGAGGTAAAATTTAAGTTCGCGCTCACCTATCTGTACGCAGCCAATCCGAACTCGCTCACGGTGTCCTTCGAGATCTCCGGCGCCGGCCCTCAGAAGAAAACCCTGCTGAGCAAGGTAGCGTCGAAAATCAAGATTGTGCCCGTCAAACTGCTGGGCTTCGAAACGCAGTTCAAGGTCATCGCCTCCGGGAGCCTGGAGGCGACGGTCAATCATTGCCATATTGGAGCCCTCAACGGCATGATCGGCATCAGCGGCGAGGGCAGCGCCACCTGGAAGAAGTCGGTCTTGTTATTCTTGGCCGAGCTGGGGGCCGACGCCGCGACCGATGGGGCCGCCGAGCTCCTGCACCCCGTCTTCCAATCTCTCGACGACGGCCTGTTCGACCAGCTCGGGCACGTGTACATACAGGTGGGCGCCGGGATGGGCGTGCAATTTGCGGGGACGACCTATGACAACGGCAATCCCGCCTACTTCGGCTTCATCCACCCCGACGCCGCTTATACCGTGATCTATCCGTTCACAGAGGGCGGCTATGAGTCGGGCGAATTATTCGCCCTGGAAGTGAAGGTGTACTTGAAAGGGACCCTCACCGGGTTCTGGAAGAACAGGCTGCCCTTCTCGGATCCCCTCTGCCAAGGGCTGAGAGGCCGCCTGCCGGACAAAGCGACCTTTGTCGGCCAGGCCGGCGCCCTGCTCAAGTTTCCTAATCTCGTCGAGTTCGAGCGCACGTACAACTTAAACTATGCCTGGCCGGACCCGCGCGCCAGCTCGCCTTCGCCCCCAGGGTGCCCCACGCTGACCCCCACCACGCCTACGCCCGTCCCGACCGATACGTCCGTCCCGACCGATACGTCCGTCCCGACCGATACGTCCGTCCCGACCGATACGTCCGTCCCGACCGATACGCCCATCGCCGCAACCGGCACGCCTACGCCCATCGCCGCGACCAATACGCCCGTCGCCGGCGGCCAAACCTGTGGACCCGGTTCGGCCCCGACCTGGACCCCGACCCCTTCCTCGGCCCCGACCTGGACCCCGACCCCGTCCTCGGCCCCGACCTGGACCCCGACCCCGACCTGTGGGCCGACCACGCCGACCCCGTTCCCGACCTCGACACCGAAAACCCAGGCCCATGCCAGCCTCGCTGTGGCGCGCATCGGCGGGGCGCGCTCAGTTGATGCGCACCCGTCCGCGGACGCGGGCATGATGTATGTACCGCACGTCGCGGGGCCCCACTACGCCGTCTTCCACGGTGGATCGGGCTCGCGGCAGGCCTTCGCGGTGCCCGCACCGGCGAGCAGGCGCGCTGCCACACGGGGTGCCAACCCGCTCGCGCGCGCGGCGGCGACCACGACCAGCAGCGTGCTGGAGAGCAACACATATACGTACACCGTACCGTCCCTCGCCGTCGACCCGGCCACCGGCAGGTCCCTGCTGCTGTGGGTACACGACGATCCTAGTAAGCCGGCCGGCGGATCGACCGAGATCTACGCCAGCCGCTTCGACGGCTCGTCGTTCGGCACGCCCATCTCGATAACGAACGACAACCTGCCCAACGACGCGCCTCAGGTGAGCTGGACGCACGACGGCGGTGCCGTGTCCATCTGGACGCGCGAGACGCAGACGCCGTCTATCACTCCGACGTGGGACATCACCACGGCCAACAGCATCCAGATCGCCACCTCGTCCTACAGCGATACGGCCAACGGTGGGGTGGGCGCCTGGTCGCCCGTGTCGCTGCTGACCACAAATCCCGCGTTGCACTCGACGCCCCAGCTCGCGCGCAACAACAACGGCCAGGTCCTGGCCGCCTGGCGCGAGAACCCTTCGGGGAGCATCATCGGCGATGCCAACCACCCCGACACGATCGCCACGGCCCTCTACGACAACGGCGCCTGGACCGCGCCGATCACGGCCGTCTCCCCCATCAGCGGCCTGGCTGGCCTCGGCGCCGGCCTCGGCAACGACGGTTCGGCCGTCGTCGCCTACGCCCGGCCGGTCCGGCCAATCACGATTACCTACCAGGATAGCATCGCGCCCCCAGACCCCGTGACGCCGACGACCGACATGACGTCGACGGATAGCTTGACCGCGACCAATACGTTCACGACGACCTCGGTGGTCACCCCGTCGCAGCTCTTCACCAGCGCCTACGACCCGACGAGCGGCGCGTGGTCGGCGCCGCGACAGCTGACCGACGACGACGCAGGCATATCGCACCCGCAGGTCGTCTACAACGGCTCCAACCAGCCGCTCGCTGTCTACCTGTCCGGCGACGGGACCGCCCTCTACCTGCGCAACCTGACAACGGGTGACGTGATCAGCCGCACCATGACGGCCGAGGCCGGCCATGTCATCGACGTGAAGGCACTGCGCGACGCGGCCGGCAATGTCGCCGTCGTGCTCAGCGGGCAGCAGGGCGCCCGCACCACCCTGTACGTGGCGCGCTTCGACGCGGCGCACCGGCTGTGGGGCAACCCCATGCCGCTAACCGCGCCCACTGGCGATAGCATCGACTACCCCACGGCCGGCATCGACGGCGGCGGCCGGTTGCTGGCCGCCTACGCCTCGACTGCGCTCTCGGCGCAACCGATCACGACAACCCTAGACTCCGGCCAGGTGATTACGTCGCCCTCGACCTTCTCGACCGAGGGCCAGACCAACCTGGACACGCTCTCACACGCTTTCACCAGTTCGCTGACCATGACCGACACCGACCTCGCGCTCTCCAACCCCTACCCGGGTCCTGGCGAGACCGTGGGCGTGTCGGCCACCGTCCACAACACGGGCGACCTGCCGCTCGACGGTGTCGCGGTCGACTTCTACGACGGCAACCCCAACAACGGCGGGACGCTCGTCGGCACGGCCTCCGCGCCCGACACGCTGACGCCCGGCGACGCCATTACCCTCACCGTGCCCTACACCGCGCCGCCGACGGGGGTCGCGCACACCCTCTACGCCGTGGCGTCGTCGAGCGACCCCACCGCCGCGACCAACGGCGGCGGCCATGTCGCCCGGTTGGTCGCCTTCGGCCCCGACCTACAACTGGCTACCCAGGGCGCGTCCGCGTCCGGCCCCAACACGACCATGGTCAACACAATCATCGGCAACGCCGGCACGACAACTTCTCCGACGAGCACGCTGACCCTTGCGCGGGACGGCGTGCCTGGCAGCCCCGTGATCACGGCCACGGTCCCGCCCATCGACCCCGGCCAGACGATTACGCTGACCACGCCCTACACCTACGGCGTGCTCGCGGCCGGCACGTATAGCGTGACCGCTACCGTCAACGCCAATGGGCAGGACTTCGCCGAGGCCGACCTCTCGGACAACAGCGACGTGGCGACGTTCCTCGTCGCGCCCGACCTGGCGGTCGACCAGAACTCCCTGGTGGCGCGCCCCTTGGCCGATGGTCGCGAGGCCGTCGTCGGGACGGTCACCAACAGGAGCAACGTCTTGGTAGGGGCGACGCTGATGCAGCTCTACGTCGATACGCCGTTCAGCGACACGACGCTGGTGGCGACGACGACGGTCCCCGCCCTGCCCCCCGGCGCTTCGGTGGTCGTCAACACTATTTGGGACAACCCCACGGCCGGCCACCACACCTTCTACGACGCCGTCAACATGAATATGGATAGCGTGGTCACGGAGACGAACGAGTCGAACAACGTGGCCAGCGTTGAGGCCGATGTCGTCCTGGTCGCGGCCACGGTGACACCGTCGCCGACCGGGACCACGCAGCCGCCCCTGGCCTTCGGTATGAGCGCGACGAGCGTTGACTTCGGCGCGCAGCTCCCAGGTACCACGAGCGCGCCACGACAGGTGACCGTGACTAACACGGGTAGCCGCACCCTGACCATCGCCGTAGTGGCCCTGATGGCGGACTAAGAACGGCGATTCCTACCAGTCGTTCTCGCTCGACGGCTGCGGCCAGCAACCCGATCAATTAGGGATCGGGACGACCTTTGACCTGGCGGCCGGGCAGAGTTGCGCGCTCGCCGCCACTTTCCATCCCATTGCCAACGGCCCGCTCAGTCTCACCTACCAACTCTCCGTCTTCCTCGGCTCTAAACAGGACGGCGCGCCGCAAAACCTTGTGTTGAGCGGCACGGGCGGCGCAACCGACGTGACCGGCACGGCGACGGCGACGGCGGCAAGCCCTACCACCGCGCTCCCCACGAGCAGTGGCACGACCACGACGGGCACGTCCACGCCCGCGGCGACCGCGACTGACCCAACCGTACCACCCGACACGAGCACGAGCACGGCCTCCGCCACGCCGACCGCCACCAGCACGAGCACCAGCACGGCTGCGCCAGGCGCAACAGGCTCCCCCACGCCGACATCCACCAGCACGAGCACGGCGACGCCGACGAACACAAGCACGGCTGCGCTAAGCACGAGCACCGCCGCGCCGACCCCCACCAGCACGAGCACGGCGACGCCGACGAACACAAGCACAGCCTCCGCCACGCCGATCTCTACCACATTGGCAGGGGCCGCGGCCACGACGGCCACGACGATCGCGGCCGCCCCCGGGTCATCTCTACCGCCGCCCACCTATACGCCGCGTCCGACCTACACTGCCCTTCCCGACGGGGGGCAGGACACGGGTCCGGGCGCGGCTCCGTCGCCGATCGTGGTCGTGGTCACACGGGTGGCCGCCCGCCCCACCACGCCCGCGACGGGCCACGGGACAACGAGGCGCACAGGGTTTCATCGCAAGACGCGGGGTAAGAGTCGCGCGACGCATCCGGCTTTGAGGGCGCTGCCGGCGCCGACGCTCTCGGTGCGTTCGGGCGTCGTCGTGAGCGGCTCCGCCATCACGATTTCCGAGTCCGGACTGGGCCGCTTCACCCACGCCGACGTCACCGTGGCCCTGTTGGGTCAAACGCCCCTACCGCCAACGCGGACCCAGGCGCGTTCCCATGTGTCCGATACGAGTAACATCCGTCCAGCGCGGAGAACATCGTCGGGGACGCGCCCGGCGCGAAACAAGCCCATACATAGGCCCATACATAGGCCCGTGGCGCGCACATGGACGGTGCTGCTGTACCAGACGACGGTACACCGCCAGGCCGACCGGCTGGGGCGCCTGCGGGTCAGGATACGCCTGGGCTACGCGCCGCGCGCGGCCACGCGCGCACTCCTCGTGGTCACGGTCCAGACGACACAGGCGCGCGGCGCGCGCAACTTGCCCGTTACGGTCATACTGCCGGGAAGGATCTAAGTCGATGAAAACTAGTCACCGTCGCCTGAGCGTCCTGCTCGCCGTGGTCCTGCTCACGGGCAACATGCTGTTGCCGGCGGCCAGCGCGACGCCCGTCACCGCTGCCACGCCCGTTTCGTCCGGCGCGGCTACCACCTTGTCCGAACGCGCGCCGCGCGCTTTCTCCCGCGCGGTGGTAGCCGCGTCCCGCGCTCATGCGCGACAGGGAGGCGTCCGGGCGGGACATCAAACGGGGGCTGCCCGCGCGTCGCGGACCGCTCAAGAGCCCCGAGCCTCGATCCACCGCGCCGCCCTCGGGGCGCCCCTTGGCCCGTCGGACGGGTCGGGCAGCCCAACCTTCTCTCCTAACCAGGACCCGCTCGACGCCGGTGTCCAGGTCACCGGGACGACGACCACTAGCTACCTCTACATCTACAATAACGCCAGTAGCTCCACCGGCGCCAGCGCGCCGCTAACCATCACCGACGTGGCCGTCGTGACTCAGCCGGGCGACACCGCCGCCAGCGACTATCAGATCATCACGACGACTAACAGCGGCGACTGCACGAGCGGCGTCGGCGTCGCCCCGGACAATAGCGCGTGCTACGTCGAGGTCGCTTTCACGCCGTTGGCGTTGGGTAGCCGCACCGCCCACCTGCGGTTCAGCGACAACGCGCCCGACTCGCCGCAGACCGTGGCCATCAGCGGTACCGGCGCGCTCCCCATCCCCCAGGCCAACCTTTCCCCGAACCCGCTGGACTTCGGCGTCGTGCAGCTGGCGCCGGGCAACACCCCGAGCAGCTACGTCAACGTCTATAACAGCGGGACCTCGCCGCTGACCATCACCAACATCGCCGTCATCACCGCAACGAATGACACCGCGGGCGGCGATTTTGCCCTGAACAACAACTCGTACCCTTACTATCAAGCCTGCCAGACCGGACAGGGCCTCGCCAGGGGCGCGACGTGCTCGGTCGGCGTCCGCTTCACGCCCTCGATGACCGGGACGCGCACCGCCCATCTGCAAGTCACCGACAACGCCGGCAACGTGGACGGCTCCGTGCAGACCGTGGCTATCTCGGCGACCGGGACGGCCGCCGCCCCGGTCGCCGTCTTCGACGACGGCAACAGTTCATATGGCTTCGGCTTCGGAGGCTACCCAGTTGGGCGCGCCACGCCGCCGGGCGCCCACTATGTTCACGTGCAGAACACCGGCTTTAAGCCCCTGATCATCAACTCAATCTCGATCGTCGCGGCCGCGAACGGAGACAACGCGCCGTCCGACTTCGCGGTCATCGCCGGCGCCTACGGCTCCCCGTACTCCGGCGCGTGCGCGGCGCGGACGGCGCTGAACCACAACGACTCGTGCTACATCTATCTCACTTTCACCCCCTCCGCTATGGGGAGCCGCCAAGCCACGCTACGGGTCGACGACAACGCCGCTGGCGCGCCGCGGAGCCTTACCCTCACCGGCAACGGCGTGGCGCCGTCCGAGACATTCAGCGCGCAGTCGGGCCTCGATGTCGGGACGGTTGGGATTGGCACGGGCGTGACCAATGTGATCACGCTCACCAACACCGGTACACAAGACATCTACTTCTACAACCCGCCCATCCAGCTCACCGAGCGGAACGGATCCGTGAGCAGCGCGGGCACGACGGCCTCCACGGCCTCCACGGCACACAAGGCTACGGCGCGGAGGACCCCAGCGGCGCGCGCGATACCTCCGCGCGTATCCGCGGTCCCGACGGCGCGGCGGGCTTCCGCGGCGCGCCCGGCGAGCGGCTCGGTGGCGCGCCGCGCCAACAGCGCGGGTGGTGGCGGCGGTATCGCTGGCAGCATCGACGCGCACAACAACTTCGCTGAAACCAACTCCTGCCCGACCTCCGGCTACCTCGCGGTCGGCGCCTCCTGCGCGATCACTGTTACCTTTACCCCCCACGGGCCCGGCGCGTACGACGCCACGCTCGCCGACAGCAGCAACGCCGCCTACGGGCCGAACGTTATCCCGCTGACGGGGAGGGCCACTTTCAACCCGGCCGATCGCCTCGCCTTTGGCTGGGGCGGCGACTATTATGGCCAACTCGCCGCCGCCGGTCCCACCAGTTCCTATAGCCGACCCGTACTCACGCAAGGCATCAGCAACGCCGTCTCGATCGCCGCGAGCGGCAACCACAGTCTGGCCGTGACCGCCGACGGCGCGGTCTACGCCTGGGGCTACAACGGCTACGGCGAGCTTGGCAACGGAGGCTACGACTCCAACGCGCACAGCATACCCACGCAGGTAATCAGCCCGACCGACCCTACACAGCCGCTGACGGGCGCCGCGCGGGTCGCCGCCGGCGCCGACTTCAGCCTGGCCTTGATGCGCGACGGGACGGTCTACGCCTGGGGCTACGACGGCAACGGTCAACTCGGTACCAGCGTGCCGTCTAACCAGTCCGCGACACCGGTGCAGGTCACGTTGGCGAGCGGAGACCCGCTCGCCAACGTGGTCGCTATCGCCGCGGGGAGCAACCATGCTCTGGCCCTGCTGAAAGATGGGACCGTCTACGCCTGGGGCTACAACGGCTACGGCCAACTCGGCAATGCCAGCACCTCGTCGTCGTCGTCGCCGGTGCGGGTCTCCGACCCCTCTGATTCCACCCACAATCTCGCCAACGTCACGGCGATCGCCGCGGGCGGGTACCACAGCCTGTTCCTCGTCGCGGGCGGCAGGGTCTATGGCGCCGGCGACAACGACAACGGCCAGCTCGGCGACGGTACCACGACCCGGCGCAGCGTCCCGGTCACGGTGACCAGCCTCGCCCCGGTTACGGCGACCGCGATCGCCGCTGGTTTTTCTCATAGCCTGGCCGTGGCCGCTGACGGCTCCGTCTACGCCTGGGGCTACAACGGCTACGGCCAACTCGGCGCCGGCACGACCCAGGACAGCGCGCGCGCGCTGCAGGTCGCCGGCCTCACCGGCGTCGCCGCCGTCGCCGCCGGCGACTATACAAGTCTGGCTCTGTTGCGCGACGGCACGGCGCGCGCCTGGGGTAATGGCGACAACGGTCAACTCGGCAACGGCGCCACGTCGCGCTCGTCGACCCCAGTGGCGGTCACCGGCCTGACCAGTACCGTGGCCATCGCGGCCGGGAGCAGCCATGTCCTCGCGCTCAGCGGACCGCTACCGCCGCCCGCGCGCGGCGCGACCGCGCGCCTGAGCGCCGACGCGCTGGCCTTCGGCAACCAATCCGTCGGAGTGACGAGCGCCGTGCGCGCGATCACCGTCACCAACACGAGTGGCTCGCCCCTCTCCATCGCGGCGTCGGTCGCCGGAGCCGACTACACGCTCACCTCCGACACCTGCACCGGGACGCCCCTCGCCGCGGGGGCCAGCTGCGCGCTCGACGTCACCTTCACGCCGGGGGCAGCGGGACCGCGCCCCGGCGCGCTGACCGTGAGCGACGCCTCCGACGGCGCGCTGACCGTCGCGCTCGGCGGCGTCGGCGTGCTGCCCAAGGCCGCTTTCTCTGTAGCGAACGTCGACTTCGGCGAGCAGCAGCTCGACCGCGCCAGCCCTAACAACGGCTACCATGTCGTCCAGGTGACGAACAACGGCCAGGGCGCCCTCCAATTCGACTCGTTGACGGTCGTCTCGGCGACGGCCAGCGACAACGCTCCGGCGGACTTCGCGGTGATCACAAGCACAAACTACAACGGTTATCAGCCGTGCCCGACAGCGACGGGGTCAGTCGCGCTGGCGCCCGGCGCCACGTGCGACATCTATCTCTCCTTCACGCCGTCGATCACGGGCACGCGCCAGGCTACCCTGGTGACCACGAGCAATGACCCGTCCACCACCCCCTATAGCGTGACCCTCACCGGCACGGGCATCGACCCCGGCGTGGCCATCGCCCCGGTGGTCGGCGTCGATTTTGGGCCGCAACTCGTCTATGCGACGAGCGCGACCCGTACCGTAACCTTGACCAACGCGGGGACGACCGGCCTGAAAATCTCCGGCCTCTCCCTCACCCACGGCTCCGACTTCAGCCAGTCTAACACCTGCCCCATCTATACCTATTACTACAACCCGCAGGCCCTGGCGCCGGGCGCCAGTTGCGTGATCAACGTCAGGTTCACGCCGCGGGCGAGCGGTCCCCGGTACGACTCGCTCACGATCACCGACAACCTATATGACGAGAGCAGGCAGCAGAGCTACAGCGTCCAGACGGTCCCGCTCACGGGGACCGGCGGTGGCCCGGTAGTGACACTCTCCGGTCCCGCCCTGAGCGGGGACCGCGCGGCCCCCAGCCTGGACCTTGGCGCGGCGACGACCGGCCTCACGGCCAGCGGGGTGTTCACCCTGACCAACACCGGCGACACAACGCTGCATATCACCGCGCCCATCAGCATTGCTGGCGCCAACGCCGGCGACTACTCCGCGCGTAGCGCCTGCGGCCTGACCGTGGCCGCGGGCGCGAGTTGCGCCATCACCGTCACCTTCCGGCCGTCGTCGAACGGGACGCGCACCGCGACACTTACCCTCGCCGACGACGCCGGCGACAGCCCACGGCAGGTGGCCCTCACGGGCCGCGGTCTCTTCCCAGCCTCCGCCCGGCCGCTCTACGCCTGGGGCTCCGACGACAACGGCCGGCTCGGTACCACGGTTGCCCCCCACTGTTTCTATTTCTATGGCTGCCGCACCGATACGGCCACACCGACGCAGGTCGACGCCATCAGCGGGAGCCTGTCCGTCGCGGCCGGCAGCGCGCATACCCTGGCGGTCGCGCCCGACCACACGGTCTACGCCTGGGGCTACAACGGCTACGGCCAGTTGGGAGTCGGCGACACGACCGACCGCGCGACCGCCACGCGGGTCGCCGGCCCCGTCGACGCCAGCCAGCCCCTGACGGGCGTCGTGGCGGTCGCGGCCGGTACCCACCACAGCCTGGCCCTCACGGCCAGCGGACTTGTCTATGCCTGGGGCCGCAACGACGAGGGCGAGCTGGGGACCGGCGACACGACGCGGCACGCCACGCCGGTGACGGTCACGGTGGCCAGCGGCGCCCCGCTCACCAACGTCGTCTTCATCGCGGCGGGAGACTACCATAGCGTCGCCGTGACGGGCGATGGCCATGTCTACGCCTGGGGCGACAACGACAACGGTCAGCTTGGCGTTGGCGTCGGCGATACGACGCGGCGCTACACGGCCGTGCCGGTCGCCAGCCCCTTCGACGCCACGCAACCGATGACCGGCATCGTGGCCGCCGCCGGCGGCAATAGCTTCAGCCTGTTCCTGTCTAACAGCGGTGCCGTGTATGGCGTTGGTTATAACAACGCCGGCCAGCTGGGCGTTGGCGACACGGTACGGCAAACCGCGCCCGTGACGGTGACAAGCCTCGCCGGCGTGTCGGTGCAGGCGATCGCCGCCGGTACCGACAGCTTCAGCCTGGCCCTGGCCTCGGACGGCACGGTCTACGCCTGGGGTAACAACGGCTCCGGCCAGCTTGGGACAGGTGATACGACCGAAAGCCATCGCGCGCACCAGGTCGGCGGCCTCAGCGGCGTGACCGCCATCGCCGCGGGCGGCGACCACAGCCTGGCGCTGCTACAGGACGGCACGGTGCGCGCCTGGGGCAGCGATTACTATGGCCAGCTCGGCGACGGCGCGTACCCCCCCTACTACAGTTACTACTACGCCTCGTATAATGTGACGACGCCCACCACCGTGACCGGTCTGGCCAACGTCACGGCGATCGTCGCGGGCTCCGTGCATAGCGTGGCCCTCAGCGGCGCGCCGAACACGACGGTCACGGGCGGAATCAACCCGACCGCGCTCGCCTTTGGCCAGCAGCAGGTCGGTACGACAAGCACGGCCCTGACGGTCACGGTGAACAACACGACCGGCGCGCCGATCCAGGTAACGACCGTCGCCGTGATCACGGACACGGCCGACTTTACCGTGACCAACGACGGGTGTACGAATCAGAGCCTCGCCGATAGCAGCGCCAGTTGCGCCATCGGCGTCGTTTTCGCCCCGCACAGCCGCGGCGGCCGCCACGGCGGGCTCAGCATTACGACCACTGCCGACAACACGCCGCATATCGTGTCGCTCGGCGGCATCGGCACGGCCCCCATCGCCGGCCCAGATAAGGGCAGCCTCGTTTTCGACGGCCAGCAGGTCGGCACATCCGGGGGTGTACAGTACGTTACCCTCTACAACAGCGGCGACGCGCCGCTCTCCATCAGCAGCGTCACCATCGACGGACCCAATAGCGGCGACTTCGCGGCGTCCGCGACGAACTGCGGCGCGACCGTCGCGGCGGGCGGCAACTGCTACATCGGCGTCACCTTCACGCCGTCGGACATCCTGACGCGCACAGCCGCGCTGGAGATTGCCGACAACTCGATCTCGGGTCTGACGCAGACGGTGGCCCTGACCGGTACCGGCGTCAACCCCGGCGCGCGGGTCAGCCCGAGCGCGCTCACCTTCGGCCGCCAGGGCATCAACACGACCAGCGCGCCGCTGACCGTCACCGTCGTCAACACGGGGACCACGGGGCTCTCCATCGCCCAGACCTACGCGGACGGCGACTACAGCGCCGCCGACGCCAGCGGCGGCAACACCTGCGCCGGGGCCACGATCGCCCCCGGGGCGCGCTGCGTCGTGCCGGTTACCTTCACGCCGAGAAGCGGTGGGGTGAATCGCAGCACCCTTCACATCGTGGATAACGTCGGCAATGGATCGTCGCAGACGGTCGCGCTGATCGGGACCGGCGTCACCGCGGCCGACCTCGCGGTGAGCCTCGTCGGCGGCCCTGACCCGGCTCCGGTCGGCGGCCAACTGACCTACACGGCCACGGTCGTCGACCTCGGGCCGGCGGACGCCACGAGCGTGGTGTTCACCGACACGCTGCCCGCCGGCGCCACGTTCGTTTCGGCCTCGCCGTCGAGTTGCACGCTCTCCGGCGCCACTGTCACCTGCGCGTTCGACCGGCTGGCGGCCGACCCCAACGCCTCGAACCATGGGGCCAGCATCGTTATCGTCGTCTCCTCGTCGACCAGCGGGACCGCCGTCGACACCGCGGGTGTGACCGCGGCGCAGGCCGACCTCAACCCCTCGAACAACACGGCCTCGTTCACGAGCACCGTGGGCACGCGCACCGATGCGGTGAGCGCGACGAGCATCGACTACGGCCGCGTGCCCCTGGGGCAGGTCGTGACCGCGACGGTGAGCATGACGGCCACGGGCACGGCCAGCGTGCGCGTCTACGGCGTCACGGTCGATGGCGACAACGCGGCCGAGTTCGTCCCCGACGGCGGCTGCTCCGGCGTGCTGCTGACGCCAGGGACGAGTTGCACGATCGCGGTCGCCTTCACGCCCGACGACATCGGCGCCCGCGCGGCGCGCCTCACGATCACCGACAACGCGCGCGACGGATCGCACGCGCTGACCCTCGGCGGGACGGGCACGGCGCCGCGCGTCGCCCTGAGCGCGCTCGACTTCGGCAGCCAGCAGATCGGCACGACGATCACGCGCACCCTCACCCTGACCAACACCGGCAACAGCGACCTGCAACTCAGCCGCGTCTACCTGACCGGCGGTACCAGCAGCGATTTCGCCCTCTCCGATCCCAACGGCTGCGCCGGTAGCACGATCGCCGCCGGGGCGAGCTGCGATCTGAGCATTGCCTTCACGCCGCAACGCGCCGGCCGCCGCGCCACTACCCTGGCCGCGCGGGACAACGCATTGGGCAGCCCCCAGGGCATCGAGGTCTCTGGATCGGGCCGCGGCACGATCGTGCAGGGCGTCACCACCGATCGCAACGCCGGTACCACGCCCTCGTTCTATCGCGTCGGCGACAGCGTGGTTGTGTCGGCTACCGTGCTCGACGCCGACAACAACCCGGCGCCCGACGCCGCCGTCACGGCCACGCTCACCATGACCTCGGCGAACAACACGGTCCTGGCTACGTTGCCGCTGACCAACGCCGATGGCGGCGATGTCTACACCGCGACGATCACCGGGACCGTCGCGAGCGCGCCGGGCATCTACGTGCTTGCCGTGACGGCCGCGCGCCCCGGCGCCGCGCCGACGCCGTACCCGACCTACAACACCTTCGTCGTCAGCACGCCCACGCTGGCCCTCGGCGCCACGCGCTTCCCGGGACCGACGCACCAGGGTGACGTGGCCACGGTCGCGGCGGCCGTGCTGAACCTGGGCTACAACATCGATGGGGGCGCCCTCGAGCTCGACGAGGTCGACGGAGCTGGCGCTGTCCTGACCACCCTCGTCACGCAAACAGTGAGCGGCATCCCCGACCGCTCCGCCCACGTCGCCTCCCTCTCCTTCGACACGACGGGTCTCGCCCAGGGCACGCATCATCTGCGCCTGACCCTCACCGGGTTGCCATCGAGCGAGGACCCCGCGGCCATCACGGCGGTGACCGGCGACCTGTCGGTCATCGGCGCCCAGGCCGCCATCGCCGTCACGCCCAACCCGCTCAATATCTCGGTGGGCGTGTCGGGTACGGCCGCGGCGCCGGTCACGGTCACCAATGGAGCGTCCATCGCCACGCTACGCACCATCGTGATGTCACTGGGCTCGCTCGGCCGGCCGGGCGCGCAGGACATCCCCTGGCTCACGCTCTCGTCGCCCTCCCTGGCCGACGTCGGACCGCGCGGCGCGGGCGCCTTCACCATCATGGCGAGCCCGCCGGCCGGCGTGGCCCCTGGTCTCTACCAGACCTATTTGGTGGTCAGCGCGCAAGGTGTGACGACGCAATATATCCCCGTCAGCGTCATCGTCGACAGCGGCCAGCACGGTCCTCTCCGCTTCGTCGTGACCGCGCCCAACGGCGTGGGCGTCGCGGGGGCCACGATCCAGGCGACGGAGCAGGTGGCGCCCTATACCACGCTCCAGGCCACGACGGACGGCCACGGCCTGGCCACGATCCCCGGCGTGAGCACGGACATCCCCTACGTCTACACCGTCGACTCGCCCGGCTTCGCCTCGGCGCAGGACAACGTGACGCTCAACTCCCAGGACGGCAAGAGCGTGCCAGTGACCCTGCAGGTCGGCGCCGTCAAGGCCTACTGGTCGGTCACGCCGATCACGATTACCGACAACTACAACGTGGTGCTGCACCAGACGTTCGAGACCGACCTGCCGGTACCGCGCCTGCTCGTAGTACCGCAGGTGCTGCAGTTCGACGATAACAACCCTACCCGCTCGGGTACGATGACGGTCTACAACACCAGCCGCGTCACGGTGGACAACGTGGTGGTACACGCCAACAACACGAGCGGCGTGCAGTTTACCCTCACCTACACCGACACGGCCACCGGAAATGTGATCAGCGGGTCGTCGATCACGCTGCCGGGCATCCGCGGGCAATCGCACGCGGACATCCACTACGAGGCAACCTCGAACTGCGCGCCTGGCGGTCCGGCCAGCGACCCCAACAATCCCGAGGCGGACAACGCGCCGAAGTACGCCAGCAGCTACATTACGGCCGAGGGGAGCTATCAGTACTTCCCCAACGTGGCTACGCCGTCGCTCGACGTCGCGCACGGTCAGGGCTTGCAAGGCTCGACCAACGCGGACATGGTGGTTGGCCGTGCGCTCTCCAACACGGGCTACGGCGCGATGAGCGGCATCACCGCCACCGACAACGCCGCGGGCGGCCTGCTCGTCGATGTGCCGGACTCGATACCCGACCTGGCGCCCGGCGACCCGGCCGCGCCCGTGGCCTTCACCGTACACACCACGGGGCTTGTCCCCGGCGTCTACACCTCGACGGTGACCCTGCGCGCCGCCTGCACGCCCGACGCGTTGCTGGCCTTCACCGCCACGGTCGACGCCGCCGGGGCCGTCCTCCTCGACTACGACTTCACCGCGGGCGCGCCCGCGCCCAAGACGGGCACGGTGACCGCGATCCCGGCCGAGATACGCGACGTCTACTGCTTCGTGCAGGCCCCGCCCGAGCCGCCGCAGCCGGTGGTCGAGTTGGGCTCCGACGGCAACTTCACGATCTCCATCCCCGACGGCCCCGGTCAAGCCCAGGCCGCCCCGCCCAACCTACCGGGCGTTCAGGTACCCCCGAAGCCCACGTTGGTGGCCCACGAGGTGGTCAAGCTAGACATCCCGCAGCGCATTAGCCTGGAGCGCCAGGCCTTTAGCGCCGACCTGCAGCTGACCGACGTCACGCGCCAGCCGCTGCAGGGCGTGACCGTGACCCTGCGCGTGGCCGACAGCGCCGGCAACGAGCGGGCGGGCGACTTCGCCATCACCCAGCCGGGAACCAGCGGTTACTCGCCGGGCGACAACCTCGGCGGCATCGACCCCGCCGCCACCGCCGACAACCGGTGGACGCTCGTGCCCGCTCCGGGTCTGGGCGGTCAGGTCGCCGCGGGGCAGGTCTACAGCGTCACCGCCAGCTACCAGTACCTGTATAACGGCAACCCGGTGGTGCAGACGACGCAGCCGGTCACGATCACCATCTACCCGATGCCGCAGTTGCAGATCAGCTACGCCATCCCACGCGACGTCAAGGCCTTCCAGCCCTTCAAGCTCGGCGTGATCGTGCGCAACATCGGCTACGGCCCCGCGCACAACATGCAGATTCAGAGCGGCCAGCCCAAAATCGTCGCCAACGCCTCGGGCGCCCAGCTGCACTTCACCCTGCTCGGCGCCAAGCTGGCCGGGTCGAGCGTGCCCGTGCAGCGCGGCAGCCTCAACCTGCCCATTGGCGAGATCGGGCCCGGCCAGACCAAGGCGGGCTACTGGACCATGGTGACCGACGTACCCGGGCAGTTCACCGGTTTCGACGCCACCTACCAGGAACAGCCTTTCCAGGGGCTCACGCTGAGCCCGCTCATCCTGGGCATCCGCACCTACATCGTCACGCACAGCGGCGCCGTGCCCAGCGGCGGGACCGAGTTGCAAGTCTCCAGCGTCAACACGGACAACCCGAGCGGTCAATCGGCCGAGGCCAACGCGATCGTCGATCTAGAGAGCGGCGCGACCGACGCCCTGTACGCGATCACGCCGACGGTGGCGCAGACGGCCACGCTGTCCAACAAGACGGCCATCATGGACACGCCACCTATCACCGACGGTGGCTACCTGCTCGCCGTGGTCACTGATACGCTGCCGCCGGCCGGGCTACAGCAGGGCACGATCACGCGCATCACCGTCGACGACGACGCCAGCCGCTTCCTGGGCATCCCGCGCGTCCTGCCAACCGCGGCCTACTGGCAGCAGGAAGATCTGCTGGCGCCGGGCAGTACTGGGCTGCAACCTGCCGCGCAAGCGGCGCGACCGCAGGACGACCCCGTGCCGCCGACGTTCGTCCAGCGCGTCTATATTCTGGACGCGCCGACGGGCGCCGCCACCTACACTATCTACTATGGCAATACGCCCCGGCAGGCGGCGGCCATCAGCCTCAGCCCGGACAACGGCCCCCCCGGCGCGTACGTGCGGGTCACCTCGACCGCGGCGTTCACGCCGAGCGACACGGTCGCCATCAGCATGGGCGCGGTCTTGGTCGACAACAACGTTATCGTCGACGCCAACGGTACGGTGTCGGACTACGTGACCGTACCGAACACCCTGCTCGGGCCGCGGACCGTGCAGGTCTGCAACTCGACCGGCGACATCTGCGCCTCGGCCCCGTTCACGGTCACGCAGTACGTCCCGCCGACCGGAACACCGACGGGCACACGAGTGGCGGGCGCCACGGCGACCCTGACGAGCACACGAGTGGCGGGCGCCACGACGACCCCAACGAGCGCCATCGCGCCGACAGCCACGGCGACAGGGACGATCCGGCCCGCCCCCACGCCCACATTCACGGGCCTGCCCACGCCGACCGCGTCGACCCTGTCAGGCCCGACGGCCACGAATCTGCCGACCACGACGGCCACGGCCACAAGTCTGCCAACCGCGACGGCCACGGCCACAAGTCTGCCGACGGGCGCCTCGACCCTCGTCCCCACGACGACAACGCCCACGACAACGCCTACTCTCACCCCATCAAGGCCCGGCACGGCGACCGTATTGGCGGCGACGACCGCGGCCGGAGCCTCGACCACCGCTCCAGCCCTATCCGATCCCGTCGCCAGCATGACCGGTACGCCCTATCCGACCGCGACCGCGTATCCAAATGGCATAGCGCGCCAGCGCCTCCCCCAGGCGACGCCAACCCCCATCACGATCATCAAGGAGATCGTGGTGTTCGCGCGGGTGGCGGCGGGTCGCATCAAGAAGGTCGCGGCAGCGGTCCTATCCCCCCGGCTGACGCTCGACCGCGCGTCGGCCCACATCGGCGACCGCCTCTGCGCCCGCGGCAGCGGCTTCCTGAGCCACGAGCCGGTGACGGTCGCCGTCGACAGCGTCGCTGTCGCCACGGCCAACGCGGGCGCGGCCGGGACCTTCACGGCCTGTTTCGTCGCGCCAGGCGCCATCATCGACGTCAACAACGTCACCGCCATCGGCGCGCGGAGCATGATCCCGACCTACGCAGCCTTCCGCGGCCTGGTCGCCCACGCCAGCACCTTCTACTTCGTCGGCGGCAACACCTCCGGTGGCGACAAGACCGAACTGGCCCTGGTCAACCCGCGGGGCCGCGCCGCGACCGTCGCGCTGCGCCTCTACCGGCCGGCCGGCGCGCCGGTCACGCGCGCGCTGCGCGTCGGCGCGCACATGCGCGTGAGCCTGGATCTTGGCCGCCTCATCCCGCGCACGCAGCCCTTTGGACTGCGCGTGCAGGCCGATCAAGTGGTGGCGGCGCAGATGATCGTGCATCGGGGGCGCCACAACCCCTACACGCTGCTCGGCAGCGGCTTGCTGGCGCGGCGCTGGTACCTCGCCGAGGGCTATACCGGCCTGAGCTTCCGCGAGACAGTCTACCTGCTCAACCCGAACCGGCGCGCCACCCGCGTCTGGCTGCGGCTACTGCCCGCGGGGGGCCGCCGGGCGCGCGTGGTGAGCATGGTTGTGGGCGGCGAGCGCAGCCTGGCCGTGCGGGTAAATAGGCTCTATCCCGGGGCCGCGCTCGCGGCCATCGTGACGAGCGACGCCCCCGTGACCGTGGCGCGCGTGCAGACCTTCGGAACGCGCGGCTATGGCGCCACGGCCAACGCGGGCACGGTCGACGCGGCGACGGTGTGGCTCTTTGCCGAGGGCGCGTCGGCGCGTCGCTTCGAAACCTTCTACACGGTGCTAAACCCAATACGGTTCAGTTAAGGGAAACAGGACGAGATGACTCCTACCGCGGAGTGTGGCATGCTGAGATTTACGACGATCACAGGGTGTCACACTCAGCAAAGGAGTCATCCCATGGGATTTA
>JAABUZ0100000640.1_pt1 | contig 82167 bp, 80 predicted proteins | sample 5562091 | NCBI WGS metagenome assembly JAABUZ01 (sample SAMN12813069, study PRJNA571459) | rock metagenome | isolation source: Antarctica rocks | place: Antarctica: Victoria Land, Linnaeus Terrace sud | collected 2015-12-21
TGTGGCCCCGTTGAGATGGAGTTGTTCCAGTGCCGTGCGCTGCTCCTGGGGCAAAGCAGAAACAAATTTCATGCAGGTATTCTACCCGCAACCTAAATACCTGATTTCTTTTGTACACTTACTTAGTTGGCATCTTTTCTGTTCCTTTTCTCATCCCATAATCTACATACGTTTTGGCTGCTTCTTCCGTGAGTTTTGGTACAACAACGGCATGAATAACGGAACGAACAATGGAATTAGCATCGGCTACGCCCGTGTCTTTACCCAGGATCAGAACCTCGCCCTTCAGCAGGACGCACTTGCCAAAGCGAACTGCGACCGCGTCTTTACCGACACCGCCTCCGGCGCTAAGGCTGACCGTCCTGGTTTGAAGGATGCGCTCAGCCACTTGCGCAAAGGAGACACCCTTGTTGTGTGGAAGCTGGACCGGCTGGGCCGTAGCCTCAAGAACTTAATCGAAGTAACACAGGAGCTGGAAAAGCGGGGGATTGGGCTGCGCAGCTTGCAGGAGCAGATTGACACAACCACGCCGGGCGGCAAACTAATCTTTCACGTATTCGGAGCGCTGGCCGAGTTCGAGCGTGACTTGGTGCGAGAACGGACGAACGCGGGCCTTGTGGCAGCGCGGGCACGTGAAAGGGTAGGGGGCCGGAAGCCGGTGCTGACGGAGAAGAAGGCGGAGACAGCTCTGACGCTCTACCACAGCAAGAAGGTACCAGTGGTCGAGATCTGCAAAACACTGGGTGTCAGCCGCACTTCCATCTACCGACTTGTCAGTGCAACCGTGAGCAATAACCCTGTGATAAAATAGAGGCAGCAATATATTTGCAAAAGAACGCTCGTGAGGCTCAATTTTTCTGTTCCCTGCCGCTCTTGTTTTTGAGAACGACCGGGCAAGCTAGAAATGTAGCAGAAATAAAGAAAGCGATAGAAAACAGAGATTTTCCATGCCCAATTCTTCCATTCAGACGCTGTCCGTTTTAGAAGTAGCGCAGGCGGCAAAGGCTCATGCCGAGAGCATCAAGTTGTGTCTAGATTAGGTTGGCTATGAAGTTTCTGACCTGAGCTGCCGAGCGTGGGTTCTTGTGCCGAAACTATTGACGCTTGTTTCATGCATACACAAACAAACCCACCATACGCCGCCATGACCACACGTCATCTGAAGCACCGGCTCTTCTGGGCTAGCCGCCCCAATCAGTGGCGCATCTCGGTGTTGTCCCCTTTACGCTGGAGATCTGGTTCTTGCCTGCAGCAACGGCATGCGGAACCGGGTACATCACTGAAGGGCGAGGCGGTGCACCGCCGAGTCATAGCCGTGATGTTTTGGAGCGGGGGGTGGGTGCGATAGCAATGCTGGCACTTACGGTGCTGGCACGGAGACAGCCTGCGCGTCTGTGTTAAAGCCAGCTTTGTTCCGGCGGGTACACTGGCCGAAGGACGGGCAAGCAAGACTGAGAGTTGAGGGAGGAGGGAACGAGTATTCATCATCCAGTATCGGCAAGTGCCGAGCCAAACCGGATCCTCCTAGTTTCAACTTATAAAGACATTGGAATATAAAATTATGTTTACAGTGTAAAGCTGAAATACATGCATTGTACTTGCCTTTGGAACTTTGCTTCCCGCAGCCATTTTCCTGACAGAGTGGGAAGCATGGCGTGTGGTGGAAAGCAGGAGACCTGTCTATGAGAAAATGCTTATCACTCTTCGCACAGTTGGGAAGCGTTATAATGCTTGGCAGCGCGGCGGTGGGGTTGCCTGTGCCGGTCAAGGCTCAAGCCGGTCAGCCAAAGGCACCGGTAGCCCCGACTGACGGCAAAACCACGCGGTTTGGACCGCCGCCACCCAAAATCGGCGCTGCTACTTTGACTTTTCGCCTGCGCCACGACTGGCGGCTGGATGGCTCCCATATCCGGGTGACTTCCTACGGCCATCGAGTCGGCCTTTATGGCAGCGTTCCCAACTACCACCAGCGTCGCATCGCCCGGCAGATCGCCCAGAGCATGATTGGTGTCACGTATGTGGCAGATCACCTGCGGGTGCTTTCTCAGCCGCCACCCGCTGCTCGCCTGGTCGCAGACGTGCAGGCGCGTTTAGCCGCCCATTCGGTAACGGCGGGCGCACCGATCCAAGTGCAGGCCTACCGGGATGTGGTCACACTGACGGGAACGGTGCCTTCCCTGCGCGTCAAGCAGGCCGCGATCCGAACCGCCTATGACACTCCCTTTGTATCCGTCGTGCAGGATCACCTTGCCGTACTGCCGGGAGCCACCGGCGATGCCCTGGCCGCCCAGGTCCGTTCAGCCCTCGCGCGGGACCCACACGCCTCCATCCGCTTTCTGCGGGTGCTGGTCAACGGCAGTTATATCTACCTGCGCGGGGCAGTGTTCAGCCAAAAAGCAAAACGTGCCGCCGGGGATGCCGCCGCCGCAGTGCCCGGTGTGACCGGCCTCACCAACTCGCTGACCGTCCTCCCGGCTAGCCTGCGCTGACCGTCCTTCCAAACCGCCTCAGTCTGCGAGTTGGGTCGTCCCCGCCTTGATGACGGCAGGGGCGTTTGGTACGCTCTGCCCCGACGCTGCGATCCCTGGGCGGCTGACCACACTCAGTTCGGGAAAGAAAACACTATGGATAGCTACGGGCACGCATTTCTTGTTCCGCTGCAAAACACGCTGCACCGGATTGTGTCCTTTGTGCCGCGCCTCCTGGTCGCATCGCTGCTGCTTTTGCTCTTCTGGGGCGTGGCGACAGTGGCCCGGCGCGCGGCCCGGAGTTCGCTGGAACGGCTGCAGCATATCCCCTGGGCCGTGCGCTTGCTGATCGTGCGCTCCCTCTATTTGGGGACGATTTTTGTCGGTATTTTAGTCGCCCTGAGCGCGGTCAATATCAATGTGACCACGCTTATCGCGAGCCTGGGCGTGGCGGGCTTCGCGCTGGGCTTTGCACTGAAAGATATTCTTGAAAACTTCATTGCCGGTATTCTGCTGCTCTTCGCCCGCCCGTTTGAGCTGAACGACCAGGTCAAGCTGGGTGAGTTCGAGGGCACGGTGATTGACATCCAGATCCGCACCACGAGCCTGCGCACTTACGACAATGAGCTTGTCGTCATCCCCAACAGCAAAGTCTATACCAACACCGTCGTCAACCATACACGCCTTGGAAAGCGGCGCTATGCCATTGATTTTGATACCAGCCTGCGCGCAGATGCCAAAGTGGTGGAGCGCGAAACGCTGCATTCCGCAGGCGAAGACCCGGATATTCTGACAGACCCGGCAGCCTTTGTGCGCATCAGCCATATCGACAGTGGAAACGACATCCTCAGCTGGCGGCTTTATTATTGGGCTGCTCCGACAAAGGCGACGGAAGTGAACACCATGTCGCAGATGCTGCGCCGCGTCAAGCAGGGGCTTTATGACGCCGGGGTTCCGACCCCTACGTCTACCTCTGCGACCATCTTACAGCGCCCTTTGTCGCCCGGCTATCATCATGCCGGGCAGAGGGAAGCGCGGAGAATCGCCGGCGATGAGACCGCCGGAGATGCCAAATAATCAGGGCTGCTCCGGCTGCCCGTTCTCCGCCTTGAGGGTCGCTTTATGGATTGACCGGAACTCATTCACCAGCCGCAGGATCTGCGGGATGCGCGGGCCGCGCAGGGAATAGCAGCGCTGTGCGCCCTCCCGCGTCACCTGCACCACCCCAATCCGGTACAGAATCGCCAGGTGCTGGGAGGCATTCGGCTGGAGCAGGCCAAGCGCCGCCGCCACATCGTTCACCGTCCGCTCGCGCTCCGTCAGCACCTCCACGATGCGCAGCCGGGTGGGGTGTGCCAGCGCCCCGAACAGCCCGACCGCGAACGTAACTGTTTCCTCATCCATTTCTGTGTAGGGCGTGTCGGTCATCTCTTCTTGCGTCTTCAATTTCGTATTTCGTTTCTAAGCCTTCAAGCGAACTTGGAGGCAGCTCATCGTCTTTAACAGGAATATTGTAGCACAGGTTTCAATATATTCGCATATTGGAATATATATAGAAGTTGACGATGCGTACCGGTTTGGAAGCGTCTGGCCCTTTGGGGCGCAATACCATGCTTTGGGCGTTTCCACGGCGTTGTCAGCGTGTTGCGACGACGGAACGATTTGTTCCATCGTTGGTATCCCGAGACAATGCCAAGGGAAACCCGCAGTGCCCCGCACGGAATGCCAAGCCGATAGGGGCATCTCACACGCACACAAGGAGGCAAAGTACCTTATGCCGCCAGAATGGTTAACTCTTCTTGCCGATGTTTCGCTGATACTGGCCGGAGTGTGCGCGCTGATTGTCCTGGGGGATGTGGTCGTCCGCCCGCAAAAGATGGCGATCATGAATGTCGTCTGGCCCCTGACGCCGCTTTACCTGGGGCTGATTGGGCTGTGGGCATATTACGCCATCGGACGCCGGGGCGGCAGGGACGAGAGCCGGGGCAAAGACAGGCAAACGGGCGACGGGAAAAACGTGCCATGGCGGAGCGTCTTCACCGGGGTGACACACTGCGGGGCAGGCTGCACCGTGGGGGATGTGGTCGCAGAGTTCGGCGTCTTTTTTCTGGGTCTGACAATCGCGGGGGCGACGATCTGGCCTGCCTACATCGCGGACTTCGCGCTGGCGTATCTGTTCGGGATCGTGTTCCAGTACTTTTCGATTGCCCCGATGCGCGGGCTGGGCTTGAAGGACGGCCTGGTGGCGGCGATCAAAGCCGACACGCTTTCCATCACGGCGTATGAAGTGGGGATGTTTGCGTGGATGGGGCTGGTGTATTTTGTGCTGTTCCATCCGCACCTGACGCCTGCTCAGCCGGCATACTGGTTTATGATGCAGATTGCAATGGCGGTTGGTTTCGCCACCAGTTACCCGATGAACCAATGGCTGATTAAGAAGGGTCTGAAGGAGGCGATGTGATGTCGGTTATCTTCGGTATCAGCGAGTTTACGACGCATCCCTGGCGGTTTGAGCGAGACGTGGAAACCTATGCGCGGCTGGGTGTCGATGCCATTGAAGTGTGCGAGTTCAAGCTGGACCCGTCGCGAGTCAAAGAGCAGATGTCCCTGCCTGCTGCACATGGTCTTCAGATCACGTCGGTGCAGCCCATGACGCGCACCCTGTTTCCCAGCCGCTCCCAGCCGGAGCCGACCGCGGTCGGGGCGCGGATGGCCCGCTTTCGCCGGACCATTGAAATGCTGGCCCCCTTCACGCCGGGCGTGCCGTTTGTCACCAACACGGGGACCGCGCCCGGCGGCAACATCCAGGCGGCCCTGGAAACTGCGATCAACGAGTACGGCGCGCTGGCCGATTTTGCCGCAAGCCACGGCGTCTGCATCGCGCTGGAGCCGCTCAACGCCGCGATCATGAATATCGAGTCGGCAATCTGGACGCTGCCCCAGGCGATGCAGGTCGTGGAGGCTGTCGGGCGTGACAACTTTGGCATCTGCCTGGACTGCTGGAATGTCTGGCAGAACGCGGGCCTGTATGACGCCATTCGCGCGTGCGGCGACCGCATTTTCGTCGTCCAGGTCAGTGATTGGCGCACGCCTCGCTCTTTTGAGGACCGGCTCATTCCGGGGCAGGGCGAAATCCCTTTGGGGCTGTTTCTCCAGGCGGTGCGCGAAACGGGCTACGCGGGGGCATATTCGGTGGAGATCTTCTCCAAAGGTGTCCCGAATGCGTTGTGGGAAGGCGATCTGGAGCAGGTCATCCGGGACAGCAAAGCGGGTTTTGAGAAGGCCATGCATTAGCGTGCGTGCTTCGCACGGCAGGGCCGCCTCGTGAGGCTGATAACCTCGCTGTCATTCCGTCCCTGCCCCCGGCGCCGCGTTTCATATCTCACCCCATAACACCATGTTTATTAATATTCGTATATTGGAATATAATGCAGTAGATTGAACTCCGTTGATTTTAGAAGGTGGTGAGCGCAGCCGTGGCTTGCTGTACCCACCGGAACCCTGTGTTGTGCGTTTCGAAGGAGAAAAACGATGGCAAAGACGACAGTCGCGGACTTGCTCGCGGAACGGCTGATCGCGTGGGGCGTTGATACGATCTTCGGCTTCCCCGGAGACGGCGTCAACGGGATTTTTGAAGCCCTGCGCACCCGCCAGGACAAGCTCAAGTTTATCCAGGTACGCCATGAAGAAGCGGCGGCGTTTGCCGCCTGCGGCTATGCCAAGTATACGGGGCGGCTGGGCGTCTGCCTCGCGACCTCCGGCCCTGGGGGCGTCCACCTGCTGAACGGTTTGTATGACGCCAAGTGCGATAGCCAGCCCGTCCTGGCGATCACGGGCCACACGTTCCATGACCTGATTGGGACGCACTATCAGCAGGATGTTGACCTGGACAAGCTCTTTATGGACGTGTCCGTCTACAACCAGCGGGTGATGGGACCGGCGCATGTCAACAACGTCGTGGACGAGGCGATCAAGACCGCCCTCGCGCGCCGCTCCGTCAGCCACATCACCATCCCCAAAGACATTCAGGAATGGACGACCGACGATGAGGAGCGATCCAGCGCGAATATCGTTAAGCACAGTGAAGATTTGTTCGCCGCCGCGTACCCACAGCCGCCCCAGCAGGCCATCGAGGCAGCGGCGAAGCTGATCAACAGCGGCACCAAAGTGGCGATCCTCGCCGGGCGCGGATGCCTGAGCTGCCGAGAAGAAGTGCTTCAGCTCGCGGAGAAGCTTGGCGCGCCCATCGTCAAACCTCTGCTCGGCAAGGCGGTTGTTCCCGATGACAGCCCATACACGACAGGTGGGATCGGGCTGCTGGGCACCGCGCCCTCTCTGGACGTCATGGACGGCTGCGATACGCTGATTATCGCTGGCAGCGGCTTCCCCTACATGGAGTTTTACCCTAAGCCCGGACAGGCAAGGACAGTGCAGATCGATCTCGATCCCGCCCGTATCGGCCTGCGCCATGAGGTCGAGGTCGGCCTGACGGGCGACTGCAAGACAGTCCTGGGGCTGCTCCTGCCGCTCATTGAGAAGAAAGAAAACCGCGCCTTCCTGGAGGCGGCTCAAGAGAATATGAAGGGCTGGAACAGGCTGCTGCAAGAGCGGGGAACCCGGATGGATATGCCGATGAAGCCGCAGGTCGTCACCTGGCACCTGAACAAGCTTTTGGATGACGACGCCATTGTCTCCTCCGACAGCGGCACAATCGCGACCTGGGCCGCACGGTATATCGAGATGCGCGGCAGCATGAAGTTCTCGCTGTCCGGCTCGCTGGCGACCATGGCGAACGGCCTGCCCTACAGCATCGGTGCTGCCGTTGCCTACCCCGGACGGCAGGTGGTGTGCGTCGTCGGCGACGGCGGCCTGACCATGCTCATGGGCGAGATCGCGACCCTGGTCAAATACAACCTGCCGGTCAAGGTGATCGTCATCAAGAACAACGTCCTGGGCGAGATCAAGTGGGAGCAGATGGTGCAGGAAGGCAATCCGCAGTTTGGGGTCGAGCTGCAGCCGATTGACTTCGCGGCGTTTGCGAAGGCCTGCGGCGCGGCAGGCTATACGATTGATGAGCCGGGACAGGCCGAGGCGGTGCTGCGAGAGGCGCTCGCCCATCCCGGCCCGGCGCTGATCGAGGCCGTCGTGGACCCCAATGAGCCCCCGATGCCCGGCAAAATCTCCACACAACAGGCGCTGCACTTCGCGGAGGCCCTCGCCAAAGGGGAGCATAACCGCTTTGATATTATCAAAACAGTCCTCAAGGACAAGGTCCGCGAAGTCATCTGACCGGCCCCGCCGGAGAAAGCCTTCAACAATGGGCACAAGTCACTGCCCTGTCACCCGCGTGGATGCGGCGGCGTACACGATCCCGACCGATGCGCCCGAAGCGGACGGCACGTTTGCCTGGGATTCAACGACAATTGTCATCGTCCATGTCACTGCCGGGGACACGATCGGCCTGGGCTACACATACGCCGATGCGTCCACAGGCCAGCTCATCCGTGAGACGCTTGCTGCAAAGGTCATTGGCCGCGATGCTTTAGACATTCCCGGCGCATGGAACGCGATGGACCACGCCATCCGCAACCTGGGCCGCCCCGGCGTCTGCTCCATGGCGATTGCGGCGGTAGATGTCGCCCTGTGGGACCTCAAGGCCCGGCTGCTCGACCTGCCGCTCGCGTCTCTGCTGGGACAGGCGCGCGACGGCGCGCCTGTCTACGGCAGCGGCGGCTTCACCACCTACTCCAAGCGGCAATTACAGGATCAACTGGGCGGCTGGGCAGCCATGGGCATTCCACGCGTGAAGATGAAAATCGGCACTCACCCCGAGCGCGACCTGGAACGGGTGCAACAGGCGCGCGAGGCTATTGGCCCAGATGTAGAATTGTTCGTGGATGCCAATGGCGCCTATTCGCGCAAGCAGGCGCTGAAGTTTGCCGAGGAGTTCGCCGCGCTCGGCGTGACGTGGTTTGAAGAGCCGCGCCCATCGGACGATCTGGAAGGCTTGCACCTGCTGCGCGACCGAGGGCCTGCGGGCATGGACATTGCGGCTGGCGAATACGGCTACTCGCTTTCCTACTTCCGGCGAATGCTGGAGGTCGAAGCCGTGGACGTTCTGCAGGCCGACGCCTCCCGGTGCGCCGGGATTACGGGCTTTCTGGGGGTTTCCGCCTTGTGCCACGCGCATATGGTGTCGCTGTCCGCCCATTGCGCCCCGTCCCTGCATGTTGCGCCCGGCTGCGCTGCGCTGGGCTTCCGGCACCTGGAGTACTTTCATGACCACGCGCGGATCGAGCAGATGCTCTTTGACGGCGCGCTGACACCGAAGGACGGGGTGCTTTACCCTGACCTTTCGCGGCCCGGCATGGGCCTGGAGTTTAAGGCATCGGATGCGCAGAAGTACGCGGCCTAGGCGCGAAAGAGAGTTTGTGTGATGGCAAAGCAACGCTTTCTGGGCGGGCTGTTTAATACTTTGGTCCGTGACACGGTGGCCGCGGATGACGACATCCGCGAGGGCCGGTTCCAAAAGAGCCTGGCGCTCATTACTGGGTTCTCCAGCCTCCTGAGTGGCCTGGATGTAACACTGGAGCACTACCGCGGCAGTTACGGGCAGCGCATCATGTACTCGCCCGTCATCCTCAGTCCGACACTGCTTGCCGCGAGCCTCTGGGGGGTTTTTAATAAGAAGGCCGCCCGGACTGTCCTGCCCGCAGTCGCGGGGCTGACACTTGTGGATTGTCTGATCGGCTTTGGGTTCCATGTGCGCGGCATCCAGCGCAAACCGGGCGGCTGGCGGCTGCCGGTCGCCAATATCATTATGGGGCCGCCCCTCTTCGCTCCGCTGCTTTTTGGCATCAGTGGCTATCTGGGCGTGATTACTGCGTTTCTGCGCCGCGTGGATGCGCCCGCTGCGCCTGATCTTCATCCCGCTGTGCGCCCCGTGCGGACCCTGATGGAGCTGGCGTCTACCCCCGAACCAAAGTCTGACAACGATGGGGCGAAACCGCAATCATCCTGGGAGCATGACCTTCGGGAGGGGCGTTTCCAGAAACACTTGGCGGCGGCGACTGCGGCGGCTTCGCTGTTCAGCGGCTTTGAGGCGCTTTACTCACACTACAAAAACAACTTCCGGTACAAGATGCAGTGGACGCCCGTCATACTCGCGCCGATCCTCACGGCGGCGGGGGTGGGCGCGGTCTTCAGCCGTCGCGCGGCCAAGACAGCGCTGCCTGCCGCATCGCTGCTGGCGATTGCCGATGGTACGCTGGGCTTTTACTATCATGCACGGGGCATCCTCAGACGACCTGGGGGGCTGAAGAAGCCACTTTATAACTTGATCTATGGGCCGCCGATCTTTGCGCCGCTGCTGTTCGCGGCGTGCGGCTTTCTGGGAGTGCTCGCAAGCCTCATGCGGAGGGAAGAATAGATGTCGGAGAAAGATCAATGGCCCACAGACCCGCGCACGGGGCTGCCGCTCCCGCCGCGCGGCCAGCCGGGCTACTACCCCGGCTTCAGCACCCTGAGCCAGAAGGCCTTTTGGGATGAGGCGACACGCGCGCTGGTCCTGAAGCGGGTGGGGGAGCAGCCCCCGCTTCGCTTCTTTACCCCCGAGGAAGTCCCGCTCCTCCGGGCGGTCTGCGACCGTATCCTGCCGCAGGACGACCGGGATGATGCCCACAAGATCCCGATTATCAACGGCATTGATCAGCGCATGCACGAAAACCGTGGGGATGGCTATCGCTATGAAAGCATGCCGCCGGACCGGGACGCCTACCACCTGGGCTTGCAGGGGATCGAGGCCATCGCGCAGCATCTGGGCGGGCGGTCATTTGTTGAACTGGGGCCGCTGGATCAGGACCGCGTCCTCAAGACACTGCATGACGGCTCTCCCCCGGCGGGCGACGATATCTGGAAACGAATGCCTGTCCACCGCTTCTGGATGCTGCTGGTGCAGGACGTGGCAGAGCAGTATTATGCCCACCCCTGGGCTTGGGACGAAGTCGGTTTCGGCGGCCCGGCCTATCCCCGCGCGTATATGCGTCTGGAAAACGGAGAGCCGGAGCCCTGGGAGGCCAAAGAACAGCGGTACGAGTGGGACGCCCCGCCTTCATCGTTGTCCGGCAAGAACGAGCCGATGAGTGAGATGGCGCAGCAGCAATCCGCGCCGGGGCAGGGAGGAACGCATTGAACGATCCGAATTTGAAGAAGCCGCTCGGGGGCAAGTTCGGCCCCGCGAACAAGAACCTGCATATGCTCGGGGCAATGCAGACCCTGCCGACACCGATGCGCCGCTACGAGCCGGGCGAGCAGGTCGATTACTGCATTGTCGGGGTCGGCTCGGCGGGAGGCGTCCTGTCGCAGCGTTTGGCGCGGGCCGGCTTTCGTGTCGTCGGCCTGGAAGCAGGCCCCTTCTGGGACACAGAGCGCGACTGGGTGAGCGATGAGGCAGGCTCGCATGGCCTGTACTGGACCGAGCCTCGGGTGATCGGCGGGTCCGACCCGCTTGCCCTGGGCGCCAACAACTGCGGGCGCGGCGTGGGCGGAGGGTCTGTGCACTGGGCCGGGTTTACGCCCCGCTTTCACCCTTCGGATTTTCGGGTGTACTCGGAAGACGGCGTCGGGGTGGACTGGCCCCTCTCCTACGCCGACATCAAACCCTATTACGAACTGATGGAGCTGGAGATACCCGTGGCCGGACCGGCCTACTTTCCCTGGGGCGACCCGCACGGCTATGCCTACGGCCCGCACCCGATGGGAGGCGTCGGCGATGTGCTGATCCGTGGCTGCACCAATCTGGGCATCCCGGTGAGCGCGGGCGGGCCGGTCGCGATCCTTTCGGGGTCGCGCGGCGACCGGCCTCACTGTATCTACCGGGGCTTTTGTATCCAGGGCTGCAAGGTCGGCGCCAAGCAGAGCACCCTGGTTTCGCATGTCCCGGATGCCGTTGTGCATGGCGCGGAGATACGCGACCACTGCATGGCCGCCCGGGTCAATCTGGGCAAAGATGGCCGTGTCACCGGGGTGACCTACTTCGATAGGGATGGGCACGAGCGCGAGCAGAAGGCCAAAGCCGTGATTGTCTCCGGATACGCCATTGAAACGCCGCGCCTGCTGCTGAACTCCGCGTGTCCGGGCTTTGAGCAGGGACTGGCAAACTCCAGCGGCACGGTGGGAAAATACCTGATGGCGCAGGCGGGGAATGTCATCCTGGGGCGCTTTGACGCCCCCATTCGGATGTACAAAGCGCCCCCCGCACACGCGCTGACCGAAGAGTTCTACGAAACCGACCCGAAAAGGGACTTCGCCCGTGGCTTCGCTATCCAGACTGTCGGGCCGCTGCCGATTGCCTTTGCCAAACAGATGATGAGTGCTCAAGGAGCTTGGGGCTGGGGGCTGCGCCGGACTATGATGGACTACAACCACTGGGCCGCGCTTGGCCTGCTCGGCGAGATCCTGCCCTGGGAAGACAACTGCGTCCAGCTCGCGGACGAGAAAGACCGCAACGGTCTGCCCGTCGCGAAAGTCCTGTTCAACCTCCACGACAACGACAAAAAGCTAATTGAGTTCGGCAAAAACAAGGTGATGGAGGTGATGCGGGCGGCGGGCGCCGTGGAGGTCGTGCAGGAGCAGCGCTATGCGCACCTGGTCGGCGCGGCCCGTATGGGCAGCGACCCGTCCTCGTCGGTCGTGGACAAGTTCGGGCGCACCCACGATATCCCGAACCTATTTATCTGTGACGGCAGCATCCTGCCGACCCAGGGTTCCGCCAATCCCGGTCTGACCATCCAGGCGCTGGCCGCCCGCACCGCCGATTATCTGGTTTCGCAGGGCGACACGGTCTTCACTTCTTCCGCACGTTCCATGGAAGCGCCCCCGATCCGGCACGACCTTTCGCCGCCCGATACCTGGGGCAGCGGCGTACCGCGCGTGAAGTGACCGATTGCTAAAAATCTCTCGACCGGCTCGCCGTCCCGGTGCTGAGACGGCTGCCTCTCGGCGTTTTTATTGTGTCTTATCGGGATACCGACGACGGAACAACTTGTTCCGTCGTCGGTACACGCTCGCAACACCAGGGAAACGCTGGTGCAGCCCGCACGCAATACCGCACCAAAGCAAACGCATCTGCTGGAAACAGAGTGTTTTCGGGTACGGGGAGGGCGGCAAAAAGGAGGAGAAATATGCAGCTGGAGGCGGGGAGCTATCGGGGATGCGATCTGTCCGACGTGCCGACGGACTACCTGGAGTGGGCCGTCGTCCATTTGCGCCTGTCTGGGGAACAGTGGGACGGCGTGATGGCGGAGCAGAGCCGCCGCATTAACAAGCAGCGGGTGGAGGCGGAGACACCGCTGCAAACGTTCTTGGAACGGCCCCTGCAAGCGTTCAACAAGATCGTGGCACGGGTGCGGCTGGCTGTCAAAGGCGGCTGACCAAATTCTTGCGCGTCATCCAAACACAAATCCCAAACACAAAACCCAAACACAAATCAACGGAGGAAAACACAATGTCTGTGCACACAACCTGGCAGCCGCACACGGAACACGGCGACTTGAGCACGAAAGAAAAGAACGACCTGGCGGAGAGCGTCTTTGCATTCCCCAAGCAGCGCAAAGAGCCGCTGACCGATGCAAGCCATGTCAAGAATGCCCTGGCCCGGTTCGATCAGGTCACAGATGTCTCGGACGAAGACCGGGACCTGGCGTTTGCCAATATCAAAAAAGCGGCGCAGCATTACGATGTCGATGTCGAGAAAAGCGACTGGCGCGACCTCGGCAGGGCGCCGCACACGCAAAACCAAGCACACGCACACAACTCGGCGCACTGAGCGCCGGACGACAAAGAAAGGCAAGACAACGATGAAACGATCAGCACTGACGGCCCTGGCCGCAGGAACAGCATTTCTGGGGCTTGCGGGGACAGGCGCGTTTGCCCAGAAAACGATGTCGGGTTCCCACATGGGCATGCGCCACCAGGCGATGCAGGGACTGAGCCCGCTCGACAAGACCTTTATCAAGGACACCGCCCAGAGCAACCTGGGCGAGCTGAAATACGCCCCACTGGTCGAGAAGATGGCCGAGCGGCCTGAAAGCAAGCAGTTCGCGCAAAAGATGGTGCAGGACCACGGCAAAGCGCAGAAGGAACTCAAAACTCTGGCGGCCTCCAAAAGCTGCAGCCTGCCCAGTGACACCGATAAAACGGAAAAGCAGGTGATCCATCGGCTTTCCCGCGAAAGCAAAGGCCGTTTTGACGCGGCCTACAAGCACGAGATGATCCGTGACCACACCGGCGACATCGCCAAGACGCGCCGCGAGATCAGCCTGGGCCGCGACAAAGACGTCAAGTCCTACGCCGAGAAGCTGCTGCCGGTTCTGCAAGACCACCTCAAGATGGCAAAGGCTCTGCCCGCCGGCAGTCCCATGGCATCCAAATCGTCCATGATGGGGACAAACAGAGCCATGAAGCCAAATGACACGATGAAGTCCGACAACGCCGCAAAGTCAAATGACGCCATGAAATCCGGCAGCGCCATGAAATCCGGCAGCGCCATGAAATCCGGCAGCGCCATGAAATCCGGCAGCGCCATGAAATCCGGCAGCGCCATGAAATCCGGCAGCGCCATGAAATCCGGCAGCGCCATGAAACCGAGCGGCAAGATGTAAGGGTCGGGAGTGCCAGGGTGTCGTGTGAGGGTATCGCGACCCGCCACGCTTTCTTTGGAGGCGTCGGCGGGAGCGCGCCGCCTTCAGAAAAAACGCAGGAAGCTCATGCCGACAAAGGCTCTGGAAGCCGCAGCGGATGCAGGGCAGGAAGTCCACCTGCCCAATATCCCGCCCGACCGGATCAATACGGACCTGCTGCGCAATGTCGTCCAGACTCACTGGAAGTGGTGGGCCGTGCTGGGCTTCTTCGGCACAGTGTTTGGCTGGGCCGTGCTCGTGTTCTGTTACCAGGTCTATGAGGGCATCGGCATCTACGGCAACAACCGCCCGGATTATTGGGGGCTGCCGATCATCAACTTTGTGTTTTGGGCAGGCGTCGCGCTGTCGGGCACGATGATTTCGGCCATTCTCAGGCTGCTCCACGCCGGTTGGCGGCGGTCGATTACGCGCATGACGGAGACCTTGACCATCTGCGCATTGGCCGTGGCGGGCGTCTTCCCTATCCTGCATATCGGGCGTCCCTGGGTGTTTTATTGGATGCTGCCCTACCCGAACAACCAGCAATTGTGGCCCAATTACAGAAGTCCGCTGCTGTGGGATGCCTCGGCGCTGATTGTCTATCTGACCACCAGCTTCCTGTTCTGGTACGCAGGGCTGATCCCGGACTTCGCGCTCATGAGCCACCGGACGCTCGGCTGGCGGGGGGCGCTGTACAAGGCTCTGTCGTTCGGCTGGCGCGGCTCAGACCGGGAGTGGCGTCGGCTGCGGGTGCTGACGGGGATCCTGACCGTGCTGATCATCCCTGTTTTCGTCTCGCTGCATACGATTGTCGGGTGGGACTTCGGCATGAGCATCGTTCCAGGCTGGCACGAGAACATCTTCGCGCCCTATTTTGTCTGCGGCGCGCTGTATTCGGGCTGCGGGGCGGTGCTGATTATTATGTATTTCGTGCGCAAGGCGTACCACCTGGAGGCGTATATCCTGCCGCAGCACTTTGACAACATCGGTAAGATACTGTTCGCGATTTCCCTGCTGTGGTTCTACTTCTTTGCGGGGGATGCTTGGGCGGACTGGTTCTCGCGTGACCCGACACACATCAACTGGCTGCGCTTTGTCTTCCATGGCTACAAGTGGGTGCTGATCACGATTATCGTGTTCGGCATGGCGGTTCCGTTCTCCGTGCTGGGGTTCGGACGCGTACGGCGTACTCCATGGCTGATGCTGCTGGTCGGCCTGTCGGTCAATATCGCCATGTTTTCAGAGCGCGTCATGGTCGTGATCCCGATGCCGTCGCGCAATATCTTGACCTGGGGCAACTTTACGCCGACATGGGCGGGCATCTCCATCTCGGCGGGGGCCGTGGGCCTGTTCGGTTTTTTGTATACGCTGCTCACGAAGTTCATCCCCATGGTTTCGCTGTGGGAATACAAGCAGGGGGCGTTGGTGGAAGGAATTGAGCATGCAGGCGGCGGCAGTTACCTGGCCGCCGTGCGGGAAGATGAGATCGGCTAAATAAAAGAGATAGGCCAAACAAAAGGAGAAACTGCATGAAGACAAAGCAGATCGCCCTTTGGGGCACAGCCGTGCTGTGTGCGAGCAGCCTGCTGGCACCGCTGTCGGTGCTGGCCGACAGCAGCCGTCAGAAGAAAAAGAACACCTGGCGCAACGGTGCAATCGTGGGTGGGGTAGTCGCCGGCTATGGCCTGCTGAAAGGCAACAAGACAGCGACCGTGCTGGGCGCGGCGGGCGCGGCCTATTCCGCAAACCGCTACGAGCAGGAGCGCAAGCATCAGGACCAGCGCAAGCGTGCCCGTGCCCGGTACCATCGCAGCAGCGGGGACTATATCCGGGGCGGCAAGAAGTATTACAAGTATGGGGGCCATATGTACTACAAGGATCTGAGCACCGGAGAGCGGCACCGAGTCGGGTAGCAGAATATTTTCTTTCCGGCGTGGATCCGGCAAACGCGCACTTGAAAGAAGTACACAGGAGCAGGGCTGTGAGTCAACGTGAGCCGCGAAGCAATGCGGGACGGGGCGAGGGAATGCGTCGCGCGTTCGCTGAGTTTCTGACCTTGCCCAGCCTGGTCATTCTTGCCTTCCTGGCCTTGGCCGTCATCACGCATGCGCTGGACCAGAGAAGGCCCGAATGGCTGGAGCCGCTCCGAGCGCTTCTGCAAGGGCATGTCTTCAGCCAGCCCGCGCAGACCGACCATTTGCTGGGGACAGTGGCGAGCGGCGTGATTACCGTCACGTCCATCACGTTCTCGATGCTGCTGCTTGCGGTGCAGCAGACCGCCAGCATGATGACCCAGCAGGTGGTAGACCAGTTTCTGCGGCGTCGCCCCAACCAATTCTACTTTGGTTACTTTGTTGGACTGGGCATTTACGCGCTGGCGATACTTGCGACCATCAATCCGCCGTTTAACCCGGTGCTCGGCGGGACCGCTGCGCTTGTCCTGACCGCTGTTGGTCTATATATGCTGCTGCTGCTGCTTTATGTGACACTGGATCAAATGCGCCCGCCGGTGATTGTCCGCGCTATCCACGACCACACGCTGGCGGCGCGGGCGCGGCAGTCGGAACTCCTCATCCGCACCCGCCGCTGTTCCCGGTCGGAGGCCCCGGTTTTTGAACAAATCCGGTCTGTGTGCAATGGCTTCGTGGTTCAGATAGACTTTCGGGCGCTCGAGGCGGCTCTGGCAGATGCCGGGCCGCAGATGGAGCTGGATCTGCGTGCCCGGATCGGGACGTATGTGGCGTATGGCGACCTGATCGTCGATGTGCGTGGGTGCCGCGAGGGGGATATCGCACGGATCCGGCAGGCTGTCGTGGGAGCGTTCCGCCTGGAGCGCCAACGCAACCTCGCCCGCGATCCAGCTTACGGCGTGGAACAGCTTGTCAACATCGCCTGGACATCCATCTCCACGGCCAAGTCGAACCCCGCCCCTGGCCTGCTGATTATCCATTGCCTGCGAGACATGCTGGCACGCTGGGTGGGTGGTCTGGACGGCGGGATTGTAGCGGAGCGCGATGGAGCGCTGCCGATTGTCTACCAGGACGACTTGCTGCCGGAGATGATGGATGCTTTCGAGACGCTGGCCGTCGTGTCGTCCGAGTCGATGCAGCACCAGAGTTACGCCGCCGTGATCAACACGCTGGCCGGGATGCTCGGGCGGCTGCCGCCGGAGTTGCAGCGGCGCACGGAGGACATGGTCCGGCGCATCCTGTCTGTACTGGGCGACCACGTACTCACGGCTGATCTGGAAGAAGCGCTGCACGCACTGACACAGGCGCTGGCAGACGCAGGCTGCTTCGAGACGGCAGCTCTTGTCTCCAAAGCGCGGCAGAAATTGGGTGCCTCCGTAGGCCGACTGGGCTCTCGTGCGACGCGCTCTACTCCGCAAGAGGTTTAGCGAAGTGCCTTTCCGGGAAAGCAAACCTAACAGTATATTCGCATATATGAATATATTAGTCTGTGGGGGAGAGTGAGACACTCAGGAAAGATTTCAGAGCCATGAGCACAAACAAAAAAGAAGTTGTGGTTGTCACCGGCGCAAGCGCCGGATTGGGGCGGGCGATTGCCTGTGCCTTTGCCAAACGCGGAGCCTCAGTCGGCCTGATCGCACGAGGCGGGGCGGGCATGGACGGCCTGGAAGGCGCTAAGCGCGACGTGGAACAACTCGGCGGCAAGGCGCTGATGCTTCCCTGTGATGTTGCCGACCCCGCGCAGGTGGAAGCGGCTGCGCAGAAGGCCGAGCTTGAACTCGGACCGATTGATGTCTGGGTGAACGATGCAATGACATCGGTCTTTGGTCCCGTCCATGAGATCGAGGCTCACGACTTCAAGCGTGTCACCGATGTGACCTACCTGGGACAGGTGTACGGCACGATGGCCGCCCTGAAGCGCATGAAGCCGCGCGACAAAGGCCACATTGTCCTGGTCGGTTCCGCGCTCGCTTATCGGGGCATCCCGCTGCAATCGGCCTACTGCGGGGCCAAACACGGCATCCAAGGGTTTGCCGACTCCCTGCGCGCCGAGCTGCTCCACTATAAAAGCAGTGTGCATCTGTGCATGGTCCAAATGCCGGCCATGAATACGCCGCAGTTTGAGTGGGTCAAGAACCTGCTGCCCAATAAGCCGCAGCCCGTGCCGCCGATCTACCAGCCGGAGGTCGCTGCGGAAGCGGTCTACTGGGCCGCCCACCATCGGCGTCGAGAGATCTTTGTCGGCGGCTCCACAGATATCGCTATCCTGGGCAACAAGCTGTTCCCCCAGGCGGGGGACTGGTATCTGTCCCGCACGGGCTTCGGGTCTCAGCAGCGCAAGAACGATCCGGTGCCCAAAGATGCCCCGAACAACCTGTGGGATGCTCTGCCTGGAGACCGGGGACCGCACGGGCCGTTCGACAAAAAGGCGAAGAACTTCAGCCTGCAGTTATGGCTGTCACTGAACCGCAAGCCTGTCCTGGCGGCGCTGGGCCTGCTGGGTCTGACAGCGTTGGCCGCGAAACGGCGCTGATCCTATGCATCGCGAGGAGAAATCGACATGAAACCATTTCCACTCATCTCTGCGTTCTTGGCGGCGATGCTTGCCGCCACGCCCGCCCCGGCCCAGTCCGTGCCTTCGCCCGTGTCTGCGAGTACGGTTATCAGCCTCGGCGGCAAGCAAATTATGAATATCCGCACCGGCGCGGGCGGCTTCACGCCGCAGCAGCGCGCCGATGCCGTGAGTGACCGCCTTGTCCCGATCCTCAGCATTACCAACTTGACGCCTGCCGATGTCCATGTCCAGCAGAAGCGAGCGGGCCAGGATGCAAGTATCACCGTGAGAGGACACCTGCTAATCACCGTAGACCGGACGCTGGCACAAGTCAACGGCATGACGCCCTACGCGCTTGCCGAAAAGTGGGCGGGCACTCTGGCCGCTGTGCTGCCGCAGGTAAACGCTCATCCCAACCCGAATGGAATGTAAGGAGTACCTATGTCACCGGAAGAACTGAGCCGTGCCCTGCGAGGAGGGACCGAGCCGTTCCTGCAAAAGCGGCGGTGGATCGTCGGTCTGGCCCTCTATAACATTGTCGCGATGGGAGCCATCTCGCTGTTTCAGATGGGCATCCTGAAGCACGTGCCCGAAGTTCATCTGCCAGGGGAAGATGCCGATCGAATCAATGGTTCGGCGCAGGCCTATGAGATCCTTCAAACGCCAGACGCCGTGCTCGCCATCGGCTCCTACGCCGCTACCGCCACCCTCGCTGCAATGGGATCACCCGACCGGGTGCAGACGCTTCCCTGGGCGGCGCTGGGAATGGGCATCAAGGCCCTGGCCGATGCGGCCTTCGCAATCAAACTGCTGATCGACCAGCCGACCAAGTACAAAGCCTACTGTTCCTGGTGCGTCACCGGCGCGCTAGCGACACTCGCCGCAGTGCCATTCGCTTGGCCTGAGACGCGAGCCGCCCTCCGCCATCTCAAAGAAGGCAACTCCTGAGACGTAGAATAGCGCTTATCTACACAGTGGCGACCTTTGCCGCCGGCGCGCATATGTGTTATAAAGGAAAGCAACGAAATGCCATTTGAACAATATCACGAGCCTGCCAATGAATTGCCGGAAGAGACACGGACATTTGCCCGCATGATTATCTCCATGATGGAAGAAGCGGAGGCAATCGACTGGTACGAGCAGCGCATGTCTGTTGAGAAAAACGCTGAAGCCAGAGCGATCATGCAAGATGCCCAGGAAGAAGAGTTCAAGCACTTCGGCATGGATCTGGAGTTTTTGCTGCGCCAAAAGCCAAAGTGGCGCGCGGCACTGCAAAGCATTTTGTTCCAGCCGGGTGATATTGTTCAGCTTGGCAAGAAAGGTGAGCAGGCTGAGGAAGATATTAAATAATCGTCTGCCATCGGTGTCTTCCGCTGAAGGCCACGCTGTTTGGGAAAATCATCGGGTTGACTTTTCTACCAATAGCGTGGGTGCAGGCACCGGCCACACCGACGCGAGCGGGCAGAACGCCGACAGTCATGGTCAAGGCGAGGAAAAAGGGAATCACATGGATGAAGCCAATGCCCGCTTCACCTGATGTTTAAAGGCGCGGGTCAGTCAGTTTCACGGAGGAGTACCATCGCCGTGCGGGTGCATTCTTCGGAACAGCACGTGCAGCTCATCTCACAGGTTCGGCAGTGGTCGGCGGTATAGACGCTGCATTCTGCGGAGCAGTCCCGGCAAATGTCCGCACACAGCAGACAAACCGCCGAAGCGTAACGGCTCCCACGCGCCAGAAAACGAATGCAGAGATCGCAGGCGGCAGCACAGTCTAGGCACAGTCGCGCGCAACTAGCGACCGGCTCGCGCGACAGGCACTGCGCGGCGCAGTGTTCACAGTCTTTCAGGCATTGCAGGCAGGCATCAAGGCACTCGTTCATGGGAGCCGCTTTCCAGCAGCGCTCTCTGGGCCGCTTGCTTGATATGCCCGCCGCCGGAGGCGATGAAACCTGCCGCCGGAACGAACACCAAGGAGAAGTAACCATGACACTGGCCAACAAAGTTGCGGTCGTCACCGGCGCGGCGACAGGCATCGGGCGGGAAACCGCATTTCATCTGGCACGGCAGGGGGCGGCCGTTGCCGTGGATTATGTAGATAAAGCGGATCAGGCGGATGAAGTTGTGCGGCAGATCGAGAAATCCGGCGGCAAAGCGATTGCCGTGCAGGCAGACGTGTCCCTGCCCATGTCTGTGCAGAACCTTTTTTATCAGACCGTCCAGACGTTCGGGCGGCTGGACATTCTCGTCAACAACGCCGGTATTGAAAAAGAAATGAACTTCTGGGATGTCCCGACGGAACTGTGGCAGCACATCCTCGCCGTGAACCTATCGGGACCGTTCTTCTGCGCGCAGATCGCCGCGAAGCAGATGATCGCGCAAGGCGACGGCGGGCGCATCATCAACATTTCCTCGGTGCATGAGGACATGCCGATGCCGACCAATGCGCCTTACTGCGCTTCCAAAGGTAGCCTGCGGATGCTGATGCGCACCATCGCCGTGGAACTGGCCCCACATAAGATAACGGTCAATAACATTGGGCCTGGCGCCATCGACACGCCGCTGGACAAGCCGACCAAGGACGACCCCCAGAAGCTCACAACGCTGCTCGGTGAGATCCCGCTGGGCCGCCTGGGGCAACCGGAGGAAGTTGCGAACCTCGCGGTTTTTCTCGCGTCCGACGCGGCGGCGTATATCACCGGCAGCACCTACTTTATCGACGGCGGAATGCTCCGCCAGGCCGGAAGCCTTTAAAGCACGAATAGAGAAACTTATGACAGTTGCAGTCAGCATGGGGCCAAGCGAGCGCATTGCCCAGTACGAAGTTCCCGACGATGAGCTGGCCGTTGGCAGTACGCTAGGCAGCCCCACTGCCGTGTGCGTCATCAAAGCCAACGGCGCTTTGCAGAAGGTCTACAGCACCGACCTCGGCGCCGAACTTTTCGGCGGGTTCGTTTGGCGCGCATATGATGACCGCTCCGGGATGCACCTGTCGCGGCAGAAGGGCGGCAAGTTTATTATCCATCCCGAGCATCAGGAGCATCGCTTTACCCTCGCCGCCGACATCGGTGCCCACGAGGACGTGTTTGTGCTGAGCGGGATGCCCGGAGCAGACGGCGCGGTGGACCCGCCGGGCATCTACTACGCCGTCACGCTCACCAATAACGGGGCAGAGGCGATCCGCCTCGCCGTGTATGCCTTTTGCGATCTGCGCGGCAAGACTGCCCACGACGTAGTCGCCGACTACGACAAACATCTCGGCGCATTAATCGCCTGGAACAAGAGTGCGCCGGATCAGGTACGCCTGCTCGGATGTTCCCGAAAGGCTGATACGTATGAAGTAACCGAGGACGCCGCCAAGGCTGTGTCCGGGCGCTGCCCCGGCCCGCTGTCGGGCGCCATCGATCCCGGCAGTCAGCCGCTGGGCGTACTGCAGCACACCCTCGAACTCAAGCCGGGCGCGTCGTCGACTCTTGTTTACTTGATGAGTTTCGGCAAAGGCCATGCCCAAGCCGTGAAGAACTATGAGTCATGTCCAGCCGCCGCCGATGCCCTGGACCAAACACGCAGCCATTACCACGAAGTTCTTAAGCGTGCCGTTGTCTTCACGCCCAACGAAGAGGTCAACCGAGGCGTGCTCTGGGCGAAGGCCAACATGCTGCGCATTTTAATTAAAGCGCCGTCCGGGTGGTGCTTTGTCAATGACCCGACGCGCTCCAACAACAGCGTCGCCCGCGACACGGCCTGGTTCGCTTACGGCGCGGACTATCTCCGGCCCGAGTTCAGCCGTGACTCGCTGCGGGCCTATGTCAAGCGGCAGGAAAAGAGCGGCTTGGTCATCGAGTATTATGACATCCGGGGTGGAAAGACGGAAAACTACGGACTGAACATCAACGACAACACGCCCCTGCTGATCCTGGCCCTCTGGCACCACTACAACACGACCGGCGACCGCGATTTCCTCAAAGAAGTCTATCCAGCGGCGAAGAAAGCGGCGGATTATCTCCTCTCGCAGCGCAACGATCAAGGTCTGGTGTGGTGTACGGCCACGGGAACGTCCGACTACGGCATCGTCGGCTGGCGCAACGTCATCTCCAACTACTGCCTGTCAGGCGCGACGACCGAAGTCAACTCCGAGTGCTACGCCGCGCTCAAGACGGTCTCGCACATGGCTCGTATCCTGGAGCGGCACGATGAGAGCGCCCGGTTCGTGGATGAGGCTCGGGCACTGCGGGACGCGATCAACAAGCACCTGACAAATCCCGCCAATGGTCTGTATTATCTCAATATTGACATAGAGGGACGGCCCCGCACAGATGTCACGAGCGATCTTGTCTTCCCCGTGATGTTCGGCGTCGCCGATGACGAGACCAGCGCGCGCATTATTAGCCGTCTGAGTGAGCGGGACTTTTGGACGGCGGCGGGCCTGCGGACGGTGCCGCGCGACGCGGTGGAATATGACCCAGATGGCACCAGTTCCGGCCCCTACGGCCTGCAGGGCGGCGTGTGGGTAGGTGTCTCGTTCTGGTTTGCTTTCGCCGCCTCCTCGTACAATGCCGAATTCATGGATCTGGCCCTGAGCAACAGTTTCCGGAACTATTCTGCCGACCCGCGCCGAAACAACACCGTGCCCGGCCAGTTCTCTGAGTGGCTGCACGGGGAAACACTGGTCAACCAAGGTATGATGCTCTCGCCCTGGTTCCCGCCGCGCTATTTATGGGCGGCCATTGAGGGCGCGGCGGGCCTGGATCTGAGCGACGACGAACTCCGTCTGAAGCCACGCTTGGCCCCGCAGTGGAAGTGGCTGGGGGTGCGCAATCTGCCGTATCGGGGTCAGCGCCTGGCATGGCTGGCCGTTCGGACGCCCGACTTGCATTTGTACACCAACTTCCACCTGCCGAAGGCCGGCCTGCACCAGTCCTACGAGGAAGACATAACCGATCGGGTGGAGGCCAAAGGAAACACCCTCTGCGTCTTTGGGCTGCGTCAAGGAAACGACCTGCTTTTGTTCGCGGGCAGCACGGCGGACGAGACCGTGACAACTTCTGTGCGCGTTCGGGATACCCTTTCAGGCTCCTACCACCTGCGTGAGTTCAACAGTCTGCTGGGTGAGTGGCGGGAAGAAGGCCTCCGCCCCGCTAGCGAGATCATGTCGGGGTACATCCTCCAGATTGAGCGTAAGGGCTTCAGCCTCTTAGAGCTGACCCAGGAGGTATGAGCTCGCTTCTTAGCTTGCTTGGCACCGGGAAAGGCATGATACGGTGGAATGGGCCGAACACGGAACAGGCAAAAATGTCGGTCCGCCGGGCAGTTGACCAGAGTCAAAGGAATGAAACACTAAAACCGACTTACCACACTATTATCTATTTACGCAGACATAACTTTTATGTTTGACAACAGCACAATGGGTAGACGTGTCACTCCAATAAAGCCTCACATTGAGCGCTTCAACAACGTCCTGCGCCAAAGACTGGCGCGGTTCGTGCGGTGCACGTTGTCGTTTTCCAAGACCGACCAGATGCACCAGACCAGATGCACCAGACCAGATGCACGAGAGTTGCCTGCTCTTGTTCCTTCACGACTACAACACACAGATACAAGGATACCTCTGCAACTCAATTTAGCCACTACCGGAAAATTATGGGAACAAAAGGCGTTTGGTAACGCCGGGCGCACCAGATGCGTAGAAGAGTGCTGTGCAGTATCTTTTAATCGTATTGGTAGTTATCACCGCTTTGGGCCTGCCGGTGCAGGACGCGCTGAACGCGCAGCTTCGCACGGCCATCAAGTCGCCCATGCTGGGCGCGTCTGTTTCGCTTTTGGTTGGCTCGTGTTTGATGGGCGTGGCCGCCGCCCTGGGCATCCTGGGCCGGGGGCACCTGCGTGATTTGATTTCCACGCCCTGGTGGGTGTGGGCGGGCGGAGGGCTGCTGGGCGCGGCGGCCGTAGTCGCGGCCCTGGTGGCGATCCCCAAATCGGGCGCGGCTCTGGTGATTACGGCGACCGTGGTAGGGCAGCTTGTTGCGGCTCTGATTTTGGATCACTTCGGCTGGCTGGGTGTCCCGCGCATCCCGATCAACCCGTGGCGCATTGCGGGGGCGGTCGGCTTGTTTGTCAGCGCATTACTGATGCAGCACAAGTAAGCCCCAACAAGACTGATGCAGCACAAGTAAGCCCCAACAAGCAAACAAAGGGCGAGGCGCCATGCCTCGCCCTTTTGTTTTGACACTCTCCCTAAGCGTATGCCATAATAGAGACGATGCACCTCAAGAAACTGCAATTGCACGGGTTTAAGACATTTGCCGAGCGCACGGAAATCACGTTTTCGGAAGGTGTGACTGCTGTAGTCGGGCCGAACGGGTCGGGCAAAAGCAACCTGGGCGACGCCATTTTGTGGGTGCTGGGCGAACAAAAGGCATCCGCTGTGCGCGGCGCGAAAGCATCCGATGTCATCTTTTCCGGCAGCGACAAGCGCAAGGCCACGGGGCTGGCCGAAGTGTCGCTGACCGTGGACAACTCGGACGGTACGCTGCCGATGGCGTTTGACGAAGTGGTTGTCACCCGGCGGGCCTACCGGACGGGCGAGGGCGAGTTCTTTATCAACAAAGTCCCGTGCCGGCTTAAAGACATCTATGAACTCTTTTTAGACACGGGCGTGGGGCGCGAAAGCTACGCCCTGGTCAACCAAAGCCAGATTGATGCCGTGCTGTCGGTCAACCCTGAAGACCGGCGCGGCCTGTTTGAGGAAGCCGCAGGCATCAAGAAATACCGCGTGAAAAAGCGGGAAGCCCTGCGCAAATTGGAAGCGACCGAAGCCAATGTCAACCGCGTGGTCGACATTCTGCGCGAAATGGACGGACGCCTGGAGCCCCTGCGTCTCGCCGCCGAGCGCGCCGCGCAGTTCCAAAAGCTGCGCGCTCGCCTGCGCTCTATTGAGCAAAGCCTCCTGACTATCGACCTGCGCACAGTGCAGGACGAATGGACAGCCGTGCAAACAGCGCGGGCGGGCGATGAAGCCGCCATGGGGCGCTGCCAGCATCAAATCGCCCAAATGGAAGCGCAGGCCCTGGCTTTAGGTGCGGCTTATGCCGAAGCCGAGCGTCTGGTCGAACAAACAAGAACCGAAGCGGAAAACGCCGCGCGCACGGCGGAGCGCGCCGCCAATAGCCGCATCCTCGCCGCGCAGCGCGCGGAAAGCCTGGTGGCGGCGCAAAAGGGACTGGCGCGCGAACAGGAAGAACTCGGGGAGCGCGCAGGCCGGGCCCGTGCCCAAATCGCGGAATTGGAAGCCGAGATTGCCGCGCGCCGCGAGCAAGAAACCCGCTTGAAAACGCAGGCCGCCGATGGGCAGGCCACCGTGCAGGCATTGGCGGAGCGGCTGGCAGCCCTGACACGTCAAGGCGAAAAGCAGCGACAAGAAGCTGCGGCGCAGGCGAGAAATCTGGCAGGTCGGCAGGCGGAACTGGCGCGCGGGGAAGCGCGCGCCGCCGAGCTTGCCGCGAGTGTTCCCGCTTTGCAGGCGGAAGCCGTACGCCTGGAAGCGGCATGGCAGCAGGCGGACACGACGCATCGTGCGGCCACGGATGCGCTGGCCGTCGCCCAAAACGCGCTTCATTCCACCGAGGACAATCTGAAACACGCGCAAATGGCGCGGGACGATGCCCGGCAATCGGCGCGGGACAGCGCGGCGCAAGCCGATGAACTGGCCGGGAAACTGGTCGCGGCGCAAAGCCGCCTGCGCGCCTTGCAGGAATTGGAAGCCGCGCAGGAAGGCTACTTTCAGGGCGTAAAGGCCGTGTTTGAAGCCCGCAAACACGGCGCATTAAGCGGCGAGTTCACGGTGGTCGCCGACTCGTTTCAAGCCCCGTTAGGCTATGAAATTGCCTTTGAAACCGCTTTGGCCGCGTCTTTGCAGGACATCATCAGCGACACGGAAGCTTCTGCCAAAGCCGCCATCGCCTTTTTGCACGACAATCGGGCGGGGCGGGCGACGTTTTTGCCCCTGGACAGCATGCGTCCGGGCCGGGACTCGCTCGACTTGTCCCGCGCCGAAGGGACGCAGGGCGTGCGGGGCGCGGCCCTGGAAATTGTCCGCTTCGACCCCAAGTTTCGGCCCGCCCTGGATGCACTCCTGGGGCGGGTTTTTGTTTGTGAAACCCTGGATGACGCCATTCGCGCGTCCCGTGTCGCGCGCGGCTGGAACCGGGTTGTCACCCTGACCGGGGAATTGGTGCTGCCGTCCGGGGCGCTGTCCGGCGGGCGGCAGGCGGGCAAAACAGCCAATTTGTTGGGACGAAAAACGGAAATCGCGCGGCTGCAATCCGACACGCAGGAGATTAAAGCGCGGCTGGACACCCTGCGCTTAAGCCGGGACAAAGCATCACGCGCATGGGAAGCCGCCGAAAGCACGCTGTCGGCCCGGCAAGGGGAGCGTCAGTCCGCCCAATTAAGCCTCGCGGATTGCCAGCGTCAAGTTCACAGTGCGCAGGGGGAAGCGCGTCGTTTAGACACGGCCCGAGTGGAAGCGCAGCGGCGGGCGCAAACCGGGGAAGCCGCGCTTGCTCAGGCGCAGGATGCCGCCGATACGGCCCGCCACACCCTGGAAACACTCGCCGTGCCCGCGCTGAATGACGATGCTCTGGCCCGTGATGCCGAAGAGCTGCGCACTTTCACAGCAGAGCGTGACGCCGCCAGCACCGACCTGACCGGCGTGAAAATCGCCCTCGCAACGGCGGGTGAGCGCGTTTCCAGCCTGGACCGGGCGTTGCGGGCGGCGCGCGCCGAGGCGGATGGCATTGCGCATGCCCTCGCGCGGCGCGACACGCAGGGCCGGAATGCCGATGCCGAACTGGAAGCCCTGCACGCACAAATCGGCGCATTAGGCGATGCCGCCGTGGGTGCCGCCGACTTGCGTGACCAGGCATCCCAAGACCTTGCCGCCCGGCAATCGGCCCGCCACGCCCTGGCGCGTCAGGTGCAGGACACCCAGGGCGCTTTGCGCGCCCAGAATGAAGCCCTGTCGCTGGCCGGTCAATCCGCCCACAAAAACGAACTCAAAGAAGCACGACTGGGCGCGCAGCGCGATGCGGTCGCCACTCGCCTGTGGGAAGAATACGAGATGCGCGCCGCCGATGCCCTTGCCCTGCCCGCCGACCCCGATGTGTCCGATGGCAGCCCGCAGGAAGTGGCCCGCCTGCGCCGCGACCTGCGCGCGATGGGCGATGTCAATACCGGCGCTTTGGAAGAATGGGAACAAACGCGCACCCGCCACGAGTTTTTGTCCACCCAGCGCGCCGACCTGGATGAAGCGCGCGCCAAGCTGCTGCAAGCTATCCGCGAAATCGACGACAGCACGCGCGGCGTTTTCATGGAAACTTTCCAGGCGGTGAGTGTCGCATTCGGCGAGATCTTCGCCCGCTTGTTCGGTGGCGGCCGGACCGACCTGGTTTTGACAGACCCGCACGACCTGCTGGAAACCGGCATTGATGTGCTGGTACAGCCGCCGGGGAAAAAACGTCAAAACCTGGCCCTGCTGTCGGGCGGCGAGCGCGCCCTGACAGCCGCCGCCCTGCTGTTTGCGTTTCTCAAGGTAAAGCCCAGCCCGTTTTGCGTGCTGGACGAAGTGGATGCCCCCCTGGACGGCGCGAACGTGGAGCGGTTTGCCGATTTACTGCGCGAGTTCGGCGTCCGCTCCCAGTTTATTATTATCACGCACAACCCGACAACCATGGAAGCGGCGCCCTTGTGGTACGGCGTGACCATGCAGGAGCCGGGCATTTCGCGCGTCCTGAGCATGGCCGTGCCGAATGCGAGCTGAAAGCGTGGATCAGAAAGGCTTAGGATAGCCCCTCCGCCCTGCTCCCCGCTGCGGCACTGGCAGGCCCGGCGGGTGGAGGTTTTGCGAACAAGGCGGGGGGGCTTCCTCTCGGGTTTGCCGCCGTGTTTCCCTGGGGTTGATACGGCTTACCAACGACGGACGGTTTTGTTCCGTCGTTGGTAAGAGGGGGAAACGCCGCCAATCGCCCGATGCAATAAGAGAGCGACCAGGAGGAAAACCGTCTACTTGGGCGCTGCCCACGGCGGGGGCGGGGCAGACGGGCGGGCGAAAAAGAAGCCCTGCGCATAGTCCACGGAGCGGGCGCGCAGCCAGTCCCATTCTTCGCGGCGCTCGACCCCTTCGGCAACCACCTGAAGGCCCAGGCCCTGGATCGTTTCCAGCATCTTGCTCGCAACCAGGGCCTGGGCGTCGTTTTCGTCCACGTGGTCGATCAAAGACCTGTCCATTTTGACATAATCCGGGCGCAGCGCCATCAAGACGGCAAAGGACGAAAAGCCCGCCCCGAAATCGTCGAGGGCGACCCCAAAGCCATTTTCATGGTAGTAGTCCACGATGCGCTTGAGGTGATTGAGCTCGGGCAGCCGTTCGCTTTCCACGATTTCAAAAACGATCCGCTCGCGAGGCAACTTCAATTCATCCGCCATGCGCACGGTGCTTTCCAGGCAGGAGTAGGGGTTGTAAATGGAGTTCGGGGAAAAGTTGATGAAGACCTTGCCTGGAAGATCATAGTGGGCTGCCCCGGTCAGAGCGGCGCGCCGGGCGGCAAGGTCAAGCTGAAACAAGAGATTAGCGTCGCGGGCCATGTCGATGATGGGGCCGGGCGGGACGGTTTTGCCGTCCACATCCGCGCGCATCAGGCACTCGTACCCGTAAAGCTGCGGGGTGAGGTTTGACGAACCTTCGGGAAAGTCTCCGCACATAAGGATAGGCTGGAAGACGGAATACAAATGCTGTTCGCGCAAAATGTGGAGCAGCCAATCGGCGCGCACGCGTGCGGCAAAGGAAGGCAGCGACCGGATGTCCAGCGTGTCGGGGGCAAGAGGCAAAACGCCGTCGGGCTGAAAAGACGCGCGGGTATCGTGCTGTTCAACAGACGACATCCGGCTCATCAGGGGGGACAAAAGAGGCGCAAGGCTGCCGTCCGCGATGTGAATGGAAAGCAGGCCGCCTTGCTCCCGGTGCTCCCAGGACGAGCCGGCAAGCCATTCCAAAATCTTGCCCAATGTGAATGTGTGGGGAAAGCGCAAATGCAGCGTTCCCGGCCCTTCAACCGGCGCGGGCAGCACTTCGCAATGCTGGCAGCCGGGCGCGCCGTACGGCACATCTTCCGCGTTCGGCAGGGTCATGCCGTGCGAAATGCCGATCATGGCGGCGGCCTTTTCCATCTCGGCATCAGGCTTGTCATCCAGGCCCGCCGGAAGCGGGCCGGCGCGAAGAACGACTTCATCGGCCTGGAAATGCTCTTGGTTCTCGGAAAAAGGCAGGGTGGGAAAATCGCTCAAACCATCTTGTGGCGCGGGATCGCTCGGCATGGGTTCCTGATGTATCCTAAGAAATCTGCTTGCTATTGCCCCGGAGGATGCCGCGCGGCAGATATCAATTCGGCGCGGCGGGACAGCATTTGCGAAAGCGAGAAAAGAGTAAGGCTTGAGTAGGATAAACAAGGCCAGCCGACTTTCAGGCTTGGTGATACAACTACTCAGATGCGTGATACAACTACCCAGATGCTTTGTCAGCCAAACCCGGTCTTGACAACCACCCAGTGTTCCTGTATAATAAACGTTGTGAAAAAGGCCACAATGTGAGGTCAAATCGATCCACACGCGCGGGCACAAACCGGGGGCCGAACATGGAAAGCATTTGGTATCTGCTGGTAGCGGGGGCGACCATGGGAACCATCGCCCTTGTCGCATTTTTATGGGGCGTCCGCAACGGAGCGTTTGAAAACGCAGAGGACGCAAAATATATCGTCTTTCGGGATGAAGACGACGACTGAGGGGCAACGCAATGGCAGTCAATTACGATCAAGAAAAACAGGAACTGACGCGGCGCAATTTTCTTTCGCTGGGCGGCTATGTTTTGGGCGGCGCGGCTTCGCTGGGGGCGCTGGGATTGATCGGCAAGTTTTTCTGGCCCAATGTCGCTTACGGCCCGCCGTCCAAGTTTAACATCGGCAAAGCGACCAACTTTCCCGACGGCGCAAACCAGAACATCGCCGACCAAAAAGTGTCTATTATTCGGCACGGCAACAAAATCGGGGCCATTTCCATGGTGTGCCAGCACCTGGGCTGTACGGTAGCCGCCTCCACGACCGGGTATGATTGCCCGTGTCACGGCTCAAAGTACGACAGCATCGGCAATGTCACGCACGGCCCGGCCCAAATCGCCCTCAACTGGTTCGGCATCAGCCTGACTCCGAGCGGCGACCTGGAAGTGGACAAAAGCAAAAAGCTTCCGCCGGAAGGGTATTACACCGTCGTCTAGACCGTATTTTCCCGCGTTCCCACAGAATTTTCCCGCGTTCCCACAGAAAGTTTCACAGCGATGAGCGTTAAAGAACGAGAACCGGTCGGGACGCCCCCGGCAAGCGGCGGACGCCCTCCTGCCAAAGGCGGCCCCCTAGCCCGGATCAGCCAGGCCATCTACCGCCAGGCCCCGGAAGTATGGGACAACCTGCGTCCGGCTGTGCTGGGCCACAACATTTACAAGTCGGTTTACCGCACAACCGCCTTTCCCAAGACCGAGCGCGAGCGCTCCGAGGCGTTCTTCAACTCGTTTCTGCTGCACATTCAGCCGGCCAAGATTGAAAAGCACGCCCTGCGCTTCACTTATACGTTTGGGTTGGGCCTGTTGTCCATGTATTTGTTTATCCTGCTGACCGTGAGCGGGCTGATGCTGATGTTCTTTTATGTGCCCAGCACGGAACAAGCCTACAACAGAATGCTGGATTTGCGCTCGGCGGTGTCGTTTGGCGGCATCATGCGCGGCATGCACTTCTGGTCGGCCAATGCGATGATCGCGGTCGTGTTTTTCCACATGTGCCGCGTGTTTTACACGGGTGCTTACAAGCCGCCGCGTGAGTTCAACTGGGTGATCGGCGTCGTTTTGATGGTGCTGACCCTGGTTCTGGGCTTTACGGGTTATCTGCTGCCATGGGATCAACTGGCATTTTGGGCGATTACGGTCGGCGCGGGCATCGCGGGCAAAGCCAACTGGGTATCCGACCATATGAACGCCATGATGCCCGCGGGTATGCCGCAAGTGCCGCCCATCGGCGACCTGACCCGCTGGGCCTTGCTCGGGTCGGACACGGTCGGGCAGGAAGCATTGATTCGGTTCTACGTGCTGCACGTTGCCATCCTGCCGGTGATTATCACGGGCTTTATCATCTACCATATGTGGCGCATCCGCAAAGACGGCGGCATTTCCAGCCCCAAAGAGTCGCCGGAGTAAAAAGAAGCCCCTCCGCCCCAATTCTGGGGAATTTGGATAACCATACAGCAAGGTTTGCCTGTTTCCGGCTCCCCAACAGGGCACGGCTTACTCCTTTCCGGCTCCCCAAAATTGGGGCGGGGGGCCTCTTCCGTCCCACTACTGCACCAACTAAAACACCATGAAACGAGTACGCGAAGAAGAGATTTTCCCCCGCAACCCCAACAAGACCTACGGGCTGATGGAGCTGGTCAAAGGGTCGTCCACGCGCGTTGACCGGGGGCCGGATGATATGGTATCATCATGGCCGCACCTGCTTATCCGCGAAGCTGCCTTGTTTGCCGCGTGTTTTGCCGCCATGCTGTTTCTCGCGGTGCAGGCTCCGCCGCCGCTGGAACTCCAGGCCAACCCACTGCATCCCCCGAACCCCGCCAAAGCGCCCTGGTACTTTTTGGGCCTGCAAGAGCTGGTCGCGTATGATGCGTTCTGGGGCGGACTGGGCATTCCCGGCCTAGTCGTCATCGGGCTGATGGCGATCCCCTACTTAGATAGGCACCACAGCGGCATCGGGCGATGGTTTGCGAAAAGCCGCCGCACGGCCTGCGCCTTGTGGACGATCTACCTAGTTGTCGTGATTGTCTTGATTATTATTGGGGTTTATTTCCGCGGGCCGAACTGGGGATGGATCAATCCGCTCAATCCCCCGCAGGAAATACAGTAAGGGTTGACAGCCCTCTACGCGGGTGTTGACGAGGAATAGGTACGCGATGTTTTTCTTTCGGTCCATGGTGTCCAAGTTTGTGTTTTGGAGTGTCGTGCTGCTTGTCCTGGTCGGCATTACAGGTGTTCGCGCGTTGTGGAACAACCAGAACGCGCCGACCAAAGACTTTACCTACTGGCAGAACCAATACAAGACAATCGCGTATGACCTGGCAAGCGACCCCGCCGTCAAAGAAGCCACGCAAGCGACCCCCATCGAAGTGAAGCAAGTCACAGTGACGCAGTTTCCCCTCATCGAGCAGGACGGCTCGCAGCAGATGCGCGTTGACCGCTGCCAGTCGTGCCATATCGGCCTGGAAAACCCGCAGATGACGGCGGAAAAGATTATCAAGTCCGCGACCGGCGTGTCCGTCCCTACCGAGCAGGTCGCCGCGTATCTGGATAGCCATGACGATGTCCGCGCCCTGGTCGAGACACTGGGCGCGCATCCCGGTATCGCCGTTGAAGGCGGCACGCTCCCCGCAGGCGAAGCGCCCACGCCCTACAACCAAGATGTAGAAGGCACAGAAACAGTCCAGCCGCTCGGCATCGTGCATAGCGCGAAGCTGCAATACGGCGTGGTTACCAATGCCGTTACCAGCGACACCGAGCTTGCCAACTTCAAAGTCCAGCGCGCCAATTTGACCAAGCACCCGTTTCCAACGTTCGGCTGCACCACGTGCCACTACGGGTCAGGGCGTGACTTGATTCAAAACAAGGCGCACCAGTTTGTGCGCGACCAGGTGCAAAGCAACGCCGAGACCATTGAAGGCGGCGGCATTACGCCCATTCCGGGCGTCCAGATGCTGCCCGCCAAATACATGGAAGCCGCCTGCGCCCAGTGCCACGCCTCCTACAACGCCAAAACATTCCAAATCAGCTACCTGCCGCAGATGCAGACAATCGCGCGCGGCGAGCAGCTTTTTCAGCAGCAGGCCTGTTACGGATGCCATAAAATAGAGGGTTACTCTAAAGGCAACATTGGGCCGGAGCTCACCCACGAAGGGCGCACCAAGCTGCTGTCGGCCATCGAGCATCAATTGTGGGACCCGCGCTATCAGGTCGGAACCTGCGTGATGCCGTACTTCTTTGCCGCGCGCCAGCACAACACGGACAACCCCGCTCTGGTCGCCGAAACCGTGGATCCTCGCTCCAAGACCATCGAGCCCGCCGACATCCAGAACGACGACATTCTGAGCACCCTGCGTCAGCACGGCTATGTGGCCGATGCCGCGCGCCAGGGCGATGTGGATGCCCTGGTCACGTTTATCGCCTCGCAGACAGGCCAAAGTTACTCGGAAGACGATGCCAGCCGGTTCACGCGTGTCGCAGCGTATAATATCGCCACGCCCGCTGAAGTACCGGTCACAGTCGCCGCAGGAAAGCTGCTGTTTGAGCAGAGCGGCTGCTACTCCTGCCATTATATCGGCGACCCGGACAAGCCGCACGTCACAGGCGACCCGAAATTCGGCAAAGGCGGGGTCGCGGGGCCGGAGCTTTCGTGGGAAGGCACGCGTCATTCTCAGCAATGGCTGGTAGCGCACTACAAAAACCCGCAGCAATTCGTGCCGGGTTCTATCATGCCCATCTTCCCCTTCTCGGACAGCCAGCGGGCGGCCCTGTCGCTGTGGGATGCCAGCAAGATGCCGGATGATGCCGGTGCGCGTCCCGTCTCGCCCGACCAGGATCTGCCGACCGCGGCCCAGCAGACACAAGGACTGCAAAACCGCGATGTCCGCTACATGACACGGTAACAGCAAGCACTTAACTTAGAAGGACAGGCGACTTATGGCACAGGAAACAAAGCCTGGCAGCGAAAAACGCGAAAGCAAGTTTCACTATTATTCGGGCGGCGAAATCAAGGAACAAGCCGGAACCGGGGTCAGCCCCGCCTTGTGGATATTTTGGTCGATTGTCATCGTGGCCGCCGTGACATTGGGTATCCTCAGCGGAGCCTTGGGGCCGAAAGTGCATCCGTTCCGCGCGCCCGACTCGTCCAGCGCCAATTTGAACGTCATTCAGCAGCAGCTTAACGGGCGCGAGGCGAACGGCGCGCTGCGCTATGCCTCAGTGAACCTCAATGACCTGCCCGTGCCGGGCGGCGAGACTGTTGACCAGGCGGTCGTGAAGGGGACGGATGTTTACCAGACTTATTGCATCGGCTGCCACGGCCCCAACCAAGACGGCAACGGCGTGAATGCGTCGAGCCTGAACCCCAAGCCGCGCAACCTGCGTGATGCCCCATTTATGCAGGGCATGTCTTATCAGCGCATCACGACATCGCTGCACAAAGGCGTTCCCGGCACAGCCATGCCGCGCTGGGAGAATACATTGACTGAGGCCGAGATCGGCAACGTCATTGCGTACGTCTTCAGCCTCACCTCGCCCGTTGCGTCCGCCTCGGTCAACCCTCCGGCTTCGGGCGGGTCTAAAGAATACGTGAACGGTACGCAAAGCTCGCCCAAGCCGATCACGCCCGCTATTGGCGGCAACCCCGCCGCTTCGACCAACACCGCGCCGCCGTCGCAGTCCGGGCCAACGCCCGAAGAAGTCAAGTCGCAGCTTGGCAGCCTGGGCAATGCGGACAACCAGAACAGTGCGGGCACTCAAGCGCCGCCGATTGTTGCGCCCAACCCCGGCGCGCCGGTTCCAGGCAGCACCACGCCCAATGGCATGAGCGGCGCGGGCACGGCCCCGTCCAGCGCAAACGGCATGTAATATGCGCCGTCTCCCTTCGCCTTTTGCTCAGGCGAGGGGGGCGGCAGTGCAAGAAAGCAAATATCAATGGCTGTTCAACAGATTATGCGCATGCAGCCTTCGCCGCAGGGCGGAGCGGAGCGCGTCGAACACGAAGATACCGCCGTCAAATGGGCCTTGTGGGCAGGTGTGCTGTACCTTGTTTTGTTTGGCACACTCGGCATTATCGCGGCATTTAAGTTTATCATTCCCGACCTGTTTTATGGGTTCAACTGGCTGTCCTGGCCGCGCATCCGGCCCGCCCATGTGCAGGGAATGATCTTCGGCTGGCTGCTGCCCATCTACATGGCGATGTTTTATTATATCGTCCCGCGCCTCACCGGCACCAAGCTGTACAGTGAAAAACTGGGTATTGCCACGACGCTGGTTTGGTCTGTGGGCATTCTGACCGCGACTATTGCCCTGCTCAACCCCACCGACTCGCTTAATCTTTACTGGATGACCAAGGGTAAAGAGTACGAGGAATACCCGCTGATTGCCAATGGCATGCTGCTGGCCGGGTGGGTCATGCTGATGTGGAACATGCTGGGCACGTTCGCTAGGCGCAAATACACGCAGCTTTATGTGTCCCTCTGGTACATTTTGGGCTGTTTGATGTGGACGGCGTTCGTGTATGTTATCGGCAACTGGCCGTCTCAAGTGCTGCCGCAAGGGTGGGGGGCCGGGTTTAAGGGCCTGAACGATGCCAACATCAACTGGTTCTACGGGCACAGCGTTGTCGGCCTGATCGCCACGCCCGGCGGCCTGGGCATCGCGTATTATATTCTGCCCAAAGTCACCAATGCGCCGCTGTACAGCCATAAGCTTTCGCTGATCGGCTTCTGGACATTGGGGGCAATTTACATCTGGAACGGCGCGCACCATATGATCTACGGGCCGATCCCGTACTGGCTGCAAACCGTTGCCACCATCTTTTCGTTTCTGCTGTTTATCCCCGTGCTGTCCTTGGTCACGAACTTCTTTGGGACTGTGCGCGGCGAGTGGCACCAGCTGCGCACCAATGTGCCGCTCAAGTTTATAATCGCGGGGACTGTGTTTTATTTGCTGGTCTCGACGCAGGGGTCGTTCCAGGCCCTGCGCGCCTTGAATGCCGTGACGCACTTCACCGACTGGGTGATTGGGCACGCGCACATGGCCTTGTTCGGCACGTTTACGTTTTATGCGTTTGCCGCCTGCTACTATGTCATTCCGCGCATCTACAAAAAGCCGCTGTACTCCGAGGGCATGGCTGACTGGCACTTCTGGCTGTCGTTTATCGGTTTTATCCTGTTCAGCACCGCCCTGTGGGTCGGCGGCTACTACCAGGGGCTGTTGTGGAACGATCCCAATCTTCCGTTTATCGCCACGGTGGAGGCCGTCAAGCCCTTCTGGCACGTCCGCGCGGCAGGCGGCACTATGATGCTGATCGGCATGTTCCTGCTGGTCTGGAACTTATACAAAACAGCGACCGTGCCGCGTCCGCCCGCCAGTGAAGAGCAGATTGAGGTCGCCGAAGGCAGCAGCCCGACAAGCGCCGCTGTCGCTAACGCCCAGGCAAATTAGAACTACGAACTATGGTTAAACCTGAAAAAAGCGCCCTCTTCACGGGCCTGGGCATCGCGCTGACATTTGTCGTCGGCCTGACGTTCACCATGCTGATCCCGTCCTTCAACCAGAACTGGTCCACGAACACGTCCGAGCAGCCCGAGCATTTCCATGCTGTCTACAAGATCGCGGACTTTAAGGGCGAAGACGATAACTCCGCCGTTCCCCTCGTGTCCACGGCAGGTATCCCGCGCGACCAATTGGCGGGCTACACGCCTTTGCAGCAGCATGGACGTTTAGTGTACCAGCGCGAAGGCTGCCTGTACTGCCATTCCCAGCAGATCCGCCCGCTGGAAAACGAGATGAAGCGGTATTCCATCGGCACCTCTTTAGCCGTGCCCGCAGCCGAGCGCGAATATATCTGGGATCAGCCGCACTTTCTGGGGACGCGCCGCATCGGCCCCGATTTATCCCGTGAAGGCGGCAAACTCAGCGATGACTGGCACTATTCGCACTTCTTTTACCCGCGCCAGATGGTGCCCGGCTCGGTCATGCCCGCCTTTACGTGGCTGTTTGACAAAGACCCTGATGGCAATCCTGTCCCCAACGCCGATGCCCGCGCCCTTGTAGCCTATGTGCAGACACTGGGCTACGGACGCCAGGTTTATGACCCGTCTTTGAACGGCGGCAAGGGCGCGTGGCGATCCTGGCTTAAAGTGGGCGATCAGGTGCTCAGCCAGAGCCAGGGCGCAAATGCGGTGGTGCATGCCGATCAGCCCGTTTTGGGCGGCGACAAGCCGTCGGCCACCAACCGCGTGCAGACACCTGTCATCAAGCAATAAGCACACGTTCAACTCGCACAGTATCAAGCCCGACTGCCGTTTATGGCAGCCGGGCTTTTTTGTCGTTTATGAATTGTGAAGGCTTCCCTTCTTCGCTTACGCAGCGTGGCTACGGCGTACCAACGACGGAACAAAACCGTCCGTCGTTGGTCTGTCGTGACAACGAAAGGAAAATGGGGGAGATATGCGGAAGCAAAGAACGGCCCTCACCCTCTTACCCCGTGCTTGTCCCTCACCCTTGCAAGTGGACCCGGCGGACAGCAACCCGGAGAGAGACAGGAATAGGGCGACGGCTGAATGTCACCTTTCCGCTGACGAGAAGGGTATTTTCCGCGATGAGTGGCGCGACGACATCGAGGCGGCATTTGCCGGGGCGGGGGACACGATGATGGGCTAGGGCAGGCTCAAAAAGCATTTCTATGAGAGTCTCCTCATAGACACGGAAGAAAAATGAAAACAAAAGAACAACTGAAACTACTCAACTTGCTGGATTGGGAGCGACAGACGATTATTTATCCGGGTGTGACCCGATTTTCAGACAGGGGAGCCATAAAGGATATGTCGGCAGATGGGAAAAGCTGCGAGATAGTATACTCTTCCTGCTCCGAGGGTGAAGTTGACCAAATGATAAACCATCAGATCCAAGCGGCTCAAAGCGCGGGATACGAGTTGGAGTGGAAATTATATGGACATGACCGTCCGCATTGCTTGGGAGAACGCCTGACGGCAGCGGGATTTGAGGCGGACGCGAAGGAAACGTTTATGGTTTTCCACGCAAACAATGAAGCATTAAATCGTTTCGGGGTTTGCAGCAGCGATGTTAGGCGCGTGACAAGCAAGGAAGAACTCAAGGATGTGCAATTCATCTCGGAAGAGGTCTACGGCAGAAGCTTTGAGAAACAGATTGACTTCTGGGGATTTATGCTGGAAAATCATCCCGGAAATATGAGCATCTATGTCGCCTACATTGATGGGGAGCCCGCAGCAAGTGGACGTATCTACTTTCATAACGAGAGCAAATTCGCCGGCATCTACGGTGGGCAGACACGGGAACGCTTTCGTCAGCGCGGTTTATTCACTCAAATTGTTGCTATTCGTATCCGGGAAGCCCTCAGTCGGGGGATTGTCAACGTGTGTGTCGATGCGCTGCCGACCTCTGAACCGATATTGAGGAAACGTGGTTTTGAGAGCATAACCCACACTCAGCCATTCCGCTTTCTAGAATAAAGAGGAGGGTGTTCTGCTGCGCCTTCTTGCGCACTGGGAGGGATGGCCCGCCGGGCTTGGTTCTGCACACGGGAAAATTCATCGGTGCAGAAAAGGAAGCCGGGGTGTGAGGGCTGTCCTTAACACTCAGGCAAACGGGCTAATTATCATCGTGGGGCAAGGTTCCGGCGTCGGACAGGGCGCGCAGAACGCCGGTGTGCGCCTCGTCGAGTTGGCGCAGCAGGCGGCGAAGACGGCGCAGGGTTTCATCGGGCAAGTTCTCGTACATGGGGCCGCACAGGTAAGTGGTGCAGCCATATGGGCGCAGGTCGTCGGGAAACGTGCAGCGGCCCTGATGCAGGTAGTCGCAGAACTGGGGGAGGAGGTCGCCGGTGTCCGCCATGGGCAGGGAAACCCGGCCCGGCGCAAGACGCGTGTGCGAGTATTCTAAAGCGGGGGCGTAAGGGTCGGCCATCCCCAGGTGCGGGAAAGAATGGCCCAGATTAAGCGCAAGGGCAACATCTACGGGCGTGACGCGGGTGGGCTTGACACAGCAGGGGGCGGCGCACCCCGCGCAGTGCCGCGCGGTAAACGGATCAAATAGGACGCGTATCTCGCGCTGCAAGCGGCGGTATTCGCGCAGCGGGGAAGGGCCGCGCCGTTTCTTGTGTTTCATGGAGAGTTTACAACAAAGCCAGCGGGTCAAACAAGGTCAAGCCGCGCGGGCGGATGGGGGAGAAAAGATCGGGCAAGGCGCTGTGCGGGTTGCAGGCGACGAGCGCAGACACAAGCAGCATCACACACGCGCTCAGGGCAAGACGCCACACATCGGCGCGCGCCTGCCCGCGCCGCATACGTCCCAAACGCGACACGACCCACCAGGCTAGGATGCCCGCCAAAAGCGGATAAAAGCCCAGCCGGACGCTCGCCGTGACAACCGTACGCAGCACAACAGTCAGCATCAGGGCGATAATGCGGCTGACAGGCATGCCGTCCTGAAGCGAGACAACGCCCGGCCCGGCGAAAAGGGCAGCGTCGTCTTCGCGCAGCAGGGCAGCTAGGCCCAGGGTGACCATGCTCAGGGCAAACGCGGCCATGCACAGCAAGCGGATGTTGTATTCAACGGAGGTGTAGCCGGGCAGGTGCAGAACATGGCGGCGGCGCAGTTCTCGCTCGGCGGCATCCAGGCGGGCCGGGTACTGTTCAGGGTCAAGATGGCGTACAATGTCCAGCAAGTCGGCTTCAGTCTGTGCCCGCAGGTAGGTCTGGTAGACGGCAGTGTCTGTTTCTTCGTCCGCCTGGTGCAGCGTGTACGGCATAAGGTAATTGTACCCGAAGGGCGACAAGCGCGGGTCAGCGTGTCCAATCCCAGGCAGCGCGCCCGGTGCGGATGGGGAGCTGATAGCATTTCCCGGTCTGCGTGTCGGCATAGAACAATTCATCCTCAAACGGTGGCTTGCTGACTGTATAGCCCAAATAGCGCCCCTCGGGAGACCATTTCAGGGACGTGATACGCCGCCCACCGAAGACCGACCAGCCCCAACGGGCATGAAGCGTGACGGGAGGCATCCTAGAATTGGGCGCAGGCAGCACGACAATCCCATGGCCGGAAGGAACTGTCGTCACTGCGAAGCGTCGGTCGGGCATGACTGTCCACACCGAAGGCGCGGGCTTGGCAAAGACAACCGGTCGCCGGCCGCCGTCGCTCACAACAACAATCTGGGAGCCTTGCGTGGTCTGCGCTTCTAAAGCCAGGTCATAAAGGCCGACATACGCGGGCCTGCGCGTGGCGGACAGGGTGGGAGTGGTGCGCAGAGGGAGCAGGCCGGGCAAAATGCCCATGGTCAGGCGGGGCGTGCCCTGGACATTGACCGTGTACCGCAGGGCGTCTTCCAGAAAGACGACATGGGTGCCGCCGGGTGTCCAGGCAAGCCCAATGGGCTGCTTGAGGTGCCGGACGGTCAAATCCGCCAGCAAGTGTGGCACGGCATGGGGATCGTCTAACGGCAGCGCCCATAATTGGTTGACAATGCCGGTCGTTTCCTCTTGCAGGGTAATCAATTGCTTTTCGTAGGCCAACCAGTGGCCATCGGGCGAAATAGCAGGCTGGGTCAGCCAGTCGCGGCTGCCCGCATCCACGTCCTGCGGCTCGGCTTCGTGCAGTATCTCCCGTGAATTGCTGCTGCCGGGCAAGGTGATGCGCAGGCCGCGCAGCAGAGACGTGTGCTCGGACGGCTCGTCGGCTTCCAGAAAGACGATGCGCCCTGCCGGAACATGGGCGGCGCGCGGCGGGGCGGTCACGACGCCCGCTGCCGTCAAAAAGAGGGGGGTGATGATAAGCAGGACAACGACCGCCCAGACCCACCGGCGGCGCGCGGCGCGCCGGGGCGGAACGGGAAGTTCGGGAACGGGGGCGTCGCTGCCGGAGCTATTCGCGGGTGAGGGCATAATCGTTCAGGTTGGGACGCAAATAACGGGCGATCAATGGCTGCGCCTGCGCTAGAGCGTGATACGCTTCCTGCGCGATGCGCCGGTAGGCAGGATGGCCCTGACGCGCCGAGCGCAGCTCAATAAAATGCGCCATCTCGCGCAGGTTCCAGGTGAACAAAGTGCGGACGCGCGTGGCAAGCGGCAGAATATACGCGGCTTCTTCGGCGAGGTCGGAGGCGTATATCTGCGCATAAGCATCCTGGGCTGTGCGCATCAAGTCATGGTAGCGCGCGCCATAGCCGAACTGGACAACAAGCGGCGGCGTTTCATACCCCAGCGCGGGGGTCAAAGGCTGGAGGGACTGGGTCGCCATGCGGTGACGCTGCACATCACGATAAGCGCCGTAATCCATCTGCATTTCCAGGGTGCATCCGATGCGCTCCAGGGCGCGGCCCGGCGCATCATGCCGCCCGCGCCGGACAAGATAAGTGTCTATGACGTGCTCTTTGGCGGCGGTGTCCATCCTGCGCACTGCGGCCAGCAGATCGGTCATAGGCAAGGAAGCGTGGTCGTACAAGATAGACGCTACCAGGGTTTCCTCTGCGTGCGGGTCAATAGAAATCAATGTAACAGGGGGCGCTTCAGCCCCTTTGCCCTGCTCCCCTGCCCGTGCGGGGGCGGGCAGCAGGGCGCAAACCAATTGGGCGATGTCCGGGGGCGTGTCCGCGCGGTAATCGCTGCGGTCGGCGTACTTCAGCAAAGTAGGAACGATATGCTGGGCCTCCGCCTTCAATCGCATGCCCAATTCCTGCCCTTCTTCCAAAGGCTGGGAAAGCAGCTTGGTAATCAGATGCTCCAGCGCGCGCGCATTCAGGGTCAGGCCGATGTTGGTATGCGTGGCGGCGGGCAGCAGGTAGCGCAGGGTGTCAAACGCGGTCGCGCGCGAAGCCGTCTCATGCCCGCGCTCGGTCTGCTTGGGCGTACGCGGGGCAAGGGCCTTAATCTGCGCGACAAAGTCTTCTGTCCAGCCCGTATACGCCGATAACAATGCACTCACGGCGTTTTGATAGACAGCAGCCAGGGCAGGCTCGGCCATGATGCGCGCGGGATAATACATCTTGGACGGGTCAAAAGCCACATAGCGCGTGCTTTTCTCGGTATAGGAGGCCAGCCGCCCGTCTTCCACTAGCTTGGATGCGATGATACTGATGTCTTCCAGGGCGAGATGCACGCACCCATGCTCGGCGACCGAGCCGTGCCCGTAGCCGACCACCCACTTTTCATGGAACGCCCGGGCTTTCTCACGGGCCGATGCCAGCCGCTCGGTGTCGTCCGGCTCCAGAGCCGCGCCTGCTTCAGAAGGCAAGTCCAAATCGCCCTCTTCAAGCAGGCGCAGCAAATTGCGGCGCAGGCTGTGCGGACTGCGCGAATAGTAGGCGAACAAAACGGCGACCACTTCTTCGGGCAGATGGCGCAGGGCGAATATGGGGCTGTCCAGATTGGAAACGTAAGGTGCGAGGGCGGCGCGCTCGACGTCGGTAAACGTGTCCGTCATAGTAAGATAATACCCCAAGGGGGCGTGGAGGGCAAAGGCGCAAATGGCAGCAAAGCAAAAAGGCCTCCCGCAGAGCGCGGGAGGCCAACAAGCATGCAGGCTTAAGCCGCATTGGCTTTGCGGCGGCGAGTGACAAGCACGCCCAGCCCTAGAACGCCGATGCCAAGCGATGCCCAGGCGGACGGTTCCGGGGCGGCGGCAAGGCCGATTTCGCTGACATAGGTGCTCCAGTTTCCACGCCTGCCGGACGGGGTGGCTTCGGCGTATTCCTGGATTGTCCAGAACTTGGTCGGGTCGGTAGGGTCAATGAACGTGCTGCTATAGTCACCCCAGCGCCCGTAGCGGTAGGAAGAAAGACCTGACTTCAGCGTGATCGGTGTGCCAAAAGCAACACTAGCGCCGCTGGCATCGAGCTGGCCGACAACTGCCATGCTGCTGGCATACTGCGTCAGGCCCGAACTGCTGAAGCCGATAACCATCTGCCCTGCAGCATTGAGGGCAACCGAAGGATAGTAGTAGCTGAGAGTTGCACTAGAAATCAACTGATCCAAAACAGCCGTTTTGGTGGCGGCGTTGATGCCGATCAGCCGTATATCGTCATTGCCGGTCACAGGGTCAAGGACTGTCTGGACACTGTAGACAATGCCGTTCATCTTGATGGGAGCACTGCCGTACCGCTCATCGTCTGCGTTGATTTTGGTGGTGGTGCCGGGCTGATTGGCATTGACTGGGCTGTCGTGGGCGGTGACGGTCACGTTGCCACCGCCATCGGTGGTCAGTGTGGCTGCGCCGATGCTGCCGTTGAGTTGCGAAAGCTCGTTCAAGCCCCCAGGAGTGTAATAATCGGAGAGGAAGTATTCGCCGATGTTGCTTGATGTGCCGCCGTTGTCTAAATCAACAACAGGATGAGCCGTGTAGCCGGTGCTGTTCGGGTCAGAGTTATAGACAAGCGTTTGGGTAGGATTGGCGACATTGTTGATTAAGTCGGCCTTGCTGATGGCAAGCTGATCGGTGCCGGGAGCTTGGTTTCCAGCACCGTTAAACATGGTCGCACCCAAATATACGCCCTGGCTGTTAACGCCTAATGTGTCGTAGTCGGCGAACAGGCTGTTGCTGCCCTTAGCCGGGTTTGCCTCAATGGCATAGCCTTTAAAGCCATCCAGGATGTTGCTGTCTTTAGAGACGGCTACCAGAAATTGGTTGGGGATCAGTGTTGTGACTTTGTTCGGGTCGGTATAAGTCGGCGTGGTGATCTCGCTGGCGAACCAGTGTCCCGAAGTGTTATCATAAAGAAGCCGCGTATCTGAAAGACCTTGAGCCGCGTAGGCACTGAGGCCGGCATTGTTCCAGAAGGTGGTATCGTCGCTCAGGCTGCCCTGAAGCGCCCCGTCGCTTTTGTTGTAAACAGCATAGCCGCCATTGATGAAGACCGCGTATTGGCTGAGGCCGACCGCACCGTTGGTGTCCGGTGGCTCCAGGGCATCCTGAAAGGAGCCATCGGGGTTGAACAGGGAAAAGCCGCCGTTGAAACCTTGCACCACAGAGGCGTTTGGAGCTTGAGCGAGCGCGGGGCCTAGAGTGCTGCCAAGCAGCATTGCTGCGATGGAGCCTGTGGCAAGCAGAGATGTACGCTTCATAGGATAAAAGCCTTTCATGATAAACATAACCAGCGGGAAAGCACTAATGTTAGCACCTTGCTTCCGAGAGGATAGGAGGAATGACCATTCCAGAAATCTTGCATGCTTCTTGCCGTCACTGGCAAAAATAAAAATGAGGGATATGGATGTCCGTTAACACAAACTCACGGCGGATTAATACCGTTAATTAGCACTAGATATGACTGCCGACAGTGGCGGTTGGGAAGTAGGGAAAGAGAGCCTGCCAAGTTTTGCCCTGGAAAAGCAAAGGTGTTTGGCCGCAGCGTGAGACTTGCACTCATCATCGAGGGGGGTGTTTCGCAAGCACGGACAGTATAACACACATTTTCTTGAAATTGCAACGTATAATTACCAGGTCCTGGGAATTATTTGCCCGTGTCGTGCGTATCACGCCGGGCCGGGCCAAGCGGCTCCGGCTAATGCTGCATAGTATCTGCCTTCATGGCTTATCATCTGCCGCAATCCGTCGTCTATCCTCTGCTCCTCGCGCAACGTGCCCAGCACGGCGGCTCCATATCCAATCACTAGCAGGCAAGCCAGGGGCAACGCCACACGCTGAAATCCGCTCGCCAGCGCGGCAGAAGCAGGCACGCGGCGTATGCGCGCGTGAATGCTCAATGCAACCGCCAGCACAACCGGCACGAGCAGGCCCGCGCCCGCAGCAACCATCTGGACAACGGGCGGTACTTCAGGGCTGCCTGTTCCATCGCCGCCCGACAATCCCATAATTCCCCCCGCTACTTGTACAAAACTCACAATGCCGCGCACCTGCCACGCGGCAGCCAGGGCAGTGCCGCCGAGCGCCAGTGCCGTCACGACAAATCCCCGCACGAATGCCGCCATGCTTTGCCACGCCTGCCGTCGGTCGCGCCGCAGAGCCAGCGCACCCACTGTCAGCCCACCCGCAGCGACAATTGTCAAAAACAACGCCACATTGATGTCCGTCTCGCTGTCACCTAGAATGGAAGCGACAAGGCTGACAGCAAGCGCAGCGGCGGCGGCCACTCCCCAGCGTGTCGCTCGTGGCAGCGGCTGCCTGTTTCGCACCGAAGGCAGACGTGACAACCGCATACCCGCGAGGCCCAACACCAGCAGCCAGAACACGTTCGCGAGCGCTGTCAGGTTGCCTGCCCACCCTGCTACAAGCCAGTTAAACCTTTGCGGACCGAAGATGGAATGGTTGAGAGACTTTGATACCATCCCGCGCACGGCTTTACCCGCTCCATATTGCCCCTCCGCTCGCGCCGCGACGCTCGGAAAGCCTGCCTGCCGCGCGTAGTCGGCGAACGCCTCCATGCGTGCTTGCGCCCACTGATCGTCGGTAAGGTGTTTGGGGCGTTCCATCGCCGCACTGCCGCCGGGCCGGGCGCGAGCAATCGCGCTGATGGCGATGCCGACCAGACTGCCAATATACGTGGTTGACTGCACGCGCATCAAATCGCCGTCCTGCATCAAGGCGCGGCGGATACGCATGCCCCTGGCGCGGTCGCCGTGCTGCTCCGCATGCACCGCCAGCACGGTGACAAGGCGGGCTATTGCCCGCAGCGGCGCATACTCAGGGTAAAGTTCGGAGGCGGCAACGGCAAGGCGGCTGATACTTATCCCATGCCCATAAGCGGCCTCGGACAGACGTATGCTTCCGTTGACCTCATCGGCAAGATACTCGTTCCACACCGGCTCGGCACTTGCTCTTTGCACCGCCGCCAGCCCTTCGCTGTCCCGGTGCGCGGCAAACAGACTCACCGCACGCATCAGGGGAAAGTAGGCGTTTCTTGGGTCAATCTGCTCCCCGCGCGCGGCATCGGCGTCAAACGCGGCCAGGGCAGCGGGGCTGGGCGGCGCAGGCGATTTGCGCGTTCTGACTGCCGCCGAGGCTTCCAATTCGCTTTCTTCGGGACGGTCTAAATACACGCCTTGTTTGTCTGTGCCGCTGCCGATTTCATAGCGCAGCATGTTGGCATACAGCGACGGGTTGTTCCCAAAGCCCGCCGTGAGCGTCCGCAGGAAGGCTAAACGCTTGAAGTCGTCGCCCTCGCCGGATGCCATAGCAAGCTGCATTTGGTAATCATTGGGATGCGCGGCGGCGACACGCTGCGCCTGGTTTCCTTGAGCATATACTTCGCTGAACGGCGTGCCGAGCGTCAGCCCGGCAAGGGCAAGCTGATAGCGCACCAGCCAGCGGCTTTGCGGCGCAAGCAGCAGGGCCAGCAGCACCCCCAAAGCAATGCCTGCCAAGGTGATGCGAAACGGGAAGCGTGTGTTCATTGGGTTTTTCCAGCCCTACCAACAGGGGCTATGTGAGTGACTAATGGTATGCCACGGGAAGGGACTTTTCCTCATTACACCGTCAGCAGCGTGGGAAACGGACGGGCCGCGCGGCGACCATCCGCATGGGGCCGACGCTCGGTGTCAGGACGGATAAGCGGCGGGGCGAGAACCGGCAGGGACAGGGCCGATTGCCGTGTCCATTGCGACAGGGACGATGCCCCCAAATCGGGACGGCTGAGCAGGGCATCTACCGCAGCCATGTCCAGGGGACGCGCCATGTGCGGCGCGCCGGATGGGGCAGGCACGGTCAGGGGCGCATGCAGCGTCCAGAACAAAGCGGCCAGTGTCAGGGCCAGCGAGCAGGCCGCGCCGCAGAGAAACGGGCGCAGGGTGGAAACAATTCCCATGCGCAACGCTTCACCCAGCGACGGCGGCTGGGCCAATGCCGCCAGCACACGGGCGTCAAAGTCGGCGGAAAGGGGGGGCGTGGGCAGGCGGCGCAGGCCGTCGCGCAGGGCCATTTCCCCCTCGGCATCCAGGTTGGTGTGGCGCGTGTCAGACATCGGCAGCTTCCTCCCCCTCAGCGGCCAGCCACAAAAGGCGAAACTGCGCGCGGGCCGCGTGCAGGCGCGAGCGCACCGTCCCGACGGGCACGCGCAAAACGTCGGCGATTTCTTCGTACTCCATGCCCTCGCATTCGCGCAGCACCAGGGCGGCGCGCAAGGGAGCCGACAATTGATCCAATAGGGCTTCCACCAAAAGACGCGTGTCGGCGCGTGCCGTGCCGTCTCCCTTTGCCCAATCGCGGGCTTGATCGACGGGCACTTCCCGCTGCCGGGCCGGACGGCGCAGATGGTCCAGGCAGCGGCGCACGACAATGCGCCGCAGCCACGGCGCAAACGCGGCCCCGTCCCCGCGCAAGGCACCCAGATGGCGAAACGCCTGCACGAATGCTTCTTGGGCCACGTCTTCGGCATCGGCATCGCCGCGCAGAATGTGCGCGGCCAGACGCACGGTGCGCGCGCGGTAACGCTCCAGCAGCCACCGCTGCCCCGCCGCATCCCCGGCCTGCGCGCGCACTACCCAGCGCGCTTCTTCCTTATCGTGGGGGGCAGCGGGTGTCTGCCCCCGCAAGGCTTCCATTGCCAGTTCGCCGCCAAACGCCGTCATTGGTTGACCCTCTTACTGTGAATGACGGGGCGTAGGGGCTGTAAAGTTCGGCTGCCAAAAAGAAGAAGGGGAAATAATTTGGGCTTGCCGGGGCATTGCCGTTTTGTTGCCCCGCCGTTACAAGCGCGAACCAACGACGGAACAATTTGTTCCGTCGTCGCAAAGCCTCGGGTACAGGCTCGCAATGCAAGGGCTGCGCGCTGGCAAGGCGAGTGATAAGTCATGCAAACACGCGGGAAACGCCGGGGAAGCGGGGGAAAACCAAGAAAAGGACAACTTCACGGCGTGGGAAAACAGCAAGGCTAATAGCCCAGGGCCAGGCCGTCCGTGCGGGGGTCAGAGCCGCCCAAAAGCGCGCCCGTATCGAGGCTGACCATGACAACCTGGCAGGCGCAGCTGCCAGACCACGGGCCGCCAATAGTCAAGGAGTGGCCGCGCCGGCGCAGGTCATAGCAGGTATCCAGGGGCAATCTGTCTTCCACAACCAGTTCGGGGCCGTCCGGCGGCACGTGCCACTTGGGGCTTTCTATCGCCTGCTGGGGGTCGCGCCCGGCGTCCACCAATTGCGAGATAAGCTGGGCGTTGGTCTGCACCTGCACGTCCCCGCCGGGCGTGCCGCCGATAGCCCAAAGGGCGTCGTTTTTGACAAGCATCCACGTGTTGAGGGTGTGCACGGGGCGCTTGCCGGGGGCAAGCGCGTTGGGGCTTTTGGGGTCAAGGCTGAAGCCGGTCATGCGGTTGTTGAGCAGCACGCCCGTGCCGGGCACGACCACGCCGCTGCCGAAGGCATGAAAGACGCTTTGGATCAGGGACACGGCATTGCCCGCGCCGTCGATGACGCACAAGGAAGTCGTATCTGAGCCGTAATCGTGAGGGGATTGGGTTTCGGACGGCAGTCGTCCGGGCGAAAACCGATGGGCGGCAGCATGGGGCTGGATGCGTCCGCGCTGCTGCCGGGCGTGGTCTTTGGACAGCAAAACAGCAAGCGGCGTTTCGGGCACATCGCCCATGTACGCTAACCTATCGGAAAACGCCAGCTTTTTCGCCTCGGCCAAAATATGCACGACATCGGCGGACTCGGGGGAATAGGCGGCCAGGTCAAAGCCTTCCGCAATTTGCAGCATTTCCAAAAGCACATGGCCCTGGGACGGCGGCGGCTGGCCCCAGACAGCAACGCCGCGATAATCAATGGACAACGGGGTCAAAATGCGCGACTGGTGATTGGCTAAATCGGCGCGGCAAAAAAAGCCGCCCTGCTCGTAAGACAGGTCCAAAAGACGCTCGGCCCACTCGCCCTCGTAAAACGCCGCCCGTCCGTCCTCGGCAATATCGCGCAGGGTCTGGGCCAGGTCGGGCTGACGCAGGGTCATGCCGGGGCGCAGATCGTCGGGGGCAAACACGCTTTTGGCGTCGGGGAATTCCCGCCACAACTCGCCGTGTCCATGGAGCAGCGCGACCTGCCAGACGGGCAGGGCAAAGCCGTCTTCGGCCAAAGCGATAGCGGGGGCCAGAACATCGGCGGCGTCCAGGGTGCCCCACGTGCGCAGGGCCGTGAGCCACCCATCGACTGCACCGGGAACCGCAGCGGCCCGAATGCCGCGCAGGGGAATGTGCGTCCCCATGGCATCCAAAGTCGCGCCCGCGGGAGCCGCGCCGCTGCCATTGAGGGCATGAGGGGTCTTGGTGCGGGCATCCCAGAATTGCAGAAACACATCGCCGCCCAGATGCGAAAGATGCGGCTCCAGCACAGCCAGGGCCGCCCCCATGCCCACGGCGGCATCCATGGCATTGCCGCCCCGACGCAGCAGCTCCACGCCGATCAGGGACGCAAGGCTATTGCCGGACGACACCATAGCTGTGCGGGCAGTGCGCAGCGGAACACGGGTCGGGTTTGGCATGGGGGGTTCCTGTGTCGCCTGGGTGTTGCTTGATCTTTGCTTAGTCTTCTGGCGAGCCGGGCAGGTCATCCTCGCCGATGACCGGGCTGGACAATGTGCCGATCTCGCTGATATGCACCTGGACAATGTCGCCCGCATGAAGAGGCCCGACACCGGGCGGCGTGCCGGTCGCGATCACGTCGCCCGGCTCCAGGGCAAAGCGCTCGGACAGATAGGCGATCAGCTTGGGGATGGGAAAGAGCATGTCCCCGGTGCTGGCCTGCTGCTTGACTTCGTCATTGACCGACACTGTCAAGGTCAGCGCGTGCGGGTCTTTGATTTCATCCGTGGACACGATGCACGGGCCAAGAGGACCAAACGTATCATAGCTTTTCGACAAAAACCAGGGCAGGCTGCGCGCAATCGCACGCTTTTGCTCATCGCGCGCCGTAACATCGTTGATCAGTGTGTAGCCCGCGACCAGCGACATCGCTTCCCGCTCAGGCACATTCCTGCCGCCCGCGCCCAGCACGACCGCCAGTTCCCCTTCAAAATCAATGCGCCCGGCATGCGGCGGCAGGACAATCGGCTGATTGTGGGCGATTATGCTGCTGGACGCCTTTTGGAACACAATCGGCTCACTGGGCGGCTCGTTGCCCATCTCGGCGGCGTGTTCGGCGTAGTTGCGCCCGATAGCAAGGATGCGGCTGGGGCGCGGCAGCGGAGCCGTCAGGGTGACGCCCACTTCCTGCCAGATCAAATCAATGGTCTTATTCTTTTCCAATTCTTTGACCAAAGTAGCGTAAAAGGGCAATTGCTCCAAAACTTTGTTGATGTCGGTGGGGACAGTCACCCCGCGCGGGTGGAAAGCCTCCGCGACCGACACGAGACGAGCCAGGGGCAAAATCTTGTTTTTATACAGGACTCCGGGATACGACGGTTCTAACGGGTCGTCAAACTCTTTGTAGCAAACGAATTTCATGGGAAGTTCTTTCTTTAAAAGCCGGGGTTCCAGACCAAGGCTAAGTCCAGCACAAAGCCTTCCATTTCAGGAGCGCCGGAAATTTCATCGGGCGTGTCCAGCATCTGCGTTTCCCTGCCAGGTCGGTAAACAAACACTTTGCGCCCTGCGGTGTCCAGAAGCCAGCCGAGGGGCAAGCCGCTGTCCCGGTACTCAGCCATCTTTTCCTGCAGCGGCCCCAGCACATCGGACGGCGAGCGCAGCTCCCGGGCAAAGTCCGGGCAAAGGGGCAGAAACTTTTGCTTTTGCTCGGGTGTCAGCCCCGACAACCGCGCCCGCCTGACCCAGGCGGCATCCGGTGACCGTTTTGCCCCGCTCGGCAACACAAAGCCGGTAGACGAGTCAAAAGCGATGCCCACCCCGTCCTGCTTTGCCCAATTGCCCAGATGACGGGCGATTTCATTGTTTCGGCTTCCCGTTTCACCCCCGGCAGGAGCCATGATAATCCAATCGCCTTCCGCCGTTTGTTCAATGCGCAAGTCGCGGTTCTGCCGGCAGAAAGCGAAAAACTGGTCATCGGTCAGCTCCATTGCCCCGCGCGTGCGCAGCCGAAGAGGCTGGTCCAAAGCGTTGAATGACAGGAAATAATCCGGCGAAAGCGCGGCAGTCATGGAGAACCTCACAAGTTTCTGAGCATTCGGCAAACTTAATCTTTGTTGTACCAGATCAGAAAGCGGGCTGCAAGGTCGCGGATGACATCGTAGGGCGCTTCGGCGCACCGCTCCCCACGAAACAAGAAGGTCGGGACATGGGTGACATCATCGGCATAGGCATCATCGTCAAACCGCACGATCTTATTGTAATACTTCTTGCCCGCCACCGCGCTTAAAAAATCAGACACGTCGCTTCGGTCGTCGATACCGATACTGGCGACCAGGTTACCCAAAATATCCAAATTGGAGATGTCGTCGCTGCGCTCCCAGAAAGCCCGGTAGACGGCCTCGTTATACGCGTCAAATTTGCCGGGGTGTTTGTCTTTGATCCATTCCGCGCCTTCCAGGGCGCTGTGGGTGCGGACAATGCCGATAGTGCGCTCGTGCAAAGGCACTCCCTCAGACGCCGCAAATTGCTCAAAGCGTGTCGGTGGGGCGTCAGGGTCTTTGGGCTTTGGGTCATAGGCGGGCAGGGGGCCGAGTTCTTCAGGCAGCAATTCGTAGCCCTGCCAGTCCAGCGTGATTTGCGGAAACTCACGCTGAAGCTTTTGGGCCTGGAAAAAGCCGACCCAGCACCAGGGGCAAAGATAATCATGCGCGACACGGACGACAAGTGTTTTGGGAGTTGACATGGTATCACTTTACCCATTTCCTGCCCGGCATGCACTGCCCGCGCCATTGCTTTGTTTTTTGCCTGGGTTGCGCTGCGCACGCAATTGGGCTAAAATAGGGGAAGTGCGCCACCGTTATGGCAAAACAACTCAAGGAGAATTTCCATGCCGAAAATCACGCTGATCGGGGCGGGCAGTGTCGTGTTCGCTAAAAATCTGTTGGGCGACATTCTTTCGTTTCCTGAGCTTGCGCAATCCCAAATCGCGCTGCTGGACATTGATCCCGGTCGATTGGCCGTGGCCGAGCGCATGGCGCACCGGGTCGCCCATGCCGTCGGCGCGCAGCCCCGGATCACGGCGACCCTGGACCGCCGCGAGGCACTCAGCAATGCCAAATACGCCATCAACATGATCCAGGTCGGCGGCCACCCATCCACCTATACGGACTTTGACATCCCCGAAAAGTACGGCCTGCGCCAGACCATTGCCGATACTTTAGGCGTCGGCGGCATTTTTCGTGCCCTGCGCACCATTCCGGTTATGCAGGACATCGCCCGCGACATGGAGCAAGTGTCCGACCCTCAAAGCGTCTTCTTGAACTATGTCAACCCCATGGCGATGAACACGTGGGCGTGGTATCGCACCACGAAAATCCCTGTTGTCGGCCTGTGCCACAGCGTGCAGGGCACAGCCGAACAATTGGCCCGCGACATCGGCATCCCGATTGAAGAAATCAATTATCTTTGTGCGGGTATCAACCACATGGCCTTTTATCTCAAGTTTGAGCGCAAAGGCGAAGATTTGTATCCCCAAATTCGCAATGTCGTCAAAAAGGGACGCATCCCCGACGACAACCGCGTGCGCTACGAGATGCTCCAGCGTTTGGGCTACTTTGTCACCGAAAGCTCCGAGCATTTCGCCGAATACACGCCCTACTTTATCAAACAAAATCATCCCGAACTGTTAGAGCGCTTCCATGTTCCCCTGCGCGAGTACCTCCGGCGGTGCGATGAAATGGCGGCAGGCTGGAGCCGCACTCAGGCCGAAATGCTGGGCGAAGACGCCGACCAGACCCCGATTTCTGTCACCCGCTCGCACGAATACGGATCGGGCATTATCCACAGCCTGGAAACCGGCACGCCGCGCGTTGTCTACGGCAATGGGGAGAATTTAGGCTTGATTGATAATTTACCCCACGGCTGCTGCGTGGAAGTGCCGACATTGGCAGACCAAAACGGCTTGCAGCCCACCCATGTCGGACCCTTGCCGCCCCAGCTCGCCGCCCTGATGCAGACCAACATCAACGTGCAATCCCTGACCGTGGAAGCGTCCCTGACCGGCAATCGCGAGCATGTCTACCATGCCGCCATGCTGGACCCCCACACCAGCGCCGAGCTGACCCTGGACGAGATTTGGCAAGTCGTGGACGACCTGTTCGACGCCCACAAAGATGTCCTGCCCCAGTTCAACTTCTAGTTCTTTTCCACACTCAGCCGAACAGAAAGGGGACACGGCGGCATTTCCGCCGCGTATCCCTTGCTTTATAGTGGCTTACCAACGACGGAACAAATCGTTCCGTCGTTGGTGCGCGCTCGGAATGCCTTTAACACGCGAAGACAACGCGCCAAAAACAGCCTGGCTTTGCCGAAACAGCTTCGCCGGAATTGCTTCCGCCCGCGCGCGTCTGCTCCATTTCACAAGCTTCCGCCCGCGCGTTGACAGGCAGCACGCCGGAGCGGGTACAATAAACGCTCCATTCAAAGGGGAAGAAATTATGAGCGAACGGATATTGAATTTCAGCGCGGGCCCGGCTATGCTGCCCGAAACTGTCTTGGAAGAAGCCGCCCAGGCCGTGCGCGAAATCGGCGGGTCAGGCATGTCCCTGCTGGAAGTCAGCCACCGGGGCAAGCACTACGAGGCCATTCATAACGATGCCGAAACCCGCCTGCTGCGCGTATTGGGCCTGGATGCCGCCGAATATTCGCCCTTGTTTTTGCAGGGCGGAGCCAGCCTGCAATTCGCCATGGTGCCGGAAAACTTCCTTCGGCCCGGCCAAACCGCGGATTACGTGGTCAGCGGCGATTGGGGCGCCAAAGCTTTGAAAGAAGCCAAATTGTTCGGCGAAGCCCGCGAAGCGGCGTCTTCCAAAGCCGACGGCTATTCGCACATTCCCAAATCGTTGTCGCTGACGCCCGGCGCGCGCTATGTCCATATCACCACCAACAACACCATTGAAGGGACGGAATACTTCGCCCTGCCGGATGTGGGGGACGTTCCCCTGGTCGCCGACTCGTCTTCGGACTTTCTGGCCCTCGCCCGCGACTATTCCCGCTTTTCCCTGCTCTACGCCGGGGCGCAGAAAAACGCCGGGCCATCCGGCGTGACCATGGCGCTGGTGCGTCGCTCGTTTTTGGAAACGGCCAGCCCGGACATTCCCAAGATTTTGGCGTATCAGACCCATGCCGATGCCAATTCCCTGTACAACACGCCGCCGACTTTTGCCGTGTTTGTCGTCGGCCTCGTGCTCAAGTGGGTGGAAGAGCAAGGGGGCCTGGCGGCAATGGAAGCGCGCAACCGTGCCAAGGCCGCTGTTTTGTACAGCGCCCTGGACGACTGCGCCCTGTACCAGCCTGCCGTAACCGACAAAACCGACCGTTCTTTGATGAACGTCACCTGGCGCTTTACGGATACGTCTCGAGAGCCTGAATTTCTGGCCGAAGCCAAAGCGCACGGCATGGACGGCCTCAAAGGCCACCGCAGCGTCGGCGGCCTGCGTGCGTCTATTTATAATGCATTTCCCGCGCAGGGTGTCCAGGCATTAGCCGACCTGCTGCGCGACTTCGCCCGGCGCAGCGGATAGCAGGACGGCCCGCACCCCGCGCTTTGCATCCCGCTGATGCCAAAAGCCGCACTTGAACACTCAAGTGCGGCTTTTGGCGTGTCCAGACCAGGCAAAAGGAAAAGAAAGCGCCTCCCCTTTGCCGCCCAAGCCCTGACCCGTGATGTTGTCGGCGTTTCAAGAAGCCATGCTTTGCCCGTTGCCGCTGAGATGGTAGGCGTGGTAATTGGCCTGTTCGCCGTACAAAATGTGCAGATAGTTGATCTGCCCTTCGTGCTACACCAGGTGCCAGTAGGCATAAAAGCCGCACTCGGACAACGGCATAGCGCCGTCCCAAACGGTGACCCTTGTGCCGGTTTGGTCTTCGGGCAGAGCGCGAATAGCCGAGACAAGGGCGAGTGTAGACCGCTCCAAAGCCGCCGGCATCGGCAGCAAATCGTCTCATTTTCCCGCCGCCCGTGCGTCTTTTAATTCCAGATAAGCGGGCGGCATGACATCTTCGCCGATGCCCCGGCCCGTCACCACGTTTGCCCACAATGTATTGACGACCGCGCATTCAAACAACTGGCTCATTACGGTGGAGCGTGTGTGCGCATTGGGTTTCCAGTGCAGACGCTCGGCGGGCACGGCCGGCGCGGCGGCCCGGACATCGGCGGATGCTCGCCCGGTCATTCGGGCCGCCATCTCGGTGATGTTTGCGCGCATCGGCAGGGTTTTCTTTTTCTCACCTGGACGGCATCTCAGGCTTGAAGGTGGGCCGCCAAAAAGGACAATGTCAGTGCCCACGCCTGCGCAGCGGCTTCGGCATTGTAGCTGGCACGCGCATCGCAGAAGAAGCCGTGGTCGGCCTGCGAAAACACGACCTGGGCGTAGGGCTTGCCTGCCGCCCGCACGGCATCTTCCACGGCGCGCGCTCCTTGTATCCCAATATGCTCATCTTTGCCGCCCCAAAACAGCAAAATTGGGGCGTGCAAATCGGGCGCGCGCCCCAGCAGGTCGGGGAAATGGGGCTGAGGGCCGGGCGCGATACCGCCGCCATAGTACGAAACCGATGCCTGAAGCGGCAGCATGGCATCGGCGAGAAACGACGCCCGCCCGCCCATGCAGTATCCAATGGAGCCGATTTTGGCAACCCCGCCGCCCGCGCTCGACTTCAGCCAGTCGTAGGCGGCCTTGATGTCCGCGCTTTGCCCGTCATCGGTTAATCCCTGCATGTGCGGCCTGACGGCGGCAAAGTCCGTGTAGACGCCCTCGAAATTGGGGTCGGTGCGGTGGAACAGGGCGGGCGCGACAGCCGTGTAGCCCGCGCGGGCAAACCGCTCCGTGACATCGCGAATGTGGGCGTTGACGCCGAACGCCTCCTGCAAAACAAGCAGGCCAGGCCGCGTCCCGCCTTCTTGGGGATGGGCGACATACGCGGGCATGGTCGTGCCGTCCGACACATTCAGCGTGACGGTTTCCGTGTGAATATCCAGTGGTGTGTTGTCAGCCATAAAATTTCCTTGTTGTTTTTCTCAAATCGCAGTCTTGTTCCGCAAGCTGCTCTTGGCGTATTTGTGCGGGAACAATGGATTATACCAGGATGGGGCTGCGTGCCGGGAAGCTCAGGAAAGTCCTATGGCGCAGGCGTCGCGGGGGCGTTTTTCACACATTGCCCCCACTTTCCCCCCTCGCACCGACGACGGAACAATTTCTTCCGTCGTTGGTATGAGAGGGTAACGCCCGTACAAAGCAAGAACAATGCCCCTGCCCCGCCTGCGTTGACAAAGCCCTCTGCAACCGAGTACCATAATCGCGTTTGGAAAAACAAAGGAGTTTACAGATGGCGAAAGTGCTGGTCAGCGATCCGATCGCGCCGGAAGGTATTGAGATTTTGCGCCGGGTCGCGGACGTGGATGTTAAAACAGGGCTGACCAAAGACGAATTAGCCAGTATCATCGGCGAGTATGATGCCCTGGCCGTGCGCTCGGAAACCAAAGTCACCGCCGATATTCTCGCACGGGCGGGCAAACTCAAGATTATCGGGCGCGCGGGCGTGGGCGTGGACAACATCGATGTGGACGTGGCGACAAGCCGTGGCATTTTAGTCGTCAACAGCCCCGAAGGCAACACCCTCGCCGCCGCAGAACTCACGTTTGCCATGCTGCTGGCTCTGGCCCGCTCCATTCCGCAGGCGGATCAATCCCTGCGCGCGGGCAAGTGGGACCGCAAAAAGTTCATGGGGTCGGAAGTGTACGACAAGACCCTGGGTGTTATCGGGCTGGGCAAGATCGGCAAAGAAGTCGCCAAACGCGCGCAGGCATTCGGCATGGACATCTTAGGCTATGACCCGTATCTGAAGCCTGAGCAGGCTGAAGCCCTGGGCATCAAACTGGCCGACCTGGACACATTGTACGCGCAGTCCGATTATATCACCGTGCATGTGCCCAAGACAAAAGAAACATCCGGGATGATCAATGCCGAAAAACTCGCCCTGATGAAGCCGACCGTGCGCCTCATCAACTGCGCGCGAGGCGGCATTATCGACGAGCAAGCCCTGGCCGCTGCCGCCCGTGCAGGGACAATCGGCGGGGCCGCCGTTGATGTCTTCTCGACCGAACCCGCGCAGGCCGACAATCCTCTGCTGGGGGTTCCCAATATCATCACGACGCCCCACCTCGGGGCAAGCACGGAAGAAGCGCAGGTCAATGTCGCAATCGACATTGCCGAGCAGATTACAGATGTTTTGAACGGCAAGCCCGCCCGCGCCGCCGTCAACATGCCCAGCGTGCCCGCCGACGTTTTAGGGCGCATTGAGCCGTATTTGATGCTTGCGGAAAAGATCGGCAGCCTGCATGCACAACTCACATCGTCGAGCATCAGCGAAGTGGAAGTGGTCTACGAAGGCGAGTTTGACCATCTGCCGACCGTGCATCTGACGCGGGCGGTTCTCAAGGGCCTGCTGGACCCGATCATCCCGGAAAGCGTCAACTATGTCAACGCGCCCGCCCTCGCCGCCGCGCGCGGCATCAAAGTAACGGAAAGCCGCACATCCGCATCCGAAAACGGCGGGTCGCTCTTGACCGTGCGCAAAAAAGGGGCTGAAAGCGGGGAGCGCGAAATCAGCGGCACCGTGTTCAGCCCAAGCAACGTCCGCATTTTGACCATTGACGGCTACCGCGTGGATATCCGGCCCCAAGGCCCGATGTTAATCACCAAGCACACCGACCGCCCCGGCATTATCGGCAAAGTGGGCACACTTATGGGCGACAACGGGATCAACATTGCCGGCATGCACGTGGGCCGCGAAAGCCAGGGACAGGGCGCGGTCATGGTGCTGAAACTCGACGCGGTCGTCCCGGATGCCATTCTCGCGCAAGTACGTCAAATCGACGGCATGGAAACCGCGCGCTCGGTCGAGTTGTAAACACAAAAAAAAGCCCTCGCTTTTGAAAAGCGCGGGGAGAAAGAAAGACACCCATGAAGCAAACTTTGATAATCATCCCCGCACTGCTGGCGGGCCTGGGACTGGCACAAGCGGCGCACGCGGCTCCTGGCCCGGCCCTGCCGTTTGTGGGCGCGCCGACCAGCATCTCGGCAGGCGTGTTTCTGCCATCGGGCGGCGACGACAAGCGGGCGGGCGGCAGCACGCAGCTCGACGTGGAATTCCGGTATGGCCTGCCCATCCCCAACCCCATTCCGGTGACGCGCACGGTGATCGGCCTGGGCGTACAAACGGGGGCCAAATCCGGCAAGCACGCGACAGTCGTACCGATCACGGCGACCCAGGATTTCAGCTTGACGGGCGGCTCGCTGAACGCGCCGGGCGCGATCTATGCGGGCGTGGGGGCTGGCGCTTATATCCAGAACTTGAGCGGGATCAGCAGCGCGGTCCGTATCGGTGTCCATGGCGAATTGGGCGTGAACATTACGAGCAATTTGTTTGTCAATGCGCGCTATCAGTTCGTGACCCATTCCAACGGCCTCGCGGTCACGGCGGGCCTTCGCTTTTAGCTTATTCTTATTACCAAAAACGCCCGCCCCTGGAACAAAAGTTATGTTCCGAGGGCGGGCGTTTTTGGCAGGGGTTAATGGGAAGACGCTTCGGGCAGGCGCATGTTGGCCCCATCCAGCCAGAAATGGCGAAACGGGCTTTGGTCAATAGTCGTGCTGACCATGTCTACGTGTTCCTGCAAGCCCAGTGCGCCGCGAAACTCCAGGGCGCTGTCGCCGTTTGAGAAAGCAGCCAGATAATCCGTGCCGTCTTGCAGCAGGCAGATAAACTCGCCGGAATCGATATGACGCAGGGCGAAAATGGTCTGCGTTTGGTTGGTAACCAGGGCTGATTTCATAGTGATCCTTTTATTTGATCCACGAAACTAGGGAGGAAAGCCAAAAGATTTCGCGGTGATGTTATGTATTGGAGCGCTTTATCGCGGAATATGTTCCCTGCGCAAAGGACGCTTTTCAACTTTCAATTGTCGCTGTTCTTATCCCGTTTATTTTGGACATGTTAAACCTGCCCCGTGCGCGCGGGGGCGAAACCGGTATGTTTGACAGGCTTGAGCCGCGTGTGCTACACTGCGCGCGTGGCAACTCAATCTTCTTCCCCGACTTCCCTCTACGTGTTTGACCTTGACGGCGTTTTGTACCTCGGCGATACGGCTATCCCCTATGCCGCCGATGCCATCCGGCGTTTGCAGGCGCAGAATAAACCTGTTTATTTCCTCACCAATAATTCGGGCCGGACACGCGCCGATTATCAAGAAAAGCTGGCGCAGGTGAACGGGCTGGATGTTGCCGAGTCGCAAATCTTCACTTCCGCCTATGCCACCGCTTTGTATCTCAAGGCGCGGGGCGCGTCAGGCCAGACTGCGTTTGTCATCGGCGAAGCAGGTCTCGCTTTGGAGCTGGAGCAAGTCGGCGGCCTGCACGCGGTTCGCCTGCCCGACTCGGTGCCGATTGAGGACATTGATTATGTGGTCGTGGGCATCGACCGGCAGTTTACTTACGATAAATTGCGTTTTGCCCACGCCGCCATCACGCGCGGCCATGCCCAGTTTATCGCCACCAACCGGGATTCCACCTTTCCCATGGAAGTGGGGGAAATCCCTGGCGGCGGCAGCCTGGTCGCGGCTCTTGCGACTGCGACCAGCCGCGAACCCTTGACTATCGGCAAGCCGGAAACCCACGCCTACGAAGCCATTTTGGAAACCGCCCATGTTTCAGCGTCTCAAAGCGTCATGATCGGCGACCGATTGGACACGGACATCGCCGTGGGCAACCAGGCCGGGGCGAGAACTGTTCTGGTGCTGACCGGCGTCACAAGCGCGCAGCAGGCGCGGGCTGCCGTCGCTCCTTTTGTCCCCACTGAAATTATCGGCGATTTGCGCGCGCTGACATAGGGCGATTTTGCCCTGGCAGCGCAGGCGAGCGCGTAAAATTGCGCCCGCTTGGGTAAGAGAACATACACTTGTCTTTTATTCTGTTTTTCCAAGGAGAAGCCCATGACTATTATCCGCTGGCTGGGGCAGGCCTGCTTTCTGCTCCTGACTTTGGGCGGCGCACGTGTTTTGATTGATCCCCCCGCCCCTTCTATCGGCTACCATGTCGCCGCCCATTCCATCCCCGCCGACCTGGTGCTGGTGAGCCACGAGCATTCGGATCACAATTTTGTCGCGGCGGCAGCCCCGACAAAGCGCGCGGCCCCCCGCATCATCCCGCCGCTGGCGTTGCAGGCATTGGCCCCGCTGCACTACAAGCAGGGCACGTATTCGTTCGGGCCGGGAGCCTTGGCGGCAGACCGGGTCGTGTTTACCCGTATTCCGGCCTTCCATGACAACGTGCGGGGGCAGGAGCGCGGGCCGGACACATTGACGCTGATTGAATCCGGCGGCCTGCGTATCGCGCACCTGGGCGACATCGGCGAGCTGACTTTAACCCCGGAGCAGGTGAACGCCCTGGGCCGAATTGATGTTTTGATGATCCCCGTGGGCGGCTATTTTACCGTTGACGGCAATCAAGCGGCGGCCCTGGTGGCTCAATTGCATCCCCGCGTGATTATCCCCATGCACTATCGCACGCAGGCATCGACGCACGAGCTGAAAACCAAGCTGGCCCCCGCCGATGTGTTTCTGCTTGCCATGCGCGGCAAGGCGAATGTGGTGCATGTCAGCGCCCGCGACTTATCGTTGTCCCCTGCGACGCTGCCCAAAACCTCGACCATCTACATTCTGCGCTACCAATAATATTCGCCGTTGCTGACACAAAAAAAAGGGCAAGCCGATTGGCTTGCCCTTTCTTGGTTTGGCTGCGCTTGTTACGATTTCTACGCTTCGACAGGCTGCGCTTTGGCGGCTTCGACGCTTGCGGCGACGCTGTTTTCGCAGGCCCGCGTGGCTTCCCCGAGTGAGTTTGCGGCTTCTTCAATGCGCTTGTTGCTCACCGGGCACAGGGCCCATGCCTTTACGCGGCTGGACTTTTTCACACCCATCTGGTTTGTCCCGCCCTGTACATGGTTGATAGTCACCGAATACCCGGCGATCTTGGCTTCGTAGGATGCCATAAAGCGTCATTCTCCCTTTAGATTTGCAAAGCACTGTTATTATACGCTATTTTGGACGCCATCTCCTTCTTTACTCACAGCACGGCTGTTTTCAGGGCGTTTTGCAGCCTTTGCCCTCGCGTGTAAAGCGTGTACCGACGACGGAACGATTTCTTCCGTCGTCGGTACGGGCTTTATTTGCCCTGGAAACGCGCAAACTGCGCCGAGAGTCTGCCTGTAAAAATAAAACATTCGTGCCCCTTGACAAACACGCCACAGCCTGGGTACTCTTAATCTAACACTGTTAGAAAATAAGACAAGCATAAAACATGAGCATTACAGAACGCCGCGAACGGCAAAAACAAGCCACCAAAGACGGCATTTTGAGCGCGGCCCGGCAGATCGCACGGGCGGAAGGCTGGGGGGCGGTCACGGTGCGGCGCGTCGCGGAATTGGTGGACTACACCCCGCCGATTATCTACCAATACTTTGCGGGCAAGGACGCTTTGCTGGAAGAATTGCAGCGGCAAGGGTTTGTGCTGCTCGCGGACGGCATGCGCCAGGCCGTCGCCGAAACCCAGGACGCCGAGGAGCGCCTGCTGCGAATGAGCGATGCGTACTGGCATTTCGCCCGGCAGCAGCCTGAACTGGACCAGATTATGCACGACATGAGCAGCACGCGCGTGCCTTTGGAGGCAACGCTGGCGGGGGCGACTTTGGTGGGCGACATTGTGCAAAGCCATCTGGAAAACTGGGCCGTGTCGCGCCATGTCACCTTGCCCGACCCGGCAGGCGCGGTGGAAACTCTCTGGGGACTGCTGCACGGGCTGGCCGGCGCGCAGATGCTGGGGCGGCTCGGCGGCGGGGAAGAACGGGCGGAACAACTGGCCCGCCAAGCCGTAAAAGATTTGCTGTTCGCTTGGCGCAGTCGCTAAAGGCGAGCGGCAAAGAACGCCCAAACGGGCATGACATCACTAGAACCTAACTTAGTTAGATTATGCTCTCCGTCACGAAAAGGGACATTCAATGAACACCCACACGCAGCAAAATGACAACACCAACGATCTGCATGTTATCTTTGGGGCAGGCCAAGTCGGCCTGACGCTGGCCGATGAACTGCTGGCGCGCGGCAAAAAGGTTCGGCTGGTCAATCGCAGCGGCAAAGCGTCTGTGCCCGCCACTGTGGAAGTCCGGGCTGCCGATGCCACCGACCCCGCCGCTGTCGCCGACCTCTGCCGCGATGCCGCCGCTGCCTATCAATGCCTGGGCGCTCCGTATGCCGAGCAATGCGAACTGTTCCCCCGGATGCAGCAGGCCATGACCGCCGGGACAGGAGCGGCGGGGGCCATTTTAGTCGTCCTGGCCGACCTGTATGTGTATGGCGAAACGCACGGCCAGGTGATTACGGAAACAACCCCGCACGCGGCGACGACCCGCAAAGGCACAGTGCGCCGCCAAATCGCCCGCGACTATCAGCAGGCGCATCAAGACGGCAAAGCGAGGATTACCGTCGGGCGCGCTGCCGACTTCTATGGGCCGCGCGTGCGGAACTCAGTGTTTGGAGAGAATGTTTTCCCACCCGCGCTGGCAGGCAAGTCGGCGCAAGTGCTGGGCAATATCAATACGCGGCACTCGTTCAGCTACATCAAAGACGTGGCGCGGGGCCTCGCGACATTGGGCGAACGCCCGGAGGCTCTGGGGCGGGAGTGGCTTCTGCCGGTTGCCCCCGCCGTGACGACGCGCGAGATGGTGCGCCTGGTTGGAGAAGCCCTCGGCCACCCTGTCCGCAGCCTGGCAATTCCCAAAGTGGCGATTCAGGCGATGGGCATCTTCAACCCGCAAATGCGCGAGGCAGTGGAGATGTTTTACCAGTTTACGGAACCGCAGAGTGTCAGTTCGGCGCAGTTTGAGGCGGCGTTTGGATGGCAGGCTACGCCTATTGACCAGGCCATTCGCGAAACAGTGGCCTGGTTCCAAAAGTCGGCTGAGGGTGCGAAAGTCGGCTGAGGACAGAAGGCATCACAAAAGGCTCTTGCCCGCTGCCGAGCAAGGGCCGGCCTGTCCAGGCTGTTGAAAAAGCCCTGCCCAATGTGTTACAATAACAGGGCGCGCGGGAGGCGGTTTTCGTCCCTGCGCCGACACTTCCCCTCGCGCCCCTGTGCTTTTTCACCTCATCAGGAGCGCCATGTCCACCAAGTTTATTTTCGTCACCGGCGGCGTTGTGTCGTCTATCGGCAAAGGCATCACCACGGCCAGTCTCGGACGGCTGCTGCGCAACCGGGGCTTTTCGGTCACCATGACCAAGCTCGACCCGTATATCAACGTAGATGCCGGGACGATGAACCCGTACCAGCACGGCGAAGTGTTTGTCACCGATGACGGCGCGGAAACCGATTTAGATTTAGGGCACTACGAGCGCTTTGTGGATATTAATCTGTCCCGCGACAGCACGGTGACGACCGGCGGCGTGTATTCCACGGTCATCGCCAAAGAGCGGCGCGGCGATTACCTGGGCGGCACGGTGCAGATGATCCCGCACATCACCAATGAAATCAAAGAGCGCGTGGTCGCATTAGGCGAAAAATCCCAGGCGGACGTGGTGATTGCCGAGATCGGCGGCACGGTGGGCGACATTGAAGGTTTGCCGTTCCTGGAAGCCATCCGTCAACTGCGCAAAGACGTGGGGCACGACAACGTTTTGTATGTCCATGTCACGCTGATCCCCTATGTCGGACCCTGGGGCGAAGTCAAGACCAAGCCCACCCAGCACTCGGTGATCAAGCTCAGGGAAATCGGCATTCAGCCCGATGTTTTGATTTGCCGCACCAAACTAGAAATCACCAACGAGATGAAAGAAAAGATTTCCCTGTTTTGCGATGTGGACAAGGACGCCGTCATTGAAGCCGCCGACACGGAAACCGTCTACGAAATCCCCCTCGTATTCGAGCAGGAAGGACTGGCAGACTTAGTTGTACGGCGGCTGGGTTTGCCCCAAAGCGACGCCAACATGGACGAATGGCGCCACCTGATCCGGCGCATCAAGCAGCCCGCGCACACTGTCAAAGTCGCCGTTGTCGGCAAATACACGGGCAACGGCGATGCGTACATGTCCATCGAAGAAGCCCTCAAACACGGCGGCATCGAGTGCGACAGCCGCGTAGAAATCGAGTGGATTGAAAGCGATAGCCTAGAAGAACCCGGCCTGGTCATGGCGGAGCGTCTGGCCGACTTTGACGCCCTTGTTGTCGCGCCCGGCTTTGGCGAGCGGGGCGTCGAGGGGAAAATCGCCGCCATCAAGCACGCGCGCGAAACGGGCCTGCCCTTTTTCGGCATCTGCTACGGCCTGCAAATGGCCGTGATCGAATACGCCCGGCACATGTGTGATTTGGACAATGCCAACACGGAAGAAGTGGACCCGCACACGCCCTTTCCCGTGGTGCATATCCTGCCGGAGCAAAAGCACGTGACCGACAAAGGGGCGTCTATGCGTCTGGGCAGCTACCCATGCCGCTTGAGCCAGGGCAGCGTCGCTTTCTGTGCCTATCGCTCCGACCTGATTGACGAGCGTCATCGGCACCGCTACGAGGTCAACAACGATTTTCGCGAGCAATTAAGCAAAGCAGGCATGGTCTTCAGCGGCGTGTCCCCCGATTATCGGTTGGTAGAGATTATCGAGCTGCCGCCGAGTGTGCATCCGTACTTTGTCGCCACGCAGTTTCACCCGGAGTTTAAGTCCCGCCCGAACCGCGCCCATCCTCTCTTTGCGGGCCTGGTGGCCGCCGCGCTGGCCCATCAGCAGGCGCGGTGATGCGAGAAAGCCCTCACCCGGCACTCCGTGCCACCCTCTCCCGCTTGCGGGAGAAGGGGCCGGGGGGTGAGGGCCACCTTCCCACGCCGGGGGCTATTTTGTCCCCATGACCTTGTTTTCCGCCACTTTGCATGCATTGGCCCCTCTGTTTTTGCTGATCTTGCTCGGCTACGGGCTGAAAAAAGCGCGCGTGCTGCACGCCGCCCACGTGCCTATCTTGAACGCCCTGGTGATCAATATCACCCTGCCCGCATTGATCTTCAAGGGCCTGGCGCAGGCGCCCCATCTTGCGCCGCGCGCGATTCTGCTGCCGCTGGCCGCTTTGGCGGGAGAAGCGCTGACATTGGGCGCTGCCCTGGCAGTAGGATATGCCCTGCGGCTGGCCCGGCCCACGCGCGGGGCCTTGCTTATGACCGGCACGTTCGGCAATACCAGCTTTTTGGGGTATCCTATCACGCTGGCCCTGGTTCCGCACCAGTTTCCCCTGACGATTTTGATCGACCAGTTCGGCATGACAATCGCGATGTATGCCTGCGCAGCCCTGGCCGGGTCGCGGTTCGGCCCGGAAGGGGACGGGACGAGCACGCCGGGAAAAGCCATGGGCCGCTTTTTCCGTTCGCCGATATTTCTGTCTGTGGCTGCGGGATGTTTCGCTTTGCTAATGCCCCGGCCGCCCATTCTGACGCACGGGCCAGGCGTGCGGGCCGTCGGGGCTGTCCTGATGCAATGCGTGAGTTATCTCGGGCAGGGGACGACACCAATCGTTTTGCTGGCCCTGGGCGTGTCGCTGCGTCCCGGCACGGCCCGCGCGTATGGCGGGCCGATTGCTGCGGCCTGCGGGCTGAAACTCTTGGTGTGCCCTCTTGCCATGTGGCTGGTGTGCCGCGCATTGGGGCTGCACGGCGACTTGCTCAAAGTGGGAGTCCTGGAAATGGCAATGCCCACGGCTGTGATGGCATCCGTGCTGAGCGCGGAATATCGGCTGTCGGGCGACTATGCAGTTGGGGTGGTTTTCGTGGGGACAGCCCTGGCCGCCGTGACTGTGCCCGTCTTGTTATCCATTCTGCACTAAGAAGCCAAACAGGGAAGTTACAGGCCGTATTCGCGCAATTGGCCTTCCACAAACAGGCGGGCGGCGACCATGTCTTCCACGGTGTGGGCTTTGTCAATTACGACCGGCACCTGGGGCACATATTGAACAATCGCCCGCAGGTACGCGCCATAATTGAGCGTTCCCTGCCCCGCGGGCATCAGCACTCGCTGGCCATCGGCAGAGCGTCCCAGATCAGTCAGATGGATCAGGCCCACGGCAGGCGCGGCCTGCTGCACGAACTCCTGGACCCGCTGGTCTCGCACCCCGAAATCCATGGCCGGGATGATATTGGGCGCATCCAGCACCACTTTGACCTGCCCCCCTGGAAACTTCTGCGCCATCTGCGCGCACAAGCGCCCGTCGCACAGGACATGGGTGGAAAACGGCTCTAGGATGATTTGCACCGGCAGGCCGCGCACTTGTTCCAGCAGGCTGTGCAATGTCATAAACACGCGGCTGAACGTTTCCGGCTCGCTGTTGAGCAGGTTGGGGGCGTCCATGGTGCGGCTGAGTGTGCCGCTCCAGCAGACCACGCGCTCTGCGCCGTTCATCATGCTCATGTTGTTGACAACCGTCAGCCAGTCGGTGCGATCCGCCTGGCTTAAAGCATTGTCGTCCATGCGCAGCGGGTTCAGATAGCACCCCACGGCATCCACATGAAACTTGGCATAGTGGGCGGCAATGGCGATTTGACGCATTTCCTCGGCTGTGATGCCATGCACCATGATGCTCACCTGGCCGCGTGTAAAGCCCGCCTTGCGCACATGGGCGAATGCTTCCATAAAGTCCGTGCCTTCACGTATGACAACCATAACGCCCAGTTCCACGCGTTTGCTCCTCCTTGCTCCCGGCCCAAGACAAAGGTTTTCTTTTGTCTTTGGCGGAAATTACACTGCGCTTTCCCTTTTTTCCTTCTTTTTTATGCGTAATCGCCTATGAACCTCAATCATCTTGCCATCTTCCATGCAGTTGCTGGAGAACAAAGCATCAGCCGGGGCGCGGAGCGTTTGTGCATCAGCCAGCCTGCCGCTTCCAGGCAGCTCGGGGAGTTTGAGCGCAAGGTGGGCACGCCCCTCTTCGACCGCCTGCCGCGCGGCGTGCGCCTGACCCAGGCAGGCGCGCTGCTGTTTGACTACAGCCGCCGCTTGTTCGCCCTGGAAGCCGAGGCCGAGGCCGCGCTGGCCGAGCTGCGCGGCTTGGAGCGAGGGCATCTGTCCATCGGGGCCAGCCTGACTATCGGGGATTACCTGCTGCCCGCGCTGCTCGCCGGGTTTCAGCAGCGTCATCCCCAGTTGACCGTGAGTCTCGAAATCGCCAACACCGCTGAAATCCAAAGTCACCTGCAAATCGGCAGCTTGGATATGGGTCTGACCGAAGGCTTTGCCGACGACCCTGCCCTGCAAGTCCATGTGTTTGGGCACGACTTATTGGTTGCGATTGCCCCGCCCGATCACCCGCTGGCCCTGGCCGCGCAGCGGGGCGATATTGTCACGCCCCGGCAGTTCAGCCAGGCGCGCCTGGTGGCCCGCGAAGCCGGGTCGGGCACACGCGCTGTTGTCGAGCAGCAGTTTGCGCGCCTGGGCCTGTCCCTAGCCCCCCGCATGTCGCTGGGCAGTATTGAGGCGGTCAAGCGGGCGGTGGCGGCGGGTGCGGGCGTGGCGGTTGTGTCTGCACTGGCCGTGCAAAGCGAGCGCGAAGCCGGGCAGCTTGTGGTTGTCCCTTTGGACGGCTTGATTATCCGCCGCCCGCTGCACCGTTTGGGGCTGCGCGGCAAGCATCAAAGCCGCGCAGCGCAGGCATTCGCCGATGCCCTGCGCGCGTTTCGCCCTTTGCCGCCCGACGTGTGAAAATGGCCCTCACCCGGTGCTGCGCCGCGCCGGGTGAGGGCTTTCTTCGGTGGCATTTTGATGCCGGATAAGGGCCGCCCGCGACAAGCGCGCAATGCCACGGTGAAAAACGCCCTCGGCACCGGCATTGCACGCGCGTTTCCCCGGCTTTCCCCTCGCGCAGCGACGACGGAACAAATTGTTCCGTCGTCGGTGAAAGGGGGAAACACGCAGGCCAAGGGATAGGTACGTACTGGGTGGGAGCAGGCATCCCTCTTGCTTGCCCTTGCCGAAACTTTCTGAGACACTTGAGGAAACAATGGCCGGGCAGGCGCGCCGCCTGCAAGCGGGAACTCGGCACTGCGCAAAATCGTATTGACAAAACATTCCAGGGTCGGTATACTCTCGCTACTCATTTTTTGTTCGTGTCGTCAGGCCCCGCACCTGGGTTTTGTTTGGGGCGGCCTGCGGTGTTTCCGCGACCATTGAAGTTCGTGCAACGCCTCTCCCTCTGCTCCAATGTCGGCTAGCAGAGACGTGTGGAGGCTTTTTGTATTCCCAACTGCATTTTCGTGTTTGCTGTTCGCAGCGTCGTTGTTTTCTTTCGGGAGCATGCGGGGTAGCTTTCCCGTCAAGCGGCACTCCGTTTCTGCTGCTGCTGCAAAGAACCTGCGGCACAAGTTTTGTTTGAACCATTGCCTGGAAATCACTAAAGGAGTTCGAGAGTTACCATGTTTAAAGGAATTCAGTTCCTGCTTAATGGCGGTCCGATCATGTGGCCGCTGTTTGCGTGCGCTATTATTGCAGTTGCTGTCATGATCGAGCGCTTTATCGTGATTAATCGTGCCGGGCACGACAATGAAGCGTTGGTGGAGCAGGTGCGCGACCAGCTCAAGCAGGGGCGTGTCAACGAGGCTTTGGCCTTGTGCGAGCAGTCGCCCGGCCCGATCGGACAGCTGATCGCCAGCGCCATCCGCAACCGTGATTTGGACTCAGACTCCATTGAGCGGGCCATGGAAGAGCTTGCCCTGCGCGAAACGCCTGTTTTGTACAAGCGTTTGGGCGTTTTGGACACTATCATCACCATCGCGCCGCTGCTGGGCCTTTTGGGAACGGTCACGGGCATGATCCGCTCGTTCCACATTGTCGGCGCGGCATCGGGCCTAAACAACACGGCAGGCATTTCGGGCGGTGTTGCAGAAGCCCTTATCGCAACAGCAACGGGTCTTGCCATTGCCATCGTCACCTTGATCGGCTACAACTATCTGACCGAACAAGTCAAGCAGGCGATTGCCGAGATGGAAATCCGGGCGACGCAGATCATGAATATTCTGGCGAACCTGCGCACGGGGGAGGGACTTCGCAGTGAAGTTGCAGCGAGCCGAGCTTAAAAAAGCGCGTATCGAGATCATCCCGATGATCGACACCATCTTCTTCCTGCTGGTCTTTTTCATGCTGACCAGTTTGCAGACGGTAAAAATGTCGGCCCCCAAGGTGCACCTGCCCGATAGCTCCACGTCCAAGATCAAGCCGGAAAACAAAGTGGTCGTGACTGTAGACAGCCAGGGCAAGTATTACGTGGACAAAGCGCCCGTGGACTTCAACCAAATCCTGCCCAAATTGCAGGATGCCGTTGCCCTCAACTCCAAAGTGACCGTTGTCCTCAATGCCGACAAAGACGAAGATGTCGGCCAATTGCTGAAAATCATGGACATCGCCAAACAGGCTAACCCAGACTCGCTTGTCATGGCGACCACGCCGCAGGGCGGGGGAGGCGGACTATGAGCAAAGGCCGCATCAACATCCGCCAGGCGGAAATGAAGAAAGCGCGTATTGAGATCATCCCGATGATCGATACCATCTTCTTCCTGCTGGTCTTCTTTTTGATTACCAGTATCACGCAGACCAAGATGAACGGCATGGCGACCAGTCTGCCCAAAGACAGCACGGCGGCGTCCAAGCCGCCGACCAAAGCCGTGATTACGGATGACGCGACGGGCAATCTGTACATCAACACCGACAAAGTGGCGATGGCACAGATCCAGCCGCAATTGCAGGCGATGATCAACGACGACCCCACCACGATCTTGATTGTAAACGTGGACAAAACGCGCAAGGTGCAGGAGGCGATCAGCATTATGGATGCCGTCAACAAAGTCAACCTGCCGCCTGACGCCATCACGTCCGACAACACGACCCCTGCTGTGATGATCGCGACGACGCCGGTGGATGCCAGCGGCAACGCGGCCACTTCGGCGACGGCGACGACCAGCGCTGCCCCAGCGGCGGGAGGAGGGTAAGCTTACACGCCATGCTGAAAGAACAACTGCCTCCCGAAACCGAAAACTTCCAGCCCCAAAGCCGCGACAGCAAGCTGGGCGACCGCATCTTGATTTGGTGTTTTCTGGCATCTATCCTCATTAACCTGGGCTTTGGCCTGTGGCTGAACTACGCTGACATCTACGGCGAAAAGCGTCAGGCCGACGCCAACAAGGTGATGAAGGTCGCGGTTTACAAGCCGCCGATCAAGCAAAAGCCAAAACCCAAGCCCAAGGTGATCCCGCCCAAGCCGAAGATCATCCCCAAGATTGTGCATAAGCTGCCGCCGCCGCGTCCGACGCCTCCCAAGGCTCCGCCGCAGCACTTCATAGTTGGTCACCATTCTACAAGCGTACATGCCATTCCAACAGAAGCGCCCCCGCCGCCCGTGGACAACACGCCTGTAGCGCCCGTGGCCCCGGAAAACACAACAGTCGCGCCGACGCCGCCCGCACCGACGCCCCCGGCCCCGACGCCAGCGCCAAAGTACGAGCCGCCCGTGCAGGCACCGCCCGCGCCAAAGTACGAGCCGCCCAAGCCGGTGTACCATCCGCCACCGCCGCCGCGTCATCCACCTAACTACATTGGGGATGTGGACATCCGAAATGCATCTATCATCGAAAGCAGCATCCAGAGTCCTGACACAAACGGTATGGATCAATCTTCATTTACTGGCCCTTGCGTGATTTCCTATGAAGTAGACGCAGACGGTCACACGTCCAAGGCCCGTATTAAAAAGCCATCTGGAAACAATGACTTTGATAATCAATGCCTGGATGCAATCAAGAGAGCGCGAGCCCTTCCTGCCGTCCAGGATCACATTCCGTATGGGGGATCAGTTTTAACGTACACGTTCACTGCTTCTTGAAAGTATTTGCTGAAGCAGACGTAGCAAGCGGCTCCCGGCAACAGGAGCCGCTTTTTTGTTTGCGTACCTGTCATGGGGGCGGGCGGATACCCACCTAGTTCGTGCCCTAAACGGCTAAAACTCCCCTTGCTAGAAAAAAACTTAATCTTTTCTTCATCTCTTATGGTAAATTAAGAAAATCTGTTGTATACTGCCCTAAGTTCTTAAGCCGACACCATTTCCGGTAATTCCAAATGCCGGCGAACAATCAGGCGCACCGAGTACCTCCTCGGTGACAAGCAAAGACCGAAGGGACGCTGAAAGATGCGCCTTTTGTCTGGAACTGGCAATGCCGCCGCCCCTCATTTATTTCATCGTACAACTTTCAGAAAGGGAAGAGCATGTCCAAAAAGAAAGCGGCAGCCTCACGAAAGGCCGTTTTAACACTGTTTCTTGTAAGCGCGACCGGAGTGATCCCCATCGCCATGTCCCCAACCGCTGTTTTCGCCGCGGTGACGGGAACTTTGTCGGGAACCGTGCGCAACGATGCGGGCCAGCCCGTGCCGAATGTCCTTGTGACACTGATGCCCGGCGGACAAAGGGCCAGAACCGACAGCCAGGGCAGCTACACATTCGCCGGCATCAATCCAGGCACTTACACGATCACCACGCAATTGGTCACGTTTAAGCCGCAAACCGCGTCGGTGACAGTCACGCAGGATGTCACCACAACCGCCGACATCACACTGGAAAAACTGACAATCACCGGCGGGCGCCGCGTGGCAATCAACACAATTCAGCGCGGTCAGGTCGCGACGCAGTCTACAATCTCCGCCAAGCTGGAGCAGGAAACCAAATCCCAGCCGAACAACCTGTACCAGTTTCCAGGACTTGTTTTCGGGCAGCCGGGCGTCACGACCGACCCGTCCGGCTACACGCACATTCGCGGCTCCGACTTGTTCCAAACAGGGTTTGAGGTGGACGGCATTAACGTCATCAGCCCGCTGAACAATGAGTTCGCGACCAACATCGTAACGGTCGGCCTGAAGAGCGCCAACCTGTTCACGGGCGGAGCGGATGCCTCTTACGGCAACTCAACGGGCGGCTTTATCAACGAAGTCACCCAGAACGGACGCGACCTGCGCGGCGGCGTTGTGGAAGGCACATTCGGCCCCAGCCACGGATGGAACTACAGCGGCACGAACACGCAGTATGGAAACGTGACACCGGACGGCAAAGTTGACTACTATTCGTCCACGATCATGTTCAAGAACAACTTCCCCGGCAACACGCAGATTGCCAAAGTCAACTCTTCATTCGACGGTGTGTTGAAAGTCAACTACTACGCCGACCCGAACAACCAGGTCACGGGCTTCTACAGCCACGGCTTTGAGCAGTACGACAACTACACCGCAGGCGATACACAGACAGCTAGCGGCAACCCTTACTACAACCTGAAGTTCGCGGACGGAACACCCAATCCAAGCGGCATCGGCAATGCCATTGCCGCGAACGGCTTCCAGGTACCGCATGACGATCAGTTATACGATTTCAGCTACGCGTCCTACAAGCATAACTTCAACCCAAAATCGTTTCTGACTTACCGGCTTTACAACCTGTATAACAAAACGACCTTTCATTCGGAGGCAACCACCCAGGTTTACGAACAATTCAATTCAGATACGGTCGGCAACCAGGTAGATTATTCCAATCAGCTGTCGGCCGCCGACTCGCTTCAGGCTGGTGTGCAGTATCTGCATTCAACGACCAAGTTCCATGTAGTCTCCGGGATTACAGGCCCTGTTGAAAAGCTTGCGTCGCGTGGATACAACGACCGGAGCAACCACGTGACGCCCGACCAGTCAATCGTTTACCTAACCAACGTTCTGCGCGCGCCGCAGGACAAAGCGACGTTGAGCTTGGGCGTCCGCTACGCGCAAATGAAATACAACTTGGCTCCTGCCCAGGGCAAGTCTTTTACCGACAAGAACGTTGATCCGCGCCTCGGAGCAACGTACTCGCCAAGCCGCGACCTGGTCTTCCGCAGTTCGTATTCAGTCTACTCACAGTTTCCCGAGACGCGCTATCTAGGCTACCTTGCCCCGGAAAGCGACGGCAGCCAGTTTAGCCCAACGGCAATAAACCCGGCAGCGCAGCTTGCACGTTTCAACAGCCGCTACAAGACGCGCAACCAGCTTGGCACGGCCCATGCCAACAACGTTGACCTTGGGTTGGAAAAGTCATTCAATGCGCTAAGCGGCAGTTACAGCGTCTCGCTGACCGGGTTCAAGCGTAATCAATATGACCTGCCGCAACTTGTCTACAGTGATTTTTCCGCTCTTGGGAACCCGTTCCCGCTGTCTTTTGCCAGCAATGGAACGGGACATGCAAGCGGCCTGGAGTTTGTGTTGAGCAAGAAGCCCAAAAACGTGAACGACATTAACGGCTTCGTGACTTATACGAACCAGGTTGTCCGGGCCACCAGCAGCATCTTTGATACCGGCTATCTGCCGTATTTCCGCAACTCTGTCTCAGACATCTCTTTGAGCAGTGCGGACTACATCAACCTGGATCGCCAGGAGTTCCCGACATCCTACGATCAGCGTCACACCGTGGCGGTTGTCATAAACAAGCGCATCAACAAGACGTTTGAAGAGTCGGCGTTCTTGGATGCGGGCAGCGGCTATCCTTTCGCTAGTTCTGCCGTCGCGACGGGTTCAGTCGTCGGTATCGGCGCGGATGGACAGCACGGTGATTTTGCCAATGGAACCAAGGCTGACTTCGCCGAGGTGCCGGTAACCCTGTTGGATAAACGCACGCTTCAAGCGGCGAACCCGGTTCCAGGGCGCTCCGGCTGGCACTACAAGATCACTCTGAACACGAATATCTACCTGACCCCCGCAACCTCTCTATTTGTAAACGTTGACAACGTCTTTGATAAAAAGACCGTCGTCAGCTACGCAACAGCAGACCAGGCGGGAACGCCGTACTATGCGGCACCCAGCGCGGCATACCCGCAGGGGCGAGTTTATTACGGTCCCTCCACAATCATAACGCCGATCTTCTTGTCCTTTGGCTTCCGCCATCGGTTCTAAACGATCTCCGGTCAGGAAGGGGAGCTATATTGCCCCTCCCTGGCCGTTGTTCTTTCATTCCCACCAAAGGAAATCTTAGCTTTATGCAGTATAAACAACAACAACTGAGGGCTGGAATACTTGCCTCAGCGGGCTTATTGACTTCTCTGATTTTAGGAGGCTGCGGCGGAGCAACAACGACAAACAATGGCCTGATTGCAACCACAAGCGCCGATCCTGCCGTTTACGGTCTAGAAGCGACCGGTGCTAAGACTGGTACGCTTGTTGAGACCAGCGGCCTTGGCTCACAAGACGACAAAACGAGCGGCACGGCAACGACAGGCTACCTGACCGGGGCAATCGCTTCCACGGCCAAAATACTGCCGGGTATTGCCGTCAACGGTACAGTTCCGCTTGGCTTTTCCCCAGGCGGCGCCTTTGTAGATGGTTCATTCGCATCAGCCGCTCCGGCGGGCGGAGCAGTGACGTTCCGCGCTTATGCCAGCAACGGCCAGGATGCCGCCTCACGCTCGGTCACTCCGATTGTTGATCCCGGCGGCGTTGTGCTGACCTCACCGGAAGTTTCCGGCTTCACACAGACCCTCGTGTTCAACAGCACCGGTATCGGCAATGGTCCTCTTGCCAACGGCCAGTATGACGCAAACTTTACCTTGCCGTTTACAACGACCGGTTTGCATCAGCTTGTTGTCTCTATTGCAGATACGTCAGGCAAAAAGACGACCACGACGTTTGAGTCGGCAGTTGTCGCCAGCACCGATGCGGCAGTGATCGCTCAGATTACCGACCTCGCAGGCAATCCGCTGCCGGGGGCGACCGCGACTATCACAGGACAGATTACTCCCTCATCTCCGGCAACACAGCAGACGACAGCGGATGCACAGGGAGTCGTTGTTCTGTTCGCGACCCCTGGCGCCCCGGATGCCAACAAGAACACAAATACGATTACCGTGACGGCATCCAAGCACACCTTTGCAGACACTCCTGTTGCGCTTACGGCAGGCGCAGCACTTTCAACAATGCCTGCTCCGACAACGAAAAACCCGAATGCTGTCGCTGCTTTAGCAATTGCTGCAAACGAGTAAAACAAAATTTCGGTTTTTCTAAAGCCCCGGCCAAGTGCCGGGGCTTTTTTTGTCACTCGATGTTTTGCAGTATCGTTGATTTACAGGGTGGTGGCGAGAAAAGAACGAACATTTATTTGTGTATTTCTCAAAAATAGTAGACAATATATGTTTTACATGGTATAATCCCTTTGTATTCGGACATATGTTCGGTACCACTGACAGCCTGGGCTGTCGGTTTGCCAGACCATTAGGGGGTCCACATGGCAAAATTTCTTTCTCACATCGTCACCGGGGCAAGCGGCTCCGTGGGCAGCACAACCTATGCCAAGAACCGCAATGGCATGTATCTTCGGAAGAAGGCCATCCCGACGCAGCCGCGCACGACCGCGCAGACGAATGTGCGGGCTATCTTCACCGGTAGCGCGCAGGCCTGGCGCGGATTGACAGATGCGCAGCGGGCAGGGTGGCATGCCCTAGGCGCACAGGTGACGACGACCGATGGCCTCGGGCAGTCTTCCAAGCTGACCGGATCGCAAATGCATCTGGCGCTGAACAGCGTCCTGGCGACAGCAGGAGCGTCGCCGATTTCAGATGCGCCCTCGCAGCCCGAAGCCGTCGCCGCGCTTCCCACAATCACAGTGGAAACCACTCGCGCCGGCACAGCGTCAGGAGCATTCAGCTTGTTTGTGCGCTCGGCAGCGTATCTTGGCAAGGTGCAGGTGTATGCCACACCCGCGGTTTCCACGGGACGCAACTACTTCGGCGAATCCAGCTTTCGCTTGCTGGAGGTGGCTGATGGTCTGACCAATGGCGGCACGGCCTTAACCGACGCGTATGTCGCCAAATACGGCGCACCTGCGCTGGGGGCAAAGATTGCCGTGAAGCTGGTGCCTCTTTCGCCTAATGGCTTCAAAGGGGCCAAGTACCATGCGACAGCAATTGTGAGCGTGGGCAGCTAGAATGCTCCCTGTCCTTCTTTCTTTTGCAAGAAGGAGGGACAGGGCAAAAGCCGCAGAACGTCGGCGCAGGGTGCCGAACCGCTGCCAAGCTTGCTAAAATCAGGAGGGTTGTCATGCCCTTAAGTGTTTTGGGGGCAGGACATGTCCTGTCTCCGCCCGGCAGTCTGCTGGAAATGGAAGAATGGTTCGGGCATCCTTTTTCAGACCCGGATTTCGAAGAAAAGCACATCACACGCATTCCGATAACAATCGCTGGAGGGAAAATCGTGTCCCTTGCCTGCCATGTCGCAGTGGCCGCTCGCATGGCGCGCGTGTTCCAGCGCCTCAAGGACGAAAACGCGCTGGGTCTGATCAAGACCTATGATGGGTGCTTCAATATCCGCAAGGTGCGTGGCGGCAATCGTCCCAGCCTGCATGCCTGGGGGCTGGCGATTGACTTGAATGCCGGACAATTCCCGCTCGGTTCTGCCCAACATCAAAATCCTGTTTTGGTGCGGGCGTGGATGGCGGAAGGGTTTTTCAGCGGGGCAAAGTTTCATCGCCCCGATCCGATGCACTTTCAATATTCCGCGAATGCTATGTGAGAACAAGCTTATTAAAGAACAAGGACAACAAACAAAAGCAACTATGAAGGCTTCGGTCAGCCGCCTTGACAAGCGGCCGGGGACTGGAAGCCACGCTTCTTTATGAGGAGCAAAATGATGACAATGAAATGGATAGTGACGCTGGCGGCATTCGCCATGCTGCATGTGCTGGGAGTAGCGCCCTTGCGGGCGGTGCGTCCTGACTCGCATCTCACACCAGGAATGGCAGGCGCAGCAACCACGTCTGATGTGTGCCAGCCCGGCTTTGCGCGGCGGGCGCGCAATGTGTCGGAATCGGAAAAGCGTCAAGTTTTCGCTAAGTATGGCGTTGTCCCGGCACCGGGCGAGCGGTTCGAAGTGGACCATCTTGTCCCACTTGAACTAGATGGGACCAACGACATACGTAACTTATGGCCGCAGCCATTTGCCGGAACCTGGACGGCAGGGCAGAAAGACCGGCTGGAGAATACTCTGCACCGGGAAGTATGCCGGGGGCAGGAGCCGCTGGGGCAGGCGCAAAACGAAATCCGGCAGGACTGGATCGGTGCCTATGAGCGCCGCTTTGGGCCGGGAAGAGGCGTCGCCGATGGTGGTTAACATGGAAACATTGCTGGTGGCATCGCTGATCGGCAATATCGTGACGGAAGTGACCAAGGTGATCTTCCAAAAACCCGCCGATGATGCCAAAATAGACGCGCTGCATCAGGCTCTCAACGATGCGCTGGGCCAACTTCGTCAGTTTGTCAAATAACCAAAACGCAATGGGGGGTGCAGTAAGCCTGCGCCCCCTGTTGTCTGCCTCTGGTATACTGAAAACATATTTTCAGATCGCTGAGCCAGGGGTGACAATGACTGTAGTCTTAAGCGGGCAGGGGCTGACCAAAGCATATCACAGCCGTCCGTTGTTCCAAAATATTTCACTGGGCATTGACGACAATGCCCGGATCGGCCTGATCGGGCCAAATGGGTCGGGTAAGTCAACGCTGTTAAAGATTTTGGCAGGACTGAAAACGCCCGACAGCGGGGCGGTGTCGCTGCGCCGCAATGTGCGTCTGGTATATGTAAGGCAGGAAGAAAGTTTTCCCACCGGGGCAACTGTGCAGGACGTGCTGATGCAGAGTATCGCGCCCGAACCCCTGGACGACGCAGAGCGCGAAGTGCGCATTGCCGTGACATTGGCGCGCGCAGGATTTGAGGATACCGCGCAGTGGGCGGAAACGCTGTCGGGAGGCTGGAAGAAACGGTTGGCGATTGCCGCCGCCCTCGCTCAGGAACCTGATCTGCTGATGCTGGACGAACCCACCAACCACCTGGATTTGGAAGGCGTTTTGTGGCTGGAAGATTTGCTGCGTGGGGCCGCTTTTGCATACGTGGTTGTGACGCATGACCGTTATTTTCTCGAACATGTCACCAGTCGCATGATCGAGCTGAACCCGATTTATGCCGAGGGTTATCTCAGCGTGGAAGGCAAATACAGCGACTTTGTGCAGCGGCGGGCGGACTATCTCAGCGCGCAGGCTACGCAGGAAGCGACTTTGGTAACGCAGGTCAAGCGCGAAGTTGCCTGGCTGCAGCGCGGGCCGCAGGCACGCACGACCAAAGCGCAAAGCCGTATTCAGGGCGCGGAACGGATGATCGAGGAACTCGGCGAGGTAAAATTCCGCAACGCGCAAACTAAAAGCGCAGGCATTGAATTTCAGTCGTCAGGACGGCAAACGCGCGAACTATTAGTTGCCAAAGAAATAGAAAAAAGTTTGGGCGGACGAGCGCTCTTTTCCCACATAGACTTGACAATGCGTCCCGGCCTGCGGCTCGGCCTGCTCGGCCCAAACGGCAGCGGAAAGACGACCTTGCTGCGCCTTTTCACCGGCGAATTAGAACCCGATCGAGGAACAATCAAGCGCGCGGATGGCCTACGCATTGTCTTTTTCGACCAGAACCGCGCGCGTCTCGATAAAACGCAGACGCTGCGGGACGCGCTGTCTGCCAATGGAGAAACCATCACTTACCGCAACAGCACGATGCATGTGTCAGCATGGGCCAAACGTTTTTTGTTTTCAGCAGAGCAACTCAATATGCCACTCAGTCGTTTTTCGGGTGGCGAGCAGGCGCGTGTGCTTATTGCCCAATTGATGCTGGAGCCTGCTGACCTGCTGATCTTAGACGAACCGACCAACGATCTGGACATTCCCGCTTTGGAAGTTTTGGAGGAAAGCCTGACTGGTTTTCCCGGCGCTTTGGTGTTGGTGACCCATGATCGCTACCTTCTGGATCGTGTCTCCACCGAAATTCTGGCATTGGATGCGCAGGGACACGCAGACTTTTACGCAGACTTTGCGCAGTGGGAGATGCACCAAAAAGCACGCTTTGCTCCGCCTGCCACTAGGGTGAAGGCGAGCGCCCCGCCGCCCGCGCCCCGCGCCGCCAGCCGTTTGTCTTCCTCCGAGCGCAAAGAGCTGGTGCAGATGGAAGCCAAGATTGAAGAAGCCGAACAAGCCGTCGGCCTGCTGGAACGTCAACTGGAAGATCCACGTGTGGCTTCAGATTCCCTGCGGCTTCAGGAGTGCTGGAACGCTTTGCCTGTGGCTAAAGAGCAAGTTATCGCGCTTTACGCGCGCTGGGAAGAATTAGAAGAAAAACGCTGATCAAGGAACAAACGGGTAAAAGCCGGTGTTGGAGAAATAGAATCTTGCAAGGAGAGCATCATCTATGAGCGAAGTCAAAATTGGAGCGGGCCAGGTGACATCGGCCAACTTTGACCAGGAAGTTTTGCAGTCGGAAGTCCCTGTGTTAGTAGATTTCATGGCGCATTGGTGCGGACCATGCCGGGTTGTCGGGCCGGAAGTGGATGCTGTCGCGGCGCAGTTGGAAGGTCAGGCCAAAGTATTCAAGCTGGATACCGACCTGGAGCCGGAACTCGAATCACGCTACGGTGTGCGTACCATCCCGACGCTCTTGATCTTCAAAAACGGCGAAGTGGTGGAAACACTACATGGCGCACAGCCGCGCAAAGTGCTGACCGCGCATCTGCAGGCGCATATTTAGTCTAGAATTCAAGGAACGGAAAAGAACTTAATGGCAACACGAACCGCGGATGCTGTCTGGAACGGCGATTTAAAAGATGGCACAGGGACAATGAAACTCGGAAGCGGCGCATTTGAAGGCGCGTATTCCTTCAAGTCCCGCATGGAAGAAGGCACCGGAACTAACCCCGAGGAGCTGATTGGAGCCGCGCATGCTGGGTGTTATTCTATGCAGCTTTCCGCGATGCTGGCGGCGGCGGGACATCCCCCAAAGCAAATTCATACGACCGCCAAAGTGCATTTTGGCCCTTCTGGCGGTGGCTTTGCTATCACGGGTATTGACCTGACGACCGAAGCGGAAGTGCCGGGTATGGACGACGCCGATTTCCAGGAGCAGGCGGAAGGCGCAAAAACCAATTGTCCGGTTTCCAAAGCGCTGGCAGCGACCCCGATTACGCTTCACGCAACTCTCAAGCATTAATTATCTACACAGTTGGCGCAGGGAGAACACCATGGCAACGCAACAAATCGAACGCAGCAGCTGGAAACAGTTTCTAGAAGGCTTCAGCCGCAGCCACGAGGGTAGACCGGTCACGGTAAAAGCGTTTGGGCCCGGCACAGGCGATCATCATGAAGCGCGCGAATTGCCATTTTCCGGGTTTGAAGCCGAAACAGAGGGGGCAGGCAAGATTATTGTCATGCTCGGCACCGAAAAAAGCGATCACGTTTCGCATTCTGTCAATGCGCCGGTGCAGGTCTGGCACAAATCTGGCCCTGACGAGCCGGATGAGGTTGTTGAATTGCGCTCCGATGATGGCGTCGCCCTGGTAATCAAGTTCCCGTCTCGTCACTAAAACTTCTATAGGAGATCTATTGATGGCTGCCTGTACGCATCTTGATCAAATTCAAAACGTCACGCCGCGAACGCCCAACGGCTGCGAAGAGTGTCTGGCAAGTGGGAATACTTGGGTGCATCTCAGACTTTGCCTTGAATGTGGGCATGTCGGCTGCTGCGACTCTTCCATCAATAAACACGCCACTAAGCATTTCCATGCAACGCAGCATGCTATTATGAAGTCGTTTGAGCCAGGGGAAGATTGGCGCTGGTGCTACGTAGACGAGCAGGAAGTTTAATTGCTCAAGTTTGGCGGAATGCAAAAACAGCCTGCCTTTTTCGAAAAGGGCAGGCTGTTTTTGCATATCATCCACAGTAAGATCTATTTCTTTACTAGCTTCAGCGCTACCGAGTTCATGCAATAGCGCAGGCCGGTCGGCTTGGGGCCATCATTAAAGACATGACCAAGATGTGCACCGCAGCGGCTGCAAATCACTTCCGAGCGACTGAAACCCAGACTGCTGTCGTCCTGCATAATCACATTGCCTGCGCTGACAGGCTGCCAAAAACTGGGCCACCCTGTCCCCGAGTCAAACTTAGTGGCTGATGAAAACAACAGCTGTCCGCATGATGCGCATACATAAGTTCCCGCTTCGTGCGATTCGGCGTATTTGCCGGTAAACGCAGTTTCAGTCCCCTTTTGACGCATCACGTCATACTCTTGCGGGGTAAGAATGCGGCGCCATTCGGCATCGGTCTTGGTGACTGCAAATTTGTGCGGCACAGCGGGGGAAGCATGATGAGGCGCCGACGCTCCATAAGCAAACCCGAGCATTCCCATCAGTCCCGCAGCAAGAAGCGCTCTGCGTGTCAGTTGATTGTTCATACCTGCTTATACACACAAACCAGGTCTGGCGTTCCATTTTTAGCCAAACACAATGATAAAGTTTTCTCAACTTAGAATGTATCTCAAAACGCAGGCTGAACTTTCGCCTGTCATGCGCCGATAATGGCAGCATGGAACCGCCAATTGAACCGAAGAAGCCATTGCCGACGATCTGGAACGTCCCCGACCCGCTCTGGG
>JAABUZ0100000641.1_pt1 | contig 82160 bp, 83 predicted proteins | sample 5562091 | NCBI WGS metagenome assembly JAABUZ01 (sample SAMN12813069, study PRJNA571459) | rock metagenome | isolation source: Antarctica rocks | place: Antarctica: Victoria Land, Linnaeus Terrace sud | collected 2015-12-21
TTATTTATATATTTTTAATAATTAGAAATTTTCTATTAATTTAACAAAGAATTGTAATTATTAATAATATTATTAATATAAATATTTTTTAATCTAAATTTTATTTATTTATTTCGAAATTTTTTTAAAGATATTATTAATATAAATAAAATTAAATATTAAATTATTATTTTCTTTATTTAAAAATAAAATTTTAAACTATTAATAAAATAAATATAAATTATATCTATTTATATTATAATTTATAAATTATATTTTTTTAATATATATTTAATACTTTTGAAAAAAAAAATTATATATAAAAATCTAATAATTAAATATTTTATTATTTCTTTTTTTTCGAATAAAATCTATTAAACTTTAAAGAAAAAAATATAATAATAGTATTTTTTGTTTTAAATTATAGATATTTTTGTAGAAAAAATTTCTTTTTGTATTTAATATTATAATTTATTCTCTTAAATTTAAAATATTTATTATTATTATTTTCTATTTTTTTTATTATTTGTTATAATTTTTTTGTTATTAATATTGTTTGTTTCGATTTTTTTATTACTTATATTATTTATTATAAATTTCTTTCTATTATTTTTATATAATTGTTTTAGTTATTTTATATTTTTGCTAAATTTAGTTAAATTTTTAAATAAATTATTTTATTAAAAATAAATATATTTTTTATAATATTTATATAGTAATTTCTTAAAATAATATTTAAGTTTTAAGATTTTTACTAGACTAATTATTAAAAATTTAATTTTATATAAATTTAATTTTTGATATAAATATTATACAAATATTAATTATATTAGACTAAAATATAATTAAATATAATTAGAAATTCGATTTAATTTCTAGATTTAAGTAAAAAATTTATTTCTATTATAAATTTCGATTTCTTTATATTTTTTTCTATACTAGAAAATCTATTAAAATTATTGTTTTCGAAATTATTTTAATTTTCGAAACTCTCTTTATTGCTAACAAAAACAATAGAGAAGAAAAAGAAGAAAATTTTATAATTTATTTTATTTTTTAATTATTAATTAAATTTATTTTTTATTTTTTTATATTTTATATTCTTTTTTATTTTTCTTTTTTATAAAAAGTTTTTCTAATTTTTTGTCTTCTAATATATTACAAATATACATACTTATCTATTAATAATTTAAATTTAATTGTTGTTTTATACTATATAATTAAATTTATATAAAATTCTAATACTTATTTTTTTTTACTTATTAAGTATTTTATTTATCTATTAATATTAATATATTTACAATTTATTTTTATCTTAAATTTCTTTCTAATTTTAATATTATATTTTGTAGATTTAGTTATATATATATTAATAAAAATAATATTATTTTTCTCTATAAATTCTTAATTGTAATTAAATTGTTAATTTAATTATTAATTTTTTTTTTACTTATAAAAGATAAAAGAAATAAAGAATTTTAATAGCAAAAAAATATTAAAAGTATTAGAAATATAACATTAATTAATAATATTTTAAGTATAAAAGTTAAAATTAATATTATTATTTATATCTAATTTAATTTAATTTTTTTAATTTTCTAATAATTGTTAAAACAACTTTAATTTAAATTAAATTATTTTCTTTTATTTATAAAATAACTATTATATATTTTTCGAAGATTGCAAGATTTACAAAAATAATAATAATTATAAAAGTTATAAAAATAATAATAATTGCAAAAACTTTAATTGTTATAAAGAAATATTTAAATTAAAAATATAAAAATAACTTTTAAATATATTAATATAATAATAATAATAATAGAGAAAATAATTATAATCTTTATAAATTATATCTAGATAAATAATTAAAACAATTAAATAAAATAGCAAATTAATTAAATAAATATTTAATAATTAAATATTAATTTAATTAAAACTATTAAATTATTAAATTTATTTACTTTTTTAAAAATTAAAATTACGTTAATTAAATTAAATAATATTTAATTAAATAATTGTATTAAATAAAGTTGCATAATTTATTTAATTTATTTTATTTTATTATATTTCTAGTTTATGCAATTAAATTAAACTTTTTAAGCAAATATTTGTTTATTATTATATATTATTTCTTTTATTATTATTACAATAATTAACAATACGCTAATAAAGAAGTTTAAATACTATATATCTTAATTTCTAGTTAATAATCTTCTAGTTATTGTTGTTAACAACTATTTTATTATATTATATTAATTATTAATATTAACTTTATCTATAATACTTTAACTTTTAGCAATATTAATACTAATTATTTTGTTAATACGCTATACTTTATTGCGCAATAGATTGTATTTTCTAAAAAGATTGCTCTAGTTATTAAATTTATTACTTGTGCGCAAGTAATTAAAATAACAATCTTGTTAACAATAGTAAATGCAATCTTTCTTAACTTAACGCAAAACTTAATCTAGAAGATTTTGTCAAACGTATTCAAAGAAGACGTCCAAGTCGCTATCTCTAGCGTAGAAGACCAATTTTTGAAGACGTTGGATGCGAAGACGCAGGTAGCGATACTAGAAGCTATTATTGATACCATACAGAATGTTTTTATCCTAGGAATTGCGACTAGGTGTTTGGCGATCTTGTTATCTATTTTTATAGATCGAAAACCAACTGATTTAACGCAGTCGTTGGTGGAAAAGACAGACGAACGCGAAGTGGTTGCTGAGAGTTCCTTATAAGTCAAGTGTTGCGAACATATCGGTAGATTTATACCCTTCTAAAGAGTACAGGGTGAATAGGTGTTTAGATGCTTCGTCAATTGTGCCCATAATTTCGCTTCCATGGGGTAAACCAGATGTATTAGTCTGTGCATATCATCAAGATTTTATCACGTCAGTAGAGGATCGAATATACCAAGAATCATGTCGATCGAGATGAGTACTAGCAATTATCAGGGGACTTAACGGGGAGAAGGAAGTAGCCCACCTCTGCGCAGTACATGTCTGTCCAGGTCGGTCGATCATGATATCGCCCAGTGGATAAGCGTAAAGTAGCCAACATAACCGGTAGGGCCAAATCCCAATGCCTCCATGTCTCATGATGGGTAGGGATCGTCTCCCCCAATCTGTCAGATTGTAAGGTTGCTTTGTATTATTCGTGCCATCGATCTCTGTCATGTACTTCAATGCACGAGCCTCAGCATCGCAGCCTTCTGGGGTACGCCGTAAGGACTCTAGTACGACCTCGGACTTGCGCAGTACCGAGGAAGCGACCGACCTTCGCAGCTCAGGTAACCCGATTCATGTCGGGCCAATCTTATAGACCAGTTTCTCGCCCCTAACCCGGCCACTTCGCATCTCGTCAAAGCCTTGGCTGATGTTTGCTAATCCGCCAGGCATGAGCCGATGCTTCACAGGCACTACTTTGCCATCCATGAGTAACCCGGTGAGGTTCTTTAGATAGGTACTCGCGGTCTTGTAGTCTGAGAGTACAGCGGGGTAGTACTTGAAGAGGAACCAGAATGGCTGAAGTTTCCTGTTATTGGAGATTTGACGAGAAATTATTGAAGAAGGAGAGCATACCTTGCCGAGAGCGGTATAGGACAGTATCCACTCGCTTGCTCGCACACCGGCAGGCAAAGTACCGCTCATCATGCCCGGTGGTAGTGTCCGAATCACACGTCTTTCCCCGTACGTGCCATCTACAGTGGCATTTTCCCCAGGTACCATACATTCAGCAGCCAATACGGTCGATCCCCCTTCGGAGTGGCAGTCCAGGCCTTTGCGTATGTCTCGCCCCAAATTTTGAACATCGCGGACGAGCGACGAAGACTTGTAATCGAAGGTTTTATGGGCGCCGAGCTTGCCTAGGCGTTCGTGGTTTTGCAAAGAGGCAACAGCTATGATATAGGTAAAGGGAAAGTCGATGCGGGCTTGCTGTATTGCATGCATGCCTGTATTGGTGGCGGCTGAGTATATGAGAAGCTGCAATTCGAGTCAACGTTCCTCCTCTTGTTGCCACGCCTGGACTTCAAGATCAAGCTCACTGTATCTTCCTTACTGCTTGATGTCTTCTCATCCTTATACAGTCTCTGCCTGAGTGCCTGCGCTGCACTGATCCATCCAACACCTAGCGTGCATGCTGCTTCCAGATCACTGTCCTTGGTGGCTGTAGATGGGAGCTTGAAGCACATGTTTGCGTCTGCGACTAGCGTTTCCGCAAATGCTCCCGTGTGCGAGTCCTTGCAGCCGTGGACAACACCAGCAACGCGGTCGCCTACCGAGAAGGAATTGAATGGGACTTCGCTGCCAAGGGCAGAAACTTCGCCAGAGAAGTCACACCCGATGATTTTCGACGGAGGAAGAGACATTGAGGCATGCTTGTCTGAAGGACGAGAAGTCAGCCCAGCAAACAACGCTGGGATTCAAGGGGGACGTACAATCCGTGGGATTGAGCGAGATGTAAGCGACTTTGATTTGAAGCTTGCTAGGCCCTAGGTTAGGCACAGAGATGTCGAACAGTGCTAGAGCTAAAAGATAATTAATATAATATTCTTTTCTATAAACTATATATAAAAATATTAATAATAAAATTCTTTTATTATTAGATATAACAATTGTAGAATATAATAAATCAAAATTATTATAGAAATATATTAAAACTTCTATTATTTATATATAATTATTGTAGTTTTTTTCTTTTATAAAGTAAAATATAATATAAAAGATAATATTTAAAATAATAATTTTAATAATAATAAGAAAAAATATCTTATATTTATATAATTTGTAAATATAATTTATAATTAAAATTTCTATATTTAAAGATAAGTAATTTCTATATATATTTAGATATAAATAATAAGAACTAAAACTTATTATTTTATTTTTTCTTTTTTAAATTTATAACTAATATATTAGTTAAATAACTTTGTTAAATATATTATTAATATTTATATAAATATTAAAGAATTTATTGTTATTATCTTAAAAATAATATTAATATTTTAAGAAGTTTGCAACTTAAATATAGATTTCTTAAGATTAAAATAAAGATTTTTAAGAATTATATTAATTTTGTTGTTTTTTTACTATTTTTTTTAAATTTATATTGTATTTCTAATTTATTTAAAACTTTTCTTCGATATAATATAAAGATAAATAATTTTATTAAAAAGTAATTATAATTAAAATATTTAACAATAAAGATTTAAATATTTAAATAATATTTATCTTCAAGATTATTTTCTAGTTTTGTAATTACTTTAAATAAATATTTGCAAAAACAATTTCTAGTATTTTAATAATTATATTTCTTTAATTAAATCTTATTATTACAATTGTAATTAATTTAATATTTTATATAAATATTTTGTTTTAAGATTTTATTACAATCTTTAATTATTATATAGTTTTATATTATTGTATTTTAATTAAATTTCTAAATAAATTAATTAATTAATATTCTTTTGTAATAGATATTAGACAATAGTTTTAACTTTATAATTATAACTAATAAAGCTTTTAAGAAAAATAATAGATAAAAAAGAAAATAAATAATAGTAATAACTACAATAGTTGTAATATAAATAAAGAATATATTAAATTCTAAAAATTACTTGATTAGATTTAATAAGAAAGAATAATATAATAACAAAGTAAAGATAATGTAAAAGTAGAATAAAATAATATAACTCTAGTAATTATTTATATTTTATTGTCTTACACTATTATTTGTATAGAAATTCTTGGAATTATATTACAATAGTTCTTTATCTAAAATATATTAAATCTTAGTTATAGCTATAGAAATTACAATAGATTTGCAACTTCTATATTTCTAGATATCTTACTTAATACTAGTTCTTTATTACTTCTTAAGAGTAGATTGTAAGTCTATCGCAGTTTACGTTCCCCAACCAGGCTAATACTTTCCTCTTTAGTCGTTTCTGAATATTAGGAAAACAGGCGCCGGCGGGCGGCCAGCTCTCCGACATCTCAAGCAATTGCTACGACACAGCGGGACTGTATTCGGGGTGCTACGAGCCGTATAATTGAGCCACTATAAAAATATGTACTGCCTTGCGCACAAGGGGGGAATAGGCGAACGAAAAGGGGGGTTTGGGATAGAAGACAAAGGGATGAATACACTTACTTGAAGTCTGGTTACTCTGCTCCCTGTATACTAATTTATACATGTGACTCTACATCGAGTTCACCTACGAGTGGTATGTGCTTTATGAGTAGCTTTGTAGAACAAGAAGCTAGGAATGCCGAAAAATGCATGACTTTGATCGTCTTCGGCCCGACTGTTTGCCCACCCCGGTACGTGTACTTTGATTCGCCCGTATTGTCGACTCCAGCACTGCCCACCTGCAGTTGGACAATCTGGTTGCTTTTGCCCTCTTCCCGGAATACAGCAGCAATCTATAGCCACCTTGATCAGTCTCTCGAACCAGCCGGACATTCGAGATGGGCAAGTTGATGACCCCACGACCGCCTCCTGGCGTCTACAGAGACGAGCCAGATCGCGATGACGCTGCATCAACATCTTCAGCCGTTCTGCTGGAGGATGTGGGGGGCTACTCCGACGCCGATCTGCCAGCATATGAGGACGTTGCTGGCATGGGATTGGATAGACGGAACGCAGTCTCTGTTGACGAAACCCAACAGTTAATGTTTCCATGATAAGGGTCCCCTCGTGCTCAAGCTGATCGCTATGATGCTAGATACCTTACTCAACCCTTCCTTCCCGCCTCACAGCTTTCCCAGGACGAGACCACGACCGTAACGCATTGGCCGGAGTATAGCCAAGACGCTTCAGCTCTTGGAGAAATGCTGGACGAGCAGGCCAAATATCCGCCGATCTTCACTGCCAGAATCAGAGGCACCCATTCGGAAACGATACATAAGAAAGACAAAAAAGAGAAGACCACAGTTACCGATTTCGACATCAGACTGGACATGACGCATTTGCTCGTCCCCAATTCTCGCACTCCCGAAAATCTAAGGATACAAGGGTTACGACATGTTTTTCCACAAGACAAAGTCCATCGGGGCTACCGTACGAAGAGTATTGGCCCGGAAGACCTCGAGCCAGGCGCGGATGTCGCTATAGAAGGCTATATTTCGTCTCCATACCCTGTCCGCCACTTCACCCTCCGGCGGCAAATCCTCTACCACGATTCTTCTGCACTAGAGAAGCTTCTCCTCTCTCTAGTCGGCTCAACCAACTATCGGGGACATTTCCACGTGTCGTTTCCAATCTCACACAACCGGGTCACTATATATAGTCCCTGTTGGCAGAATCGGCTTCGCGATAAGATATGGCTGCGGTGGATCTTCTATCTTACATTCTTATGGATCTTCAGTTGGCCATATCTGTGGTTCGTAACAAGGCGCTGGGAGGTGGTTGTAACCCAATTCCCGTACAGCTGCTCTCCGGCATGTGGGAACAGGAAATTTATCACAAAAAGCGAGAAGGACTTTTTCGAAGAGTGGAGACCAAGCCTCAGACGTGCTGTACTCGGAAAAAGGCAGGGATGGATCGATGAAGAGTACAAGCTTGCAACCGAAGATGCTTTGCGCCTGGCGGGATCCAGTGAGTTGAATAGAGCTCCAAGCACTGGCAATGCGGTTGCCGACGGAGCGTTGGGGTTTCTACAACATGCTGTCACTGTGGGAAGAGATGTCGCTATGGCTGGGGGCTGGGGTGCTGACAGCTAGGCTGTGCTGTTTATATGAGCCATATACACAAGACCATCTTCGAGGAAGAGTTAGGGCGAGGTAATCGCTTTGTGAGTAGCAAAGGTTTCAGTGGTCGATACCAGCACCGAAGATGGCGGTCTAGGTTGCAGCCACTCATGCCACTGCCCCCGACCGTCCACACGAAAAGTGATGGCTTTCCGAAAGGGAGATGTTATATCCGGTTGATGCTGGTTCCGTTGCCATTTCATCACGCAGGCGAAAGCGCGACAGTTCAGGAATGTCTATCAACACCCTACTGCGTTGAAAGGCAAGTTCTTGAGCTCTCATGCCCACCAGCGCTACCTACTAGCAGCGCTACCTACCAATATCCAAATATTCAGACCGTGGCAGATAACCCAAAGGTCCCAAAGCTTATCCGAGTCTTTTGGATGTAGAACGCTAGGGCTAACGATACAGATCGAGAGCTAATTGTGACTGGGATGACGTCTAGAGTTTAGCACTTAACAGTGATTCACCCACATTTTGCCCAGGTGGGTGCTCCAGAAGTGGTCCGGCACCTTTTTTTTGCAGCGGTGCGGCCTCTAATTAAGACAACTCATAATCAAGTCTCTATTTCTAGCCTTCGTAATCTTGGGCGATAGTTTGCATATGGCAGCTCCGACTTGCCCAGCTTCGGTCCACAAGGTTATGCTCTAGGCATACAGACCGCCCCTTCAACAATTTCCGACGCCACTACGACTGCAGCTCCAGAGGGGCGTCTTATCTTCTACTGAGTCAATTTGGAACTGACGCGTCTTCATGTCTCATTCCCAGCACCGACACCTTACCGTATGCACTAGCCGCAGCAGCCTATAGCTTTCTTACTAGCCAATTTGATTTGATGGTGAGACTGAAAGCCGAACTTCAAAGATGCTCTATCGCATTACAGTAGATTCTCACGAGGGCAGAATCGCGGAGGTAATGCCCTATTCGGCTCACAACTGAGTCAAGCCCCCTTCTCGCAGGTAAATGGCTTTGGCCACATCGTCATGACCATATGGAGAGCACGATATGTGCTCATAGCGTATAACTTGCCGTGTCAAGGTCCTTGCATGGCATCAAAAGGAGGTGCAAGGTTCTGTGGGCTATGTATTCCTCCAGGTGTACGTAATGGCCATCTATTCCCCGCTCTTCCGTGTTATAGCATATGAGGCGCGACGGATGCAGCTACCTGATCGAGTATTCGCCAGACCCACAACTGTGCTCGGTATCTCGTGGCTCTTGCAAAGTAATATCATTGTTAGCCAGGAAGAGTATCTCCCCTCCTGATATCGTTACACCTCTGCTCCGCCAAGTAATTGATGTCCGCGTCACTACTTATCCACTAGAAAGCATCAAGTATATCGACAGCTATTACCCACCCCACACCATCGTCCCGGGAGCTCTAATCCAGCGCAAAATTCCACCAAGATCCAGACGCTCGTTGCTCTCAACTGCTCAACGGTCATGGCAGCTAGCTCTCTTGTCTGATCGAACTCTTGCAGAAAACACCCACGAGGTGCAAGCCGTCCATTCACTATCTAACAAAGATGTCCGGTAATTCCATCGAAAGTCCTCCTACCTGTCCAACGTACTGCCGCCTAACCTCGAATTCAGCGACGTCTTTGCCGAAGACGGAGTCTACATCCTCGCGGACCGTAAAGCTAAAGATTATTTTAATACGTCGAAAAAGCGGACAGCCTCGCTCTCCCGCCCCTTTAATCTTACCGCATATGATAATTACGTTGTACATTTGTGCTGATGTTTTCTTGATCCCTGCAATCCAAGCCCTCCGAGAGAAGTTATTGCAAGATATCCCCCACCGCGACTACAGTCCCATCTAGATCTTCAGCTACGGCATCCATAAAAACGACACGAGATTCATAATCCTGGGTACAATTACATGAACGTATCTGGGAATTCAGGAGACTGGGTCTCACGTTGCAAATTGGTGAAGCGAGATGATGGGGTGGTCAAGTGCAATTACTACCAGATCTTCACGGTATATGCGAATTGCTGCTTGGTTCCTAGTGTGGAAATTGTGGGATTGATTATGTGTTGCACTGAAATAGAGCACGGCGTTTTATATTAAAAGAGAGAAGGAGAGGCGATGGATTGCATACAGATGGATGGAGCCTAAGGGTAGTATCTATGCGGATTGCGAAATTATCTTTCGGAATATAACTGATTTCTGAATTAATTCGTGGACACAAAGCAACGGTACAATATTCTCGTTAGACTTCACTGAGCACGAAGCTTTCGCTGCAAATCACGGATGCCTAATATCTCCGAGTCTGATACGGTTCGCTATTTGCGTAGCATGTTGTATCTTCTTGGCTTTCCGTTATGGGAGAGAGAGGTCTTTTGTGTCTCCTGTGTTTGCTCTATTGAAATCCGTATATGGTAACCGACATTCGGACTTACTTTTTACGATTTCGACGTAGTTCATTGGGTCCTTACCATGTAAAGGTCTATTCTATGTCTTGCACCACACCAGACGCTGTGAATCATACCAGATGATCACCTAAAGTCCCAGTATGTTTATAGCAATCTATCTCCCGCTCTAAACTCATTCTTCCAGCCCTTGCGACCAGAAGGTAGTCCCAAGGCCTTGCATTTCCTATCCAAGAATTTTTCACTTCCTATTTACGTTGACCAGAGAGTCCGAGGGAGCTATCCTTCCGTGCGGATCAACCGGACAGGACATATACTTCATGGTATTCCAGTTGTTGTCGATGATACCCTTGTTTTCATACGATTTCTGCCAGACACCCAGATCAGCTGTCATGCAAATTGCACCAAGCCCACGTGGGAGAGAAGGAAAACCCACCCCGCTGAATTCAACCGTCGCAGATCCCGTACCCGGTCCGGACCCCTCGCTACCGTGTGAAAGCTCGATGTCAATTGGGGATCCATCGTTGACGATGATGAAGCTACCACGTCGGAATCAGCAAAGTCACGACCTAGGGAGCCAGGAATGAAGGTGGAGGATATAAGGGGGAACTTACTCAATGATAACCTCTCCTATGGCCCCATGACTATCCCATGTGATCTTCGTGGTTGAGACGGCCGCTCCGGGTGGAGGTGGGTCCTGCGGATCGCGTATAATGTAGGCCGATGGAGTCAGGATCCCAATCTCCCCCCAGTTGGACGTGATTGTCAACCGAGCGGTCGTCAGATGCTCCTCCGGGTTTTCCACGATCCACTGATAGGCCTTGTCGACATCGGGCCCCCGGCGCGCGACGTCAGCATCCACCGCCCAGTTCATGATATCCCAAAGGGCTGCGGTTTGGAACCTAACGACGTTTGGATTGGTCAGCGCCGTGTGAATCCATGCCTGGTAGCTGTCGTAGACCTCGGAGCCGCCCTGCTCGGGGTTGGAACCAATGTTGCCGCAGAGTTGCGGACTGCCACCGAGGCAGGAGCAGGTTTTCTGGACGGATTCTGAGAAGGATTGGAATTGCGATTCGGTCTTGATACCAGCGTTGACTTTGCCGCCGGTGGTGATGCCGTTGAATTCGGCGCCGACGTCGAGCCTGAATTCTTTGTCGACTGATGTGTCGTCATTGTCCGCCCAGACGTTCTGTAGGCAAGGTTAAACGTACAAAAGAATTACGGAGGGGCCACTCACCAACTGTATTCGTCCGCCATAGTTGACGCCTGTAATAATATGACTACCGATAGTGGAGAACAAAGATCTATACTGTTCGATGACATCTGGCTTTCTAGGGTCCCACTTGGGGATCCGATCCATGGTACGGCTTAAGAATTTCTCTTCGACATAATGACCATAATTCGATACTTTGACGTCCAACAAGAGGGCATTGTAATTGAACAGATCGTACTGATAACTTTTCGAGAACGCCTTCCTAATGGCATAGCTGGCGGAGATGTCGCCCTGGACGGCCATATAGCTTCCTGCTAGGGAAGAATCAAGACTGAGATCATGAGCGGCTTGTTCGCCGCCTTTGTAAAGCACTTGATTCTCTGGTGTGTAGATTAATTATTCATCCTAAAGCTGAGTAAGGGCCGGCATTTACCTCCGGTGACAGTCACGCTTGGGCTCACGTCGACATTATCTGGGACAACCCATGTAACGCCGTTGTGCTCTTGCTCAGTGCCACCATCCATTATTGTGATGAGGCGAGTATGTGATAGAACAGAGCTGGCGACCTGGATTCTCAGTTACGGCGAGAGACAAGGGTAGATATATCTGTTACGTACAGAAACCATATCCACTGATCAAAGGCTTCGATTAGCATTGTTTAAGGAGGTTTATCGCACTATGTTCAGATATCGACCAGATCAAAGCCATCGAGATAGACATACTCGGGGTGATCGTGATCATATTAAGACCGTAACCAAGCCAAGAAGCCGGTGGGAACTTGGAATTGGAGGTATCAAACTTATGGGTGATGTCAATCCCATTGGCAATTGTGCGAGTACCAGGGGCCGCGGAGTTGGAGCCAAGACCAGGAAGCTCGCCATACTTGGACGCTGTGCTGTTTGGGCCCTGAAACAAGTTGCTGGCATTGAGCGCCGAGTACATCGTAGGGGCTCGTAGAATCCGCATGATGGCGTGGCTTACAAGGACCGAGAAGTGACTTGCTGTCAAAGGCCTTCAACAAGTCTGAAAAGAAGCCGATTCCAACGTAGCTGTATGGAAGACAATTCATATAGACAGATGAAAAAAATTTGAGGTCTCTGTGCAACTCCGCTAGAAACGTCGCTCTGTTCTAGCGAACCGCTTTCGATATATCCTTCTGAGACGATGCGATCCCCACTGAGTATTGGCGGCCCTTGAGGCTCTTAAAGAGTGGATATAGCCCAGCCTTTCTTTATAGGCGAAGTTGTAGAGGCGACGAACTTTACCGCAGAACGAACTACCACTAACCGCAAGTCAAACTTAATGGTAAAAGGTATACAAGTTAGGCACTCCATACATATTCCCTCTCCAGGGTAAGTATAAGACTGAGTAGTGAGACCAAGCAGAAACAAGCTCGCTGTGCCATTGTATAAGCTATTCCAGTGCGCTTCTGACATGTCAAGCTGTTGAGCGCTTAACGTGCAGCTTTCCGTGTCGTCGGCAGAAGGCTATACGCGTTCTATGCCTTACAAGACCAATCAGAGCATAATACTTATGAAGCGCGATTACTTCTTTCCGGGACAGGATGTTTAACAGACAAAATATCCAATGATATGATTCCATCGAACAAGCATCGATAGGTGGAAATTGAGAAACTGAGAGATTTATGAGTTCCCAACGATCTGCATCCCATTCACCCCCACTGAATTGAGCCTCGCGTGCCGGACGACGAAAGAAGCACGTGAGCATATATCAAATAATGAGCATACTCGCCATGACAACATAGGCCTGCCAGGTAAATAGTTGCCGCAGGAATGAAGTCAAGTAGCCATCATCGACTCCTCGGGATCGATTGCGCCATGAGGCATCGAGTTTTGTCGCTGTCGTTGTGGATCTCCTCAACAGCTCCTTCCCCCATTCGAAAACCCAGACAGTGAGCTGTCGAAATCAGGTCTGATCATCATAGTGTAGACCCCTTTGCAATAGCCGTGTAGCGTGTAGCCTACCCTACTGGTGAGGGGTTTCAGGAGGGATCGTGGGCCGTGCCTAGATGGGTACTTTAGTACTTGATATTACTTGACAGACTGCGAGCATTGAATTGAATGCCGCGGGCAAGGCTCTAGGAGGCTGCGAGCTATCCAAAAATTCGAGCCAGACTATCAGGGTTTTCTTGTAGTTCGGAAGCTGTTGTATACCGAGAGCTGTGAGAAGAGATCAGAGCCTTGAGAAGACTTCATGCCTTATCTGATCCAAGCCAGTTGAACAGTCATCCTGACCAAATGCGACTTGCTAATTTTGCTGTTGCAAACATAAAACTCTGCCCGGGCAAGCGGAAAGACTCGCCGTCTGTCATAATCCATCTCGATTTATTTATTCGATTACTCTACCAACAGGCAAGCTCGGCAGCCTGCACCATCCGCACCCCTGGCTCCATACAGATTGACCTGCAGTTCACGAGGCAAGTCAGATCAGACGAGAGCTCACAGGCGGAGAAGATCTAGCATCCATGGCTTTTTACGCCAGGAAAGCCAATCGCTAAACCAAGTGAACAGAAAAAGGAGTGACAGGTCGCCGTGCAGTCTCCTCCAGCGGGCAAATAAAGATCAAATCTTACTTCCCCAAGAAATAGTGCTTCGAACCGATGTCCTGTTTCTAAACCCCTATAATGCCTTGCTGAGGAGCTTGATGGTGTTGAGGTACTGCTTGGGCACGGCCAAGTCTTGCGCCGTCATGGTCTTTAATCTCGGCTCGGGCCTCTTGTTGATAAAAAGTCAATTACCTCCATTTTGCATTAGAAGCTCTGTCATTGCAACACGATTCCGTAAGACGGCCCGTAAAACGGCTTAGTGCAAAGTTTTCCGGCCTTCGGTGTTAGGTTTCATCTTGGGATTAATTCTCAGCAATGCCGATACTGCAGCGAAGTCGGTTGCGCTCAACGTGCTCCGCGAAATCTATTGAGGCCGTCACATATGGTCGACGGGTCAATGTGCCCAACGATAACCCTGATGGATGCCGAGTATGCACCTCCGCGATCTAGTCGCCGCAGGATGTTTTTTTTTTTGATATTGGAATTGCGCGGATCGATAGCTGCGCTGCTTCAAAACAAGAGTTGGAGAACCAATGCTAGGTCAAGGCAAAAAGCTCTGAAGGTAGCTTGTACTGCTCCAGGCTTTGAAGAAGACATTGCTGCACCGGCTCCGAGTATAGCTTGTAAAGCGGGCCAGTCTCTAGATGCTACAGCGCATGAGCGGCGCCTCCCCTTAATTGTCTCTTGCGGTGAGTTCGTTACCCAATTGAAACAACCCACGAACGACATTCGCGAACTCTCGCTCGGCCGCATCATATATAACAGTTTTCCTTATTCATTGCGTGAAGTGACAATACTTCACTGTGTTGTACGAGCATCCTAATCACTTGAGATTGATTCACAGAGGATGCTCGATGTAGTGGTGAAATACCGTTCTACTAGGTTTCGTGGAAGAAAAAACTTCCGACCGTGCAAGAGCAAGCGCTACGCATCCAAGTCGTTGTGTCTCGTCGAGGTCCGCACCTTGATCAAGTAGAGAAGTTGCCAAACCGTCTAGACCGAAATTTGTAACGACTACCAATGGAGAAAGAATCGGAAAGTATTTACCTCGCTTGAGTTCGAAGGTAGAAATTGTTGCGAAATTGATTGACGAGCAATGGAGTGGCGCTTGATATGTGGCATGCCATCCGCATACTCCGTTAATCCAAGAGGTCTTAGTTGCAGTCTCTGACTTTTCCACTCGGCAGAGCATGGTGAACCCAGTAATGGCTAATGTACTCCAAGAAATAGTCCCGCTGTACCAGCGTGTAGGAGAGTTTCACATCAGCTAGGCCTTTCCATATATGTGTGGCGGTTGGAAAAGAAGTAGTCTTGCGCATCCTGATGCACCATTTTCTTCTCTCGATCCATTGTAACCAGGCCCGCGCGTGAGTAGACAATATCATCAACATTGATATCGCGTGCTTTCACAAGCCGTTGATGTGACACAGTTGGTTCGACGATTGGTGTGCTGAGACTCTAGAATCACCAACGACCGCCTGGCGTAGGGTAACTAGATTAGCATCCTTCGCGCCTGGGCAGCAAGCTCGTTATCCTGATCCTCAATTCGCAGCATCCCATCGTCAGAGTTTGCCTTTAGCTGCCAAGGCAATTGCTCTAGGGTAGTGTTCAGTGCTGCGGTGGCAGTTAATTTCGCGACAGAGCCCAGACGGAGGAGAACGCGCGGGATGTGTCAATCCTCTTGGCTTTGACAACATGGCGGATCTTAGCAATCGTGATGATGAAGGAAAAGACACAAAAGCAGCTGGTGAAGCTTGTCAATCTTTGGAGGCGCTTATCCATTTGCAGCTAAGTCCCAGGGATAGCTAGCTGGGAATCGTTCTTGGAAGGTAAGCCGACAGATCTCCAGCTGGGGTCATCTAGGTAGAACCGCCGCCTGTCAACTGATCTCATGGACAATGCAAGTCAGCAATGATGGATGACCCTTCTTTCAACTTGATCTTTACTATACTCAATATCAGGCCGGGGATCATATCCAACAAGAAAATCTATGGGCGTACCGCTCCCGATCGAAAGCAAAGCTCCATTCGCTCGCCCTGCACCCTTCACCCTACCCGATCAAATCTCACTCTGGATCAAGACCTTGATCGCCCCAGTCTTCGAACTGTCCGCACTCGTATTGAACGCGCTGACCGCATCTTCGAGGCTGAACCGATGCGTGACCAGCCGCTTCATGTCAAGCACGCCGCTCTGCACGAGGCGGATGGCGCGCGGCCAGGTGTTGGAGTAGCGGTACTGGAACTGGAGGTCGATTTCTTGGGTGCTAAGACGCATGAATGGGATCTTCATGTCTGGCTTGCCAACGCCGATAACGAAGACTTTGCCGCCGAATTTGACGGAGTAGATCTGGGGGTGTTCGGTCAGCATAATGTCGCAATTTATGAGCTTGGTGGGTCATTGCGAATGCGCAATGCTATGACATGGAAGCGATAAAAGAGCGCTGACTCACAGCGGCATTGATTGAGGACTCGACACCTGAGCATTCCAACGCAACGGCCAATTGGCCGCCTGCTAGCTTTGACATGGCAGCCCCTGCGTCCTCCATGGAGACACCTGGCTCTACCTTGTATGTTCTCACACGGGGACAGATCTCTTTGGCAACATCGAGCCGCCCTTGGTCGATGTCGGTGATGACGATAGGTTCCGCACCGGCCGCAGCACAGCACAGGAGACTCATAAGCCCAATAGGCCCAGCGCCACAGATCAGAACAGGGTCGCCCAGAGCAACCTTCGCTCGCTCCATGCCTGCCAGGCTGACACTCAATGGCTCGAGCATAGCGCCATCCTCATAGCTCATATCGCCAATTTTATGACACCATGCCGCGGAATGATTCACGTAACGGCGAAGAAGACCATCAACAGGAGGCGTCGACATGAAGCGCATCTTTAGACAGCCATTGTATCGTCCACTCAGACATGGCTCGCACTCATTGCAGATCGAGGATGGCTCAACGGCCACACGATCGCCAACTCTGTGAGTCATCACAGATGGATGGACAGCAATGACTTCTCCGGCTGATTCGTGGCCTAGAATGTGATCGTGCTCGACCACCATGGGACCAATGCGGCCATGACGCCAGAAGTGGATGTCTGAGCTATGGACTGTTCAGCCCCATATTCGGCGCACAGGCGACCTTTCCTGCGTCGTACAGGCTGCGGCTCTCTTGTACTTCGGAAAGGATATACACACCCACAAATCCCGGTACTCTTTATGGCGATGGTGACTTCGCCTTCCTTCAACGCCTGCCCACTCTTCACCTCTTCGACACTAGGCCCACTCTCTTCTACCCACAACTTGTGCTCTGGGTTGCAGTATACCCCGATGTTTGGCTTGGTAGCCGATGGCATAGCCGTGGGAGTGGCTAGTAGACGAATGGGCTTGTACGTCGTCTGAACTCTTTGCCGGAGTAAGGAATGAGTGTTTGAGGTGCACAACTGGGAACGACATGGTCGATGGAGAGCGGAGCGGACAAGAGGCGAAATACGAGACATGGTGGAAATATAGAAAAAGGTGCAAGAGACGCCCAGGAAAGAACGACGCTCGATCGTCGCGACTGAAGAAGCTGAAGCGAGAAGGGGAGAACTGTCAAGACGACCTTGGACGAGAGAGGAGAGAAAGCTTTGGAGGAGAAGCACTTACTGTCCACCGCTACGCTGCAGGTTGGTTGCTTCTACCCGCAACTCCTAGCTGTCACGCAACTCTGGAGGGGTAGAATCTGGGGCTTTTAGTCGCGAAGAATTCTCTAGTCAACTGCCCTGCATAGTCGACGCAGCTTCTTGCGTGCTTCCTGCTGTATACCCGCGCCAATTGCGTGCGGGTGTGGGGGTGGGTCAGGAGGTTAGCACCAGACCCAACGCTTGCGACCGCAAGAACAGGCCGAATCCACAGGGTACGAGTACTCGTACAAGCGCAGTATGAAACATTTGTAAAACATGCTGTGAAAGCCATCATGAAGAGCACCCATCTGAGAAATAATATCAAGAGTCTGATCTGACTTAGAAGTACTTGACCAGATAGGAATAGAATACTTTAGGTTAAGGTACCTTCAGACTTCCGCGATGTCGCGCAGATTGCCCCCACGATGGCGGGGCATTAGCCATTGATCTAGGCCACGGCGGGCTTGAATCTGTGACTTCTCGAAACGTAAACTCCCCTTGATTTCCGGGCTTCAATCACCGCTAGGAATCGGTTGTTCGCCGAAAGAGCGAAGAAACTTGGGACGAGCCAACATGCGCGCTAAACTTGTTTGGTCAATCTATCATCAGGTTTTTACCCCTTGCAGATGCGTGTGGAACTCCTTCCCTTTTTGTTTATTACCTTTGGTCCTCCGTTTATGTCAGAGAGAGTCTTAAGTAAGTTACCACTTCAGCAATGGGCCATCACTGGACTTCCTATACATTCCTATTCCATCAACACGTCTTGCAACGAAGCAATTGGCACTGTCTCGCCAGCTTCTAGCATTGGCGCCCAGCGCATGGAATTGTCCAGTATTTCTGGTCTTTGTCGTACTTTGGTTCAGAGAAAGTAGGTATGATGTCCTTGAGAGTACCCAACTTGATACTGAAGGTTGCCATGTCTGTGAGAGCATGTCTGACTTGCGGCGCACGGTTGTTAAAGTGGGATGATGCTTTCGTACACTAGATGAAGCTTATGTTGTTCTCTTGTCAATTAATTTGTCTTTGAACGAGTAGATGAAATTTTGCAGACACGGAATCTCGCTGGTGCGTCTTCTTACGACGCTGAATAATTCAGTACTGTTGCTTGGTCGGTCGGAACCTGGTAGGAGATTTTCGTGGAAGCCAAAAAGAGCTATTGCGGCACAGTAGCACCATTATTGAAAGAATGAAAACAACTCCACTTTGGAAACGGACGATCATTTAGAAGCTGGGATGGCGCCAATGGTCTCTTCGAAGGGCGAAAGTTCTTAAACCATGTCCATGTTATATGGAGCTGTGAAGATTGTGACTTCTGCATGCTTTGCGAGAAGTTCAGGTCATTTAATGCGGCTGGCATAGAGCACTCCTCCGTATTTCCCAAATCAAGAAAATGTTCCGTTCGTCGTTCAGACTCTTTTTCAGAGCCCTGACGACTGAGTAGAACAATGCTTTGCCTATTGACCTTCTTGATTGTGGGCCCACAAGGGCTGAGCGGCCCATTGTCATTTCGTTAAAACGTTCTCTTGTCCAAGTACTGAGGAAAAGTGCACCACTCCCTGCCACCGCATGGGACATTTCATGCAGCGCCAGCCACCAGTCGCGAGCTCAGTGCGGTCCGAAGACGTATACCAATGGCGTGCGGGTAATGGTGCAATGTTTTTCGATGCCATCGCAGTGTTCCCAAGCTCAAAGGTGGTCATTTCCCACCCGCTCCTGCCCGACAGTGTGTCATCGTAGCCTGGGGGAGAACCCCTTGGCTATGAGCGCTTTCGAACCATTCCCAGACTCTTTCGGCTTTTTACCCATCTTCTGTCATCTGAACCGTGATCCAGTACTTTTTTTGGTATTTCCTCAACTCTGTGTCTGCTTAGCTTGCCGCCCACAGCAGGACCTTTGGAGTCTCTGCATAGATTGTGATATGCTCGTCTTAGATACTCAGGATGCTAATCACGGAACGCAGGCATCAAATGTAGGATCAGTGCGCTGACATGTCGAGTGGCGGCCTCTCCAGAGAGGTGGGCAGTAGAGAACAGTCGTTGAAACGGGGTGCAAGGATTGCGTCAATATTCCTGAAGACGTGGCTCGTGACGATATTCTGTGTTTTATCCACGAGTGTCAGGCGGCATGGAGACAAGCTCGAGCTTGGGGAGTTATAACTTTGAGGGACGACCGGAGCGTCATTTTAGTACATGTAAAGTAGGCTGTTCGGGGCCTTGGAGGCGGCAACGGGCTGGACCGCGCGCCTGGTCTAGGCTTGAATCCCTTCCATACTCGTGTTTCCCATTTTGCTGATTCAAGGGAGCCGGAACATGACTGTTCATTATAAGCAGCGTTCGCTGTACGCGTAGGTCATCTCTTACGGTTTACTATCGCCGGCGTAGTTCTCATACTGGCATCCTATCTCACTTGGCGAAAGCTACTTAAGCTCCAAGCAGCTCGAACTCAAGAACTGCTTTCTGGACCTACTATCGTCTTCCTTCCTCCCTATCGTCTACTAAAGTCTCTGTACGTGATTTTCAAATAGCAATGATTCTACTGTGAACGTATTCTGTAAAATAAGCCATGTCCAGCTCACCAGCTAACCAAGTCTTCTGCGACAACTGCAAAACTTCCTCGCCCTTGACTCCTTCCGAAGTATCAGATTTGTCATGGCCCGAAAGCCTCCAACACCATGTCTCTAGCTGGCTCCTCAGCCCCGTGCGGTGGCCATTTGGCTATCTCATAGCAAGTCCTTACTCCCCACTGCAGGTGGAAAGGATCCTCCCCGGCCGGAATTGGAGAGATGCATTCGAAGACTTGCTCGCTCTCGAGACTCGGGGGGCGATGATCGACCCTGAAGTCAGAGCGCGAGAGATGGAGACCGCTAAAGCTATTCGCTCCAGCCAGGCCGCGGAGAGGATACAGAAGTTGAATGAGCTGTACTGGCGCTCCGTTGCTGATATAGACTTGATGGAGCAATGTTTGGCAGTCGCGAAGAGGCGACAGCACCAAAAGCTGATAGAAGTGAATGCATCTTTCATCGAACGAGAGCACCAGAAAATACAACGCCGTTTCGCATTCACGAAGAACATCCACTCCAGTGTCAATGACCCACCTCCCATGACCAGAATCTCAAGCGCGTATTGCAAGACCTATGGACACTGGATGGCATCTTTAGCCACCAGCGGCGCCTGCCCAGGTTGGACCTCTCTATTGACGAATTCAGCCGATGGCGCGTGGTGGCATTTTGTTAGAAGAAGTGTTGCAACCCAAGCAGCAATTCCGGGTCCGAGCCTCTCCGTTACCGAGAAGGAGCTCTCGGAGTTTTTCACGGATGGGAAGTTCTTCGGGGTGCAAGACCCTAGCCCATCGCCCCACGACCAGAACACCGTTGATGCGGCTCCTCAAGAAAGGGAAGATGCCTTACGGATCGCAGCTAGCGTTACTGAGGACGAGATCGGACATCACTTTAGCCGATGGGCTCTACGTCCAAAAGCCACGATTCTCCAACAAACCGTGTTCTCCGAGTCAATCGACAAAACCCAGTCGAAAGCTGGAGGATTTAAAGTAGTGATTATCACTCAATTCACGGACGGACGAAAGGAAACAAATGAGATCGTGGACGACACAAGCGCGGTCTTGATTGACGTGGAGAGGGCGGTGGGAGATATCTCCGACCGCAACCATGGGCTCGATCAAGAGTCTTATGCGGACAGCAAGGAAGAGAGAGAGTGGAGGGTGAACATGCTTGCAATGGTTGAAGCTACTGTCGACGATGAGGTAGATCTAGGGATCGATATCGAAAAAGGTGCAGGGAGCGTGTGACCTGGAGTCTCCGCTGAAGCTGATCAGGCCGACAAAAGGAAGGAGCAGAGGATGTCAAGAGTGAGCTCTTGGAGGAAGTTAAGGAAAAAGGTCAACAAGAATTGCAATGAATCACGACCTCGGTGACTTTCGGCTATGTATTTTCTGAACCTTTTCGAGGTGTGGAAAAGCTTTGTGGGCCAAAGTATCATTAAAATTTAGTCAAGTACCAAGCCAATTTCATCAACGAAAGGGTTCCTTGATTCAACTGGTTTTGCCCTGAAGCGTAAGAATATTACGTGTGGCTCACCGGCCATGTACCTCGAAACCATGAAATTGGATTGTCAAATCGAATTCAATTGTCAGCGTGGCTTCTCGAAAGCAAAGGAAGTTACTTCTCCGACGTGTATTTGTCTAGGCGTTGCCATGCTCCGACAATCCAGCGATCGGCGGCTTATCAAGTCATAGTCACATACATTTGTGAGAGGTCTGACGTCGGGGAGTCACTCACCTGTCGTGAATCTTCTGTTTCTCCTCAGGCGCTGTGCTCTGATTACATGTACCAACATTTACCCTCAGGAATCAAGTTCGTATACTAGCGACGCCTAATTTCATCAGGTCTCTCGCCATCCGCGAACACCTAGCTATTGCTAGCTGGGACGACCTCTTGAAGATCAAAGTCTCGTCCGTTACTTTATAATAAGATGGCTAGACAATATCCGGCAGAACGGTCGTCTCTGCGCAAAAACAGGTTCCACGTTCATGTAATTCTCTGCCCCGGTACGACTGACGCTCAGTGGTTCAAGTGTTGCCAGACGAGCCTTCGCTTTACGAACCTCATCGGTACGCCTTTTTGCTCGAAATTTCTTCCACCTTCGTTCTCTCCCCCCCTAAGACCTCTTACTGGTATGTAGTGCTGGACGAGTACCATTCGACGTCCAGAACAGATGCCCACTACGGATTAGACCCTTAGACCGACGATGTACGATGATGGATGCTTGGATGACGTCCAGGTCGACCGACTTGTTTGCTTCCGGGAGTCGTTATTAGACTGGACTATACTGTGCTGAACCACTGTTGTCCAAGTCTTTGAGCGGCACAAACGAGCATTCTCGTCAAAACCCCGGTCTGCGTGGCTTGGCAAGGTTGTCGCGGCCACTTCTTCGCGGATATATATCCAAAGGACGATAGATATGTGACTTAGTGATACGCACTCAGCGAGAATTTTTGCTAAAAATGGTTACTAATATTCTGCAGAGTAAAGACAGTGCGAACCCAGGACGGCAATGAAGAATACCTATTTATCTGAGCATCAAATGTTCGTTGTCGTGGACACTGTTGGCCATGAACGATTGTTCGCCGTCATAGCATTGGGAGTCATTAATGCCACGACATTGAATGGATCGTTAGATCTAGGCTTGCCGCTCTGGCGTTGCTAATGATATAGGGGCTTGAGTCAAGGATTAGACATGCGATATTCACAATCAGCACAGGGCTTGGCAGAGCATAGCTGTCCAGCTCGCTGCTCCCTACTCCGTATGGCGCTGGACTCTGAGCTGGGATGTTGCGCAAGCCAGCTGAGGGGAATGTGAAGGGTACGAGTACAACTGTTACGTTACTGTGGAATGGGTAGTGTAAGAGATCGCATCGACCGATGCCAAAAGTTGGCGCCAGATTGAGTCAAGCTGTTTCAGTACAAAGCTAGTACAAAGCTTCTCCCAGCGCTCTTCGAAATTTGATGCCACTTTCGGACCGAATTTGATCGTGTGACGGAGTGGCAAACCAGTGCGATGGTCAAGCTCGATTTCCCCAGACTCAGGACCGGTCGATGCTCGGCAAGAAAGTCCACCGGTTGTTGACGCGACAGGAAGAGCATGTTTCGCACCAGATCGTTGGTGTGGGGCACAGTATATGTTGGTTCTCATGACATAATTGAATACGAAATACTTCTACTCTTCTGTCGTCCTCAACAATTAGAAGCTGAAACAAGCCGGCTTAAACGCGAAGGATTAGCGCCGAAAGATCTCGGCTTGGTGATTGATCGTAGCTTAATCGCACATTTATTACTCTACACGTACTTTACTGTTCTACAACTACTTTCCTCCCACATTATGATCGCCCAACGTCTACGCCGCCTTATAGCCTACTTGCGACGTTTCGTCGTCACTTCTCGTCATGGCGTGCTGGCTTGCGGTGGGTTTGTGGGTTTGTCAAGGCCGAGAGCATGGGCAGCGACGGCCGCCCACGAGAGTCTGTCGCTCATACGCATCGAGGCATCAGAGACCCCGCCGCACCTCGTCTTTACTCCTACCCATGTAACTCCATCTTTGGCCACCGTGATATCGGAGCTGACATCGGCGTTGTCGCTCACGAAAAGGTGACAACGTCGCAGAGAAGGAAGGACTGGAACTTGATCGGATCTTAATCCTACTGGACTCAACAGAACCATTGAGTCGAGCACTCTTTTTTCTACGAATTTACGCTCTTTGAGCGGTACCTCGTTTTCCTGCTGTTGGCTTGTAGGGGTCGGTACCGGGAGACGTGGAAGACCATCGCCCCGTCACCTTAGAACCGCTTCTTGTTCATTATTTCCATCTATGCGAACATCGAACGATACCACATCAAATGACACTGCTCGCCGATAGCTCCGTCTGGTGAGGGCTGAGGGCTTGTAGCGGCGTCACCAACACCAAGGTCTGAGTCATCTGCTGTACCATATTCACCATCGAACCATTCCGACCTCTGACTCCAATAGCCGCAGTTATACATTCTGAGCTACGTTTTCCTATTCGAGCAGCTGATTCGAGGGTATGACGCGAGCGAACATCATCCCTTGGATGAACGGTGTAGCGTAATTGAGTACTGTATCGAAAAGGGTTGAAGTACTTCCAAGCTTGGTGACGAGGAGGTAGGTATGCGGTAGGCATTTGAGCAGTCTTCTTCGGCCTTGTTGGCTTGCTGTTTCACCATTTGTGCTTTTACCCGGCTTGACCAGAGCCATGCTCCCGGGCGCCGAACTTAATCACGGATCGGGTCTTTGCACCACAAATGGGTTGGCAACATTATTGCAGGCGATTACAACTTCTGCCTACATGTTTTTTGTTTCACTTCTTTCGTAAGATTCGGTCTGCCAGATGGCGCAGCAAGTTGCATCTTCGCAGGGCAGACCACGCTGCAAGCCAGCGTGTGTCATGGCATTAGATTCTGCCGCCCTCGATTGGTTTATAGGATGGATCAATCTGCCTGCATGTCAACCTGGAACCATCCCCTCCTTGAAAACTAGCAATATCCTACTTTGAACCTTTCCATTAACTCTTGTCGCTTTCAAACCTATAGTCATGGTCACATTGAACGCTTTGGCCTTTGGGCTGGGCGTCCTTGCAGCGACGGCCACCGCAAACCCATTGGAACGGGCCAAGCTCGTCAAGAGAGACATTGTGGCAGATGTCTGTGGGTCCTCTGGCAGCCAGCGCGTTGCGGCCGACAACCACAATCCCGCTACGTGGAAACTATACAACATAGGCGATTGGTTCAAGAACATGTACGGCGTCAGCTCTCGTCGAGGTTATTGTACGGGCCCGTGCTAATACGCTTCCAGGACCAAGCCATGGGTCGTCATGAACTGGGATTTGAATGGTATCCAAGCAACTGACATTCAGTCTGTGGTGCTCTACGAGGCTAGCAAAGAAGGTCTTTCGAAGTGCGATGAGATCATAGCACCGAACTGCGGTGGTAACGGGTGGGATTATAGTCTGTGCCAAAAGAGCCCAGAGGCGCATTTCGTCTGGTTCGCCATCACGAACTGGGCCAATTATTTCAACAAACTATACAATGCATTCTCAAGCAGCACGATTTCTTTGACCGGCCTAACGAGCACTCTGGTTACGCAATTCTATACTCCTCAAACGCCCCCCACGAACCTGATTCTGCCTGTGAGCATCATTTCTGGACTAGCCGCCGGAATATCTGCCGCATGGCCACCTGCTGCACTAGTCGCTGGTGCAGGTGGCATCATTAACGGTGCTCTGACACAGGCGGGATTGAATGCACCAAAGTTTGCCACAACATCTGCTCCTATCTTGGCGGTTACACTAACACTGTATGCAGTCCTCTTGTACAATGGGGTGATGTACAAACTGCTATCGCCAGCTCCTATACGCAAATCCAGAAGGCGTTGGAGGCATATTTTAAGTATACATTACACCAACTCCCGGGTAGTCCCGATGGTGGAACAACGTACGATGCGGATCCGACAGAACTACCCACTATCTTTGCTGAGGGTACCTTCGCATCGATTCCACAAGTTGGTGAATTTCCACCGGGCATTTACGGAGGGCTGGCGGCTTCCGCTATCAATGCCTTGTGGCGCGAAGACAGGGTTTTCATTATCAAGGTAACTGATGCCGCGTACGGTAAGGGCGCTGGCGCAGCCTGCAAGGCGTTCCCGGTCATGACAGCTTGCCTTGACGGGATCGCATACATTTTCTCACGCTGGAAGATGGACGGGGGATCCGAAATCACCAACAGCCGCCTTTTCCAGCATGACTGGAATGTCTGGGGTGCGTATAAACAGGGCTCTGGCAACGACAATCATCTCCCAGACTATGGATTGGATCTGGGCGCGATTGCCACTTCTGCCCAGAAGACGCAGGACGAGAACGGCTTCGATTTCAAGAACCAGAACGGCGCTACCCTAACGCAGCTGAAAAACCATCCCACCGATCTGAAGCTCGCGGATATCATGTACTTCAGTCTACCCGTCTGTGACATCGCTGCAGTGATCGGTCCTAATAAGCATCTCAACGGCCCTGGCGATCAGAGTGGAGATGACCCGATCGTGGCCTGGGGAGCGTGCACCTGTGCGCAGATGAAAGACTGGCCTGCGGATAAGACTAGCGGGTACCCCGACGACCCCAACGGCTATTCTCCTTCGGAATGCGCGAAGCAGGGCTGGGCAAACAATTGATACCCAGCCTTGGGCCAGAAGCCTATGACAGTCTGGCGGCGCAGACGGTAGCCTTGGAGCATATCAACGGCTGGTTGCATTGTGGCATTCGCATTCGTTCGGGCTGCATTACTGTTTTGGGCACTTGTTCATTGGTGTGGGCACAACCTGGTACATAGCATTTCCGATTACACTGTATATGCATTTTCAAATTCCAAAACATCAGCAGGACACCTGCTTGTATACCCAGCGCTACCCTACCGACTCCTTGTTTCGTATCTTGCCGAGTGCGTACCCGTTTCGCCCATCTCTGCGAAGTTCCGATCAACAAGTAAGAACGACACTTGTGTACTGTCCCCGTTTCGCAATACTTCGATGGAAGGCATCCCTCATCCATCACATGTGCCCTGAGGCAAGGGATAGTCAATTAGGCCTAGCGCGTTTGAAAAGGGATGACGTGGGGTTTGACTCCAGAACCAGATGTCTGTCCCAACAGGGCCTTATCCATCCGCTGACCCTGGTTGAAGCTACATAACAATCACAATGCAAGCCAAATTACTCCCGACCTCCATCCTGTTCGGCTTGGTCCGTCTAGGTCAGGCTCAACAAGCTCAGATCCCTCTGGTAGCCTCGAAACCCTCATCGATCCCTCTGCTTGGGTATGGTACTTGGAATCTAGAATCGTCGAACGTATCCGAAGCCGTCTCGATCGCACTGCACACCGGCTACAAGCATCTCGATTGCGCCGCAGTTTACGGCAACCAGAATGATGTCGGCAAAGGCATTGCGCATGGTCTTGAGAAGGCGGGTCTTGATCGTTCTGATATCTGGGTGACTTCGAAGCTGTGGAATGACCAGTAAGCTCTCTCGGACCTTAAGCTGCGTTCAACGCTAATCGAGGTGGTTCATGACAGCCATGGAGTGGACAAGGTTGAAGAGGGCTTGGACACCACACTATCGGACCTGGGCCTTGACTACCTCGATCTCTTCCTCATGCACTGGCCCGTGACCAGCGTGGGCGAGAACGCCATTGAGTATTTAGACGTGTGTGCGACTTCCCAATAAACCGGCGATGGACGCTAACGAGTCTTCGACAGACATGGCACGCCATGGAGAAGCTTCTAGAAACCGGCAAAGTCCGCTACATTGGCGTCTCTAATTTCTCTCCAGCACAGATGAAAGATCTCATCAAGCACTCGCGCAAGAAGCCCGCTGTACATCAGTTCGAGCTGCATCCCTATCTTCAGCAGATAGAATGGGTGCAATGGCACAAAGACAACGGCATCAACGTCACGGCGTATTCACCGTTCGGAAACATAAACCCCATCTACGGAGCCCCAGGAGACAGTGACGACGCACCGCCGTTGTTGCTTAAGAATAAAGTCCTCGAGGAAATCGCACTTGTGCGAGGGTGTACGGCCGCCCAGGTCGTTCTCGCCTGGGGCATACACCGAGGGACGAGTGTCATACCGAAGAGTTCGCATGCCGACAGGATCAAGGAGAACTTTGCGACTACCGATTGTCAATTGCAAGAGGCGGATTACAAGCAGATCACTGGTCTCGGCGAGAAGTATACCAAGCGGTTCAACAACCCGAGCGAAGGCTGGAACGTGCCGCTGTATGAGGGTCTAGATGATGCTTAGGTTGGCTGCTGAATGTTGGCGTCGGTTTTCGAAGGAGGTGACTACGAAACATCTTGTGAACATTGGAGAGAAAGCAACTGTACAATATCAGTCGGAAATTAAAGGACGGCATGCAATGGTAGGACGTACATGCGCGACAACGTGGTTCGTCAAGCACTCGGTGTGAGGAATAGCTGGATTTTTATACCCCTTTTCAAAAAGAAGCCCACGATCCACGCCAGGAGACGTGGTACTTGGGCCAAGAATACAGTCAGCGTCGAACTGAAGAACAGGATGACTCATATCAGGTTCGCCCAGTCCCCAGCCGTGATACATTTGCTGGTATACTGTCCCAATCCCCCCAAATTCCATGCAGCACAATCTCGTCAATTGCTTGTAGCTGACTCTCGCCATAACAGGCTCTGGTCTCCCAAGATTCTCAGAAGACAATCAAAAGACCCCAGTTCACCAGCCCGCTGCTTCAATCGCCTTCAGCCAACCTTCAATCGGCCAAGCTAGCCAGCTCCCCACCGCTCTTGCACCACAACTCCATTTCTACCTCATCTCTCCCCCCCCGCCCCGTCCCCCACAATGCCCTCACCGTCCTCCCTCGACATCCCAGCCTACCTCGCGTCCTCCCCTCTCCCCTACGACACCCTAACCCCTCTCTCGGGCGGCACCGCCAACTTCGTCTACCGCCTCACCTCCGCCTCCCACCCTTCCCGCATCCTCAAACACGCCGAACCTTACATCGCCAGCCAATCACACATCGCCCTCCCCGTCGCCCGCATGGCATTCGAGCACCGCGCCCTCACCCAACTCCCCGCGCACCTCCCACCCTCTACCCACACCAACATCGTCCTACCGCGCGTCCACCACTACGACCCCGAGGCCCACGTCCTCGTGATGGACGACTGCGGCTCCACAACGCTAAAGCAAGCCTACCCCACCCTCTCCGCCACAGACCTGCAAACCTACGGACATCAGCTCGGAGTCTGGCTCGCACACCTCCACGCTTCAACGCCAGCATCACCCTCGGCGACAACATCCCCGCCAAAAAAATCGCTCGCTACCCCTACACCAACCTCTCCTCCGTAGCAGCCTCCTTCGGGTCCGACCCCACGCTCGGGGGGCGGATCAACGCGCACTATGGGGCGCTGCTTGCAATAGACGATGACTGCATCTGCCACGGCGATTTCTGGCCGGGGAATATACTGCTCGATGGCGGAGGCGGGATAACGATTGTGGACTGGGAGATGGTGCGGCGGGGGTGTGGCGCTACGGATGTGGGGCAATTTGCGGCGGAGGCGTGGTTGCTGGAGAGGTTTTGTGGGGAGAGGGGGTTGTTTTGGGGGGGTATCGCGACGGAGGAAAGGAGGAGGGGTTGGGGCAGGGGGAGGGGAAGGGAGTGGGTGGAGAGGGTGGCGGTGCAGACTGGGGTACATTTGGGGTTTTGGCCGAGTCGAGTGCAATGGGGCACGAGGGAGGAGACGAGGGAGGTGGTGGGGCTTGGATATGGGATTTTGAGGAGGGTGGAGGGTGGGGATTGGGTGTGGCTGGAGAGGAATTATTTGAGGGGGTTGGGCGAAGGACGGGAGGGGGCATGGGATGGAGATGATGATAGTCAGGGGGGAGGAATAGAGAGCTGGAATGCTTCGAGATTGCTGTTGTGACGGAGAGGGAGTAGAAGCATGGGAGATAGAGAAGTGAGGAGAAGAGCAGAGGGGAAGGAAAATAAGGGGGATGAGCAGGAGTGGGTGGAGAGGATAGCGATACAAATGGAAATTCATTTGGCGTTTTTGGCCGAGTTGGGTGGTGTGAGGCGCGAGGGAGGTGGTGAAGCTTGGGAATGTAAGGGGGTGAAGGGAGGGAGGTGAGGTGGGTTGTGGGGAGGATGTGGAAGGGGGTTGTGGGATGGTGGGATGGGTATTGAAAGGGTTGGGGGGTGGTTTGGAGGTGGGGGACGTTGAAGAGTTTGATTAAGGACCGGGAAAGGCCATGGGATGGGAATGCTTAGGAGTGAGATGGGGTGGAGCGTGCAGCTGCGACGAGTTGGGGGGCAATTGGGGTTTTTATGATCGTTGTTGTAGTCGAGGGTGCTATGTCTCCAGGTCGTTTCAAAGTGGAGGAAGTAGAAGAATGTGCCTAGCTCGCTCGAATCTAGCTTACAAGAAGGTCATGAGTTATGTACCAAGCCGTGAACTGCCTTTACCAACCCGATATCGCTCGCATATGTGCCTGGCATCACGAGATGCTCATCGTCCACCAAGAGGATTTCCCACCTCGACCTTGTAGCAATGGATATCTTGGATATCATCATAAGGCGCGAGTGAGATCGATCGCTCGACTACTCCTCCCCCGCACCCTTCGGCTTCTGCCCATACACAACATGACTATTCGCGCAGACCATGGTTAGCCCCAGAAGCCATCCTTGGCTTAGAGAGGGGGGTCGTTTGGGGAAGAGGAGAATTATTGGAGCAACGGGAGGATAGTTGAGGAAGGAGCGACTTACAAGTCATACTGACAATGCAGCTTCGGATCCCTCAGATCCTTCCTCACGTTCGCAAGGAGGATATGCACCTCCTCCGGCGCCCAGCCCAGGAACTGCGTGTACAGCCGGAGCGTAAAGGCTTCCAGGCCTTCTTCGATTTGGACGAGGTTCCAGCTGCCGATGTTTTTCTACGCCTTCTCATCAGCGCTTTGCCCTGCCCCCTCTCTGAGATGCAGACGGGGGACGCCTACCAAATGCTTGTCCTTCGCCCACGGCCCAATCGGTATGCGATACTTCTGCGCCACCAGCTTCTCAAACCCCGCGTCCTTCATCCACCCCTCCAGCTTCGTCCCGGGGCACGGATCGCGGCCGAAATCCCGCGACGCCTTCAGCAGCGTGTTCGCCCACTTGGTGATCGCGCGGTCGGGGCCCATGGAGCCGTCTTCGGAGTAGTATGTCAGTTCGAAATCTTGGAATTCGGCGTAGCCGCCGGGTTTCGTGAAGGTGAAGGCTTGGGACATGAGTTTGGGCCAGTCGACGATGGCGGCGGCCATGTAGCGGGAGTGGACGAAGTCGAATTTCTGGGGGAAGGTCCAGGGCTGTTCGCAGTCGTCGATTTCGAACTTTACGTTTGCGGGGACCCTGTAAGGTGGGTGGCTTTAGCTTGTGGGGTTCGTTTGGTTGGGTGGAGAGTTGGGTTATATGAAGAGGGAAGGGATGGGAGGCAGACCAGCTGGGTTGTGTGGGGCTTAGATCGGTTCCGATGATCTCGGCGGTGGGATACTCGTCGCCGACGTCGATTGCCCATATGCCGGTGCCGGTGCCAATGTCGAGGATGCTGCCAGGCTTGGGACCGAGGGGGGCGAGGAAGAGCTTGCCGCCCATTGTCAGGCGGAGCATACCGTGGGTGAGATCAAGCCGATCGAGTTCGCTCTACAGGGTGGTGTCAGCGAAGACCGCGTTCATCGGAAAGCGCTCTTCTTACATCGTCGTTGGGCGCAAAGTAGGCTGCGGAGTTTAGTGAGCATAAACATGGTCGAGGGCACAAAGACTTACACCCATTCTTGAACCTGCAAGCCGAGATCTTGTGAGTTCAGGAGCGCGAAGGTTGGGTTCGCTCGTGTACTCACGCATGGTAGCTATGTGGAATCTTGTCAGTGTCGATTCACGCTTCAGCGCCACGCGATCCTAGGACCATACCGGCGCCCATTCTCAAATGGATAATTCTCGATACTGCTGGTCAGAGACGCAGTGTATTTGGAGCTATAAGTCTTCGTCAATGGAGGCTGATGCGACTGGAAGAATGGACCTCAGCATACGCGTCGTCTCCAAGCGTAGAGTCGGAGCCATCTTCGAGCTTGTACGATCCTCAGTCAGCTCCCATACTCGCTCAGAAAGAGGGCGGTTTTCATTCACATCTGGATCTGCCTCGATCCTAGGCTCCATAGCCTGTGGTGGAGCAGTTGCCATGCTCGGCGACTCTGTGGTCAATCCGTGTGTCGCAGCAATTTGACCAGGTCGACGGAGTGAGGGCCAAGAGCGAATGCAAATTAGTATCGGTCGGTTCACGCAAGCCCCAGACAAGGCATCAAGGAAAAGCCCAGACCAACAAGCAAGAAAGAGACGCTGCAATGCGGTCCAATGAAGAGTAGCAGTATAAGTGAAGACGCAGTTGGGGTGGTGAGGATCGCGATGTGAACAAGGGTTCCAGGGGGTAAGTGAGCGCCCCGCCTTCTCAATCCGTGCTCGTGCAGGCGGGATTGTCCAATTGATCCGGAGGGTGGATATGCGCAGTGACGGTTGATCTTACTTAAGATTTCTCATCTCTGCAGTACTCTGGCTCGTGCTCTTTACTTTATGGTGGTGAGAGTGGGGTTCTCGCGGGCACTTGCCGGCTTGCTTCGAGTGCCTAAGATTCGCCTACCGCTGTTCCTACTCGTCTCGACTACAAGTTTATTTATGAAGCCCTAAGTTCTTAGGGCTAATGTATTTCCTTCAAAAGACCGTCGAGTTCACCTTCTGTGGCATTGATACTACTATCGTTGGTGTAAATCTCTCTCGAGAGAACGATTCAGGATAATGTCAAGGGCCTCTGGTTGCATGCGACCGATCCATAGAATCGGATGTGGCCCATTACCAAAACAAACCAAAAGAACAACGTCTAAGCCACCGAAAAAAACCAAAAAAAATTCTTATCGTCGGCGCATCAAAAATTCGATCTCAATCACATCGACTGCGGGTAGTCATCTTGATCGCTAGAGATGGTATGTAGTAGTGAACCACGTAGTACCTCCATAACTCACTCGTGCCCTAGGCTACCCATCCTTTCCGGTTCAAATTTCTTTCCCGGTATCTCTGAGTCTTGTTGGCAAAGCCTGGCTCAAAACTGTCCAGTATCGGGATTTTATTTCTGATCTCTACTAGGAGAATTGCCATCATCCTGTCGTCAGTTGGATTAATTATGTCATTTTCTAGATGTTGCCAGTGTGGAGGACCTGCAATTTATGGCCAATGCACCGCCTATAAAGCGACCTACACGTACTTTGCCCAGGTTATCAGCACAACCATATCTATATATATGCGTGTGTAATGTATGTGTGTGTGAAATAGGGCACGTTCAGAATGGTTTCGGAGTTGCAACCAAGTTTCTAACGTCCTACATATAGTAGTTCTGTAGGATATATACAATGCGCGGGAAAATACCTCCTAAAAGACAATTACATGTCGTACTGATGCACGCCACCCAGGCGGGCCTTCGCCGGCTTGGCCGTGGAGTATTCAACATCCCACGTGACGTCCTTCTGGATAATCATCTGCCGACTGCCACCGCTCCCCACGCTTCCCGTATCCTCATGAACCACATCCACGTCATTCCCAAGCCTATCGTTTCTAACGCCAGCTTCTCTTTCTAGATCTGATCTGGTCTGGTTGATGGAGTTGTTGCTCGACAAGACAGGTCTCTCGCTCTTCCTCCGAAAATTCTGGAGCGAGTGGATGGTGCTGGAGCCCGAATGTCCGTTCGTGGTGCGGCCCCGCCTCGACAATTCATTAATCCCGGCTGAGCCTCCGTAGGATGTGTTGAAGGCTGCGATGAAAGGTTTCAGGCAGGCAATGTTGCTTGAGCAGATGCTGAAGTGGGCCTCGACAATCGACCAGATGACGAAGAAGGTGCCCGCGAAGGTGGGGTCATCGGAGTGCACCTCCCTGCTGGCTGCGCGTAGCCGCAAGATGGTGGCAGCGATCATACTAAGGAGCATGATTAGCAGCGGAAGGACAGTGTTGTTAGTGGAGACACCAACGGTAAACGTAAACCAAACGCTATCACCACAAAAGCCTTCTTGCCAACATCCATCTTGAGGTCTTTAACCAAAAGAATCGACATTCCAAACAGCGCTATTTCGCTGGCAATGTCAATTGTACCGATAACGTCCCAACGAATAATCTAAGGAGAAATTAGCGCGTGGTACACTCCTGGCAAGGAACACATACAGAGTCCGTGCAACTCGGATTGATGAATATCCACGGCTGGGAGAGGTTGCAGCGCAGAGCTACGAGGAATATGGAGATCACCAGCCAGACGGTCACCGCACCGAGGATGCCGGTCGCCACCCGCTTGTGATCTTTTCGAGGCGTCAATCGTATAAAGAGCAAAGCCATGGAACACTTGGAGGCCCAGACGGTGAAGAGGAAGAAGAAGTCGGTGGCGTAAGAGAGCTACTTCGTCAGCGACTCAGCGCAAGCAGTTTTTTGGCTTCTTGACATACCTTCTGTACCGAGAGAAGGTTCGTCGAAGGAATTAGTTGTTCCGTTTTGCCAAATCCTGCTGAGACAAGGGAGAAGACAAGCGCCGAAAACACGATCCCCGACGCCTGCAAATCCATCAGCTTGTGATTTCCGTGATCCCATCTCATGCAAGCTCACTGTCGCTACTCCCAGGGCAAGGTCGTCACGGTCAAAGGGCGGGCTGATGAACAGGCGGGCAACGACCCGAATAATCATAAAAATCAGGATCAGACATAAGCCAAAGCCATTTGCTATGAGGATAAGACCACCATGGTCCGTGGGAGTGACCACGGCAATGGGAGGGGAGATTGTCGACATAGCTGCGTCAACAACCAGATCGAAAGATTGGACGCTTCATGTACGTGCAGACCGCCTAGAAGTCGAGCACCCAACGCCTCGCCAGCATCAAGCGATCAAGGAACAGCAACGAGGGAATGAGAAATTATCTCTAGGATTCGTCAGGTGAAAAATTCTTCAAGAACTGACAACAAGGTTGCATGCATGTAAATAAGGTACGACAAGCAAAGAAAAGCCATGCATGAGCACACAACATCACCAAAGTGTAGGGATATCAGCGAGCTCCAAAGGGGTGTGGCGTGGCCCAGAGAAGCGTCAAGCCTTCCGATTGACAAGGGCGGCCAGGTCAGGGTAGGATCCCATTGGCACATCTTATCCGTGGACATCCCGCACTGCAGCTGAGTGCCCTGGTCAGCGGTTGGGGTCCTCTCCATTGCTGTGATTGATTGCCAAGAACGCACCAGATCACACGCACCTCACTTCTTCCTTCGTACTTTCACCATTCAGACCAAGCCTTCACAGTCCATCTACCAAATGTTCGTCCTCCCAAGTTGCATGGCTGCTGTCCTATCGTTGGACAGCTAGACAGTCCGATTAGAGTTTACACCCGACTACTACTAGGTTCGAGTGACAGGACAGGCTCGCGAGACCAACTGGGCGGTCCGAGAGAAGACCCGCGCTAGAGGACTAGCAGCGCAGGTAGCCCCTAATCTGGGCCCCGATCGCGGAACTACGGGTGGGTTCCCCGTAACCTCGAGCTCGGAAGTTCTACCACCAATCAATAAAGTACGCAGTATAAAGTATGTGTGTCAAGCTATGGCCCTTACAACTTCCAGGCTTCCCGTACACACCAGCTTCTCGGGCTATTATGATTTGGACAGAATCTCGCCTGGTTGGAGGAGCAGAGCGCTTTGATCCTTACATGAGACTTGAAATTACATCGTAACTTCTAAGTACTTCCACTGGGCGGTTCCCAAGCTAATCACTGCCCTTGACAGAACAACAGGCAATTCTCCTCGCCAGCGAGGCGAAATTATGATGACAGCGTGGCTTCACGTTGAGCGTCCGACTTTAACAAGGCCAGCTCCGGCTTCGCATCCCTTGGATTTCCACAAGTTGAGCCTATTCAGTAGTGAGACGGGGAACATAACATTAGCCTCCGGACAGAACCCACTATTAGCGGTAGCTAGGCAGTGGTCAGTCATTCAGCGTATCGGATGGCAGAATGGCACAAGCCAGCAGCAGCGCTACAGGCACTACTTTTGCAATCCGCCCAGCTTCCTAATCTCCAAGGGACCCAAAAGTCAACACAACAGCTTCGACTGAACCTTTACTAATTCCAGATCGACTGGCGTGGCGAGGAAGCCGAGCTCGCTACCATGGTCGGTGGAGACGGGAGGAAGTGGACCCTGTTAGGCCTTCTCATCCTGCCACCTTAAAGTAGGAATACTCCGACTCACCCATGCCAGGAATTGCATCATTGTCCATGGGTCTGGGTCTGCGAGCGTCAGGACGTACGGCGACCACGGCATTTCAATCAACGCCATAATCCCAACTTCATCCTCCCGAGACTTCTGCCAATAGTGCCAGTCTCGTCATCCTTCGCAATAATGCTTTGCAGATGCGGCGGCGGCGATGCACTGCGTCAACAGCGGCAAGCTTCCAATGTCATTGGGACCCCCACGCTCGCCATTCGCCACGCCCTGCCTTCCCAAACGAGAAGGCGGCCCCGTCCATGAACCATCATTGGCGCTACGCTATGGTTTTGCAGTAGTCGGTGCGGTTCGCAGAGCTAGCACGTTGCTGCTTTGTCTCCAGAGCTCCAAGATTTCCCCAGTCAGTCTCGATGTGCAGAAGCACAGCACTTTAGTGCCTGCACTGCGCGTCTTAGACGTCTTAGAGCCACTCTTTTCATGCCGTGGCTTCTTCTGGCCAATCGCTATCAGATGGACCGGTACCATCCGGCAATTACGCGATCTTGGTTCCGTTGAACTGGGGAAATCCACCTGTTGCGCCTGGGGCTCCAGACTTCTTCCCATCCTGGGCCCTTCTCTTCTGCTTCACCCTCCACTGCTTTCCGTATACACTACAAGCAAACATGTCGAAAGGCGACAAGGATGGATACGTGCAAAGCACCGCAGTCGCGGGCGAACAGTTCTCCGACGATGTGCAACTGGACGAATTCACAGCAACGGTCGCCGACAAATGGCAGGGCACGTCGGCGGATAAGCATGATATGTTGATGCTTGGAAGGACGCAAGTCCTAAGGGTGGGTTTCCATGGACATCCCATTCCCTGGTGAAGTATTGGCTAAGACCAGGCGTAGCGAAACTTCAGCTTCATCTCCATCCTCGGTTTCTCGGCTGTCCTGATCTGTACCTGGGAATTGATCTTTGCGTAAGCACTCAGCCTGCCTTTGGCCGAGAGTGTCTAATCGTTGCTATTCCAGAAATCTCCTCTTCGCGCTTACCGATGGAGGAACAGGCGGTCTCTTCTGGGGATTCACTGTGACGGTCATTGCCTGCATTTTCATTTACCTAAGCGTCGCTGAAATGGCTTCGATGTAAGTGAGCCGATGCGCGGTGCTACAACCTGCTTATAAACCGATCAGGTCTCCTACAGCTGGTGGTCAGTACCACTGGGTGTCCGAATTCGCTCCGCGCTCCTGTCAGAAGTATCTAAGCTACATCTCTGGTATGATTCCTCGTGAAGCATATTCGCGAAAGCTCTAATGCGTCAACAGGGTGGCTGCTGGCTATTGGTTGGCAAAGCTCTGTGGTCGGGCTCTCATTTGTGGCGGGGACTATCATCCAGGGCTTGGTGACTCTTAACCATCCGTCGTACACACCGCATGCATGGCATGGCACGCTACTGATCATTGCCGTTGTTCTGTTCTGCATCGTCTTCAACACGTCTTTGGCGAAGAAGCTCCCACTGATCGAAGGATTCATTCTGCTCCTCCATGTCATTGGCCTTTTTGCCATTGTGATCCCACTCTGGGTTCTGGCGCCTCGAAACTCGGCAAAAGTCGCGTTTACGCAGTTCAACAATGGCGGCAACTGGCCCACTATGGGTACTGCATATATGATCGGATTGCTCACCGCATTAAGTTCGATGATGGGTTTTGACTGCTCAGTGCACATGTGTAAGCCCTAGCTTTCTTCTACTTCACCTCCTAGCACCAAACAGCCCTTCTCCGTGTCCTCATGTTAAATAATCGGTGCGAGGCCGATCCTGATTACCATCCCGAATGCTGACCATTAACAGCCGAAGAAATCAAAGATGCTTCAAGCACTCTGCCAAGGGCAATATTGTGGGGAGTGGGCCTAAACACGGTTCTGGGATACATCGTCGTGATCACCCTCTGCTTCACGATGACCGATACAGCCGCCCTCCTCTCGAGTTCCACCGGATTCCCATTCATTCAGCTTTTCTACAATGCGACCAACAGCTACGTTGGCACCGACATCATGACGGCCATTATCGTCATCAACCTCGTGTCAGCGGTTATTAGTGAAATCGCCACGGCATCTCGCCAGATCTGGTCCTTCGCAAGAGACGATGGATTTCCCTTCTCGAAATTCCTGAAAAAGGTAAGCTTTCCAATATGCAGGAAACACCCCCCGGATGTCCTCCTCGTCGGCGAAACGACCCTTCTATCGCCTGCAGAAGCTTGCCTGAAATATTAGCTAACAACGAGCAGGTGAGCCCCGGGTGGAACATTCCCCTCAACGCAGTCATCGTGTCCTTGGGTTTCGGTATCGCCATCGCCCTAATCAACCTCGGCTCCAGCGTCGCCCTCAACGCCATCGTCTCGCTAACCATGTCCGCGCTGCTAAGCTCGTACATGGTCTCCATCGGCTGCATATTCGCCAAACGCGTGCGCGGCGAGCCCCTTCCCCCCGCGCGCTTCTCGCTCGGCAAGTGGGGCATGGCGGTCAACGTCATCGCACTTTGCTTTCTCTTCGCCTTCTTCATCTTCGCGTTCTTCCCTACGGGCCGCCCGGTCACGGCGACGACCATGAACTGGAACATTGCCATGTTTGGCGGTATCACGCTCTTCGCGACGGTGTACTATATGATTATCGGCCACAAGCAGTACAGACCTCCTGTCGACATCCAGAACCGGAAACTGTGAGCTGGGCTGCGTCGGCGCACTGGTTGGCACTATCTGCCGAAGTATATAAATCTACATTGCCTTTCTACGGAGACAGAAGCTGTATGTATGGGCGGCTTAACGCATGATGCTATTCGCACTTGGAAATTGGTTAGTCTAGATGTATATAGCCACACAGAATCGACTTCTTATTCAGGCTTGCGTGCAAAGAGCATCGACGAAGGTTATGCTGGCAAGCCGATAAGGTCTCGTGAAATTTCTACGCCCAGCCCAGCCGTAGCCAAAAGCCCCATCCCACAAACCCATTCGCCGCCCTCCAGGTACTCAACCCCCTTGCCGCCCTCCAAGTAATACGGCTCACAATCATATCCCCTAGCTGAATAACAGCCTGAAAAGCACTCTATCTACCTTTCATAGTAACGAGCGATCAGAGAGTACCACTGCTTGACTAGTAATAGTGGGGAGTCCTCCCGATCGGCGGGTTGCACACCGAGGGGTGTTCTCTTTATCCTCCCACAAGCTGTTACGAAATTGAATGATTGATCGGAGAGGCAGGGTGGTATCAATGACAAATGCGGATTTGGTACGTAATGGAGACTGGGTCGTTGGATTGAGACCCCTGCCAAGCTTGCCAAGACTTTCCGTGTCTATAAAGTTGTTCTTGCAGTATCCATACGGAAGGCGCTTCGTTGTTTTTCGGTGCACACTCATCGTCGAGCATTACTGCTCGTATCAAAGCGTGGAACGACGTCGATGTCTTTGAATGCACGTACCCACAATCTCACTGCTCAGTATCAAAGAAACGCTGAGCGTGTCTGAGAAGCAATGCGACGTGGATTCAAGATTTCAGCTTATGGCATAAACGGACACCAAGGGTTTAAAAGGGGCGCGATATCGACCTTGAGCAAGGTAGGCTAGAGGCTCTTTTTTGCGTGTCGTTGTGTATTTTCTCTAACGCGGAGAGAGAGTGCGAAATATATTAGTAGAGTCTTGGATATGGGGCGGGATGATGGGCATCTGCTCGATGAAGTGATGAGGGGGGACTCCCAACAAAATGCGAGATCACTCGGATCATACATAAATCTATTCTCGAGAAGTCTTGATTGATTGATCTCGTGCCCAGCCTTGGTTTCGCTTCCATCTCTCTTCGACTCACGTTCGCAAGGCTTCTCTGTGCTATCCAGCTTCGATTACTAACGTGGCGAGTACCGTCGTGAAACCCATTGGCCTTCACTCTCTGGGAAGGGCGCGATCTTGACACCATTACGACATTCGGTCAGCATCCTGGTAACTTCTACGTACTCCTCACCGGATCCCGGTTCTCTATTCTCTCGAATGCTTGCCTTCATTTTATAAGCATATATGTAGCATAAATCAGGACTTGCTACTGCGCCGGATAGGTGCGTGGGCCGCGAAAAGAGGCCATAAATTTCGACGTCACTTTTCTGCCGATTCAGCGCCGAAAATTAAATTTATCGGTATCTTCACTGCAAGTACTATTGTTGTAATTGGAGGGACCACACCACAGTGCCTTTACGCGCTCGCTAGTACCGAAGACTTGTTTGCTACCTACAGGGAGAACTTTGTGCAGGGCGGAGCAAAATATGTGCCCACTTGGCCCTTGCAGCCTATAATATCGAGAAGCACGTACCGGAAGGGCAAGAAAGACTGGATCAGGAAAATGTCGTAAGAGGCTGCGAGCCGATCTCAAGCACGATAGTATAAAGGTTGTGCCAGACGCTCGGTTTCCTCGCTAGCAGAAACAAGGCATACCCAAGAAGAATCGAGATAGTGTCAGAGGCTGCTAGAAAGACCGAGGATCTGCCAACAAGGCGCAGAAGGGCCACCGATTGTCAGAGTACTCGAGCAGTTTAAGTGTCGATGAAGCATGAATTTCGAACAAATCATCGTCCAGCCTCGATCGAAGGCGAAAATAAGGTGCATTCGGCCAGCCTGTCTCCGAAATCAAAACCCTGCTGGAGATTCGTTAAATGTTTCGATAATTCCGAAGGAGTCAAAGCGAGGGTTTGGGAGTAAGGCATCCACCAGTTGCCCGAAAACCAAATCAGTCGACACCTCGAGGAACTGATCATATTAGAGATCTGGAGCTTCGATCTCCGGAATGGGGACACGTAATACCGCTCTATGCAGTGGCGGCTGCACATCGATGGTCCCTCACTCTTGCAGCAGTAAGCCTAGAAGACGGTTGGCATAGATGACGAGCGAACCAAGGTTTACGATTTCCTATCGGGAAACAATGGATATGATCGGCTCACGTGTATGTTTCCAGGCACTAGCGTCTTGGGAGAATATACCGTCGCCAAGGACTGGAGCAGATGCCGAGTTTCTCGAAGCAGTCTTTCCCCAATCTTGAAACGCTGATATGGCAACTTGTTGGGTGTTATCCGGCTTCACGGTCTTGATCATATCGATGTCGAATAAGTTCTCCTCGAATGTCTTGTCATATAGCGGACATATGAATCGCACTCCCACTTTCGGTAAGGAACACTCCCATGCAAATATATTTGATAAAATTCTTAGCTCCAGAATTGCAAAGGTTTACGATCATCGCTCGACTAGTCAAATTCATTGAGCTTGAACACGGTATGCACCCCTTCAGATTAGAACGACACTTAACAACCGCCAGGGAAACAATGCATTACGTCCTGCCGGCACACCGATCAACCTCGAGTTTCGAATTAGCAGGGAGCCCATATCCGCACGAGTACAAGTTCAGGTTGCACAAACCGCCCCACAAATACTCAACTCTTACATCAGTTCTCTCTTTCCAATTCCCCCATTCTTAATATTAGCTATCTCCCGCAGCGCCATCCCTACCCCCAACCTCAACAACCATCCAATATCTCAATCCCCGCACCCACCAACCGCGATGACGCCCTCACCCCCATGCCCCTTCCTTCTCCTCCCCAACGAGCTCCTCGCCCTCATCATCACCCACCTGATCCCCACAAGCCACCCCATCTCCCACCTCTCCATCCTCGTATTCCGCCCTTACAAGCCCTACTATGCTCTCCCCTACCGCTCCGCCGCCCTGCTCCACCTCTCGCGGACGTGTCGGGGCTTGCGCGCTTTAACCGCGAAGCTTTTGGGAGCGGAGAGAGCGAGGGAGCGGGGTGAATTGCGGGAGGCGCGGGAGGTGGTTGCGGGTCTGTTGTGTGGTGGGATGGATAGGGAGATTGCGGTGGGGTGGTTGGAGGCGTGGCAGGAGTATGGTGGGGAGGGGAGGGGGGGCAGGGGGAGAGGAGTCGAGCGCATTGGCGTTGGGGTTTGGCGAAAGACTGATCTTGCGAGGTAGGAGGACGTCGTAGAGAGTTAGGGTATCTTTCGACGCTCAATCAGGTGTCATGGACATCGATGCCCGTGGGATGGGTAGGGTCTTGATATGCGGACCGTCACGAGTGTCGAATGCTGGTAGTCCGGTTTACCATCTTGCTAATGACTCTGAGGCGGCAGAATTGCGGAGGCTGAGGGGAGATGGTGATTTGTCGTCGACATTGTCTAAAGCTTCCAATTGTTCTATTAAAAATGCGGTGTACACGTCTTACAGCACAAAACCATTCTTCAAGAGCCCAACCAGGGCTTTGGATATCCCTCCCCAAGGGTATCTGTACTCTTTATTCGGTGGCTATTGTTTTCAAAGTCATAGTATGTCTACCACTTCCAGTCAGTAGCAGCAGTGCTCACCACTTGATCCAACTTACATCAATTCTCTCCATACTGAAGCTCGACAAGCCCTTTCCTCAACGTCTCGTCTCTCGCATGTCCCCTCCCTCCCTCCAGGACCTCACGCCTTCCCCGTACTTCCGAACATATCCATACTCTCCTCCACAACCTCCTGCATCCTCCTCGTCCCCTCCTCCATCAACGCCGTCAACCCCAACCTCCCCTCCTTCTGCAGCTCCATATACCGCCTATTCACCACCTTATTAATATTCACCTTACTGATCCCCACCCCTATCAACCTCTCATAAATCTCCGGCGTGAACGGATCCGTCCCATGCGCCACCAATCTCACCCCTCTCTCCCCACCCACAGCCTCATTAATGCCCTCCAAGCGCTCATACTCCAGCCTCACGCCTCGGGGCCCATACTCGCCATGCACGTTCCCAAACGCCGGCGCCAGCCAATCAATGCCCGTATCGACGAACCTCCTCGCCTCCTCCGCCGTCGTCAGCACCCCCTCCAGATCCGCCGTCTGCGCCACGCCGTCCTCCCCGCCCTCGATGCGCCCGGGCTCCGCCTCCGTCGCGATGCCCCGCTCGTGGCAGTACGTCGTCAGCTCGCGCGTCAGCTTCAGGTTCTCGTCTTTGGAGTAGTGGCTCATGTCCACCATGATGCTGTCGAAGGCGCCTAGGTCGGCGGCTTCGCGCACGAGGGCTGGGGTCTGCGCGTGGTCCATGTGGACGGTGAGGGGGACGTGGGCGGAGCGGGCCATCGAGGCGCAGAGGTGCGCGAGGTGCGGGGTGTAGGATAGGCACCAGGGGAAGAGGAGGAGCATGGCGGGGGAGCGTTTGGCTTCGGCGGCGCGGAGGGTGGCGAGGGCGCCTTCGAGGTTGTACTGTTGAGGAGGGAGATTAGACATTGCATTCGCTTTCAGAACATTTGTTGGAGAAGGCGCGCGATGCGTTAAGGAACAGCTTACCACGCAGACGGCGGGGATGGCATATTTTCCTTTGACGGCGGCGTCGAGAATGGCATTGGCTTTGTTGTTCTGGAGTCGCCCCATGGTCGAGGCGGAGCTGAGTGAATCAGGTATAATTGAAGGACGTCATAGATCAATTCGGATCGAGCGCATCGAGTGAGGAGATCCCGAGCAAGCGATGGATGATGGGCGGCCGATTATGACCTTTGGCACCGGATTTTGTGATGGTGTTCAAGAAGCTTTCTGGCCAAAGATGTGGTTGGGAGTCGCATCGAGTACCCCTCGTCCACTGCCCCGCTACGCGATGACGAAAGTTCTGCTAAAAGAACGCGAGTCTCGAACCAGTCGATGGCCATAAGACTTGTACAAAGCTGCAGATGCGGGCACTTTAATACTTCATCAGGCGCAGTGAACCAAATAAATGCGAGACAGACCCAATTCATTCGACACAATCAGGAAAATTACACGCTAGAAGAAAGACTAGCTCCGCTGAATCGACACAGGAGTACCCCGATAGACCTCTGCGAAAAGCATCACTCTAGTGCACAGGGTCACTCTTTTTGCTGCGACCTCCGACTAGAGTACGTTGAAGACAGTATGTAATGTTCCAGTATTCGGTGAACACTAGTTGCTAGCCCGGGTATCACGGACTGGAAAGAGAGCATCAATGGTATATTGGATCTTTTGGAAAGCTTCATAAACGAATACCTGCAATATGTACCTGCACCTGTGATAGCGGTCACCATAAGACCAATTACATTGCAATAGTACTTGTCGAGGCGTCGTGAGAGCACAAAACCAAGAAGAATAGTCCTTTAGACTCACTAGATCATGCTTTATGTCTTCCAAGCTGCTGCAACATCAGATGATGGTATGGGTGGGCTTTTCCCCTCTTAACAACCATAACGTGTTGTTGAAGAGATCGAGGAGAGGACAAGGGCCCGCTGACCTGCTCCAGCTATGTATACTCTAGGTGCGCTAAGGCCTTTATATGCCCAAAGTGTTGGCCCCAGCGTCGTGACTGTTCAACTGAGCGTCGTGACTGTTGAACTGTCGTAGACTCCTTAACAGCGTGACGACGTTCGAACATGTTCTCGCGCATATCTTGGAAGATCGACGCGAATTCCCCGGTGTCGATAGCGTTGATCCAGTAGACGTATATTCTCCCATCGGCTCTATGGTCGAGCGACCGGAAAGCGGTTCCAAAGAATTGGAACGTGTCCGCCATGAACGTGTCGGGGTCCTTACTCTCTGAGATATGTGGCAAATGCTTGGGGACTGCATACTCATCTAGGTTCTTCATAAAAAGGTCCCTCTTCGTAAAAACCAGAATGATTGGTGCATGCGTTTCCTGACAGACCGTGGCGAATTTCTTCATGGACTCATTCATCTCATCCTCCAAGGAATCAGCATATGGAAGTGATTTATGCTCGTTCTATGGGAGCACTTACTCGATTGTAATCCTCGGTTGGAAATCGATAGCCTGAAAGTCCCACTGTGAAGATAATGCAGTCAGGTAACATGTAGTTTAAGTCACTGTTGCTGTCAAAAGGATCAACATAGGGATCCATGAGTCTGTAATGGATGGTATCTAATTCAAGCTGTATTATCGTGCTTTCATCTGTGCCTTTGCTAGCACGAAGGATGTCCGAGTCGGATGGCACGTAATCTTCTCGCGAGAATTCATCCAGTAAATCTAAGAAGCTGGGATGCCATCAGTATGAATTAGAATTTAGCAAGGTAAGCCGTACAACGCATTGTTATCTGAAGAACCCATCTGCTGGCGAACTCTGGGGCTGGCAGCCAGAGCCCTGCAGGCGTGGACGCAGGATCGAAAACCTTGGCTATCATTCCGGTCTCTATGTAGCCAAAATTCTTTATACTGCAAGAATTTTTTTGTTGGTCATGGTTGCTTGCAAAGTATAATAAGGTTAAGAAGGGGTTCTGCGTGGTACATACGAGATTCTCCTGCCGAGCCCCCTCAGACAGCGGTGTCGGATACTCCGCGTCACTTTTCTCCTCGTGTGTAGTGAAAGAAGCTTTGAACAGGTTCTCCAGGATGAGTCCACGATACTCAAGACGTTGTTCTTGCGAAAATCCGTAACCATACAGAAGCCGAAATTGGTGTCGGATGGTGGTCTTTCCAGAAGATTTAGTACCTAATGCTTCGGGCGCGAATTAGCTATCGAAGCGAGGTCTCCTTGACTTGATTTTGTTTAGTTTAACAACGGAGATATGGCATCTGCTTACCGCATAAAAAGATATTCGCTTCAGGCGGCTGGGAACCCTGCTGCGCCGAAGCTCCTGGGTAAGGCTGCAACGACTTAAACACGCGCTCTCTAGGAGTCTCCATTAGACTGTAATGCTCAGAGTTCTTCAGCACGGCGCAAGATATTGGGAGGGAGACTACAGAGAGATTGGAAACATCGGCCATGCTCAATCCTGAAAGGCAAGACCATCCAAAGGAGTTGGTATCGGAGCGTAGGGATTGGAATGACTTGCGTCGCAGTGTTCGAACGTAGACCCTGGAGCCATATAAATCATCGTCAAAGTCGAAGACAGATCTTGCATTCATAAGAGCGACCTTTTGTGTGAGAGTTGTGTGCACCGGTCTCCTCGGAATGATGGTCGAAACATCATCCTCGTCATTGCTTGGATCAGTTGAGTAAGTGGAGGCCACATTCGGGGCTCGAAGTTGACCTTCAAGACTGCCGAGGCGGGTGGACATCTCTTGGCTACTTTGCAGTAACTGGTGTACTAAGTCGGTGAGGGTTCCGATGGAAGTGGTTGCTTCTTCCATGGAGGCACTTGAAGTCGGCGAACACAATGTAAGTTTTACTCCTGGGTACCGCTATCCTAAGAAATCACATTGCACTTACCAGGTGAGTGTCGTGAGGATCAAGGTTAGAGTTACCTTGGACCACTTCAGGCGCTCGAGCAAAGCTGTCAGGGAAGACTCTTGCCGAGCCCAGGCAATTCGGGCCCATTTCTTCTGCGGTTGATTCAGATTGAGTGAGGTGAGAATCGCTTCCAACTCTGAGAAGGTCATGACACAGGTCGTCAGGGTGACTACGATCTGATCCACCATGATAAGCTTTGTCCGCGCTTGGGAGCCAGACTTCGCTCCAGTTAGATAGCCCTGAACCTGAGCGAGCGAAGCACTGATACTAGAAACTTCGAGCAAAACATGCTCCGCCAGCGTTGGTGCATTCTTTACACTGTGAATGAACGTTGTGAGCACTTGGGAGGCCTTGGCCGTAGCAACAAGCAAGCCCACCACGGATGCTGCAACTGATAGCGGATCCATTGTCAAGAATATGCCGACGAGGCAGGATTATGCCAATCATTCGCAGTCTCGAGTCCTTGATGGCACTTCTGAGGAGACAAAAAGTCCAGCCATGAAGACGCACTGGTGCAGACCGACCATTGCTCTTATGTTCGGACAAGGCTGATGATGACAGGCATCCACCGAGCATAGCCTGCGTCTCCCGCCTTGCAGTTTGCCCGGGTGCCGCTCTTGGTAACGTAGTACCCCATCCAATTGATTGTAGACGCGAAGCATCTTTGCATGTGTGACAAGGCAAGTGTGATCTTCTTCCCCTTGACTGGGTACTCGTGCTCCCAGGAGTGGAGAGAATACTGAAGTCTTCGCCACGAGCACTTCAGTGGAGGCTTGGCGTGGCTGACCGAAGCGGGCTAGACTCGTTGTGACTGCTGGCCTCCTTTCCGGAGTAATGTCGGTGCCCCACCGACAATTAAGGCTACGCGATCGTCATGTCATTCCGCGACAACATTCTCAGCCATCTCTCCGAAGGCCTCTCTGCGCTATGGAGAGCTGTGTGGAATCTAAGGGCACCGGTCATCGCAGGTCTCCAGCGGAGATATCTCCCTTCATCCGCCCTTCAAAACCCTGACCATCGTGACTGCGGGGCTCTACGGTTCTAGACTCGGGAATTCAAGATGCTCCCCGCGTTGAGATATGGTGCGTGTCGGATCAGATGATTGACCCTCGACCAGAGCAACGATTTGGAATACCGTTCTCTTGCTTCTCTAATAAGACTTAAGATCCCAGTCAGTGTCCAGTAGGCAACCTCAAACGCTTCGTCTCGGATTCCATCCTTCACCATGTCCGACTACGAGAAGAAAGAAACCCCGCCCAAGGGTATGGAGATCTCCAATCGCGCTGCCGGCGAACAGGATGACATGTCCAAAAGGAACTACATTCGCTGGGATGCCGAAGGCGTCGAGAAGGTCCCTCCGAACGAGGCAGAAGATATCCAGGCCGTAGCGGATATGATCAATGCTTGCCAGAAGGCACAGTGGAACAGTCATCGCCACTGCTTCAGCGGTTTGTGTGCCTCACAAGTGATGAATGATCCTGGGCTCATACCTCCCAGGGACCCACGCCCGTACACAAGGTCTAGTCAAGGGGAAGTTGGTCGTGCCGGACGACTTACCCAAACACCTGAAGCAGAGTCTATTCGAACATGGCGGCGAATATCAAGTGGTCGCTCGTTATAGTAGCGAGCCAGGCGACCCAGGTCTTGATGTGGGTTGTCCTTTACTGGTTATACTCAACCTCGCTGAAAGTGCGTTTGTAGGACCGCATTCCACAGCCTCGAGGCTTCGCTATGAAAGTGTTCAATGTTCACGGAGAAATGCTCGAAGCTGGCAAAGACGTCCCCACACACGACATCGAATTCAATTCTACACCCGCGCTGGACCTTGCGGACGCCAAGACTACTAAGGAGATTATTGATCTGAGAATGAAGTACGGCAACAACCAGCCCGAGCTGTATAAAAAGTTGGAAGCTCGAGACGACACAAAATTGCAGAAGGCACGGGACACGGTCAGGAACACACACCTGGAGAGCACAAGACAATACTCGCAAACAGCCTACCGCTTCGGCGACTATGTTGCCAAGTACTGCCTGGTTCCATCATCCGAGACACAGAAGAAGCTATACGATGAAACCGTCAAGCCGGATGAGCATGAGTCAGACATCCTCAGCAAATGGTTGAGCAATTTCCATTCCTCTCATGATGCCGAGTACCTGCTTCAGTTCCAGCTTTGCGAGAACCTCGAAGACCAGCCGGTCGAATATGCAGGCAAGGTTTGGGACCCGGTGAAGTACCCCTGGCAGACCGTTGCGAGATTGGAGATTCCGAAGCAAGACTCGTTCAACTACGAGCTGAAGACCTTTTGGGAGGACCACTTGAGGGTTGACCCTTGGCTCGGATTGAAGTCGATGCAGCCTCTCGGCGGACCCAATAGACTTCGACGTGTTGGTCCGTGTCCTGTACTCGCGCTGTTCTATTCTTCGCTGATAGGTCGCATAGTCTACCCTGCAAGCAGCAAGTTGCGTCGGATCATGAATGGGAGGAAGGAAATGATGATCAAGTCGATGGACGAGGTTCCGTAAGCAATTCCCTCCGGAACATAATCTCCGACATACGCTCATTGTGCCACAGAGGTCCGCTCCCAGCGCCAATGGCACAAATGGCCTGATCACGATGTCGTTGAGGTAGGATTCGCTCCCCAGCATGACAGGTCTTAGGGATTAGTGATGTTCGTGCTGTTCAGCACGTTCGCGTCTATACTGTACATATTATAGCTTCCTATAGGCATCTAAGACTGCATGTCTCACTATCCTGAACTCACAAACATATATCTACTGGTAAAGGACTCTCCAGTGTGATGCCAAGACTTCCGATCTAGACTTGGCCGTTAGAGGCCGTACTTTTCTTTCAGTGACATATCGAAGTGACATGATTGGCTACAGGTGGCCATTGGATGTTGAGGCGAAAAAGGTGCATGACATCGAGCGTCAATTGTGTGCTAATCCGTTAACATCAACGACGACAATTCAACAAGATGGCTAGCAGTCCCATGCTCTATGGCAGCAGATACTTTAGTACGATGCATTCGACAGTGGCGGCAGCTCAAGCTTTCATCGCGCAGTCCGTAATTATCATATAGACCATGGGCCCTTTCTGCCCTTGCGTTTTTGCATACTCAATATTCAACCGTCTTCATACCACCCCCGACCATCCCTCTATATCTGTAGATATCCGATCTTCGTGTATCTCCCACGTACCCATCGTCAGTGCTCGCCACCTCCACCTCCACCTTCCACCATGAACACAACCGAACCACCCACCACATCCGTCCTCTCCTCCTCCAACAAAATTCCTGACTCCCCTTCCCTCGACCCCGAGAAACAAGCCATCGGCTCGCCCGCAACCAAAGTCTCCGCCTTCAAAAGCCTCGGCCTCCTCGACCAGTTCCTCGCGCTATGGATCTTCCTCGCTATGGCCATCGGCATCATCCTGGGGAACTTCGTGCCCAGCACGGGGCCGACGCTGCAGAAGGGGAAGTTTGTGGGCGTTAGTGTTCCGATTGGTATGTCCATCCTTTTCCGGGGTGGAATTTGGGGGAAGAGAGGGGAGTGAAGTTGAGGGAAGGAGTGAAGGGGGGCTGATGGGTGCTATAGCGGTGGGGCTCCTGGTGATGATGTACCCCATCATGTGCAAGATCAAATTCGAAACGCTCCACCACGTCTTCCGCCAGCGCGCGATATGGGTACAGATCGCCTTCAGCGTGTTCGTGAACTGGGTCATTGCGCCTTTCCTCATGGTAACCCCCTCCCCTCCCCTCTCCTCCCCTCCCCCCCACCTCCCTCACAAAACTAACGCACGCCCCTCCCCCTCCAGCTCGCCCTCTCCTGGGCCTTCCTCCCCGACCGCTCCCCCCTCCGCGAAGGGCTCATCCTCGTCGGTCTCGCGCGGTGCATCGCCATGGTACTGATCTGGACGGGTCTCGCGGGCGGGGACAACGAATACTGCGCCATCCTCGTGGCCATCAACTCCATCCTCCAAATGCTACTCTACGCGCCCCTCGCCATCCTGTTCCTCTCCGTCATCGGGCGCTCCGGCGAAACGCTGCACGTATCGTACTCCACCGTCGCGACCAGTGTGGCTGTCTTCCTTGGCATCCCGCTCGGGGCGGCGATCGTGACGCGGTTTGCGCTGCGCAGGGTTGTGGGCGCGGGGTGGTATGAGCGGGTGTTTTTGAGATATCTGTCACCGCTGTCGCTGCTTGGGCTGCTGTTTACAATCCTCGTGCTGTTCGCGTCGCAGGGGCGGAGGGTGGTGCATCAGATTGTGGCGGTGGTAAGGGTGGCGGCGCCGTTGGTGGTGTATTTTTTCATTGTGTTTTTTGTGACGCTGCTGGTATGTCATAAATTGGGGTTCGGGTATAAGCTGGCGGCGACGCAGAGCTTCACGGCGGCGAGCAATAATTTTGAGCTGGCGATTGCGGTGGCAGTGGCGACGTTTGGGGCGGACAGCGATCAGGCGCTGGCGGCGACGGTGGGGCCGCTGATTGAGGTGCCGGTGCTGGTGGGGCTGGTGTTTGTTGTTAAAAGGATTGGGAAGCGGAGGGGGTGGAGGGATTGATGGAGCCGGCGCGGGAAGAAGATGATGAATGATAATAATGTCGCAGGCTGAACTCTCTTTGGGTTTATGCTTTTGAATGCTGCACTGATCCCCAACTCCACGCTTGCTGCCAGTAAAGGGGTATCACAAATCCATGCCCAAAACGTCTACTATGCTTCAGAACCACACCACCCCAGCCACAATCCCCACCGTCAAGCCCAGCATACTCCTCGCGCGCTGCCGCGTCGCCATATTCGCCAGATCCACCAACGACCCATCGCCTGACCCTTTGCCCCCAGCAGCGTGACTGCTCGTTGCGGTTGCACTGCTTGACGCCGTCGTGGAGCTTGCCGTCCCCGTCGCCACTGCCCTCTCCGCACTCTGCACTTCCCCACTCGGCAGCGGATGCTCGAGGGTATTACACGCCGTCGCCCAAGCACCCAAAGGGACTGTGAGCGCCGTAGGGTCGGTATGGGCGTTGCAGTGGTCGGTGACGCAGGTGATGAGGGAGGAGAACATGGAGGGCTGGGCTAGGGCGGTGCCGCAGACACCTGTCGAAGCACCGTAATCGTTAGTAAATGGGGTACGCTTGGTGTAGTAAAAGTGTTTAGGGCTCATGGATGGGGCAACGTACATAAAGTAGCGGTGTCCGTTGCATTCTGGTTGGGGCAATTGGGGAACTGGCTCTGGAAACAGGTCTGCCAGCAGGTGGGCAGTGTGGTGAGGAAGTTGTCGGTGGGCTGTGTGTAGGTGGTGGTGAGGATAGCGAGGAGCGGGGGGAGGAGGGTAAGAGGGTGAGGACGCATGCTCGCGAGAGCTGTGAAGGAAGGAGATGAGCTTGTAGAGAGATGGGATCTTGGAATGCGGATGAAGTGGTCAAGGTAGTAAGAGCTCTATGCTGTGGGCAAGGAGAGTCTGAGAGATGGTTCTGAAGGAACGGCGTCACTACTGGGGTTTGGAAGAGGAGAGTCACGTCTGAGGAATTGGCGATGGGCGCTGTTGCGTCATTGGTCAATGGCTTCTCTGTTTCAAGGGCAGGTCGTTTCCGTATCACTGCCGACAGGAGTAAGCGATGTTTCAGTGTGTTCTTGGCAGGCACGTGATCTCACTCTCCCTCTGAAGCGTCGAAGGTATGGTTCGTAAGCCAACTTGGATCACCGCTTCTTTTGGTTGATTGAAGGAGCTGCTGATCCTTCGCTCCTAGTTCTATCTATTCCAACGTACGCTTTGCTGCATTGACGGCCTCCATATGCCTCAGGTACTGCCAAGTCCCAGCTTGGTCATCTCCGATTCAGACACGTTGCTTCTCAAGAGCAGCACGTAGCAATCCAATGCTGTACCGCATGCAGTGCGCTATCCGACGAGACAGCACACGTTTCCTTTCACAAAGTAGTCTGGTATCGACTGCGGTCCCAGCTTCATCATGGTCTTCTTAGCGGAGCAAACCATCCCCATACCTACCAAGGACATCAACTCATGGATTTTTGACGATGTTTCCTACGACCCTAACAGGCCTGTATGTTTCTCTCCCGTGAGCTTCCGAGAAAGCTGAGGCCGTATAGATCTATCACGACGCTGCGAGGCCTGAGCGGACCATCAGCAACAATCAAGCTAAGGCCATCGTACGTAAATTGATTGCCGGCCTGAAAAGATGGGGTGTGCGCCCAGGACAGAAAGATGTCGTCTGTCTGCACGCCTTCAACGACATCATGTACTCGATGCTCTTCCTAGGCACCATCGGCGCCGGAGGCATCTTCGCTGGGACGAACCCTGGGTACACGCCGTATGAGCTCGTGCATCATACTCGCACTGCGGATGTCAAGTATCTGATCACAGAACCGGAGACGCTACAATCAATTCTAGCGGCTGCTAAGGAGTGTAACATTTCGAAATCCAACATACTGATTTTCAACGTCAACGGCCAACCTGTACCGCAGGGATTCCAATCTTGGGACACACTGCTAGATAAGGGCAAGGACGATTGGCTGTGCTTCGACAACCTACAGACAGCCAAAGATACTGAAGCCGTAAGGTTGTTCAGCAGCGGCACTACTGGCCTCCCTAAGGCCACAATGATCAGTCATTACAATCTTGTTGCCCAGCACACTATCTGTTGGAATGTCGACCGAAAGGACTACGATGTTCGAAGACTTCTCTGTCTGCCTATGTTTCATGCAGCTGTCTTTCCTGTCGCTCACACCACAACGCTTAAAGCCGGTCACGCTTCCTATGTGTTGCGGCGCTTTGAGCTTGAAGGCTTTCTCCAGACAATCGAGAACTATCAAATTACGGACTTGATTATGGTGCCGCCTATTGTCATTGCAACCATCATGTCTGATTTAACAGATAAGTACAGCCTCAAGTCTTTGAGAGCCGCAGTCTGCGGCGCTGCAGCGTTAGGGATTGGCCCTCAGAAGCGGTTCCAACAATTGATGAGCGCAAATGCGCCTTTTACACAAGTTTGGGGTGAGCGCCCCGGCCGCATATTCCACGACAAGACTGACCCCGTTGCAGGTATGACCGAGCTCTCGTGCCTCGCGACACGCCATCCCTACCCAGAGCATGATGATACCGGCAGCATCGGGCGAGCACTGCCGAACATTGACACGAAGTGCGTTTATCACCCAGTAGTGCTGTGTAAGCCAACATTAACATTCTAACAGACTAGTCGACGACGAGGGCACTGAAATTACAGCTTACAACACCCGCGGCGAATTCTGCATCCGCGGCCCCACCGTAATCCCAGGCTACCTCAACAACCCATCCGCCAACTCCGCCTTCGACCAAGACGGCTTTTACCACACCGGCGACATCGTTCTCTGCGACGCAAAGACCAAACTCTGGTACATCGTCGACCGCAAAAAAGAGCTCATCAAAGTCCGCGGCTTCCAGGTCGCACCCCCGGAACTCGAAGCCGTGCTGCTGAGCCATCCCCGGATCGTGGATGCTGCTGTGATTGGTGTGCCGGCGGGCGAGGGCGACGGGCAGTTGCCGCGGGCTTATGTGGTAAGGAGACCTGGAAAGGCTGGGGAAGCGCTGACGGAAGCGGAGCTGAAGGCGCATGTTGCTGGTAAGTTGGCGAAGTATAAGCAGCTCCATGGTGGGGTGGTCTTTGTGCCCGAGATCCCGAAGACGGCGAGTGGGAAGATCTTGAAGAGGGTATTGAGAGAGCAGGCCAAGAGAGAGATGAGCGCAAAATTATGATATAAACCTAGCATCTCCAGTGTTGGCTTTATGTATAGCTCGCAATGGTAAAGTCATGGATATGTAACGAATCGTCTCAATGGTTTCTCGAAGACTTTCGCTACAGCACATACCGATCCCCCAAACTGCAAACCATCGCAAACAAAACTGCCGACCGATGTGTTCTAGGACCAAGTCCAGGACCCAAAAATTGGCTGTCCTTAAGTACTGTAAGCATCTTCATCCGGAGCTAGCTGCTTGAGACTCTTCGACTTTGTAAAACGCAAAATCCAACCGCAGATAAAATAATGATCTCTTATCTTCCCTGCTATGAGGTAGATCCAAACTTGAAAACGAAAAAGGGATTATGATCGTCCTGGGGATCCAACCCAGAATCTCTAGATTCGTAGTCTAGCGCCTTGCCATTCCCCCACACGCTTTGCGGAGTTACCACTGGATGACTGAAACTCAAGGCGGAACTACTTACACCTATGCCAAAGACGGTGGCGTTGGAACTGGACGTGAATTTTGTGAGTTAGACTGTTAATATTTTCGAAATCACCACAAAGCCTAATTTGGCTAGCTTAGACGGGTTCAGATTCTAGCACAAGTATCTCAATTGATTACGTAAATCAGATATAATCCTCTTACTAGGAGATAAAAGATTTTCTACTCAGATATAATTTGTTAGTATGTTATATCTCTAAGAGAGTTTATTAATAAATTATTAGCTGTTGCAATTAAGAGATACTTTCGAATTGTAATAACAACAACTAGCTAGATTATAGCACTTGCTACTTTTGCTCGAATATATGGTGTGGTGTCTAGTACTCTGCAAGGGACGGGCTTTTTGAGGGCCAAAATTGCCTGAGCTTAAAGCTTGCCACCTATACTGGGTCACATTTTCAAGTGGAGTAAGCAACAAGGTTTCCTGAATCTGGTTTCTGACCTGTCGATTAGCCTCTGAGTCGCATTGCTATCCTACGTGGTGGCAAGTAACGATGCACCAATTCTTTGCACTTGATGAGGAAGCGTTTGGACGAAACAACAATTGATTCGTCGACCAGGCTAACTTATGGCAAAGAGGCAATATCTTATTTGCGTAGAATTGCTGGACCAAACGATGAGGGAGATGACGATGCATCAGGAGCGAGGTGTTGCCCCTTGCCATCAGCTCTTGGAAAGTGGTGCATCATCCAATGCGTGGGGATAGCTGATGTGTTTCTTTTTCTTCTTACTTTTCATCCAAGTCGTACTTGATCCGCGTAACGCTCTGGCTCCGTTCGAAAGTGTCTGAATAAATGGTTACCAACAGTTGCACATGCTAGGCGGATAGATGGGAAAGAATCCCCTGGGTGCCGATGAAATCATATTGACAACCCAGCCAGCCTGAAGAAGTGCGTTTTAGGCCAGAATCTGGGTTCGTGTATCAACCCATGTTCCAATCCCCACCGCGTACTTTCTTCTAAGGCCTCGAGCCATTGACGCTCATCTCTCCAGGCGTGCTTCCGATCAACCTCCATGTACCGCCCCTTCACCTCCCAACCCCAGTTGCGCATCGCCTCCACCGCGTTCGAGCTAATCTTGACTGCGCGGCGGCTGTACGGACGCCGCTCATCGTATACCTCCACGTCCCCAAGCTGCAGAGTCACGCGGCAGCCCCTGCAGCTACGGCGGATCCTCCGCAGCAGCCCAATGTCGCTGGTCATCACATCCTCATGCGAATGGAACGTGACGTCCTCAAGCGCGGGGAGTCCCGCAAGGATTTGGAGGCCGCGATCGCCGATCTTGCTAAACTGACTGACAATGTCGTTGTCGAGCAGCGTTCGCTCGATGGGTGGGTATCCAAGTTCCAGGTAACGTAGGTGTTGGTACGCGACGTCGGTCAGATTCCACTCGAAGTAGAGGAAGTGTATCAAGGATTGTTGCCGCAAGAACTGGAACCTGTTGCACCCATAGAAGATCGAGGCTGCTTCGTCACGGATTACTTTGCTGACGCGGAGTAGCTTCGCGTTAACGGTCCACTTCTCAATCTCCGGGTCCCTTAGAAAGCAGACGAGCGATTCTTTTCTGGGAATCTGAGCTCCCTCGAGAATCTTGACATCGGAGAGGAAAAGTTCGAGGACATCAAGTGCGATTGGGCTTTCGTTGATCAGGCACAGGCGATAGATCTTGTTGCGCACCTCGCCAGGGAGGTCGTTGAATCGGAATGCTGGTGTAGGGCCGGGGGAAAGGTCCGTAGGAGGCGAAGGACTTCGAAGTAACGAAGTGACAGGTGCTTTTCCATTGATCAGACATACATGCCAGGCCTGACTATGGGACGCGCCGTGGAGATGAAGTAAAATAGTATCCACGTGTTTTGGCGATGGCGATCCCTGCTGACACGCTTTGCCAAATCAGGAACAGGTCTATTTTAGCCTTCTGGAGCCAGCATCGCATCCTCCATAATTCCTACGTTCCTTGTCAGAAGTCTACAGCAATGTAACGAAGAGAGCATGCTTAGAGGCGGCTCGAGATGGATCTGCAGCCTCCAAAGCTTGGCTATTGCTCATCGTTCTTGCTATATTCGATACCAAAGCTACGTCTCCAAGTGAGCATGCATACTTCTAAGTTTTGTCAGTGGTCTAACGATCGTCGAGTCATTATCACTGCCTGCGAGGTGAGTTTTCTCATTTACTTTCACAAGCTGCTGGCATGTGACGATTCTAACATCAAATTGTCATCATTGGTCGTTGTACATAAAGTTCCTTAGGCACGTGCTCGTTTTATTTCATATCTTTGCTCTACTTAATGACTCAGTCGAAATGCTGAGCCCATTCATCACTGTCCATCATATCTTCCACCTCCGAATCTAGTTCGCCCGAGCTCTGTGTGCATGATGGGAATGGTAGCTCCTCCTTGTCTTCTTCGTGATTTTCAACCTCTTCGTCCGGCATCACGATAGGTCTGCAAGCGCGGCAGTGGAAAAATCGGAAGCGTTCCACAATTCGCAGGTCATTGGATCGAGGGCTGCTGTCCATAATACGCTCCACTGCCGCTAATATAAACATCGGGGGCGACGTTTCTGCCCCGAAGAGATCGCCGAGCCCGTGCTCTGCGAGAGAGTCAAGATAGGCGGCCAGGTTTGGCGCTGCCCGCAAGTGCGCCATAGGCCCTGGGATAAGACTCATTGGAATATTGACTGGCCCAGAGTCCCAATATGGCGCTTGGGTGTGAGGATATTGAATGGGGCACATTGACGATAGGCACGGTGGATACGGCGGAAGACTAGCCGGCGGTATGATCACTGAAGTTTCCGATGGCGGCATTAATCCGTACTGGTGATAAAAAGTCGCGGTTGGGATGTGCTCGGGGAAGAAGAAGTAAGTGCTGTCAAGGTAACCTTCTTCCTCATTAGACGCGCGAGGTGCCTCGACAAGATCCGAGTATTGCAGAAAGACGCTGTCAACGTCACTGACGGCAAGTTCGCTTCGCTCATCGCGATTGTCGTGTGAGAGAGGTGTTTCTCTGTCTTCCTCGAAGCTTGTGGAGTCAGGCTCGTCGTTGCCACTAAAGTAGGCATCCGAGAGGCCATAGGCGTCCCAGAAGCTATCAGCATTGTCCTCTGGGGCGATGTTATCTTCTTGGCTAAAATCGTTCTCCAGAGATTGTATCTCACCAAGCAACAAATCGCCGTCCTGGGTCTCCTCATGACCAATATTTTGAAACCATTCCCGCAGGTGACGCCGATTGGCTCGTCTCGTATACACCAAACTTTGACGAATATCGAGCGTTGGCTGTCTACGTGCGATTATGCGTGCCCGGTAGTCCGGACAGTGCCACCAGCGGAACCTGTAGAGCAAGTCCTCGCTTGCAATGTTCTCCGATCCGGTCAAGCGTCTCAAAAGCGCGGCCCACACCGCCGCTGGAGGGCAATTCCCTTCAAACACATGCTGCACGTTATGGTGCGCCAGCACCCCGATCAGTAGAGCGCTAGGCGCTCGTTGCTCCAAATAGTAGCTGCCAGCATTATGCGCTTCACGGATCGGGCAGGACCCGTCCTGTAGCCCAGGGCATCTTGGCATTGAGGGATCAGTGATAAAGGGGGCCGTGATCCAGTAAGATGGCTCCAGGCCAATCCAGATTTCCTCTTCGTCCGTCTGCATTTCCATGCCGGGTATCAAGTAATTGCTATAGCCAGGATAGGCGGTTGGTGGCCCTCCCTCAATCTTGTCGTAGTCTGGCAATGAGCTGGGCGAAGCCGTAGAGGCCCGACTCAGCCCTCCAACATCATTTCCGGGTTGTCGACCTGCGCCGGTGTACAGCATCAAGCTATGATAGCTCGGCGCTGGGGAAATAGGTATCGGTATAATGGGCTCCGGCAAAAATTCCACAGGAGTATGTGATATCGAAAGGGGAGAACTTGGCTCGATCGAGCTTGTTTCTGCCCGAAATCGAGACACATATATCGCTGGAAGAGTGGGTCGTCGTGGCCACCTTGGTCTGGCCGAAGAAGTATTAGAGCTATCGTTCTGCGCAGAAGAGCTAGGGGAAAATGCGCCTACACGTGATAGCCGATCGTCGGGGGCCGTCCAGCGGCGACGACGGATGGCACCCGGCCGATTCACGGAGTTTAAATTAGACATGGTGTTGGAGATGCTGAGGATTAGACGTTTGCTGGTTAGCAAAAAGACTCTTAGCCCGGAAGAGTCAAGAATCGAAAGCTGAATCGGATTTGGATGTAGACTGGACCTCTCTGGACTCGAAAATGGCTGGGAAGGTGCTTAATATAATGCCATCGTACTGGTACGAGACTCTGGAGTCTTGAGAATAATCAAATGAGTGACACAAGACGACAACGGCATTGTCGCCGTAGGATCTGGTGTTCTTCATCACATCCAGACAATGGGGTAGCTTTACTGACATATAGTATATATTGAAGATTGGCACAATGCCAACATTTTATCGTCCACTGGAACGATGAGTCGGCATGGCAGGCTGAAGAGTAGATGCCCTAGGCGTTTATGGGCCAAGGTCCTTGTGGAGTCAGAATCGCAAAAAGTTGAAGTTCGCCATCCGGTTCAGATCCGCGCATCTAGTCGCTAGACTCTTGACCCAAGGGGAAGGAACAGTCTGGAAGAGAATCATAGTATCCTGTGGAGTGCGTGTTCTCCTACCCTCGGCGAGATTGGCGGACAATGGCTTTGTCTCGTCGGAGCGTTGTGACACCACGATGTAAGTAGCATCTCTTTGGGGGCTGCTTCTTCCTTTGTTCCTATGCTCGCAACCATGATTCTTCTAGGGGGATTTCCGCCAAACCACGTGATGGACATGCTCTCACTCTCTTCTAACAAACAGTAATAGCCTGGATGTACCTGGAATGCACTTGTGATGAGTACTCGTCGACTGGCCTTCCATAAGACCGTTAGCTGTTGCGCTAAGCTTTGCGCTCGAATGCGTATCTGGTGGTTCGACAGAGCCCGGGCTCTTTACGCTCCCCTTGCTCATGATCTGTGGATTGGCTCACTGCAAAACCTTCGCAATATTCTTTCGACTTGAGGAAGTTGAACTGCCTATGGGAAAGAAGTTGTAGTAGGAAGAAGAGGTATAGACGGAGACGGAATAGCCATCAAAGACATCTTTCAATCGACTTTCGTCACTCTCTCGTACAGCGGCTGCGAAGTGCACTGGACTGGACAGCCCAGCTCACATAGTCCTCTCGGACTCAATACCATCAGAATTGGTGTATCCAAGGACAAGGTTGATCAAGGTAACTTTCCTTCAGATTTTCCCTTTGCGAGTATGACAGTATTGAGGTTCTAAATGAGCGACATGCTCTTCGAAGCTCGATCGGGGGCTCCCATTACAGAACAGAGAAGCTGTCTTGATCCACATCGCTCACATCATGCGAGCAGCAGTCCTTTTTGGGCGAGATACATGATGCATGCTTCCATACATCTCATAGCTACTTGACCCAAGGACAATCACCACCAAATGCCAGAAATGCTACTCTCTGTTCCGGCTACTCCACCAGCGTTGGCGGCGATGGATAGTATTGAATCCGATGTGACAACAAAGACTCGACTGTCCTGCGACGCGGGCTTTAGACCTTTGTACCTGCCTACGTCCGTCGTGCAGCTTCAGTCTGCTTCAAGCATTATATGCCAGCGTCGAAAGGCGGTCAGTGGATTATCAATGAGGCGAATGACATACTTCGGCTGCTAGTACAGTGAGTAGACTTCTAACATAAAATATTTTCAAGAATACTGGCAGTCGGCTTCTACTATCCTACCAAGAAGATCCATCGATCGGTATTGAAGGGAGAAAGTTGCATTGATTACATAGCCCTGAACGTCCAGGCGAACATATGCGCAAGTCCCGTCAGTGCGGCACTTACTCGTTCCGATCGGCAAAGTCAGAGATTCGCTTCAGGCCTGTCTTATCCCAAGCGGCGGTGCTGTTGCAGTCTGTTTCGCGCATCATCGGAAGATTCCTCCCTCACCGCGCATGCGGCCAGAAGCAAGCGACATGCGCAAAAGCATACATTGACTTCGACACCATGCTCACCTCCCACTCGTCTCCGTGTCCTTGGATCCCAGGCACTGCGAGCCGCATTCCATCATCGGAAAAATCAACAAGCCCAGGATCCTGCAACTATCGCCTCAACTCGACATGTTATCCCCTACCCTACACCTCACCGCCGTCCTCCTCGCCTCCACCCTCACCCCCACCCTCGCCCAAACCCCATCCTCCTTCCCCCCCCACTGCCTCCCCCGCCTCGCCTCCTCCCCCCCCCTCGACCCCCAAGCCTGCGCCTCCGCCCTCAACGAATTCCTCTCCTCCAACCCACCCCCCACCAACATCTTCACCACCTCCCCGTCCCCCTCCTCCTCCGCCATCTCCCTACCCTACAACCGTACCTACATGGGCTGCAGACTCCGCATCGAGCTGCTCTACGCCAGGGAAGTCATCCAAAGCGTGCAGGATGTATGGACCCAGGGCGTGGCGCTGGATACGAAGTGTGTGGTTGATGGGGGGTTTCTGGGCGGTAGGGTGTTTGTCAATGGGGAGGGGTTGGTGGTGAGTTTGAGGCCGGAGGGGGATGGGGAGTGGGAGGGGAGGTTTAATGGGAGTAGTGTTGTTGTGGGGGGAGGGGGGGAGGGTGGTGGGGATAAGGGACTGGTAGAGGTTACGGCGGGGAGTGGTGGCGGTGGAGGGTCGTGAGGGAGGGATGGGATGGGGGTTGGAGATGCCGGGGAGGGGTGGGAGGAAGTGAGAATCTTTGGGGGTTTGAGGACCGCCTGGAGAAGCTACGAATGAGGGCTGAGACTAGGAGGCCGGTCGTCAGTCCATCGCGGAAGTTCAACGCTTGAGAGGAGGGGCAAGCTCTTGATATGTCAATGGCAGCCATTGTGCGGCACAGTATGGCGGGCAATGGACGTGACCCTAAACACTCCATCGGACCATCAACCGAAATGACATGATACAAGAGTCCAGCTTTTCTCCGTCCTAAAACATCTTCGGGAGACAAGGCACAATCACGGATACCAAATTTGTCAATCCCCATTTCGACCTCTTCTCTTCTCTCTCACTCATCAAATTCATATTGATGAGGGGGGGTACTGTATCCGTTCCGATGTCTAGGCATCCTGCACCCAAAGAATGCCCAACAAGCCTCGCGACCCCTAGTTCGAGACAGCATCAGACAGACTCATGTGCAAGCTTCAGCTCGTCACATGCCCTTCTCATTCCCCATATCTTCTGACCCCCAGCATTCCTTCTGAAATCCGCCGCCATGGCTTGAGGAGGCATGATCTGTAGCAGTCTAGCTTTCATGCTTTGTGGCTCGGTCGGTCAGGCAGTCACACTGTTCATTTATTGGATGGGAACGTACATTTTGCATATGTTGATGAGGATGTACGAGAGATTAGAAATTGCACCACATGCTAGATGGATAATCTGAATATCGTTTCTACACAGGGGCCACAATCCGTTATTTCCTGGCTTAACCCCATTATCCAGCTCAGCGCTTCACCTCATCACCACAAGTCCGCGCCACGGGCCTGATTCAAGCAGGGAGGGACGGAGAGTGTGGACGCTGTAGTTATGCGGCCCGTGAACACCGAGGATCATGACAGGGTTTATGAAGGCGGTTGTGCAACGAGATGGGTTGGTTGATCAGGGAAGGGGGATAGTGTAATCAGTAGGCCAGTTGTTATGCGTGTCTGGAGCTTCTCACGTCTTTTGCGATAAGGGCTACTGGTTTGCGTCGCTTGAAGCATTTGAGAGTCGTTGCGCTTCATGTGTCTAAGTGAGGTGGGAGTGGGTATCTGGGGGGTTTTCTAGGGGATGTTGCGGGGATTGCTGCTTAAAAATGGGGCTTGCGCGTGAAACAGGTTTATGGAGGGCAAGTGCTATTGACGCTAGGAGATTTCAGGACAATTGTTGGTGTACAAAATGTTCTGACGGCAGTGTGGTAGGTCTGATATGGCTCATCCTGCGGAAGCCGTTGTGGCTAGAAACGAAAATCCTAACAAGAAGAAGAGAAATTTCGTGCAACCTACGACTTGGCATCTGAAACCCGTATTCTATTATTTGATGCTGGTTTGTGGCGGCTAGAGCTTGTTATAGCGGTCAGAGCTAGACACTGATCAACAGGCATTACGCCCAATTAAAAGCATCTCCGAGGCAGAAGAGTGTTTTGTCTAGGTCTGTTCATTGCTCGCAATGTTCTATTTACTGTTTGTTGGAACAAAAGACTTCTGTGCCTTACTCAGGAAGCTTGATGTCAAGCTGCGTAATCAATGGAAAGCCAGCTAAGATGCTCGACATTGATGTACGATGCGTCACCGTATCAGATACTGATCCAGCGAGCCATGAACTTCTCAGTGATAGCCTTGGCTTCATCAACCAGGCCTAATTCAAGTAGGAGCTGTACGCTTCCACGGATTCCCGACTCCAAGGCGGAAGAAACTAAAGCGATGTCAGCACTGCTTAGCTCTTACGAGCAACCAATCGACGATACGGCATACTCCATGCGTGGGTGTAGCTAGTGTACAGTCAGCAAGAAGAACTCTCTTTCGGACAATTTCGTGCTCACCTGGTATGCTCTCCGATAAAGATCATCTGTATCGAAATCAGCGCGATTCTCTAGCCGAATATCTGTCTGAATCGTGACTCACGTTATTCTCCGTCCTAAAGAAGGCTGGAATGTACAGCGTATGCATGCCAATGGAGGGCGATGCCCAACTAGCACTCTCAAACGGATCGAGGGCCCAGCAGTGCCGATTATACTTTCCAGTATACTGATCTCGCGCCACTTCACCGTGGATCTCGACCATCGCATCCAGCACATACCGCACGTGTTCCAACTCAGGCATGGAAGCGAAGCGGATGCCAAAGTCGGCGTTTGTGTAGGAGGCTAGCATGACGCCTGGGCCCGTTGAGTTGAGGTTATAGCTGGGGTAGCAGATACTTCCGATGCCCGGGATGTCTGTCGATGTGGAACAGCCGCCAACGATGGGGTTGGCGTAATGCTCCCAGAAGCGAGTTGAGAATTGGAGCGTGACCTGTGATTGGTAAGCGGTGGTCCATGCTGAATGGTAGGAATGGCCTTACCTTGCAGACAGTGGTGTATGGCATATCCGTGATTGCGTCCATGAGTGTGGGGTCGAACACTATGCTGGTTCAGTAATATCATCGTCTTCACGCGTTTTGGAAACTCACAAGTATTTGGAAAACGCCACCTACGGACTTTGGAGAACGGCGCACTGACCATCACATAATCGTATGTTGCGTTGGAATATACAGTATCTGTGAAAGTATTCTTCCACGACAGTTGCACCTCGTTGGTTTTTGGCAAAAATTCCGCTCTCTGGATGAAGCGGTCCATGGTCGTGATCGGGCCAACGTGGGGGTAAAAGGAATATGGCAGTCGATTGAGCCCCTATGTTTTGGTAAGCCAAGACTCTGTCATGAATGCACAGAGGGGCGGAAAAGAGTGTGGAGGGCTTGCATAGCACATTGAAAGTTCATGGCCATCTAGTGCGATGCTCACTCAAATCGACAACATAGAAACAGTGCAAGTCCTGGGGGATAGAAATTGGATCGCTTTACCCCATCGATGGTCCGCCAAGTTGTGGCTCCGAAGTATACACAATCAAAGCTATGTCATTACATTAGAAGATCTCCGGTATCAGCAAGTGCTTGGTTGATCCATACATCAATTTCCAGAAAGGGTCGACTCCGCCAAACTTGCTCTTTGTCAGAGCTTGGTCCGTGATATTGAGCGAGTATTTTAGGTGGTTGTGGAAGTAGGCAAATTCGGACCAATCATCGCCACCGAGGCCTCCGAGTCCTGAATCGAGCCAGGTCTTGTGCGCAGTGAAGACATCCTTTGCCGCTGCAGCCATTGTTGTCGGATTGCAAGTAATAGAGTCTATCTGATTTGTGATATTAGTAACAAGCGGATCGACAGGAATTTGAGCGGTAAGGGTCTTGTTGGCCTTGATCTCAGTAACAGTCGGGGGGAGGCCATTCGGCTTTTTGATCCCATTGAAATAGTACAGTCCATTCGGGTTGTTTTGGATCCAGGGGATAAACTTGACTGTATAATTGGGACGCCCAAGGTTCAATTGATTCATAGCGTCGGCGAGCTGAAAGACCAGCTTCATGTCGTTCACTGGTATACTCTCATTTGATCCTGCGTACTCAATACTCTCGGGAAATCGCATTGGTCCCATTTCCTGGTACTGGTAGTCAAATGGACCACCCTCGAGATAGGCGGTATGAACGCGCCTGTTTCCCGAAATCAGCTTTGATACTATTTCCCTAGATCATCTTGTTTGCTCACCCTCCTAGTCGCTGGCCGGCCTCTAGGATTTCGAGGTTGTGGAAGCCACTCATATTTAGACACAGCTTTGAAAATCATCAGCTGGTTTCCTGCAACAACTGCCCATACGATTGCACTCACCCAGGTCATTAAGCCAGCCATTCCGGCACCTACGATGGCAATCTCTGCGAACAGTGATCAGCTTGACGCACTTCTGGCATATCACGGAGCGGGACGTACTCTTAGCTTTTGCCTCCTTAACGTTCACTTCGCTGATCTCCTTTCCCTTGAGTAACTCAACGCCATCGAACCAAGGTCCCTCTGCATCAATGCCACTTGCATTAGACATAGGGATACTGGCACGCTTGCTCAATCTAGTTCTTTGGTCTAAGTGGCGCTTCTGCAACCACTGTCTGCTGCCCTTGTTGACTTTCAAGGGCTCGCTGATTCCCACCAATTCGTTGCGCAAAGACCAAGCAGACAAGCAGCCACTTGTGTCAATGTCATTGGGGAGAACCCAGACCAAGCGGTCGGTTCCTTGACCGCGTACTTTGGAAAGAATATGGTGTGCTTCGTATTGGCCATCCGCGTAGTGACATTCCCCATAGGTGACAGTGAATGGATACACAGAATGTTGTGCTTCAGGGACGTGAACATGAACGTTGGCCGATTGTGAGTTCAGCGCGACGTTGACCTCGAGCTTCACCGGCAGATCGATGGATGTAGTAGATGTAGCTATAGTGCGGATGCTAAGAAGCCAGAGAATGCTGGTGCCTAGCATATTGTCCGGTTTCATTACCGGTGTCAAGGGACAAAGACTCGGGTCACAAGAGGTAAAGGATGGGCAGAGAGTGGGAGAAAGCAGTGGTCCAGCAACTAAAGGAGGATCACAGCGACCTTCAATGGAGCCCTTTGACCAATTTACCTTGGCTGACAGATAATATGAACACGACTCTCAAAGGAAAATTATATTCTTTCGTCATGTCGGGCCTAGGCACCACCAGATGCGAGCGAAAGTCGTGTGGCCTACTGCTCGCTTGATTTGGGTAAATCAAGCGAGGCCCACAAATTAGGCGAGCAGTAAGCCACACGACTTTCGCTCGCACCTGGTGGCACTGTAATCCGCATGTAGTCAATATCACCTACCCCACAAACAAGTAATCCGTGCCCACCGGCTGATTCCGCAGCGTCAGAGCCTGGATGTTGGTTGTTGCAGTGCCGTGACGATACCTCAGAGCGTTGTACCCGACTTCGGTAACTTCAGGAAGAAGGAACACATCAGCCCCCACACATCCCAGACTAGTCATAAGTCACAGTTGTATCGTATGGCAAATTCGCTCAGGCCAAGACCCAGCTTCAAGCCCCCTTTCTGGGAACGCAGCCAAATCGTATTTACTGTGGATCCCCAACCGATACTGCCACCCGACATCGGTCCCATACGGATCCATGCCCTGGATCGGCGCAGTCTCAGCCATGTAGCTGATGCTCGTGAAGCCGTAGCCTGTATGTACGAAGTCGTGGCACGCCTCCTGCGCGATGCCGTTCTCGAGGTGCAAGGTCCGGTCCTGCCAGTCATGTTCGATGAGAGACGCCGCTGCCGGGGGCGGCTTGAGTGGAGGTATCGTCGGTTGGGCGAGGGGGAGAAATGCTGCATCAAGTGTGGGGATGCTGAAACTGAGATGTATTTTGCGGTATTGATGGTTGCTCCGGACGCAAGAATCCCCAGAAAATCGATCATGGGCATGCCTGCAGAAGATTGGGGGCCATTACAGTCCGATGAGTATTTGCGTCCACGAGGATCCACTTATGCAAACTCAGTCAGCAATGGCAAGCCGTCAGTGACTTTGGAGAGTCGATGAGGCCGGTTTAACAGGATTTACAAATGGATTTGATATGACAATAAGAATGCCAGAGGATCTACCACCGAGAAGTAAATAGAAAGTATAAAGTTTGCACAATATTCAATTCATGAAAGTACGCTGGTGGTTGTAATATGACTCACTCATTTGAGATATGAAATGGAAACAGCAAGTCGGCATCGTGATCAAAAAAGGGATTGAAAGAACGGCGATTTTAGGAAATATGAAATGAGAGAAGGTGGTTTTCAACCTGAATTCATCGATCGAATAGCCTATTTCTGACTTTAGTCGTCCGCTATGAGACCATCGCACTTTTGAACCAGTGATAGAACAACGCGCCTCAACAGTGCAGGGGATAGCATCAGAGAGATTCAGGGAGAGGTCATGAAATCAATTTACACAGCCTATCACTTACCCGGAGGATACACTGCTGACTACCTTAGGCCACGGCCGAACATGTTGTCCGAATTATACCTGAATTCAATGATACTCTTCACGCCACGAAGTCATGTCGCGAGGGACATTAGGCCTTGATCTGCCATACCGCATCATGGACTTGAATGTGATAGGGGGTCCTAGGACTGGTGGTGGTGACTATATTGATAAGTGCTTAATTGCAGGAACCGCTTGAATCGGACATCATACTATTTGGGTTGTCTTTGATGACCTCAAAGGTTGCTCTTTAACATTCTTGAGGTTTCTCGGCAAGATTGGGTCCAATTGAGACAATCTTGAAGCGCGTATACCAATTCGTACTCGAAATCACGAAGCAATCGAGCTTGTGGAAGGATGGCAAGCTTCAGAGTACCGAATCTGTCTTGCCAACATGGATCTGAGTCTTCTGCCGTATTGCTATCCATTAGCCTTGAGAGGAGTCGTAATCATCCCACAGCCTGCTGCCAGCTGGGACCCTCTTGCAAGTCATCCGGACCGTGGAACCACATTTCGATCTTTGCCTCATGAACATAGTTCTGCCACCCTGGATACATAGCCCTGCACCACATTCCAATCCTATCTCCTTCCCTTAGAGACTCAAACAATGAATGGCCCTCGCCGAACTCAATCTTGTAATCTTCTGGTTCTCGACCAGCATGCCTATTCCTCTGCAGTTCCCAACGCTGTTCAATGGCAAGCGCATCGTCATCCCCGACAACACCGGTCTCCATCCAAGTGCAGCTCCCGTTGAATGTGCCATGACTTTTTGACTCCCAGCTCCATCCTTGGTCACAGCTTCGGAACGAGAAGATAACGCCTCCTAGAGACAGCGCATCCTGTCTCGAAAGCTTTTGCGTGGTTAAGATAGGAATGGAATCGTGGCCTGACCAGCGACTGATTCTATAGCCGCCTGGAGTACGATCGGAGTCAAGGACGAACATTTCGGTGCCCAGCAGGATCCATCGAGAAGAGTGAGCGAGGATGAGGTGGATTATTTCGGGTGGGAGTGAAGGCCTTCGACCTTTCGGCTGGGAGAGGCAGTCGTACAGGACAAGATTGGAGTCATGAGTCGTCCAGTCTTCAGACATAGATGACGTGCTGTCTGTCTGACAGCCTCTGGGGGTTGCTGCTTGCTGGCCAAGGCAGAAGCGTGCAAGGGGGAACATATTGGCCCACCAACGCTTCAAGACCGATAATAGTCTCACAAACATCAATGGTAGATTCAAGGACGTAACCCAGGATGGACTCGCTCGAGGGAAGTCTCCATCTTGGGAGGTGGAGGAGGTGATTATTAGCAAGCGGTTGAGTTTAGGGTTTGTCCAGGGCGTCCGGTGTGCATTAAGTCAATTTTGGACCTCCAATGTTCACTATATTGCCATGCCAATCCAACGATGGTGGCTGCGCGCTCTTCAAGTTCTCACACTTCACACAAGTCATAGATGCGAAAGAAACGTTACTGAAACAATCCTATGACATTGTCCTCCGGAAACTGTTGTTCGCAAGCTGCGCCAGACTCGGTCTCTCTCCGGAACTGTAGGTCAGTGTATTTAAGATCGAAGCGCAGCTGAGCGTGGGGTGTGGAAGTTGGAGAAAGTTGCATTACTGGGCAAGGGGAACCTCTATGTCCTTCCTCCGTTCGTAAAGCTGCTTGGGCAGTGTAGACGGCCATCAGCAATCGACCCAAAGATCCGCCCGTCCACGACCCTGCCGACTTCAAGGTCGACTACTACAAATTCGTCAATAGCCAGCGCGGCTACTGAAAGACCGTGTTTTGGAGAGAACCAGATAAACAGGTAAAGCAGCAGAGGCGAAAAGACGAGATCACGAGACTGGAGGCAATACAGGTTTCTGCCGCCACGTTATCGGCTTGGAGTGAGTGCGTAGCGAGAGCCTGTAAATACCGTACGACAAGGTAATAACGGAGAATTCTGGAGGTCTGGCCTCGATCGAGGTTTTGGGGCGAGCCCGTGGACTTCGAGGCAAAGGATATGCCGCAACAGAAGAAGCAGCATAGCTCTTTCACTCCCCCCCCCCCGACATCCTCTCCCACCCCCTGTCTCGATCCGGAAGCGTTATGAAGTCTTCGAAGTTCTCTATAAAGGCTTCTTCTATCTTCTATCATCGTTATCTTGGAAAGATGAAGCATACAGATGTTATTTGCAACAGGCTTTGGCGAGTTGTGCAACATTCAGATGCGCAAGGCCTCAGAGGCCCGGCCGTGGATGTACCTGGGCTCAATGTAGACGAGACGAAGGACGATGGGTGGAAACCTCTACGTCGCTTATCTAGAGTCTAAGATCTGCTGCAAGGTCGATTGCTGGGAATCGATTTCGATCTTACGCTTCTTAGCTTGTTGTTGGCAGCAGCCGATGACTTCGAGCAGCTTTCTTATCTGAAGACCCGCATGTTTCAAGAGCTCGAATAGCTCAGATACAAGTATCGATGCGGTTGGCTCATTTTGACGGCCTGGCTTTCATAACATATCATGCACAAGTAAACGAGCGCTAGGTAATTCCTATGATCGTATTTGGTGATATGCTGACAAAGCGCAGCTTCTCGACGTAAACAATCAGTGGTGTAAGCGGTGAAAACGGCGATTGACCTTGGGGTCTTAGCTCGGGATATTCCACTCATTAGGGTGCTACAGTAGGCTCTCTCGTTCGTTGCCAGAATCGTGACCCTCTTTTCAGTCCTGATATTCACTACGTGTGGTCTTTATGGCGACTCAATACTCAAGTAGGACTAGCATAAAGACGGTCAGCAAAGCGATGTCGGAAATCCCCGTGCCACATTGGGTAATTTTGACGGGTGGACTACACCAGAGGGAGAAGTGGAGCACCTATCCATGCAAGTTGCCTTGGGGCAGTCGCCTTTCATATTTCCGGCAGTCCTCTTTAGCCACATAACTCATATTGTTTGCAGCTCGGTCAGTCTATATAATCTCGACGTGCCCTGACCTCTCAGATGTGTCTTCCCTTCTACATATTCCTCCTGAACACATTTCCCCCCCTTCAAAGACGCTTGTAAAAGCTCTTTTCGTCTTTTCTCTGGACTCGCCCACAGATCTTGACACACATTGCACGATGCTGGCCCCGGACGAAATCCTGCTCACCCCAGAGGGTCTCCCCAAGCCTGACCCCATGATATCAAAATGGCACCTTCGACCCGACATCGTCCACATGGACCATGGCTCTTCCGGCGCCTGTCCAACTGAGGTGCTTGAGTACGCCAACGGTTTGCGGTGGGAGCTGGACCGCGGATCGCCCGAGTTCTTCCTTTCCTCCTGGTCGCCGCACCACCGGAGGTCCAAGGAGGCCCTAGTGCGCTTCGTCAATGCCGACTACAATGAGCTGCTCCTCACGCCTGGCTCGACCCTTGGCCTCAATATCGTCACGCAGAGCCAGCAGTTTCAACCCGGAGACGAGCTGCTGACCACCAATCATGCCTACAGCTCGGTGATCATGCTGCTGAAGCATATGGCTAACCGCGATGGGGCAAAGGTTGTTATCGCCAAGGTGCCATTCCCGGTGGCGTCACCGGACGAGATCCTCGAGAGTATCCTATCCTGCGTCACCGAACGGACCAAGTTCGCCATCATCGACCACATCGTCAGTCGCACCGGCTTAGTCTTCCCCATCAAACGCATCGTCCAGGAACTAGCCAAACGCGGCGTGGAAACCCTTGTCGACGGTGCCCATGGCCCGGGGCAAGTGCAGGTCGACCTGCATGATATTGGTGCGGCATACTATACCACAAGTTGCCACAAGTGGATGTGCGCACCCCGTGGGGTCGGTTTTATGTGGGCCCGTCAGGATCGTATTACCCGTCTGAAGCCTCTGATCATTGCTCGCTCGGGCCACTGGCGAGACTCGGCAGGCGGCGCGTACACCTGGCTGGAGCATACCTTTGAGTGGAATGGATGTCATGACCCGTCCGGTGTGCATAGTATACCCAAGATCATCGACTTTCTCGAGACAGCTGTGCCGGGCGGCCACGCAGCGATGGTCAAGCGGAACCACGACCTTGCCGTGGAAGCGCGGAAGCGTGTCCTCGAGATTCTCGACATCGAGAGTCCCTGCCCAGAGGACATGATTGCAAACATGGCTACATTCCCCCTCCCGGATTCTGTCTTGCCTGAGAAATTGGGCATTCTGCCACTGTGCCAGACGCTCTGGGAGAAAGAGCGAGCGGAGATCCAATGCTATCATTGGCCCGCGTACCCAAAACGTATCTTCCGTTTTAGCGTGCAACTGCACAATAGCCTCGAGCAGTACATCTGGCTGGCGGGAAAGATTAAGAAAGCGTTGGGGGCGGAGTATGAGATTGTCAAGACTTCCAAGGAGAACGGGGCCAAAGAGAATGTGGCTGCGAAGAACGGGGTCATGGAAAACGGGACCAAAGAGAGTGGGCCTGCGAAGAACGGGGTTATGGAAAATGGGTCTAAGAAACACGAGTCCAGAGCGAACGACTCACCTCCCTCAAAGCGCCGTAGAGTAAGCTAGCTCCATCGTCATAGACTATTAAAAGTTACTTGAAGAGCGTTGAAGAGGCTTTCGAAACAACCGTCGAAATCTGCAGCTCATAGTAATACTAGAAACTCTTGTATGTTTGGAAATCAATGGCTGTACTTTACACATCTCGGGGGGACAAACTCGCCAATTACAAGCTGCTCGGGTGGCTGGCTCGGGTGGCCCGGAGCAGCCCGTGCTTGGTGGGTCCGTCAAGGCTTGGCAGAAAGCGTAATTCGACGTTCGAAATGCGGACGGGATCCCATAGCACTTCGGTCATGTCTCCACTCGTCACTCGCCAAAATAATCCAAATTCGTATATAAGAAGCGAGCGATGCGCGAGATCTGTGCGCGTGGGTCATGCACAGGCTGGAACGTCTCCATTGCGATGTAAATGTACGTGATGAATTGCGCCCGTGCATTGCGCAGGTGGAAGTCGCCGATGGGTCCTGGCGACCATAGCACTGCACGGTACACATTATCAAAAAGTTTGTTTCTACAGGGATTCATGCTACCGGTTTATGACACGGGCCATGGCGACAGCGCAACGATCAGATGAATTGACTTTGTGCCGCTCTACGACCCGAGCTTTACCATCTACGAGTTGAGGGATGCGGCAAGTGGCTGCCTGAACGCTTCCGAAGATGCAACATCAGCCTTGGCCTAGTATATTGTGACGGAGGACTGACGATGGCATCGAAATCCGACCCAGAAAGAAGTGCGAATTAACAAGCAAACATGGCCACCAAACGCCCACAGCGTCGGCTTCCTCGTGCCGATATCACAAATCCGTCCTTCGAGGACCTCGTGGGCCTGGCATTGGTGAGAATGCGCGACGTGGTACAGCCCAGCGCAGAGGATCCTCCGCCGAGGCTTTTCCCTTTGGCAGAGAGCATGCGATGGGACTTCTTCACCTTTGACGACTGGAACGAATTTGGGGACCTCGAGACTGAACATGGCAGACTGGCATATACTCTCGCTCGCTATCCGGAACGGGGCCCTCCCTCTGCCTGCGAGATCGTGTTACAAGATCTTCTGAGGCAAACTAGCATTCTCAGTCAATGGCTGGCTGTCCTTCCGGTACTGAGAATGCTTGCGAGGGCAGCACTGGAGGACGTCTCAAAAAGACAACTGAAGGGAGCATCTGGACAATTGACGAAGAAATCCGACTGCCATACCGTCCCAATTGATTACGAAGTCAGCCAGTCTGCCTCTGACATATCGTTGCAACTATGGAAGCGTTCGCTGAGCGAGATAGCCACACAGCTAGCAAACGGCCGTTCAGCGGGTGAAGAAGAGTTTCTACAGATCCATGCATATCTAAAGGATCCCATCTACGGATTGTCCAAGCCATTCAAGACTCAGCTACTCCTGTTCAAGCGCCTTCTCACCGCCTTTCAGAAAACGGTGCACGTGGAGTCTCTAAGCGTCCAAGAGCTTGAGCGGGTGGCGGCCCAAGCAGCACAAGAATCGTTGTATCTCAGCCGTCCACTGCTGGATCGGATCACTCTCATTCACTTTCAAGCTCACCACCAACTACCGTACGCCAACGTCTTACTCGACAGCCTTGCGCGGGCCGAGTTCTCCGTTCCCAGGCACGTGCTAGAAGTCGCCGAGGAGATGTTTCTGGCCGCCGCTGCCAACGGTGGAGCGGCCTGCCCACTGGTACCAATACTCGTCACCAGCCGACCAAGCTTCTTGGAGACAGGGCCCACGCTGACTCCAATCATCGACGGCAACCACCGCGCAACCGCGTCCCTGCTGCTCCGCTTCCTCGCCAACGTACCCCTCCTCGCCGACCACGCCGTCATGCCTCACCGCCTGCTCGAATACTGCACATCCCATCACCTCGGCAAGAAGTGGCAGATCGATCTCCTCGACGTCGTGGACGAACTCTGCAGCCCCCATAGCTCCCATTTCCGCACCCAGCTTCTCGCCAACAGCCAGCTCTTGCAGAAGTTCGCGGCGGTGAAGTACATTCCAGCATTGGTGGTTCAGGAAGAGGATTTCCACACAATCTGCAAGCAGCGCTCGGTGGGCAAGGCGCGACCGGTACTGCTGCAGCCGTTCCATCAGACGCTCTTCAACGACGACGAGCTGCCGTTCGCGCTGCCGCAAAAGGCCGGGCAGACGCATGGGAGGCCGGAAACGTTCAGGCTGATGCCGCTGACGCCTTTTGGCACGGCGGAGGACGACGGGAGCGTCAATGGACCCCGGGTTTTTGAGGCGGAGCTGAGGGAGAGTATGAACGGCCTTACACAGGAGGGCATGGCTGTGGCGGGAAGTATGCAAGATGGGGCGCCGCCGGTGAAGCTCTCAGAGATGCACCGTCGACCTCAATCAAAAGCGCTTTTACAAATAGAGCCAAATATGGAGGACTCCAATAATCATACATTGTAAGCAAGCTAACACCTACCTTAGATCCTCACACCGCTGAATGCACGCAGAACCTCCGAAGAGGAGAAAAATGGTTGGACACCGACCAACGAGACTGCTGTTCCGCGGCCAGCCGACAATGACTCTTCGCCAACGATCGAAGAGTTGAAAACTCTACCGCGGGTCAGCGACAACATTCCGTATACTGTCTTCGTTGTGGTGGCTGCCGAATTAGCTGAGCGTTTCGCATATCGATCTATAACAGGTCCAATGCGTGGGTCCAGAGACCGCGCCCAGTCATCCCGTGCTAATCAGCAGCCAGAAAATTACATCCAAAACCCATTTCATGGCTCACTTCGTCCTGGCGCACTCGGTAAAGTACGCTAGTCGTCGTTTTGATGGAATTGAGAGAGCTGATGTCTCATCTTCTAGGGGCAAGCTACAGCCACAGCTATAGGGTATTCCTTTGTATGCTGGTGCTACCTGACACCAATCCTTGGAGCGTTTATAGCAGATAGCTATTTAGGTCGATTCAAGACCATCTTCATTGGAACCATGTGAGCAACCTGACAAGGCTTCCTAAAAATTTACTAAATCTACCAGCACTGCCACCATAGGTGTGGCAATATTATTTGTCACGTCAATTCCTGTCTGCCTAGATAATGGCGCCGGGTTTCCAGGCCTAATGGTCGGCCTAATCGTAATTGGGCTTGGGTAAGTACCAGACTTCCTCAGACACGGATTATCTAATACACAACAGAGCTGGAGGAATCAAGAGCAACGTTGGACCTCTTGTTGCAGAGCAATACGCAAGCAAAACAGCCTACGTCAATACGAGTTCTGATGGTCGTCGCGTGATCATCGATCCCGATATAACGGTTCAGACAATTTTCAGCCGCTACTACTGGTTTTTCCATAAGGCTCCCCAATCTGCGAAGCTAACGCTTGCCAGGGTTATGAACATCGGCTCTTGCTCAGGCCTAATTGCAACCGTAACGTCTCTACGATCAAGGCTATGATTTCTGCTAAATTGAATAGTGGGTGGAGCTCAAGGTTGGGTTTTGGGCGACATTCTTGATCGCTTTGTGCATCTATGTTTGCGCTGTCCTGGTACTGATCATGGGCCGCAATAAATACAGTAAGATGAAATCCCTGCGTCTATTTGTTGCCTGCTCAGCATAAAATACAGTCACACGTCCACCTCAGGGCTCCATCGTACCTCGTGCAGCTCATGCACTTTGGATTGGCTTTAAAAGCCATCGAGTTATGGATCATGCAAAGCCTTCGTACCAGGTCCAGCAGACTGGCACGTCCAACGTATCGTGGGATGATCAGTTCGTAGACGAGCTCAAGGTTGCTTTGACGGCCTGCAGAGTCTTGTGAGTCTCATGACTAGCTACTCCTCGATGAATTATTAATGGCTGAATTAGGTCGCTATTGTAAGGCTCTTATGGTTCCAGGAGTCGGAGCACTGATAGTGACATAGCCCCTTTTTCTGGCTCTGCTATGGCAATACTGTCGGCAACGTAATCAGCTTAGCTGGAGAGATGCAGACATTCGGTCTTCCCAACGACTTTTGTGCGAAGAATCGCTTCCCTCGCTGAAGAGAAGAGACTGATCCGATATCACAGTGGCTGGCAGCATCAACCCGCTCAGCATCCTCATTCTGATCCCAGTCTTGTGAGCTGCTGCCCTAGCCAACGCTGAAAGCCGGTGTGGTATACTGACTATTAAACCTTTTCTAGCGACCGCCTTCTCTACCCGGCCTTACGTCGTTGGAAAATCCCTTTCCTACCCGTCGCCCGAATCACGGTCGGGTTCTTCGTCATGTCGGGCGCTATCGCGCTTGCCGCTGGCCTCCAATCTCGTAAGACCGCATTCAGAACCGAAACGCCTCGCAATAGCTAACATTTGACCAGTCGTCTATGCGTCACCCGCCCACTCCGTAGCCTTCCACCCTAGCCTTCCAACTATCCACCACTAACGCACCTAGGTGAACTTCTTTACCATCCTACCCATCTACGTCCTGACTGCCACGGGCGAGATGCTCGCCTTCCTCAGCAGCATGGAGTACGCGTACACCAAGGCGCCGCGCTCGATGAAGAGCCTTGTCGCCTCCATCAACCTGCTGCTCTGCGCCGTCGGCTCGGCGCTCGGGCTGGCCATCTCGCCGACGTCGACGACACCCGCGGTGCTGGTGCAGTTTGCGTCCCTGAGCGGTATTATGTTCGCCGTGGCGGTGGTTTTCTATGTGTTGTTCAACAAGTATAATAAGGAGGAGTCGAAGATGAATCGCGTGGAGCGGGAGGCGGATGAAGCGAAGGTGGGGTAGAGAATACAGCAGAGTTGATGGGGAGGCGATGGACTTCAGATTATAGATGCTTATCTGTCAGTTTGTCCGGAAAAGTTCACTGAGGCTTGAATTCTGAGTGAGTCGGCAGTGTGCAGCTGCGCAGAGTCTTTTCCTTGCATAATGACCGTCGTCTATGTTACATCAGACAACCTTGCCACCCACTGCTCCGCATGCCCATCGCCAGAGGTTCAGTCACCCTTGCATCAGCTTCTGTGTTCGGTCCAGAACACGTCTTTGTAAAGTGAGCACCTCATGCGCGAGAGTCTACTCCCAGACGGGTGCCCCCATCCGGCTATACCTCGGGTCATATACAAATCGGGTTAGATCAGCCAGATCCCCAAGAAACCAAGATCAACACCAGCAATACGACGGAAGGCCTGTTTACTGCCATAGTCGCGCTCGATTGCCAACAAGTCGCGCGGCTGTGTCGGGCTCACAGATGTTGGAACGTGGTGCTGGGTGGGAATCGAATGCTGCTTCACACATCCACAAGTGGCAAGGGAGGTAACTACTTGTTGGGCTTACTGCAAATTACAAGGAACAACTTTTGCGGAAACACTTTTATTCGTGGCCTATAGCCCTTAAAGTCTGTAACCTCTCCGATGCTGATGTGCACATTGAGGGGACCATCTACATACACTTTGATGGGTACGTGAAAGCAGACCTCATTGACACCTTCCTCTACTGGGCTTGATGGCAAACTTCTTCATGTAGAGGTAGTGACCCATGTTGTCCTCAACATTCTTCTGAATCAGCGCTGCAGCTTCTCTTCCATATTTCTTGTTCCACTTAGCCATGTCTGCTTCGGGTGTCGTTACTTCCTACATTGGAGATCTTGTCAGTCATTGTTCACACGAACCAAGCAATAGGACCACCTACTGGTGGTTCTGCCTTTAGCGAAGTGCTCTTGAGCACAGCGTCGTGGAACGGGGCCCAATTCTTGAATGCATCTTGGGCTCGCTGCTGATCCTCCTCCGTGTCCCACCGAAGCATCTCACGATCGAACGGCAGACCAATCGATGCGCAGAATTTCTTGACGATTTCCTCAGGATACGCCAACAGGTCTTCAGCGTCAACAATGCATATCTCGTTGCCAGAATTGGGCCCAATCTGCCCTATGCGTCTGAGGTAGTCGAATAGCCTTCGCATCTCTTTGTAGCCCGCATCTGACGCTTTGAACCCGTGCCACCCAGTGGTGGAGGATTTCGGTGGCGTCGAGCATTCATAGAGACTGGGGATGCTACGTGTCGGGTTTCTGATCAAGAAAGTATAATGAAAGCCAGAAAGAAGCTCAGGTGGTACCACAGTAGGATTGGTTGGTTGTATCCCGTCTCTAGGTGGGCGCTCTATTTGTAGCACTCCCCTTGTCGCATTCGAGAGAGTCTTCCAGGGGCGTAAGGAGGGAACTATCCATGGTTCGACTCTGTCGAGTTCCATCAAGCACTTTCCCATATCTTTGATGAAAACTCGCTTACCCTGGGATACATTAGAATTTCTTCGTACGGAAAGATCGCCGCATGTTGCTGGCATTTGTGCACCACGTTTAGTGCTTTGGAGGCACGTACCGGAGCTTTTGCATCGTCGATAGCCTGCAGTGCCGCGCGAAAGGTATAGTCCTCAAAGCCATTCTCCGCTCTTAAGTTCTCCACATCCTCGTATCTCTCGCTCAATTTTTCAGGCCCCCAGTGGTACGCATCTGAGAATGGCTCATGGACGCAGGCGATGTCTTTCGCCCGGGTCAAGAAGACCTAAGAACGTCAGCGCCATGCCAACCAGATCCGACAAAAGCCCGCCGTAGCTTACCCTTTCGAAGGCCGTTGAACACGCTCGTGGATGTGTCACTAGGAAGATGGGCTTGAGGCATGAAGTTAGGTCTGCCATATTGGATAATTTGAGGTTGCAATTCCACGAAGAGATAATTTATCAGTCACAACTCGTCCTCGGTCGATCTTTATAGTCAATTCAGAACTATTCGCCTCGTCGACCCCCTCTTCGTGCATCTCAAATTGTATCGTATGCTGACAGAGACATGCCTAGCACTGCTGGCACACCTTCGGGGCGCGAACGGCCAATCCCCCTCCCCAATCAACAATCCTGACGATTCTTCTCCACTCCATTGCAGCCTCACTGTTTCATACTAAGCAAACTCTGGATTACCGTCTGGATGGGCTGCTGCTTCCCAGCATAATAAGAATGGGGGCCGATTTGATGGCCTGTCCCGGACGCCTTCATGCACTGCACAATTTTTTGACATCGCCCATAACATCTCAGTATGATTCCGCCCCGAGCTGGAGTGTCGGTCACTGACGCTAAGTTAGCTATACGAGGATTTGGAATAGAAGCGAGTCTGCATGAGTTCTCTAGTGTATTCGTTTACAGCCTTCATATCATTATAGTACTACTGTTGACTCTGAACCAGACCAATCCTAGAAGTGGAGCCCGCCATGTGTCTTTCGAAGAGCCACGCTGTCCGACATGTCGTAACTTAAGGCAAACGGCATCACCTTTCGCGAAAGTCGCCAATCAGCAGATCTGCAAAGTACTGAAGTCACGACGCAGCTCGTACCCCTGCAGGAGCGTCTCTTGCACTCTTCTCCTTTGGTAGCCGAAAGAATGTCGGTAATACCGTCCGTGTCGGATAACGCCCGTAGCGTTGGAATTGGGGTCTAGTTGCGTTTGAAGAAGCTCAATGCGGAGATCCAAAGCGAAATACCGTCAAACCAAGTGGAGCCATGAATTCACAATACTACCTGGAGCAGGATGCCGCCCCCAGGTTGTCACTATTCGATTTGCACAGCACAACCGACGGATTGACAGACTGGTATAGATCGGCTTCTTGGCTTATATACGGGTACTCGAGGTCCTTGCCCAGTGAAGCTATAAGGAATTCCCATCAGAAGTCTTTCTCAACACTATTCACTGCTTCCAATCGGCCAACGCATATTGGTATACTAGTCCCAATTCTTCTTGAAAGACCAACGACTCACCCAAAGATCACTCTGCGACACTACAACATGGACAAGTCCAATACCGCCCATCTCGAGACGCTGAGCTACGCAAAGCTTGCTGGCAAAGACCAGACCGAGCTCTCAAGACTTCTGAAGGCTTGCCAACAACAAGGCTTCTTCTATCTTGACCTTGTAGGATCCAGTGCTTCTCAGGCGTTGGAGGACCGACAGAAAGCCCTCGCGGAGACCAAAGAATGGTTCGACCGGCCCACCGAAGAGAAAATGAAGCTTTACCAGGACTCTGTGACTAAAGGGTAGGCGAATTTGGCTAGCTGTTTTGTGCTCCGAGCGCTGAGAAAACGACAGATATAAGCCGCCAGGCACTTTGGCTGGTGTGCAGAAGAACATGAAGGATGGGTTCGAGAACATCAAGGCAAGTCGTTTCACCCCGTCCCTGCCTGTGCAGCAAAAGAGTTGACCGCCACGCTAGATGGCCCGAGACGACTTTATCAGCGGCACCGACTCCCTCCCCGAGGGTCTCGACACCCAGCTAGACCTTTTCCGCCGCGACCTCAACGCCTCGCATACCATCACCAGGACCATTCTCTCCTGCCTCTCCGACCTGCTCCAGCCCGCCACCCGCTTCGAGGATCAGCACCGCGGCGCCGAGGCCTCGCAGTCCACCATGATGTACTTCCGCTACGCCAAGCAGACGTCCGACCCCAACGCCGGCGTCGGCCACAACATGCACACCGATCTCGGCACCCTGACCCTGCTCTACTGCGAGCAGTGGGGTCTGCAGGTCTACAACCAGAGCACACATACCTGGGCCTACGTCGTGCCCCAGCCGGGCCTGTACGTCGTCAATGTCGGTGACGCACTCCGCTTCTTCTCCGGCAACGCGCTGCTCAGCGCGCTGCACCGCGTTGTGCCGGTGCCGGGCCACGAGGATGAGTATCGCTACTCAACGGCGTACTTCCTGCGGCCGGAGAACGCGACCAAGTTCCAGACGAGCGAGAATACGTTCGTCAGCGCGCTGGACTGGCATGACCGTAAGTATGCGATCTTCAAGGCGGACCATGCCGAGCAGAGTAGGAACACGATCCTCACGGGCGGGATTGGCGTGCAGGGGTGAGCGGCGGGGACGGTGTGAGAATGCTACAGGGAGAGGATGTATACACAGGCTAAGGCAGAAATGAATGGAACATCATGAAATCACTCATCCATCCCTAAGCCGGTGACATGGGTCCGCTCATACTATTCTCCCACTAAAGATCAGATATTCGAATAGCATGCACGTGTGTTAAAAAGGTCTAGAAGTCGAATGAGACATTTGTATTATTATACTGAGTTTTATTGTTTTCTCTAGTTAGTAATTCAAAACCAAACTTGCATTATTTCACGCCGAAGCGTGCCCAGTCGGGTCACCCGAAGCGAAATCTGGGGCAACCCGCCCGGGTCGGATCCTCCAAGCACGACCCGTCCCGGGTGCTAGACCTCCATAAACAATGGAACTACTGCAAGAGGAAGCGAGAAGAATCAACGGTCACGGTAATGTGCCATGACACAATGCCATGACACAATGCCATGACACAATTAATACCACGACAGCGCCCGGCCCCATTACATCCCACCCTGCAGCAACGTGCATGGCAGGTATCCCGTTACACGTGCAGTGTCAAATGGCTGACGATAGAGGGAACATGCGTCACCAGGAAAATCGTGTTCGCTTGTTTCACCCCAATCAAGCGAAATCAAGCGAGCTGCAAGGCACGGCGCGTCGCTCTGGACTGCAGGTTGTCGGAATTGCCCTCGCGCGCGGTGTGACCCGCTGAATTCTTCAGGGACCTGCATCGTAGGAGGTAGCTAGTCCACCACTCAAACACGTTCCGCATCTGCACTCCACATTCCAGACCTCCGCACAGCGGGGCTCACGGCCCCCAGTGGGAAGTAAGGCTGACTCGTATCAATCGGTCAGCACCCCCGGAGTGAAGTACAGAGTGACCAGTGCCCTAGCTGGACCGTGGAAGCGAGGTCGCATTGTCAACATCTCTGTTCATGTAGGTACCCCTTCCGCGCGCACTTTCGGGAAATGATGGAACTAGGCTCATTATGAGTGGAAAAGATGGCAACGTGGGGCAGGCGTTGGGGGGTGGGAGGGGGTTGGGGAAGGTTATTGGAATTGGTGATAGTGTGGTGGTCTTTGGGACATCACGTTATCCAATTGGGTTGGCGTTTTGACATCTCTTGTGTATTGTTTCCCGAAATACGAATGGAATGATTATCTTTTGTTACTTCTTCTTGGCTTTTATTGGAAAATCTACTCGCTCTTTCCAAATACTCTTCTTAAAGAACTACTTTCGATTATATTGTAGTTGCTAATCTATCTACTTGTATAAAAGATTAATGATACAAATCCTTGACAATGTCTTTCTATTCTTCGACAGTATATTCTCTAGCAATTTTTATTTCATATTGAATCCAACTATATACTCCGCTCAGTCGGCAGCATCGACTGCTAACAAGTTACTAACAACTTCCTGTTCTCAATAGATATTATACAAGTGGAACCCATTATCTCTTACGCGAACATCGCTGGTATTCAACAACCTTTATTCTTCAACAGAGCATATCCTACACGACCCAATACTCGACACCGTTCCCAACAAAACCCAATGGGCAGACACTTCACTCCGCTGCTCTGCCTTCACGAAGCAGGGGATCCTCCCCATTGAGTGGTGTCCCAGAAACTCCGGTCCAAGTCCTCCAACCTAACATCAATCGAATTGAACGCCCCTCAAGTCTTCGATCTCTCCCGTTCATCCTCCACGTCCGTTGCTCCCCTACACGGGTGGACGAAGGTTCCTCTCTGCCATCGTTAGTCAGCATTGGAGCTCCCGTTTCTCTTCTATGTCTAAGCCTCTATACGCCGAGCATACCGCGCTGCGTGATTGGGAATAGCTGAGGTTGTGGGCTTGGGGGTATTGCGTAAGAGACTAGGGGATTAC
>JAABUZ0100000645.1_pt1 | contig 81857 bp, 89 predicted proteins | sample 5562091 | NCBI WGS metagenome assembly JAABUZ01 (sample SAMN12813069, study PRJNA571459) | rock metagenome | isolation source: Antarctica rocks | place: Antarctica: Victoria Land, Linnaeus Terrace sud | collected 2015-12-21
GGATGGAGGCACATGGGGAGGCTCCTTCGGGTGACGAAAGACGACCGCGATGTACGGCCAGTCACCCATTGTCCTCCCCGACCGATTCTCTCCTCTACCACTCCCCGAATTCGCCAGCGGTATCAAAGTCATTTGAGCGACAGAGCACTAGGACGCTCCATCCCTTTAGCGATCCTCGCGTTTGGTGCTACTGTCGGCGCCGCACTCGCGCTGACAGAGGCGCTCCACCTCGCGATCTATTGATGGACAGGGCCTGACTCTGGACAGCCGCCCCTGTTCAACCCGCTGGGTTCCAATTCCACATAATCATGGTGCAGCGCCCCGACTCCACGAACGTAGCGGGCTATATGGCCTGGCAATCCATGGGCCGTCAGGTTCGCAACGGGGAGACGGGGATCGTTATTCTCGTCTCCGTCATCCGCCGCCGCGAGAACGAGGATTCCGAGTTAGGCGAGAAGGAGCGGGCGGTCGTCACCTGATGTAGGCTCGGTGATCCAGTACGGTTCGACGATCAGGACCAGTCCATCCGAGCGGACCAGGGGGCGGATGAGATCGATGGTCCCCGAGAGCCCCCTCCGATCCACGTGGCCCCGATGCAGGAGACAATGTCATACGGTCCGCGTCGTCACGATACGTGCCGGCATCGGCGTGGGCGAAGAGCACGCGCGCTGCGACATCGAGTTCCTCGGCCCGGTCCGCAGTACTGGTTGCCGAGTATCCGTCATTGTTGAGGGGCCTGAACCACCCTCAAGTATCCTCGGCGCGACGGAAAGAACGCCGAACTGACGCGGATTCGAGCGGCATCGGGACAGATCTTCGACGGGTGCCCCTTCAGGATCGCCGCCTTCTCATGACGAGTGTCCTATCGTAATTCTAGTGAAATTGTGGTCAAATTGACTGGGCAGCTTGACGAAAGACATCAAGCAGGCGTCTCAATTACGCTGGTGCGAGCGCAAAGGTGGCTGAGAGAATCGAGGCGCCGACACCCGGTTCGGATGACTGAGTGTCGATTGACGCTTTTTCCGGTCGTGGGCCGACACGAGCGAACGGTGGCGCACCTGGAGGGATTCGAACCCCCGTCCGCCAGTTACAAAGTTTGGTATGCCCATTTCCGCCCAGGTTCACGGAGGTTCGGTTGTGTTCGTTGCCGCTTCTACAAGCCGCTTGTTTTTGGTGCGTCCGACAGCGGCGAACAGACGAGGTTACCGGCGACCATCGATCATTGTGGTCAAACTGTGGTCAATTGGACTGTGTTTTGGTAAGCGTTTCTTGCCGTCCGGAGTCCGCTAGAGGGCCCGACTAGGCGGAGGATCTTGCCGAGGCAGGCCATGGACGACGACGGGATTACGAGTTCTTGGCTTTCCGCCTCCGTTCGGTGCTGGTCGACAATGGCCGGTTTTCGGCGATTGCAAGCCAAAAAGCGAGGATGAATGGATATGAGCGACTGACCGCGGATCATCGCGAACGGTTGCTAATGGTTGTGGAAATGGTTGTGGGACGAGATCCATTAGACATGGGCTTGGCACCTTCTGATCCGGCCAGCGCTGCCTTATGCTAGCCATCATCAAAACAGGCAAGCATTGTCCGCGATACATGGATCGCAGCCATCGAGCGTAGCGAGACGGGCTATCCACCGGGTGGTGAGAGCGACGATCAGGAGGAGGCCGCGACCGAGTCGCACCTCCCTGCCGTCTGCGCCGCCTGGCTGGAGCGCAGCTTCGGCTTCTCGGTCGAGCAGCAGCAGATCGGGTTGTTGTCGGACGTCATCCACGGGATCTCGCTCAGCGTCAACTTCTTCTCGCGCGCCAGTAGCCCGGTCGTCATCCCGACGCCCGCCTATCCGCCGTTCTTCGGCCTATTTACATACTTATGCTGGCTCGAGAAGCCTGCCGTTTTTTGACAGGTTCGGGTCGGTGCACGCAGCAAGATTGAAACAGCAGGGCCGTCGCTTCCCACTACTTATTTTCGAGATACTGACTTCGACTCGTCGTTTGCGTGTGTCAGGATTGTTAGTTGCATTGACCCAGCGAACCCACTCCCAACGCGCCATCGGCGTAATGGCTTTCCATAGGTCTTGGATCTCCTGAGGGGCAGCTGTCAGAGCTTCCGCCAAATCCTGTGGTACGTTTGGCTCCGGCCAGTCTTTGAGTGGCTCAATCTCGAGCATCGCGATGTCACCGACGCTTATGCCAGCAGTTTCTTGCAGCGTTCCGTCAACCCTCATCCAATGGCCAGATGAGCCGTCCGGTTCCAGTACCGTCTGAAACGTATGGCCATTGATCGTTCCTTGGACGGCCACCTGACCGCGCGACGGCAGTGTCTCGCTCGCCGTCTCAGGCAACCGCAAGATAGTCGAGCTGCCGATCGTGGTCAGCGTGGCGTCAAAACGAACTGTCTGCACCCTTGTGCGCTGCGCCATAACAGTCATAGTATCGCAGTCCTACGCCCCGCAGTCTTATAGCCGGGGCTACTGTCGTGTCCGCAGCTTGATCTCGATACTCGCGTGCTTGCCGAATTACCTTGCCTAGCGCCTCGGGGTCTCCCGCACGAACGGATAGCTCGCACCGCCACTCATGATGAGCGTCGGGGCGGCGACCTGCGCGGCCAGGTCGACAGGCACTCCCACAGTCTGGAAGCCGCCGCTGGTGAACTCGAGGTGGGCTCCTGTACCGGGCAGCTCGAGGAACACGCCGTCGTAGCCGTCGTGATCGTGGAAGCTCCCGATCTCGGGAAAACCGAGCCCGTCCCAGTAGAAGCGCACGGTCTCTGCACGATTGTGGGTATGGCGTGCGAAGCGCGCCCGCATAGAGTGCCCCCTTGTACTTACGCGATGCACGGTTGCTGTGGTCATGAGGCCCTTCCGGGGATGGCGCCGGGCTGTCGCAGCTGTGAGAAGACGTCGACGACCCTCCAGGTCTCGGCGATTCGGCCGCCCGCGACGCGGAAGATGAAGATCTCCATGTACGGGACGGATTTGCCCGCTGGTGGCAGGCCCATGTGCTCGCCCTGGTGGGTTCCCGTGACCGTGTTTCTGGCGACCACCTTGTCTCCCTCCGCGATCAGATCCTCGACCGTTATGTGAGGGTCGGGGAAGGCTCGATGGAGCCTGCCGAACACCTCCTTGAGTTTCTGCGCCCCGGTTGAGTCAATCGGCGATGGCCTGCGGATCAGCGCGTCTGGTGCGACGAGCTCATCAATCGTCCTCGAGATGAAGTCTGTGTCTCCGGTGTTCATAGCCTTACAGAAGTGTCTGGCCAGCGCTTTGGTGCTGGTTGCTTGGTCGATTGCCATGGGAGTTCTCCTTGGGTCGCTGTGACTGGTCGGGTGGCGACGAAGAATCGGGCCTGCGCTGCCCGGACGCCGCGGCACGAGCACCTGCAGGTCATCTCGCCGACTTCAGCAGCGATGCGAGGTCGCCGACCGGTCCGAGGTGGCGGAGCTTGTCGGGGTTGACGATCGAGCTGATGCTGGTGATCTGATCGCCGACGATATCGAGCGCCACCACGGCGATTAGCCGCTGCTGTGCGTCGAGATAGAGCGCCCCAGGGGCGCCGTTGACCTCCACGCGGCGCAGCGACACGCCCGGAACGCGGCCGGCGAGGCGGAACCAGTTGATCGCCGCCCGCACGACACAGGTTCCTCCGCGCAGCGACCGCGCGAGCGCCGGTGCCTTGCCACCGCCGTCGCCGGTCAGCACCACGTCGTGCGCGAGCAGCGCCTCGAGCCCGGCGAGATCACCGTGCTCGGCGGCCGCGAAGAACCGCCGTGCCAGCTCGTCGCGCTGCTCGCGCGTCGTTTCGAAGCGGGGCCGGCGCTCTACGACATGGCGCCTGGCGCGGGCGGCGAGCTGGCGCACGTTGTCCTCGCTCTTGCCGACGATTTCCGCGATCTCCGGGTAGGGGTAATCGAACACATCGTGCAGCAGCAGGGCGGCTCGCTGCTCGGGTGAGAGGCTCTCGAGCAAGACCAGCATGGCCATCGACAGCGAATCGGTTGTCTCGGCATGCTGGGCCGGGTCATGGTGGCTATCGGTGATGATCGGCTCCGGCAGCCACTCGCCGTAGTACCGCTCGCGCCGGACGCGCGCGGAGCGCAGCTCGTTGATCGCCAGCCGGGTGGTCACGGTGGCGACGAACGCGCGTGGCGATGCGATTTGCTCGCCGGCATCAAGCGTCTGATGCAGTCGCAGCAGCGCCTCCTGCACCACGTCTTCGGCCTCGGACACCGTGCCGAGCATGCGATAGGCGATCGCGAACGCGACCGGCCGCAGCTCGGCAAGCAGTCGCTCGCGATCGTTCATGCCGCTGTGAACCCTTGCCGCCAGCTCGGGTGCGCCGGGCGCCAGCCAAACTCGCGCTTGGCCTTGGCATTACTTGCGCCGCGAAGCTCGGTCATCATCACGACGCCGGCCTCGCCGGCGAACAGCCGCCCGATGAACCGCGGCACGCGCATCGGCTTCTTGGCGCCGAGCTCCTGCGCCAGCGCCGGCAGCCACGCGGCGACCGGGGCGGGGTCATCGTCGACCACGTTGTAGACACCGCGGCTACCGTGATCGATTGCCGCCACTGTCGCCTCCGCCGCGTCGGCGACGTGGATAAACGAATAGACGGCGCCGCCGTCGCCAACCACCGGGAACTTGCGCTTGCGAATCATCTCCAACGACTCCTCGCCCGGCGCCATCGACGTGCCCGGCCCGTAGAACCAACCGTAGCGCAGCACAATCCCCTCCGTCCACCGCGCACCCAGGACCGCCTCCTCGAGGTGACCGATAGCCGCCAGGTTCGCGCGCATCTGCGGGGCGGGCGAGTGGTCGAAGGGGTCCTCCTCGCTCTTCACCGGCCCGCCGGTGCGCGCGTATGAAGCGATATTGCCCTGCGCGACGAACCGCTTCACCCCGACCGCCTGCCCGGCCGAGAGCAGATGGTCGGTCCCCTCGGTCCGGAGACGGTTGGTCAGCGCGAAACTGCGCTCCATGTGCCGCATGTCCAACTTCGCGGGAATCGCGGTCAGTTGATGGACGATCACCTCCGGCCCCGCCCTGCCCACGGCCTTCGCGACCTGATCGGGATCAAGCGCGTCCGCGACGACCGGCACAGCGCCCAGCTTGTAGAGCATCGCCTGCTTTGACTCGCTACGCGTCATGCCATGAACCTCATGACCCGCGGCAACCAGACGCGGCACCAGTTGCTTTCCAATCGCTCCCGTCGCACCCGCCACAAACACTCTCATTATCAACTCCTTGATCGAGGATTACCTACACCCCATAAGACAAGACGGCAGCCCCGCCTGTGACACCTCCGAGCACCCCGCCAGGAGGACCAGCGGATCCCAGCACAGCACGTAGGGCGAGCCGAGGACATAACACGCAGGCCGAAAGTCGGCCTCAGACGCGTCGTATCACCGCCGATGGATCAGGAAGGACCTCGGTCAGCAGGCGAGCTGCCACGTGGCTCCCCCGTCGGCGGAGCACCGAATCCCGAATCCGGCGTTCTGCACCCAAAGAGCAAGGCCGGCGAGGAGCTGCCCATTGGACAACCCGGCGATCGTGGTGACCTGCATGGACGAGGGCAGCCCGGACGCCGGAAGCGTCGAGAATGTGAGTCCGGCATCGAGGCTGCGCAACATGGCGGGAGCTCCGCCACAGTACGAGACGGCAAGTGCATAAATGGTGCGGCTCGCCGCGAAGTCCGCAGCAAACGTGGCGCTGCCGATGGAACACGCCGAGGGCATTGAGATCACACCGAACGTTGCGCCGTCATCGTGTGAGATCCGGATCAAACTGGAGCCGCCGTCGACGACGACCGTGCGGTTGGACGCCACGTCCTGCTGAATGATGTTCCGGCCCGGATCGAGAATGGAGCCGACAAGCCCGGTGACTCCCCCGTACTGTCGGCTCGGACCGGCACCATCGCTGGCCAGAGCATCGGGAGTGGACGACGGCGTCCGGGTGTCAGCGTTACCCGGCTCGTCACCGAACCGGAGGCGCGTAGTACCTCCGGCGATCGGGACAGCGGACGAAACGTCGCTGGCCGTGGTCGCCTGGCCCTCGGGACTGCCGGCGAACCGAGCATCAGTTCGATGGACGCCGCCTGGTCCCGGGCGGTGGCCCGGTGCAGTGCTCCCGAACACCAGGCCAAGCAGAAGGGGCACGAGCCGGACGGCAAGGGCAAGACCTGCCACCACGTCCGGATCGAGGGGACGGCCGCCCGCCGAACGGCTGCGAAAGAGATAACGATTGGCCGAGCGGGAATCTTGCCCTCCTGTATTTGAAGGTCGGGGATGGGGCAGAATGGAACATGCTTCATGTCTACATCGCGGGGGAAGATGCGCAGCTAGCCGAGACGACGGCGGAGACGTTCCGTGCCGCTGGCTGGACGACCTCGGTCAGCGAGGGAGACATGGGGATGTGGGTAATGCTCAAGGAGTGGAACGACCATCAGCCAAACGAGCCGGTCGGGGTTGAGCTCTTGGTGGAGCGGGAGAACAAGGACAACCTCATTCCGTTGTTCGACACGTGCAGGCAGCTGCGGGACCGGGTCGTTGAAGATGTGATCTCCGTAGGCGTGATGACCGACGACATTAAGGGCGTACGGATGATCGGGGTGGAGGTGGCAGTGCCCTACCGGGGATCGCCGGAGGATCTCATCGGTCCTCTGGGCGCCGGAATAGAGGGAAGGATGGGCCGAAACCCCTCCTCCTGAGCGGTTACGCCTCAGACGGAGGACGATCCAGCATCCGCAGGGTCCCGTCGATCACCTCGACGGTGCAACGGTTCGTTCCGACCTGCACCTGCCAGGTCCGGCCGTGGAGTCGGCCCTCGATGTACACGTGCCGTCCCTTGACGAGGTACTGCCCGTCCAACTCGGCGAGCCTGCGCCAGACGACCACGTCGTGGAACTCGGGCTCCTCGCGCTCGTTGGTCGCGATGCGCAGCGTGGCGACGGCGTGGCCGCCGGAGGTGTACCGGAGCTCGGGGTCGGTGGTGGGCCGGCCGACGAGAATCACGCGGTTGATTGCGCCTCCCCGAGAGTGAGGGGCCGCCTCAAGGGTGGTTAGCACAACCGGAGCGGAGGGGACAACGGGTCGGGTCTTGGTCCTGATTGCCACCATGGGCACCTCCGTGAACTGGATTGACGCCCGATGTCAGAGCAGGCATCAGCCACAGCGGAATGGGCCCGAGCCGAAGGCGAGCATGTCTTGGGCCTTGCAGCGTCCCTGGCTGGGTCTGCTATCGGTGCGTTAGGCAATCCACACCCACGGGGGGCCGAGAGGCAGTACGGATCCATTCCCGACCGGCTCATCCGCGGTGCAGGGACCACACCCGCAGATACCGAACTCGGGGTGCTATGACGGCGCCCCGTTCGACGACTACAGACGATCAGCCATCAGAGCGAGGACAGCCCATGACGGAGATGCAGAGCAAGGTTCGCGACTTCCACGAAGCGATGGGGACGTTGCCGGTGCCACGCACGCCGGTGTCGCTCTCGCAGTACAACGGCGACCTCCGATGCGCGCTCATCGAGGAGGAGGCTCAAGAGTTCCGGGACGCCTGGAGGACCCGGGACCGTCTGGAGATGATCGACGCGCTGTGCGATCTGCTCTATGTCACCGTCGGCGCAGCCGTCGAGATGGGGATCGACCTAGCGCCCTTCTTCGACGAGGTCCATGCCTCGAATATGCGCAAAGCGGGTGGTCCCATGCGCGCCGACGGCAAGCACCTGAAGCCACCGGGCTGGACGCCTCCGGATCTGCAGCGTGTCTACTGGGACCGGTATGACCCGGATCCGGACGATCCACAGGGCCGGGAGCCGTCCCTGCCACTCGAGGGCAGGCCCTAGGACACCGGTCTCGGCAGTGCCATGACCGTCCTGACGACGTGCAGAGTCGGTCGTCCGTTCTCAGTCGCGAACTCGACGCTCAAGTCCCGCGCGGCCTGGTAGGCGGCATATGCGCGGCGAAGCGACTTCAGCGTATCGTGGCGAGCCGACTTTGTCGCCCCGAGATCAGATGATACTAAAGGGTTAGTTTCCTATAACTGGCTAGCCCTTCAGCGCCCGAACGGTCAACGCGTAGCGTGCGCCCGTGACCGGCCGTCCAATCCATCTGGTGCGTGGAATAGCCCTCAACGAGAGGAGACCGCCCGATGCTAAAGTTCATCACGATCGGTTACGGCGATTAGGCTGGCTACGAGCGCACCGAGCCCTCGGTGCGAAACGCCGCCCATGAGCACGACGCCCGCCTCCGTGACCGCGGTGCGGCGATGGCCATCGCCGGTGCTCCGGTCCAGGTTCGCAATCACGACGACGCGGGAGTGCGGACCATCCAGGTGCCCTTCCTCCGGGCTGATCTACCTATCGCCGGCTTCGCTGTCATCGAAGCAGTCGATATGAATGAGGCGATCCAACTCGTCTCTGGTACGCCATGCGCCGTGGCTCACGGCGTGGTCGAGGTCTGGCCTCTCGTCACGCCTGAGGAACGAGCGAGCGGCTGGCCGAGAAGGCCGGCTGGCGGACCATGGTCTGGCAAGCAGTCTTCGGCGCCATCGCCGAGCGGTGTCCAGCAAGGGCCGCACTGGGTGCAAGCCTCAGAAGTGCAAGTAGCCGGGCCCGTGAGGATAACCTCCGCGCTTTGTGCCATCGATGCAACGTTGGGCGCGGCAACCGCCACACCAATTGATCCGCGGGAGCGCCGAGGTTACGAAATCACCGTTTGGTCTGCGGATGACCGACCTGGCGGCACAGACAGCCCTGTCGACCAGCGAGCTCACTCGGGTGATGGATCGGCTCGAAGCGAGGGACGGGAGGCAGCTTTCAAAAGGGGGTAACGATGGCCAACCTGAAAGGCGACAGTCAAACACCTGCCTGACCGAGGTGTGCCACGCGGTATCGCTCAAGTCGTTCCACGAGTTCGGCGGGGTGAGCGAGCGCCGGTAGATGTCCGCTCTCCAACTCATCTGGTATGAGCCCGAGCCGTTCCTTTACCACCCGTCGCATAAAGGGAGCGGGAAAGAAGCGGTCGTTGCGGCACGGCACGAACTCGCTGGGAACGTCCGGCCAGGCGAGGAGCGGCCACGGCTTGATAAACGGTGTGCCCGATTGGCGGTGCTCACCCCGCGCCATAGCCTTCGCCGCCACCTCGTCGGGGACATCATGAAAGAAGATGGTGAACGGGTCCGGCTCACTGTCGATGGGCAGGCCGAGCTGCGCATCGCTCGTTCGCCTGGCCGGCATGTATCCGGTGTTGGCCCACCATTCTCCCGGCGACTCGTTCGGCTGCGGGACCATCGCCGCCACCATGATAAGGAGATCGACGGGCAGGCGCGTGCACACGATCGGCGCCGTGAATCCCGCCATCGACTGCGCTACGAGGATCAGGTGTCGCCGGTCACCAATGGCATCAACAACAGTATCCGCGTACTCCAACAGTCCCGCGGCATCATCGTCGCTGGGGAGGTCGGGTGCGACCACGTCGTTGCCCAACCGCTGGAGTTCGGGGACGACGCGGTGCCAGTACCAGGAATCAGAGCTAGCGCCATGAATGAGAACGTACGTCACCAACGATGTCCTCCTACCGGAGACCGTGATCAGGTTTTGAAAACGACCCTACGTGTGCGCACGGATCTGTGCCGGCTGGGGCCGAGGTAACAATGCGAGGAAGCGCTCCAGTGCGTGTCGGTTGTCATGGGTTGTACGTCTTCCTGATCGAATCACTTCATCGAGCTGCCGGTCGCCCAAGACCAAGCAGCGGAGCGTAAAGGTGATCTGAATCACTGCGTCCGGGCGTTCGGAATGGCCGCGGCCCAGCTCGACTATCCTCCCTCTGAAGATTGCTCACAGCGCTCGCGACATAGACAAACATCTAGGTGTCGCGCACAGCTATGGGTGTCCTGCATGTGCTTTTGCGCCTATCCACTCAGGTCCCAAGAAGGAGGAAGATGTGACGGTCCAATGCATATTGGTGGTATTTAGAGGACGTTCTCATGCCTCATGCAGAGTTGACTACAGGGGGCTGAACGGGAAGGGGGACGAATGAGTGCCTACGTGCTGGGTTTCCAGGAGGTCGACCAGATGCACGTCGCGGTCGTTGACGGCAAGGGCGCGCACCTAGGGGAGCTTTCGCGGATCGAAGCCCCGCCCTGCCAGCTGTGGGGAGCGGGGCGGCGCCTTGCGCAGTTCCAAGCCCTTGCGAGCGGCAGAACGGCTCATGCGACACCCGCCAGCTTCTGGGCCTGCCCCATGACGTGATCAGCGAGGGCGGCGTAGGCGTCGACCGCAGCCGACAGGGCCCGGTCCCGCTTGCTGCCGTGGGTGTCGCGGTACTCGCGGAGGCTCATGTGCAGCGCACTGGCCTCGATCACCCGTGGGGTGAAGGGGACGACGGCCGGTGCCACAGTGTGAGCAAAGCGCTCCGTTCGGAGCTCAAGCACGCTCGTCTCGATGCCGGCATTGGTGCTTCGGCGGGTGATGCTGATAACCACCCGACCGGGGGTGATGAGGGAGGGCAGACGGAGATCGCGGCGCATCGCCTCGGCCTCGTCGATCATGTTCATGACGTGATCGGCGTCGAGCTTCGCCGGCGTCGTGGAAATGACGAGCATGTCCGCCACGAACAGCACGTTGAGCTGCACCATCTCGGAGAGGCCGACGACGACGACGACAAGGCCGTAGTCCGGGATCACCTGGTTGAGTGACGTCTCCAGGACGTGCTCGCGCCGGGTGCGCTGGGCCATCTCCCGATCCGCCTTGCGCATCTGTGGGTGCGTCCCGATGAGGGAGAGCCCGAGCCTCACGTCCCGGATGAACTGACGCGCACTGGAGGCGGGCGTCTGCCAAAGGATGGCGTCCATGCCGATGTTGGGCTCGGCGACCAAGCCGGTCAACTCGGTGAGGTCGGCCTGCTTGTCCACGTCGATGAGGAGTACCGGCGTCCCCCGGGTGCTCACCTCGGCAGCCAGATTGTGCGCACCCGCCGTCTTGCCCACGCCTCCCTTGTCGGCCATGACCGCGACGATCAATGCGCCTCCTCTTTCGTGAGCAGTTCCTCGACAGGAACTCCGTCAGCCGAGGCGACGAGCGCGTCGATGAGGTCGCTGTAGCTGGGCTTGCGGAAGCCCGCGTCCACAGCACGAGACTGCAATTCCAGGAGCCGCGCAACCGTGGCGCGGTGCAGGCTCAGCCGGCGCTGATGGAATGAGGTCGGGGGTAATGAGGGCGTGGACACAAAAAACTCCCGGAACACGCAGGCACACAGGCCTAAGCGGTGATAAGAGGTGAGTCAGGGCAAATATACGGTACTGACGCACCTGGCGAAAATAGGCATTGCTCACCGTTGCCTTTGGAACCTACCCGGTAGCGTACCTCGGGTAGTCTCTCGGCGGTCGGTCAGCATAACGCGGGCCCCCAAGTTGGCCCGATCTTCAGTCGATCGATGTCAGCGGCGCGTACGCATCCTTGTGTCACCACCGAGTGCCGCTCATACACCTCTGCAAATGTGCTCTCAGCATCCTCAAATCCAAGAACCCGCGACTGCGCAAAGTAGCGTCGGGCCGCTCGTAGGCAATGCCGGCCTTGTACTCGAACGCCGCGGCACAGTTACGACCGACCTGTTCATAAAGAGTAGCGAGATTATTGTGGCCGTCGGTATTCCCCGCGTCGAGAACGTCCACCAGCTCCCATTTCTGGCACCTACAGGCCACCTCCATGGCAGCGCGCTCGTCAAACCTCGCCACCACCTCCCTTACACATATGTGCTGTTTCTGCGGCCGAAAACCGCTGAATGAGAGGCCACTATCTGCACGATTCGCGCTACAGAAATGGTGCCGGCTCGCCGATCATGACCAGCGTGAGATCGCCCTCCTGCACGGCAATATCCGTGTTTTTCGGCCACCGATATGGGAGCTAGATGTTCCCGGTCTGGCGCAGCCGTATGTAAACCAAGCTGGCTCTCCCTCGTTCTTGCCTTCCGGCGGATGGTTCGCGATCGCGATGCCGACACGTTGGAACGCTGGCTCATCGGGGCGCACGGCAGCGGAATCGTATGGAAACCGGGCAAGTCAAGCCGTCTGAAAAGTCACCGCCAGAAAAAGTGATGCACCACCCCGCTCGGGCTCGGGATCTGCTCCAAATGAAAACGGTCGACAAGTTCGTCGGGACTCGTCCACAACCTTTCGCCGCGACCGAGTTCGACTGGCGCAACGGCGATATGCATCGCGTCGATGAGATCGGCGTCGAGGAACTCCCGGACCGTGGCAACACCCCCGCCGATTCGCACGTCCTTGCCCTCGGCGGCGTCGAATGCCTGAGCCAGCGCGTCCTTCGGAGACGCATCGAGGAAATGGAACGTGGTGTTCCCCAGAGTGATCGACGGTCGCTCATGATGGGTGAGGACGAACACCGGCGTGTGGAACGGGGGTTCGTCCCCCCACCATCCTTGCCAGTCATGGTTCTCCCATGGACCCCGCTGCGGACCAAATTTGTTGCGCCCCATGATCTCGGCGCCGATGTTGTTGGTGAAGTCGCGAGTGCAGTAGTCGTCGAGGCCGTAAGTTCCCCCTGGTTCGGTCCGGTTGGGCCAGTGAGCGGTGGCGCCCGCCCAGAAGAAGAGCGCACCCGGATCGGCGTGGCCGAACGGGCGATCACGGCTTTGCCCCTCGCCGGAGCCGTATCCATCGCTGGACACGCTGAAGTTCTGAACGCGGACGGACTGTGTCATCGGAACCCTTTCTGGTTGTCAGTAGCAGCGGTCGGTGCTGCGTCGGAGTCGGCCGTAGTTCGACCATGAGTTGGTGGCCTCGACGATCCGGTGCAACCCGAGCCGACCGTCGTCGAGTGACATGTCACTGGAGCTACTACTCTATCGATCGCCCCTTGCTCGGGTTTCCTCTCTATATTCTAAAGCGCCCATCGGAGTAGGTCCTTCGCGAGAGGCCGGGATCCTCTGATAAATCACAAATTCATCAAGATAAGAACCATGACCGACAAACCACCCCAAGACGAGGCAATCGAAGCACAATCAGCTCCCCCGGCGGACATGCGCACGCTGGACCGGCTTGTGGGGAGGTGGCAGATAACGGGCGACGCCGAAGGAACCGCCACCTACGAATGGATGGACGGCGGGTTCTTCCTCATCCAGCACGTCGACATGACGCTCCAGGGCCACCAGGTCAAGGTAACTGAGATCATTGGCCACCTGCAGCCCTTTGGCGAGGAGCCGAGCCAGGACATCTGGTCGCGAGCCTACGACAGCAAAGGCTTCACCTTCGACTACGTCTACGAGATGCAGCAAGACACCCTGATGATCTGGGGCGGCGAAAGGGGCTCACCAGCCTACTTCAAGGGAACCTTCAGCGCCGATGGCGACACCAACACCGGTGCGTGGGTTTTCTCGCGGGGAGGGGGATACTCGACCACCATGACCCGGATGCGGTAGTGCCTGCGTGCTCTTTTAACCTGAGTCACAGCTGTGGGACGACCTTGTGACCCTGCGCCCATGGGGGCCCGGTGACGTGGATCGCCGGGAGCGAGGCGCCGACACAGAATTCAACGTGTCACCAGCATAGGGATACTCTCGTTCTTCGCGGCGGGAGGAAGAGCTCGAACCGCCACCGACGCCAATCTGTGCCAACCCGTGGAGTTCACGCACTGGGTCCTCACGCCAATGAATTAGGTCTGAGCCGTCGCTAGCCGACCGGCGGCTCGAGATGCAACTTTAATGGCAGCGCCCACACTGGGTCCAGAGTGTCCACGCCATTCAGAGGATCGCCCGATACTCCTGGACAGTGCTCATGCAGTCTTCGAAGGTGCGCACTGGTCTATACGCAAGTGGTGCGACCAAGGTGTACGCGGCGCGTAGCGCGTCGTTCGCCGGCGCGCCCAGGACGAAAACATCACTGCTCGCGAAACCCGCTTCGGGGTGGGCATTCCCCTGCTTCCACCTATCGCTCAGTCACCGCCCAGAAATAGGGCGCAAAGCGCCCCTGCAGGAGTCAACGCTGCACGAGGGCGCATTCCCAAGACGCCTAATGGACAACGAACGATGGTGATGCCACTTTTGTGAGCGTGGATTGGCGCTGAGTCGGGCGTCCGGGGACACCGCCTGTGGTACGGAGTCAGTTCAGGAAGCGGGCCAGCATCGGTAGAAGGAGCTCCGTTCGCCGGGTCACCTGCATATGCGTGGTGTCCGGCAACACTGCCAGTTGCGAGCCTGGGATGAGATGCTGCATCAGCGCCCCGTGCTCCACGGTGGTGAAATCCCGGTCGCCGAGTACAAGCAGCGTCGGCGCGGTAATGCCGGCAAGCTGCTCGTCGGACCATCCCTGCAGGTCGGCGTTTGACGCGGACAGCCTCGCCAGGAAGTCGTCGAAACGGTCGGGGTGTGGTGAGAGCCGGGTGTACGCCTCCCGGAAGTCCGCCATATCCTGCTGGGTCGGCATCCTCGTTGAGGTGGCGAACTTCGCCGGGTCACTCAGATCCTCGTGCAAGCCGTCGGGTCGCACGCTGGCCGAGGCGGCGACGATGGAGCGCACACGGTCGGGATGGTTCACCGCCAGTTGCAGGGCAACCGCCGCCCCCATGCTGTGCCCCAACACGTGCACCCGCGCGAGGCCGAGGTGGTCGAGCAGCGCGACCACATCTCCGGCCAGCGCGGACGGAGTGATCGGTCGGTTGATGTCGGCGGTGCGACCGTGTCCCTGCATCTCTACGCCGATAACCTTATGGCGGCCGGCCAGCGTGGGGATCAGCCCGGTGAAGTTGAGGTCGATGGTCAACATGCCGCCGTGCAGCAGGACGAGCGGCGAGCCGTCTCCATATTCTTCGAAGTACATGTGCAGTCCGTTGACGTCGGCGTAGCCCGTCGTCGCGCCCTGGGCGGTCAGAGTCATGAATTTCTCCTCTCGGTGTCTCGTTGATTTACACGCGTCGACTTACTGTACGGCAACCCGGCTTGTCTCGCGGTCCAGTGCTTAGGGGCCCGGAATGCGGGAAGGGCATTTCACCTGCTTTCACCGCTCGCTCAGTCACCGCCCAGAAATAGGGCGCAATGCGCCCCTGGCATTACTCATCGGTGAGGACAGGCGGCGGCGATCCGGCGGACGCGTTCGGGGTCGGCGAGGGCGTCGATCTCCACGATCTGGCCGTCACTGATGGTGAACCCCATCACGGCGAACGGTTGACCGTTAAGGGTGATGACGACGCCAGCCCGTCCATTGGCCAGGGCGGGGTGTAGGTAGGCATCCGTGCGCACGCCGATGAGCGCCTGCCGGGCAACGGACGCGGCGCCGTGGAACACCAGTCGACTATGGCGTCTCCACGGGGATCGATGCGATCCTGCAGACCGCCGATGCCGCCGGGTTCGAGACCTTCGATCTGGTCGGCTACTCGATTAGTGCCAGCCTCGCCCTGCTCCTCGCCACCCGACACCCGCACCGGGTCCACAGTCTCACCTTGATCGAACCGCGTTGGATCGGCAACGAGTCGAGCCACCTTAGCGATGCTGCCTTCCTCGCCCCGCTTGATCGGGCCACGGCGGTTCCACCCGCCGAGCGCTACCGTGCCTCGCCTGCGTCCGTTGATGAGGTGGTCCCGAAACGTAAACTACGCCAACCATCCCAGTGGCTGTGAAGGCGTCACTTAGCAGTGCATGTAGGTGGAACTCGATACCACGTACCAAGATGGGATCAAGGATATTGGGGCCCTGCGACACCACCCAGACTCGAAACCTTGCCTTCGGAGCTGTTGGGTCCAGTAGGTGGCCACGGCAACCCCGTTTCACTGAGAGGCAATATCCAACTCATCAGCCGAGGGCGAGTCCTCCATCTCGGGTGGGTGGATCACTGCAGCACTTGTCGGCCGGCCAGCCTCGGCGACAGGCACCGACTCCTCACTCGTCGTCACATCCGGTAGTGTTTCGGCCATCACAGAGCCTTCCCCGCCAATCCGCAGATCGGCGTGTCGGGCCACTCACACCGTTAAGTCGACAGCCTCGACACTCCCTGGCGCGGCGAGTAGTTGCACCGCGACGCAGAGCCCCCCGGCGGCCCGGGGGGTGAGGGTGAGGATTCCGTCGTGTGCTTCGGTAATGCTTTTGACGATTGCCAGGCCGAGCCCGACACCTGCGTGGTCGGTGCGTATGCGTTCGGTGCCGCGACGAAACGGCTCGACAAGCGTGGACACTAACTGTGGGGTGAGCTTCTCGCCGGTGTTCTCGACGGTGAGCACCGCATTCTGGAGGTGAACGCCGGTACTGACCCACACGGTGCCCCGTTCAGGCAGATTGTGGACGATCGCGTTGTGCAGAAGGTTCGTCGTCAACTGCAGCAGGAGCGCGTGTGAGCCGATGGTGGGGGTCATGTCGCCGGAGGTCTCGATGGTGACGCCCCGTTTTTCTGCGAGGGGGAGGAGCGTTTCAGTGGCTTCTTCCGCTACGAGAGACAGGTCGACGTGTTCTCGGGTGAAGGACCGTTGGTCGGCGCGGCTGAGCAGGAGCAATGCCTCCGTGAGGTCGATCGCTCGAGTGTTGACGGCGTGGAGGCGGTCGACAAGTTCGCCGGTGTCGCGGTTCAGATCGTTGCGGGCCACGTCTAGAAGTGTCTGCATGATCGCCAGCGGGGTGCGCAGTTCGTGGGAGGCATTGGCGGCGAATCTCTGCTGTTCGGCGACGTGTGCTTGGGGCTGTGCGAGCATGGTGTCGAAGGTGTCCGCGAGTTCGCGGAACTCATCTCTGCGGCCCGGTAGCCGGATTCGGTGGGAGAGCGATCCGGTCGCGGCCATGCGTGTGGCGTCTGTGATGCGGGTCAGAGGGGCGAGCATGCGGCCGGCGAGAATCCATCCTCCCACGAGACCGAACACCAGCAGGAACGCTAGGACTGCGGCCGCTGGGGGGCCAAAGCCGTGCAGGGGGTCGGAGCGGTAGTGGTAGTGTATGAACCACACGGTATCGAGAGTCAAACGGTGGGGCATATAGCGCAGAAAGAACACCCACGCGGCCGCGAGCATCAAGGAACCTGCAAGCATGAGTAACCCGGCATAGCTGAGGGTGAGCTTGAGGCGAACACTCAAACCAGGGGCTCCATCCACGCTCTCCTCCCTCACGCCCGGTGTCTGGTTGAGTGTCGATGCGGTACCCGACGCCGGCCACGGTGGCGATGATCCAGGGTTCGCCGAGCCGTTTGCTCAGTCCCGAGACCGTGATGCGCACGGCGTTAGTCAACGGGTCTGCGTTCTCATCCCACGCTTGTTCTAAGAGTTCTTCGGCGCCGACGACACCGCCTTCGGCAGCGACGAAGACTTCGAGCACGGCGAACTGCTTCCGCGTGAGCGCGACGTAGCGGCCGTCGCGGTAGACCTCTCGGCGGAACGGATCCAAACGCAGGCCTGCGATTTCTCGCACGGGTGGCCTGTTGTGGGCGCGCCTGCGGTCGAGCGCTCTGAGACGGAGCACGAGTTCTTAAAGTGCGAACGGCTTCGTGAGGTAGTCGTCGGCGCCGAGTTCGAACCCGGAGGCTTTGTCGTCTAGCCGGTCGGCAGCGGTGAGCATGAGGATCGGTATGCCGCCGCCGGAGGCGATGATGCGTTTGGCGACCTCGTCACCGGAGGGGCTGGGGATGTCGCGGTCGAGGACGGCGATGTTGTAGGCGTTGACGCTCAGCAGCTCCAGAGCGGTGTCGCCGTCACCGGCGATGTCCGCCGCGATCGCTTCCAGGCGTAGGCCATTGCGGATGGCTTCTGCCATATAGGGCTCGTCCTCAACGATCAACACATGCATGCTCTCAATGCTACGAGCCGGCGCATATCGTCGGCATATCGAAAACCACATACGTGCTGACAACACCACGCTGCCTTAAATGGAGGCATGACTTACCGCGAACCAGCACGAACAACGACCCGTCGGATTCTCAGGATCCTTGTCTCCGGCCTGCTCGTAGTCATCGCGGTGATCGCCGCAGCCCTCGGCTACCGGTCGTTGGCGCCCTCGTCCTCGACGGCCGCATCACCCATCGTCGTCCTTCGCGGTGAGCACCGTGTCGTGCTTGTCGAGGCGCTGCCCAGCATGGTGTGGCCGTCGTATGGCCAAGCCGCTCTCCAAATAGGACAGTCGCAGATCCACTCCGGCCCGGACCAGCACGTCGCTGCGATCGCTAGCGTCGCGAAGGTGATGACGGCCTATCTCGTGCTCCGTGACCACCCGCTACGGCTCAGCCAGGACGGCCCAACGATCACGCTCGCCGAGGCCACTGTCGCCGACACCGACCGCCGGCGGCGACAGCAGGAGTCGGTCGTGTCCATCGCCGCCGGAGAGCAAGTGACCGAACGGCAGGCGCTGCAGGCACTGCTGCTGTCGTCGGCGAACAACATCGCCGCGGTCCTGGCGCGATGGGACGCCGGCTCAGCGGACCGGTTTGTTGCCCGGATGAATGCCACCGCACGGTCGCTGGGCATGACCCACACCCGCTACACCGACCCGAGTGGCTACGACGACGCAACCGTGTCGACTGCCACCGACCAGGTGCGTGTTGTCGCTCGGGCCATGCGCTTGCCGATGTTCGCGAAGATCGTCGCCACATCGAGCGCGACGCTGCCGGTCGCTGGCACCGTGCACAACACTGACGCCTTGCTCGGGTATCACGGTTTTGTCGGCGTCAAGACCGGCTCGGACAACGCGGCTGGCGGCTGCTTCGCCTTCCGCGCCATCCGCTGGATCGACGGCAAGCGGACGACGATCACTGGGGTCGTGTTGGGCCAGCCCGACTACGACCAGGTCGCGGCGGGTCTCGCGGCCGCCGACGCCATGGTCGACCGCATCGCCGGTCACTCACGGCGCCAAGTACCGGCTACGCCAGATCTAGGTCAACAAACCCTGCCACCACGAACTCCGCCTCGAAGTCATCGATGACGGCTCCACGCTCGTACAGAATCAGCCTCAACGCAACCACCACACGTGAGGAGATAACATGAGTAGAACACTACGGTCGCTGGCTGCCCTTGCCATGCTCGCCCTGATCGTCGCGGGCCGTTCAAACGCACCTGCCGGCACCGGCAGCGGCATCAGCATCAGCGCCACCGGTCCTCGTGAGAAGGCGGTGAAGTTCGCCGAGTGCATGCGCGCCAACGGTCTAAGCGCGTTTCCGGGCCCAGATGCGTCGGGCTCGTTCACCATCGATGAGGTAGTAAACGGCTCGTCGCTGGACCCGAACAGTGCGGCATTCAAGCAGGCCATCGGCGCGTGTAAGAACCTAGAGCCGCCGGGGTTCACGGGCGGCAAGGTGACGCCCCAGCAGAGGACGGCGCGCCTCAAGTTCGCCCAGTGCATGCGCGACAACGGCGTGCCGGACTTCCCGGACCCCACCCCCAATGGGCCCCTCATCGACACGAATCGAATCCCATCCCTCGCAGGGAAGGATCCTCGAATCGATCCCAGGTTGAACGCCGCGATGCACAAGTGCCGCGATTTCGCCGAGGCGGCCGGGGTGGTGGGCCGGTGATGCGGAAGAGTTGGCTGCTGGCCGGAGCGGCCGTCCTGGCAGCCGTAGCCGCCGCCAACAGCGTAATCGCCATGTCCAGTGCGAAGCAAGCGACCGCGGCCGCACAGGAGCCGCCGGCGAACACCGCGACGGTGCAGAGAGGGAGGCTCTCGGCCATGGTCTCCCAGTATGGGACCCTGACCTATCGGGCGCGATCGGACGGCTCAGCGTACACCGTGATCAACTGGGCGCGCGGGACATACACCGAGCTGCCCGCCGACGGCGACAAGATCGACTGCGGCGACGCGTTATATCGGGTGGACGACAAACCGGTGCTGCTGCTGTGCGGCTCAACGCCGGCGTACCGGTCGCTGTCGAAGGGCGACAGCGGCGCCGACGTCACCGAGCTCAACACCAACCTGGTGCACCTCGGGTACGCGACCCGAACGCAGCTTGACCCATCCTCTGACCACTTCAGTTCCGAGACGGCGTCCGCCCTCAAGCGGCTGCAGCGCGATCGGGGCGAGGCTCAGACCGGGTCGCTGCATCTCGGTCAGGCGGTGTTCCTGCCCGAGTCGGTGCGGATCGCCACGGTGGGGGGCGAGCTTGGTGGATCCGCCCGCCCGGATGCAACGGTCCTGCACGCCGACGGGCGACGCGAACTGGTCGCTGTGCAGCTGGGCCTGTTCGACACCGCAAACGGACGAGTCCAGGTCGTCCAGGGCGATCTCCGCGTAGGTGATCGAGTGGTGGTGCCGTCGTCATGACCGGCGAATCGGTTCTGAAGCTGGATGTGGTGACCAAGGTCTACGGCGCGGAGCCGCCGGTGCCCGCCCTTCGGGGGGTGTCCTTCTCCGTCCGGCGAGGCGAGCTGGTGGCGATCGTCGGGCCCTCCGGTTCGGGCAAGTCCACGCTCCTGCACGTCATGGGGACGCTCGAGCGTCCCAGCAGTGGCGTGGTCCGAATCGGTGGGGTCGACGTGGCGCGGCTGAGCGACCGCGAGCTATCGCTGCTGCGGGCTCGGGAGATCGGGTTCGTCTTCCAGCAGTTCTTCCTGGCCGAACATGCCACGGTGCGGGAGAACGTCGCCGACGGTCTGCTCTACGCCGGCGTCCCCGCCGCCGAGCGGTACAGGCGCGCGGATGAGGCGCTCGAGCGGGTCGGCCTCTCCCAACGCGCAAAATTCAAGCCCACCAAGCTCTCTGGAGGGGAGCGGCAGCGGGTTGCGATCGCCCGGGCGCTAATCGGCCGTCCCGCGATCGTTCTCGCCGACGAACCGACTGGGAACCACGACAGCACCACCGGCGCATCGATCATGGAGCTTATCCGCGAGCTCAACGCCGCCGGCGGCACCATCATCATGATCACCCACGATGCGGGCCTCGCCGATCAACTGCCTCGCCAGATTCAGGTGCTGGACGGCCAGGTTGTCTCCGATACCGCGAAGGGAGACGCGCCATGAGTGTCACGGGCGGACGATTGCGGCTGAAGGACGGGCTGCGGGTGGCGAGTGTCGGGCTGCGGGTGGCGAGTGTCGGGCTGCGCGCCCGGCCGCTGCGCGCCGCGCTTTCCGCACTCGGGATCGCGATCGGAACGGCCGCGATCGTGGGGGTCCTCGGGTTGTCTTCCTCCTCGCAGGCCGGGCTGATCGCGGAGATCAACCGGCTCGGCACGAACATGCTGACCGTCGAGGCCGGACAGAGTTTCACCGGCGGACCGGCGCAGTTGCCCCGCGAAGCGCCGGCGCGCATCACACTCCTGGACAACGTCCAACTGGTGGCACACACCGGCTTGATGAAGGTCGAGAAAGTCTATCGGAACTCGATGATACCGGTGGGCGAAACAGGGGGCCTGCAGGTGCGCTCTACCAGCCTGAACCTGCTGTCCGTGCTCGGCACCGGCATTGCACGCGGTGACTGGCTCAACGAGGGCACTGTCCGCGAGCCGGTCGCGGTGCTCGGCTCGGTCGCCGCGGCACAGCTGGGCATCGACCGGGTCTACCCTGATCAGCGGATCTGGCTGGGCGGCCAGTGGTTCAACGTGGTGGGCATCCTGAACCCCTCGCCGCTGGAGCCCGACATTGATAACAGCGCCTTAATCGGCTATCCGGCCGCCGAGAAGTACCTCAGCTATGCCAGCATGGTTCGCGGCAAGGAGAAGGCCGGCCCGCCGAGCACGATTTACGTCCGCGCCGCCACCGGCCATGAGGCGGCGGTGCAGTCGCTCCTCGCGCAGACCGCCAACCCCGAGGCCCCCTACGAGGTGAACGTAAGTCAGCCATCGGACGTGCTCACCGCCCGGGCTGCCGCCGTGGGGGCGTTCGACAGCCTCTTTCTCGGGCTCGGAGTGGTGGCACTGATCGTGGGTGCGGTCGGTGTCGCCAACATTATGGTCATATCGGTTCTGGAACGGCGCTCGGAGATTGGCCTCCGTCGCGCCCTTGGTGCAACAAAGGGCCAGATCCGGACGCAGTTCCTCGCTGAGTCGATCCTGCTCTCCGTCATCGGCGGCGTTGTCGGCGTGCTGGCCGGGGCGGCGGCCACGGCCGTATACGCCAGCTCAAAGAGCTGGGCCGTCGTGATCCCCGTCGAGGCGTGGCTGGGCGGCATCGCCTCGGCCGTCCTGATCGGCGCTTTTGCCGGCCTTATGCCAGCCATTCGAGCGTCTCGGATGCCGCCTGCCGTGGCATTGCGAACGGCATGAGCAGGAAGGGGATTTCTATCGAGAGCCATCCTGCGACCGCGCGTTCCCGGTGAGCGTGGCGTCGTGGGTGATGGCGATGGCGCGGACGATGGACAGTCCGAGGCCGTGGTGGTCGTCGACGCGGGTGTGGTCGAGTCGCTGGAAGGGCTCAAAGAGGCAGTGGACCTGCTCGGGCGGGATCACCAGCCCGGTGTTCGCGATGGAGGCGATGGCCTTGTCGCCCTCGACCCGGGTGGAGATCTCCACCCGGGCACCTTGTAGCGCACGGCGTTGTCCCGCAGGTTGGCGATGAGTCGTTCGACCAGTGCCGGGTCGCCCGCCGGTGGGGCGTGCGCAATCCCGGTGGTTCAGCCGTCGAGCTTACGCGTTGAGCTGTATGATGCGATCGGGCGCGACGCTCGAACCGGCCTGTCGAACCGAGCGCTGCAGCGTAATTACTGAAGTTGACCCGGCTTGGTGGAGAGCACGTACTTGGGCATGCTGTTCACCCGGTCCGCGAACCACTCAGTCAGCGACGAGTGCTGATGACGCGCTCTCGCTACTGTGGGCTGCTAGGCACCGATGGTGATCGCAAAAGGCATGACCTGAATGTGCTGCGGGCGATTGAGTGCCGTGCACGAGTCGTGACTACACACGTGAGCCTCAGACAACCAGTTTTTGGGTTGGGAGTCTCGTCTGACCGATCCTTGGCAAACACAGGCAGACAGTGGCGCACCTGGAGGGATTCGAACCCCCGACACCCAGTTCCGAAGACTGGTGCTCTATCCGCTGAGCTACAGGTGCACGGTCCTCGATTGTAGCGTTACGCCGCGTGCAGGGGGAAGAGCGCGAACGGCATGGCTTCGAAGGCGGCCAGACCGGACAGTCCACGCATAGCTTGTTTCACCGTGGCAGAGGAGACTGCTTGACCGTAGGCCGTTCGTACGTCGGATACATCGTGCAAGCGGTCCAGCACTCGCTGCACCTTGTACATCCGGCGGACCTGGGGCAAATCTTTGAATCCCACTCCGTAGGCGGGAATGCCCACCGCGCCGGGAACTGGCCGCGCCGGGAAGTAGACGCGAATGCCGAGCAGGCCGTGCTGGACGATAACGTGGGTGTAGGCCACGCTGGGCGTGGCCGGATCGCCGACCAGATGCACCATGCGACCGAAGGAGAGAGTGGAATCGGCGACCTCGAGCACATCGGTCAAGCCCGACGGCAACATCGGCCGCCAATCGACCTCGTCCGGCCCTGGCGGCAGCCCGGCGAACGACAGGTTGTTCAGCGCTTCCCAAAAGACGTCTGGAATCTGTTGATCATCCATGTAGTGTGCTCACCGTGCTGGATTCCTCACACCGTCTCGTTAGAATAGCAGGGCCCGTGCGGCCCCAAGCGATGACTGAGATTACCCGACACTTTACAGCAACCACCTACCCGGTGTACGCGGGCAGCGTCTTGCTCCATCTGCATGCGAAGCAGCAGCTCTGGCTGCCGCCCGGTGGCCACCTTGAGCGCGACGAACTGCCCCACGTGGCGGCGCGGCGCGAGATCGAAGAGGAAACCGGACTGAATCTGGTGCTGCACAGCGAGCAGCAGGCGACCGAGCTGACGGCTGAAATGGAATGCCTGGTGGTGCCCCATCCGGCGTTTATCCTGGTCGAAGATATTAATCTGTTTCATCAGCACATCGACTTTACCTATTTTGCCAGAGTACCAGACAGTTGTGCACAGGACGAACGAGCACGAAATCGCTGGGAACAGGCGGGATTCCGCTGGTTTGCGGCGAATGAACTCGACATGGTGGGTGTGCCGCGCAACGTCAAAGTCGGCGCCAGGCGCGCGGTGGCGTACTTCGAGGCGAACCCAACATAACGTTGATACAATAACGGGTGAGATCAAGTACCTATCGATGGCGGATGGTGTACGCCACCGATGATGGTGAGTTGCACGAAGACGGCACGCTGCAAGCCCTGGGAGCGAGCGGTCTTTCTCCTGTTCCACTCGGGCCAATGATTCCGCTGCCCGAAGGTGCCACAATAGCCTTGATGCCCGGATGCCGGGCGATGGGACGTGATGCGTCGGGCAACCCGGTGCTCCACCCGCTGGTCGAGGCCCGCCCGGTAGCGGCCCTCCTACCCACCGGCTACACCCGGTTGCTCACTCCAGCCTACGACAAGCAGCCAGGTGCAGATCATGTGCCGCTCTTCGGGTACACGGCCGTGGCGGGTCTCCATGGGAAGCTGTATGCTGCGGCACTCCCGCTTGATCCGGGCGGGGCCTGGGATACGGCCACGCACAACACTCCGGACCTGCCGGAGCTGGTGCGCTCCCGCCAGGCAGCCGATCCCGACAATCGCCTGCTGGCCCACCACGCCCATTGTGCCACGGTGTACGGCTGCTATACGGCGCAGAACTTGTTTTATGGCCGCCACGAAATGGCTGTCGCGGTCTCGGTGGCATGTAACGCATCCTGCGTCGGCTGCATCTCCGAACAGTTGGACGATATCACCGCCCCGCACGATCGCATCAATTTCACTCCCACCGTGGAGGAAATCGTCTCACTCGCTCTACCGCACATGCGGTCGGCGGCTGAGCCCATGGTGAGCTTTGGACAGGGATGCGAAGGGGAGCCGCTGCTGCGCTCCCGGCTGATCGCGCGGGCCATCCAGCAGGTGCGGCAGGAGACCACACGCGGTCAATTCCACATCAACACCAACGGCAGCAATCCAAGAGCGTTACAGCACCTGGTCGACGCTGGCCTCGATAGCGTTCGGGTCAGCATGTTCTCGGCGATCGACCGCAACCACACTGCGTACTACGGCCCGCGGAATTACAGCTTGTCCGAAATGGACGAGTGTCTTCGCCTGGCTCGCCGGCAGGGTCTGCATACCTCTATTAACCTGTTGATCTATCCCGGTTTTAACGACTGCCCGTCGGAAGTGGATGCACTACTGGCGTTCTTCCGTCGAACGGAGGTACGGATGGTGCAGATGCGGGCGCTGAATATGGACCGAGAACTGCTCCAGGAACGCGTCGGTTTCCCCGAGGAACGAGGCATGGGGATCCAGGCCTTCATGGATCGAATGAGGAACGAACTGCCCGACACCGTTCTGGCCAGCAATACGCCATTCGTGGGGCGAGCACATGCATACGTTTCTTGACGAAGCCCGCGTCTATGCGCGTGGCGGCAACGGTGGTAAGGGTGCGATGCATTTCCATCGTGAGAAATACGTGCCGCTGGGAGGCCCCGACGGTGGGGACGGGGGCCACGGCGGCGACCTTCTGTTGCGCGCCGACCGAGGGCTGAATACATTGTTTCCATTCAAACGACGTCGTCGCTTCAACGGTGAAGACGGCCAGGCGGGCGGCCCGACTCGCATGCACGGGCGCCAGGGACAGGAGATGATCGTCGATGTGCCGATTGGCACCATCGTGCGGGACGGCGACAGCGGGGAGCTACTCGGCGACCTGACCGAGCACGGCCAGACCTTGCTGATCTGCCGTGGCGGCAAGGGCGGCCTCGGCAACGTCCACTTTAAGTCGTCTACCAATCAGGCCCCCGGCTTCGCCGAAAAGGGCGAGCCCGGTCAGGAGCGCTGGCTCGATCTGGAGCTCAAGGTTATTGCCGATGTGGGAATCATTGGGCTGCCCAACGCCGGTAAATCCACGCTCCTGTCGGTGTGGAGCGCTGCGCGACCCAAGATCGCGGACTATCCGTTCACGACGCTGGTTCCAAATCTGGGGGTGGTTGATGTGGGCGATTCGGAATTTGTGGCGGCCGACATCCCCGGACTGATCGAGGGTGCACATGAAGGGGTGGGCCTCGGCCATGAGTTCCTGCGCCACATCGAGCGCACGCTGGTATTGGTTCATGTGATCGATGGCGGCGCACAGAATCCAATCCTCGACTTTGAGCAGGTCAATCATGAGCTGGCCGAATACGACGTTGGGCTGCTGCGGAAGCCACAGATCGTGGTCGTGAATAAGATTGATCTTCCTGTCGCGCGCGACCGGTGGGATGAGTTACGCGTAGCCTTGCATACTCTGGGCTACGAAAGTTTCGCCGTGTCCGCCATCGCTCGCGAGGGGATCGATCAGCTCACGTATCGCGTCGCCCAGATGCTGCTCGAAGAGCGCCGGGGGCACGCCGAGAACGCACCGGACGAGGCGCCGGTACTTTACATCAAACCGCCGCCGGACCACTTTGAGATCGAGCGTCACCGCAAAACGCTCTATGTTCATGGAGAAACAGTGGAGCGGCTTGCCGTCATGACCGATCTAGATTCGGACGAGGCGCTCTATCGACTCCAGCGGCGGCTCAAGCAGATGGGTGTGCTAAATGCTCTGCAGCGTGCCGGGGCAACCGAGGGTACGCGAGTGGTAATCGGCACGGTGGAACTCACGTGGGACTCGTCATTCGAGCCGGAAGATAGCGCGACACGTGCGCGAGCCCGCCAGCGCCGGTCAAATCACTAGCCCTCTGGGGCAAACAGGCCAGCAAAGTTGCCGTCGAACGACTTTAAGAAGTCGTGCATGTCAAGTACATCATTGCCGGTGACCGGCGTCATGGCGGCAAACTGCTCCTGTTCTCGCTCAGAAACGTCCAGTAGCAACGACTCCGTCCGGCGCTCCCGGTGCTGGACCAGAAAGACCTGTTGGTTGCGACACAGGCCGCAGCGGACGCTCACCACCCATAAGGACTCGTCCCTCGCGGCGACGCGTACCCGCTCGTGCTCAAAGCTCTGTCGGCACACGTGACAGCGGAAAGTACTGATGAGTTGCTTCAGCATGCGCTCCTGTCCGGCAGATTGGTCTGACATATTATGCGTCGGGCCGCCGCTCTCCCTCTTCCAGATCCTTGCCGCCCTCGAAGAGCTGGTTCACAAAGTCGCGATAGACCTCAAGGCGATCGTCCTGCTCGGCGGGCAGGGTAATCGACGCCTGATCCAGGATGGATTCTTCGACAAAAATAGGCGCTTCGAAGCGTACCGCCAGGGCGATCGCATCACTGGGGCGCGAATCGATGCTGAGAATCTCGTCTTGCGCGTTGACCATGCCGACTTTGGCGAAATAGACGTCATCGGCGAGGTCGGTAACATTCACTTCAGTGACGCGGGCCCCAAGCTCTTCGATAATTGACTTCAGCAGGTCGGCGGTTAACGGGCGAGGCGCTTTTTCGTGCTGCAGTTCGAGGGCTATCGCTTGCGATTCATTCATGCCTACCCAGATCAACAGGTAGCGGTCGAGCTTCTCGTCCTTCAAAATGACGACCCGTTGGCCATTGGCCAGGTTCATACGAACGCTCTCAACGACGACGGGGATCATCATAACCACTGGACCTCAATTCTGCGACTACGCAGCTCATTTTACACCCACTCCAGAGGCGTCCATAAACGCCGCGACATTCTCGCTCTACTCTGGTGTCTCAAGCGGGAAGCAAGTCCTGTACCAACTGAATGCCGGCCGCTCGGCCCGATGGCTCCAGATCGATGAGGACCGCGTTAAACATGATCGCGCCTTTGGCCACCTCGTGCCGGTGATACATCTGCGTCAGATAGCGTGCGATGACCGACTCAGCGTCGCTTCCGATAATTGAGTCTCGCGGTCCGACCATGCCGACGTCCGAGATGTAGGCGGTGCCCCCGGCCAGGACGTGAGCATCCGCAGTGGGTACGTGCGTATGAGTGCCGACGACCGCACTGACTCGCCCGTCAAGATAGGCCGCCAATGCTTGTTTTTCACCCGTGGCCTCCGCGTGGAGGTCTACCAGAATGTGAGTTTTCGGCCCGAGGTCGGCGAGGAGCGCGTCCATGCCACGAAACGGATCGTCCAGTTGTCGCATGAAGACCCGTCCCTGGACGTTGATAACGGTAAGCTTTTCGCTGCCCACCTCGACCTCGACCCATCCCTTGCCGGGCGTGCCTGGCGGGTAGTTCAGTGGGCGAAGGATGCGCGGCTCGGTTGGGACGTACTCAATCGCCTCGCGCGCATCCCAGACATGGTTGCCAGTGGTCAACACAGCTACACCCAGGCGAAACATTTCACTGGCTGTATCTCGGGTAATGCCGGCGCCACCGGCCATGTTTTCGCCGTTTGCCACCACGATGTCTGGGTGGTGCTCCTCACGAAGGCGGGGCAAGAAGTGCCGGACCGCCCGGCGGCCCGGCTTTCCGTAAATATCTCCGATAAAGAGAATGCGCACTACTTCGCGTAGTCTACGACGCGTTTCTCGCGGATCACCATAACCTTGATCTGGCCAGGATACTCCAGCGTCTCTTCGATCTTGTTGACGATATCGCGCGCCATGCGTGACGCCGCCAAATCGTCCACATCTTCCGGCTTGACCACGATGCGCACCTCGCGTCCCGCCTGTATGGCAAAGCTCTTCTCGACACCCTCAAACGAGTTGGCGATGTTTTCCAGCGCTTCAAGCCGTTTGATGTAGCTCTCCAGCGTATCGCGCCGCGCTCCCGGCCGTGCGCCTGAGATTGCATCAGCCGCCTGCACCAGAAAGGCCTCAACGGTTTGTGGCTCCTCCTCGAAGTGGTGCGCGGCGATAGCATGCACCACCTTGGGTGGTTGCCCCAGTCGCTTGGCGATATCCGCGCCGATCAGCGCGTGCGGCCCTTCCACCTCGTGTGAGACGCCCTTGCCGATATCGTGCAGCAATCCTCCACGGCGTGCGATGTTTACATCTGCGCCCAATTCCGCAGCCATGATAGCGCACAGATGCGCCGTCTCGACCGAGTGCTTGAGTACGTTCTGACCCATGCTGAACCGAAAGTGCAAGCGTCCGAGAGACTTCAATAGATCAGGGTTGAGACCGTGTACCCCGGCCTCGAAGGCGGCGCGCTCGCCCTCCTCCTTGATGACCGTTTCCACGTCCGCACGTGCCTTGTCCACCATCTCCTCAATGCGAGCCGGGTGGATTCGTCCGTCTTGAATCAGCTTGCCCAGTGCCTGCCGAGCGATTTCCCGTCGTACTGGGTCGAAACCGGAAAGAATGACAGCCTCGGGCGTGTCGTCGATAATTAGATCGACGCCGGTTGCCATTTCCAGCGCGCGGATATTGCGGCCCTCTCGACCAATAATCCGCCCCTTCATCTCCTCGCCGGGCAGTGGTACCACGGAAACAGACGACTCCGATACCTGGTCGGAGGCCCAGCGCCCGATAGCCGAAGTGATGATACGGCGCGCTCGCTCGTCGGCTTCCTCTTTGGCTTGGGCTTCGATCTGGCGAGTCATACGGTTTGCCTGCTCGCGAACCTCGACCTCGATCGAGCGCATGAGCATCTCACTCGCTTCCTCGCGCGTCATGCCGGCCACACGCTCCAACTCCCGGCGCTGCTCGTCAATCAGCTCGTCGATCCTGCCGCGGTGCTGCTCGACCTCTTCTTCGCGTTGAGTCAGTTGACGTTCGCGCTTCTCTACGCCTTCGGAACGGCGGTCAAGCCCCTCCTCTTTCTGAACTATCCGGCGTTCCATGCGCTGCACTTCGGCGCGTCGATCTCGCGCCTCTTGTTCCGCTTCGGCGCGGATTCGATGTGCTTCGTCCTTGGCCTCAAGGACGATCTCCTTTTGCTGTGCCTGCGCCGCGGCCACGACGCGATCGGCGTCGGCTCTGGTGGTGGCGGCGGTCTCAGTAGCTTTGCCGCGCGTCAGGTAATACGCGACGACAGCGCCCAGCCCGAGACATACCACAGCCACCAGGACCATAATGACAGGTGACATGATGTACGATTCTCCCTCAAAATCTGGCGTCAGGACGACGTCCAGTTGCCTTTTAGCTGCCTAAATCGTACACCATGCCCCGGTGCGCCTCGCGTCACCACGGCTGCTCACGGATTCCGTTAACGTCCGCTTGGAGGGCCGACTGGCGTCCTAATGGAGTGCGCGAACCGACATGGTGGAAATACAGGCAGGACGTCTAATGATGCCATTACGAGGTCGCGGGTTCCCTGACCGGTGATACTGGAGTCCGCTACCTATCGTTTTTCTCTGTGCCCTTCGCCTGGTTCCAGAGGGCATCGAGTTCGTGCGGGGACAGGTCGCGTAACGCTTGAGCGCGTGCGGCCGCAGCCGCTTCCACCTGGCCGAAGCGACCTGCGAATTTGCGATTGGCCAGCCGCAAGGCCTCTTCCGGATCAATCTTGAGGTGTCGCGACACACTGACCAGGGCGAAGAAAATATCGCCCAGTTCCTCGCGCTGCTGGTCTTTGACGCCGGATTCGATCTCGTCGCGCAACTCACGAAGCTCTTCCTCCACTTTGTCCAGCACATCGGACACCGCCGGCCATTCGAAGCCTACGCTGGCTGCGCGCTTCTGAATCAGATTGGATTGCGGCAGTGCCGGCAATCCCTTCGGTATCTCCTCTAGCACAGACGCTCGTTTCGGCTTTTGCTTCTGCTTGAACGACTCCCAAGCGTGCCGCACATCCTGGGCACTCTTTAATTCCATGTCGTCGAACACATGTGGGTGGCGGCCGATCAACTTCCGCACGACGTTCTCGATCACGTCTTCGATGGTAAACGTGCCTGCCTCGGCGGCTACCTGACTGTGGAGAGTAATTTGATAGAGCAGGTCGCCCATCTCTTCGGCCAACTGACCCGGCTCGCCACTGTCCAACGCGTCCAACACCTCATAGGTCTCTTCAAGGAGATAGGGCTTGAGGGTCGCGTGTGTCTGCTCCCGGTCCCATGGACAACCGCCGGGAGCGCGTAGCGTGCGGGTCAGTTGCATCAAGCCCGCGAAAGTACGCACGTTATCGGTCTCTGCAAGCCCCGGAACTAGTAGTGCCGTGTTCTCGTCGAGAACCTCTGCCTGGCAGAGGTTCGAAATGGATATTGGCTGAACGGAGGAGTTGCTGCCGGTTGATGTCGGGATCAGGTAGACCATGTGTTCAGACGGGAAGTAACGGGCGAGCCAGTGTCCCACGGTTGCGGTCGTATCGAGATCGCACAATTGAGATATCACGAGCAACGAGGTTGCTACCGGCGCCCGCCAAGGCAGTGGCGGTTGCTGATGCCCCGGTATGCCTCCCACCGCGTTTTCCGTGGCCATGCGTACCACGTCGGCGGCCTTGAGCACCTCAATCCAGGGCGCATCGACGCCCCCGATCACGGCCAGTAGTGGTTCGATCGAAAGTACGTTCGGTTCGTTCTGCACCCTGGTCTCCTACTTTGCTGGGCCATGTAAATGTGAGATTTTAGTGGGCTGAAGCGCGAATCCGCGGGAGGCGCGCGCGCCTTCGATTAAGTGATTAGGTTCGATTCAAAGCTCTTTGGCACGATGACCTCGAGTGCTCTGGGGGCAATCTGGAACAGCACCGGCGTGCTGCCCACGAGTTCGCCGTCAAGCTGCAGCGGTACGGTTTTGCTCGCCTGCACTGAGAGCCGGCGCACGCGCAGCATCTCGACATCGGAAAAGCGAGCCGAGCCGGAAACCAGGATGGGAATCGTCTGCCGCATCAGCGAGACGGGACCCTTGCCCTTGATGATGCACACATCGAGCCAGCCGTCATTGGCCACGGCTTCCGGGGTGAGACGGAAGCGGCCGCCATAAAGACGCGTATTGCCGACGATCAACAAGAGGGCCTGGACGCGGCGAATCAAACCGTCGTATCGCAGTTCCAAATCAACGCCACGGTATAGCCCGGCCGTGGCCAACCCAACTGCCACATACGGCAACACGCCGAAGCGGTACTTGTGCCGCTCCACGCTTCGCGCACGGCGCAGTACTTCGCCGTCGAAGCCCAGGCCGGCCATAAGGAGGAAGTAGCGTGAGCCCGCGATGCCCAGGTCTATTCGCCTTCGCCGTCCATGGACCATCGCTCGAGCAGCGCTACGGGCGTCGAGCGGAATTTGCGCCTCACGCGCCCAGATGTTGACGGTGCCGTAGGGTAGATACCCCAGGGCAACGTCGCTGCCGGCCAGGCTCTGGATCACCTCGTTCAGCGTACCGTCGCCCCCAGCCACCAGCACGGCGTCCGCGCCGACGGCTACTGCCTCTTCGGCGAGGCGACCCGCATCGCCTGGCCCCTGACTCAGATTCGTGCTCACGGACCATCCGGCGCGTTCCAGAATCTCAATCGCCGGGTCGAGAGTCCCCGCGGTGACTCGCTTGCCGGCCTGGGGATTACAGATCAAGGTGACGTTCAAACGTGCGCCCCGAGCGCTTCCTGTACCGCTGCCACGTCGCTCCAGGGTTCTTTCCGTCCCTGTACCACGATGCTCTGTTCGTGCCCCTTGCCCAGGATCACCACCGCATCGCCCCGTTGGGCCAGGGATAGCGCTCGCCGAATCGCCCGCCCGCGATCCGGTTCACGGATGAACCGGTCGCCCTCTTCCTCCGGCGGAAGGCCGGCCGCGATCTCTGCCATGATGTTCTCCGCCGGCTCGTCGCATGGATCCTCGTTGGTGACGATGAAAAAATCGGCGTAGCGGCGAGCTAAGCGCGCCAGCACCGGACGCTTGTCACGATCTCGGTTACCGGCAGCGCCAAAGACGGCGATCACATGGCGGGGCGGGGGCGTGGCAGTGCGAACCGTGGCGAGTACCGAGGCGAAGGCATTCTTGGTGTGCGCGTAGTCTACCACGATCTCAAACGGCTGACCGGCGCGGACGCGGTGGAAGCGGCCCGGCGGCGCCTTGGACCGAGCGAGTCCCTCGGCAATGATATCGAGCGTCAGGCCGGCGGCTTGGGCCAGCCCAGCCGCGGCCAGCGCGTTTGATACGTTGAAGAGGCCGGGCAAGGCTATTCGGGTGCTTGCGACTGCGCCGCCATGGTGGAGGGAAAAGGAAGTGTGGTCTAGTTCGCTTACCACGTCCGTGGCGTACAGATCGGCCTCGCGTTTCACGCTGTAGGACAGCGTCGCTCCGACAGTCACTCGTCGAAGACGCTCAAAAGTGGGGTCATCGCGATTGAGCACCGCGAGGCGGCCCGCGCCGATGTCCGTGAAGAGTCGCTGTTTGGCCAGGTAATATCGCTCCCATGAGCCATGGAACTCCACGTGGTCGGCAGTAACATTGGTCAGCCCACAGGCGGTTAGCCGGCACCCGCGCAGCCGTTGCAACTCCAGCGCATGACTTGAGGCCTCCATGACGGCGTGCGTGACGTTTGCCTGAACCATGGTGTGAAACAGACGCTGCAGATCAAGTGACTCGGGCGTTGTCATGCGGTCGGAATTGGGCAGGACCCGCGGTCCGATCGTGGTCTGCACTGTTCCAATCAATCCGGTCAGGTAGCCGGCTGCTCGCAGCACCTGCTCAAGCAAAAAGGTCGTGGTGGTTTTACCGTCCGTTCCTGTCACCGCGAAAAGTTGGAGCCGGCTCGTGGGATGGTCGAAAAATTCGACGGCCATGTCGGCCAGCGCCGCGCGCGCGTCTGACACTAGAACGGCGGGAACCGGCACGCGATCGGTACCATGTTGCGCTACCACCGCAACCGCCCCTCGGGACAGGGCCTCCGCGATGAACGAGTAGCCACCACTCCGCACGCCGCCTCGCACTGCTGGAACGGCTATAAAGAGCGAACCCGGTCGCACCTGCCGAGAGTCGTACGCCAGGTCCGCGATTTCGACGTCTTCAATGTCGCCCACATATGTGTCGGGCAGTGCCTGTAACAGGCGCGATAGCAGCATACAAAGGACCCCTGCAACCTGGCCTATTGTGACCGCTGCGCTCGCAGCCGCGCGACTCGCTTGAACAGCGGGCGCGCCACCCGCTCCAGTGCGGCCTGTTGCGCCCGTCCGCGCACGTGGTCGAAGGCGCCAACATAGCGGACGATTTCACCGCCATAGCCCCGCTTGTGTCGGTACACGCCCCACAGGTCTTCATCCTCGCTCAACTGGTCCGGTATCCCCCATAGGTCGTAGACAGTCGCCCCCTGCTGCTTGGCCCACCGCATACCTTCCCACTGCAGCAGATACGGCGCCATGAGATTCCGCTTGTCGTTGCTCGACGCGCCGTACATGTACTGCGCTCCGCCCCCGAAGCGAAAGACGATTATGCCGGCTAGCAGATCGCCCTCATGGTGGGCGAGTAATAGCCGAGCCATGCCGGGTGGTTCCAGCACTTCCAGAGCGAGGCGATAATACTCCATCGCATGAATGCTGAAACCGTCGCGCCGCGCGGTAGCACGGAACATGGTGTACCAGGTCTCCAGGTCGCCGGCCGTCCCGCTTGACACACGCACACCCTTGCGCTCGGCCAGTCGCGTGTTGTAGCGCGTTTTCTGTTTCTGACGCGCCAGGATCTCTTCTTCGCTGGCGTTCAGATCCACCCAGATAGTGGAACGCATCTGGACTGACAATGATTCGCGCCAACCGCGGCGGCGAAGTTCTTCGCCGAGCGGACTTGGCTCGACCGCCTCAGGTTCTATCTTTAAGGACAAAACATGCTGATTGGCCGCTAACCGGACCAGCGCGTCCAAGATCTGATCGACGAGCGCGCGGTCGGCATAATCGAGCACCGGTCCCTTTGGGACGTACGCGACCTTGCCGACACCAAAGGGAAGCGGGCGGCGAATCAGCACCTGGGCCGCGGCTCTGATTCCGCGTTCGTCGCACAACGCCAGGCGTACGGGTTCCCAACCGGTCCTGGCCTTGAACTCGCCCCATTCCCACGACTGCAGCGTGTGGCCATATGGAGAGGCGGCGACAAACGCGTTCCAGGATCCGCAGTGTTCGGCGCCGATCAGTACTTGCTTCATTCACCCTGGCTAAGATGGACTATCTGCGACACGGCACTCCAGATACGACACGCGATGCGCGGACAAACTGTGCAGACAACCAGTATAGACGCGGTGCGGTGATATACTCGGTGTAACGTCAACGAGGGAGGAAGGCTATCAAAAGCAAAATTATCTTTGGCGTTATCGCCGCTGTGGTGCTGCTCGTGATTCTGGTGGTTGCCGCCATTTTCAACGCCCAGGCATTGATCGATGTGTTGCTAATTTTGGTAGCGGTAACGTCCTTTGCGGCTTTTGCCTTACTTGGCTATGCGGCGATGCAGGTGGTGGCCCTGGTGAAGGAAGTGCGGGGCGAAGTGACGATCCTCGTTGGCACGGCACAAGAAACGCTCACCGAGGTTCAGGGCACGGTGCGTTTTATGAGCGAGTCCGTGGTGCAACCGGCGACGCACGCCATGGCCTGGGCCAATGCCACCCGAGCCACTGTCAAGTCGTTCACTGAGCCGTTGTACAAGCGCAGGACCTGACAATGACTGTACTGAACGATGTGGGAGCAATAGCGGGTGCCATCCTCCTCCTCGAGTTGTTCGTAGCGGTCGCAGTCTTTCTGGGTGTGTCGGGTGGTCTCGCTTTTGGGCTGCGCTGGGTGAACGGGAAGACGGAGTGGGCCTTTGGTAAGGTCAATGGGTACCTTCCCTTGGTGCATAAGTACCGCGACCTCGGACTTGATTACGCCGGTAAGCCGTTTATCCTGGCGGGTGGTTGGTGGTCTCGCGGGTCCGGCACGCTGCTTTCTATACGGCGGACGGTACGCGAGCAACGGGTAGCGTGGGCTCGCGCTCGGGAGGTCGCGGCTCGCCCCGTCCTCGCTCCCGAAGAGCCGGCCGAGACCCTCGTTCTGCCGTAAGCACCGTAGATTTCGCCGCCCTTCGCGGACTCAAGTGGAATTGCCGATGACCTGGATCGAACCCGTAACTCTTGAAGGCAGATGAGTTCGCCTGGAGCCGCTCGAATGGTGGCACGAGCCGGCCCTGATCGCGCTGCGCCCAGTCAAAGAGGTATACCCCTACTTCTCGGCATCGCTGGGCACGCCCCAGGCGATCCATAGCTGGATGGAAGACGCTCTGTGCGTCTTGGCGATCGGCACGGAGTTGCCCTTTGCGAGCGTGGAGAGCATTACAGGGGCGGCGATAGGAAGCACCCGCTGCTACGATATTCGACCGTCAGACCGCGCGGTAGAGATTGGAAACACCTGGTTGGGACGTCCGTGGTGGCGAACGGCAACCAACAGCGAATGTAAGTATCTGCTCCTCCGCGCACCGACTCTCTTAATCTGCGCTCGCAAAGGGCCATTGAGCGGCTGGGCGCCGTGCGTGAAGGGGTGCTACCCAAACATATGATCGTGCAGGGCGGTCGGGCGCGCGATACGGTGTACTACAGCATTCTGGACGACGATGGGCCGTCTATTCGACGGCGGATGGAAGCGCGCCTCTCCTGCTCGCCGGTCTCCGACGAAACCACCCCCTCGCAGTAGTCCAGGTACGTCGTGTAGCCGATGCGCCCGTAGGCGGCAACGGCTGGCAGGTTATCGCTTTGCACGTTGAGGACTATATCGTTGATTCCGGCCTCTGCCAGAGCCAGTGTTACCGCCGCCGTGGTGGCCGTGGCCAGGCCACGACCGCGATGCTCCTTCCGCGTAAAGACTCCGCCGACGGTGGCGATGCTGTGCGTGTACGAAATCGCGTGCGTGTTGGCGACGGCGATTAACTCGCTGCCCTGGCGTACGCCGAAGTAGATGGCGCCCTCCGGCATGGCGGGGCCGAAGATGCGACCGGTCCAGTCGTCGTACAGTCGAAGCAGAGCCGGCCAGTCGGCGGCGGTCAACCGTTCCACGCGCGGATCGGGAGGCAACTGGTGTATAGCACGCGGCGTGATGGTCATGCGGTACATGGTGCGAAGATCGTACACAGTGTAGCGGCGCCGAAACGCTGCCACATGTTCTGTCCGCACCACGAGATCGGCGCTGTCCGGCAAGTCGGCCGTAGCCGCCACGATGCGCTCTACCCCCTGCTGGTCGCCGAAGGATAGGAGAGCGGTAAAGCTGGGCGGTGCGAAGACTAAGACTAAGACTAGAGCTACTGGCTCGCCATCGATCAGGGAGGCGAGATACCGAGCGGAGCCGCGGTGAGCCGGCTCGAGATCGCAGATGCCGTACGCCGCCCAGAGGCGATCACCTTCCAGAAAGCGCAGAATACTCTCGTCATCGACCAAATCGATGACCATGTCAGCCATGCGCTAGGGCGCCACGATGTCGATGCCGGTGGGAAGTCTGACATACTTTGGCAGAGGATCAGGTCCCAGGAGTGGCATGGCATAGCGTCGAAACGCGTGCGTGATACCACGACCGTCTTCGTTCAGAAAGTCGTCGGGCAACATCTTCTGACGATTGGCGATCAGCGCCAGAGGGGCCGATGCCGTGCCCCACTGGTACGGGTGGTCGCAGACTCGAACCAGGGTCACCATACGATCGGTCACGTCATTTATGGCCAGACCTACGGCTGCTCGGCCGCTCGCTGCTGCCTCGGCCAGGTCGACCGGTGAGGCGCACCACATCGCCATGCGCTGCAAGCCGCCCGGTTTGTCGTACCGTGCGCGCAGGCCCAACTCGTCCTGCACCAATCGCACCATGGTATCCGCGGCGCCTCGCAGCAGGCGGTGGCCAAAGGCGTCGGTTCCGGCGCTGGAACGAGGATCGGCAAATGGCTCGCCGTGTTCGTCGCGCAATGTCTCCGTCACCACCGCGACCACGTGACCGACGTCCTTGTAGACACGCTGGACATCGCGCACGAACTGCTCCGGCGAGAGCGGTCGTTCCGGCACATAGACCAGATGGGGGGCGTCCTCGGCCGTACGCTTTCCCAGTGCAGACGCAGCCGCCACCCAACCCGCGTCACGACCCATCACCTCGATAATTTTGACCGGATACATGGTGGGCATAGACTCCGTGTCCTTGGCTGAGTCCATGGTCGCGATGGCCACGTAGCGGGCGATGCTTCCGTAGCCTGGGCAATGGTCTGTCGCCGGCAGGTCGTTGTCGATGGTCTTGGGCACGGCGATGGCGCAAAGCTCCTGTTGGCGAGCGGCGGCCATGGTGGCCAGGCGATGAACAGTATCGGCCGAGTCGTTGCCGCCGATGTACAGAAACGACCGGATGTCGTGACGACGGCACAGGTCGAGCAACCGTTCGGCGTCGTCCTCGGTCACCTTGTGCCGCGACGATCCCAGGGCCGCACCGGGAGTGGCGGCAAGCGCAGCCAGCTTATTCAGGTCGATAGAGGTGAGATCGACGAACTGTCCCTGTAGCGCGCCCTCCGCACCCCGCCGCATTCCCCAGACCGCGTCAAACCGCTGGGAGCGCCGTGCTTCCTCAATCACTCCCACCAGGCTGCTGTTGATAACCGCGGTGGCCCCCCCCGCCTGTCCCACCAGCAGCTTGCCGCCAGCGTGTCCCTGTGCCCGCTGCAATGTTGTCCACCCCCCTGGAATAGTGCAAACCAAGTGTAGCCGGAGAGTTGTGAATGGCGGAGGCGTCAACCTGACAACCATTCGACCAAGACGGCAAACTGAGCTATTGATTAGTGGGCACTGACTTTTGCTGCCGGCTACGTGGTTGCCGATGCACCGAATAAGAGGATTCTCGAATTACGTCACCGGTAGAGATTCCGCGACACGCATTTCGTGTTGGGGAGTTGCCAGGAAGCATGTCTGGTTACTTTGCCTGACCTGTGACAGCCTTTAAAGAGGTCTTGCGGGAGGGCGCGTGGGAGGTCACCAAAGTGAAAAAATGTAGTCTTGAACATCACCGGGACGCCCGACTCTCTGGTGCAGTGTGAAGACTCTTTTTGTTGCCATCTCGCCGCCCGCGCGGAACCGCCCTACCTGCTCATGAAACTTGCCGAAGCCTCGCCTGTATCTGACGGAGACTGGCGCCATGTCTGATCTCATCTATCTAGACCATGCAGCGACCACACCGCTACGTCGCGAGGCGCGAGCGGCCATGGAGCCCTTTCTCTCCGATAGCTTTGCCAATGCCTCCAGCGTGTATCGCCTGGCGCAGGACGCTCGCTCTGCTCTTGATGAGGCGCGGCTGACGGTAGCCGACTGTCTTGGCAGCCATCCCTCTGAGATTATCTTCACCTCTGGAGGTACTGAAAGCAATAACGCGGCCATCAAAGGGGTTGCATTTGCCAGGCAAGAGAACGGTAAGCATATGGTCACCAGCGAGATCGAACACCACGCGGTGCTGCTCCCGATGCAGGAGCTGGCGGAGCGGTTCGGGTTTGAAGTGACGGTAGTGCCGGTGGATCGGGGCGGAGTGGTCGATCCAGATCGAGTGGCGGCGGCCATAAGAGCGGATACGGCGTTGGTCTCGGTGATGTGGGCCAACAACGAGATTGGCACGATTCAGCCGGTGAAGGAGATCGTCGAACTTACCAATGCGCGTGGCATTTCGTTCCACGTGGACGCGGTCCAGGCCGCGGGGACTCTGCTGATTGATCTCAGCAACACGCCGGTCGATTTGCTCAGCATTTCGGCTCACAAGTTTTATGGGCCGAAGGGCGTGGGCGCTCTTTTCGTGCGGCGTGGGACGCCCTGGTGGCCCCTGCTCACCGGCGGTGGACAGGAGCGGAACCGGCGAGCCGGTACAGAGAACGTCGCGGGAATTGTGGGGATGGCCCGTGCCCTGGAGCTGTCCTGCGCCGAGCAGGCCTCGACCAATGGACACCTTGCGGGCCTGCGCGACGAGCTGATCAAGCGGGTCTGTACCAGGGTTCCCGGCACGATGGTAAACGGCGACCGGAAGCGACGCTTGCCGAACAACGCAAACTTCAGCTTCTCCGGCGTCAATGGCGAGTCCCTGCTGGTCGGGTTAGACCTGGCCGGCATCATGGCCTCCAGCGGCTCGGCGTGTACCTCGGGTTCCCTGGAGCCTTCGCATGTGCTCCAGGCACTCGGTCTAGCCAAAGAGCAGACACAGGCATCGCTCCGTCTGACCGTTGGTCGCGCTAATACGATGGAGGAGATTTCACGCACGGTTGACGTGCTGGAGAGGCTGGTGGCTCGGCTGCGCAGCGTGGCTCCAGCGGCGCGCGACAGCTGACGATGTTCTCCGACGCCGTGCTCGATCACTTTCAATCGCCGCGTAACGTGGGTGAAATGGCGAACGCCGACGCCGAGGCGGAGGAGGAAAACCAGGTGTGTGGAGACCGGCTGCACGTCTGGCTTCGCATCGAGGGCGAGATGGTGGTGCAGATGACATGGAGAGCCGAGGGCTGCGCTCCCGCTATCGCCGCCGCCAGTGCCACCAGTGAACTGGTGCCTGGCATGACGCTGCCGCAAGCAGCTCAGCTCGATCGAGAGATGATTATGGAAGCGCTGGGCGGCTTACCGGCCCGCAAAGCGCATGCTGCCATACTTGCTGCCTCGGCGGTGCGTCGTGCGGTGGAGCGCTATCGCACTGCGTAACTCCGGGCGCCATGATGGCACCCGATCTATAGACTGGGAAGTACCAGGCCCCTGGCGGGCCACAGCTAGGCGGATACTAAGGAGGAGCAGTGACAGTAGAGAGTGCGCCGCATCCCATCCGACCGGTGGCGCTCATCGTGATGGATGGCTACGGATGCAACCCACGGGCGGACGGCAATGCGATTGCTGCGGCCCGGAGGCCAGTTCTCTCGCATCTCTGGGATACCTGCCAGCATTCCGAATTGAAGGCGTCCGGATTGGCGGTTGGGCTTCCCGAGGGCCAGATGGGCAACTCGGAGGTGGGACACCTGAACCTGGGGGCTGGCAAGGTGGTCTATCAGGACTTCACCAGGATCTCCCAGGCGATCAAGGATGGCTCCTTTTTCGACAACGCGGAGTTGCGGGCGGCGATGCGACACGTCAGGGAACGAGGCTCTCGGCTCCACGTCATGGGGCTCATTGGCTCTGGCGGCGTTCACGCCCATTCGGCGCACCTGTTCGCAACGATGGAACTAGCCCGGCGGGAAGGAGTCGGACAGGCTTTTCTGCACGCCTTCACAGATGGTCGGGACGCCAAACCAACCGATGGGATCGAGGCCATCCGCCAGGTCGAGGAAGAGATCAAACGGCTCGGTCTCGGTTCCATCGCGACTGTATCCGGTCGGTATTACGCGATGGATCGCGATGGGCGCTGGGATCGAACGGCCCTGGCCTATGCTGCCCTGGTGCGAGGTGAGGGCAGCGTGGCGGATAGCGCTGAGGGAGCCGTGCTGGACTCCTACGCCGAAGGCGTGACCGATGAGTTTATTCTGCCCGCCGTTATCCGTAAGGACGATGGAACTCCGACCGCCGTCGTCGGGCCGCACGACGCGGCGGTTTTTTTTAACTTCCGCACGGATCGCCCGCGTCAGTTGGTGCGCGTCCTCACGACTCGCGATTTTGCTGAGTTCGACCGTGGACCCGCCCCCGAAGATCTATTCTTGGTAACCATGACCGAGTACGACAAGGAGCTTCCAGTGCACGTCGCCTTTCGAGGCGAAGATGTCCCAATGCCGCTGGCCGGCGTGCTGGCCAAACGCGGCCTGAGACAGCTCCACGCGGCTGAGACGGAGAAGTATGCCCACGTCACCTTCTTTTTCAATGGCGGGCGAGAGGCGCCCTTTGCCGGGGAGGATCGGATTCTGGTTCCCTCGGCGCGCGATGTCGGTACCTACGATAAGAAGCCGGAAATGAGCGGCGCCGAGATCGCCCAACAAACGGCAGACGCAATCAAGACGGACGCCTATGACTTCGTGCTGGTGAATTTCGCTAACGCCGACATGGTTGGTCACACAGGCGTGATGGAGGCTGCTATCAGCGCCGTGGAAACGGTGGATCGCTGTGTCGGTCAGGTGATCGAGGCGGTGGTCGGGCAGGGCGGAGTGGCGCTGATCACGGCAGATCATGGCAATGCCGAGCAGATGATCGACTATCATACCGGCGGTCCGTATACGGCGCACACCACGTCCTTTCCGGTGCCACTTGTGCTGGTGGCGGGGCGCCACGCTGATCTGGCCCACGCCCGCCTCCGAGCAGGTGGAGTGCTCGCGGACGTGGCTCCGACTGTTCTGGATGTAATGGATATTCCGCAGCCGGCCAACATGGAAGGCACGAGTCTGCTGCTGCGCGGTGAGGAGGAAGAGGAATGAGCTTGATCGAACAGGTTGCAGCTCGAGAGATTCTCGATTCGCGCGGCAACCCCACCGTCGAGGTGGAGGTTATGCTGGAGAGCGGCGATGTGGGCATTGCCGCCGTTCCGTCCGGCGCCTCGACCGGCGCCCACGAGGCAGTGGAACTTCGCGATGGCGACCGTCACCGGTATGGCGGCAAAGGCGTGACGCGCGCTGTGCAGAACGTGAACGGAACGATTGCTGACGCGATCGAGGGGTTGGATGCCACCGAGCAGGTGGCGATTGATCGGCTGATGATCGACCTGGACGGTAGCGAGAACAAGGGAAACTTGGGTGCCAATGCGATGCTGGGCGTCTCACTGGCCGTGGCCAAGGCCGCCGCCAGCGAGTTAAATCTGTCGCTCTACCGCTATCTGGGTGGTCCCTTCGCCGATGTGTTACCGGTCCCCATGCTCAACATCTTAAATGGCGGCAAGCACACGGAGTGGCAGTCGACCGACCTACAGGAGTTCATGGTGATGCCGGTGGGTGCGGAATCGGTCCACCAGGCGATCCAGATGGGCGTCGAAATCTATCACGCGCTGGGCAAGGTGCTGACCGGTCGGAGTCTGAGTACCACGGTGGGAGATGAGGGCGGTTTCGCGCCAAGCTTGAGTTCGAACCGCGATGCCTTGGAGGTGATCGTCGAGGCGATTCAAGCCGCCGGTTACACGCCTGGTGAGGATGTCGTGCTGGCTCTGGATCCCGCCTCCAGTGAGTTCTACCACGGCGGCAGCTATGTCTTGCGCAAGGAGGGCCGCACGCTGTCTTCCTCTCAGATGGTGGAATTTTATGCAGATCTCGCCGAGGGATTCCCCATCGTTTCGATTGAGGACGGGATGGCGGAGGACGACTGGGATGGCTGGAGGGAACTCACAGAGCGGCTGGGCGACCGGATGCAACTGGTGGGGGATGATCTATTTGTCACTAGCACGGAGAGACTATGGCAGGGTATCCAGCAGGGAGTTGGCAATTCCATCCTGATCAAGCTCAACCAGATCGGTACGGTGACCGAAACTGTTGAGGCCATCGAGCTGGCTCGGCAGAATGGCTACACCGCAGTGGTGTCGCACCGCTCCGGCGAGACCGAAGACACCAGTATTGCTGATCTGGTGGTGGCGCTGAACACCGGTCAGATCAAAACCGGGGCACCGGCGCGCAGCGAACGCACCGCCAAGTACAACCGGCTGATGCTGATTGAAGACGAATTGGAAGACACGGCTCGCTACCCCGGGTGGGCGGCCTTCTATAACGTCAAGGCTCTGGCTCAGCGCGGCACGATTCAATAAAGACGTCTGATGAGAGTCTCGGATACAGGTCTTCCGGCAAGCCATCAGATCGTCTTCACCAGGGAGGAATACCGCTGTGACCGAAGTGATCAAGAGCTACATCATGCTGCCTGTGACCGACATGGAACGCGCTGTCGGGTTCTATCGCTCTGCTCTCGATCTGGAGACTCTCACGGAATCGCCCGGCTGGAGTGAGTTCGTGTTGGGGGCCGGCGTATCGCTGGCACTCCACGCGGGAATGGAAGGTGGGATGCAAAGCGGGCTGGGCTTCTACGTGGATGATTTGGAAGCCGCCTGCCAGGCAACCGAGGTCGCCGGGGGATCGTGCATCGGGCAGCCGGCGAACTCAAGTACTTCCGGCCTCCGATTGGCCACGGTCGCTGATACTGAGGGAAACAGCTTCACGCTTGTGCAAGTGATTTAGCGCCGAACTGTGCGCTCGCCAACGTGAAATGTGTGATACCAGCGCGTCGACAATGGCGAGCACGGCCCTGTCCGACATAGGCGTCTTGGCTCCGCCCGACCCGCGCGTGCCACGACCGTTCCTTCCCGCGCGACATTTACCGTACGTGATTGAGGGAATCGAGGCGAGGCTCCCTCATCGTCAACAGGTTACCTATGGGGCGACCTGCTCGGGAGCCTGGCCCTTCCCTCTTTCCGTCGGCGGCCCGCAGCGGTGATGGTCCGTCCCTCGGTCAACGGAATCGCTGGTCAACGGAATGGCCGGTCTGCGGACCGGCGGGCCGGCCAGAGTCACGTCCCGTACCACAACATCCTAGACACATTACGCGATTGCCGCGAGGTACGCGTTTCAGCCAGGCGCCGGCTCGGCCAACAGTCGTCGCGGCACCCGCAGGCCGAGCGCCGAGCGGAGCTCTGCCGCGAGCCGCTGGTCTTGTTCGCCGGATTGAAGGAACCGCTGGTAGACGGTGTCCGTAGGCCGGTCCGACCGGCCACAGGTCGATGCCAATAGCGAGTCGGTCACCCCCGCGGCGGCTCGCAACACCCTGTTGTGGACGGTATGTAACGTGGACCACGTTTCCTTCCAGGAGGCGCGAGGAGGCACATCGCTTTTCTGCTGCTCTGGCGGAGTGACAGTCTGTCCGATCCGGAGTTGAGCCAGGAGCTCCTGCTCCTGCTCGCTGAGGCGGCCGAGCCGATCTTGTAGCGTGCTCGACTCCGTTACTGGCTGCGTCGGACGACGGTGAGCGGGCACCAGCGCCACCACCGTGAGCAATTCTTTGCGCGCCGCGCGTAAGTATGCGGCGAGGACGATACCCTGTCCGACGGTGCCGTCAACTATCTCGCGGCGCCGCCAGGCGATCAGCTCGCGGGTGTGCTCGCGATCGTGCCTACCGCGCCATTCCGCCCACGCTCTGATAGATTGACCACCCCAAGGAACCGCGTTGGCCCCATGCAGTTGCCGGTCGTCCACACGGGCCAGCGCGTCGAGAAAGCGCTTGCGCGCCTGGACAGAGGCCTCAATTGATTGCTCCAGGGTCCAACCCTGTCGATCGGCGTGGGTCCGCGCATTCCGTTGGTCCAGATCAACCAACTCGATCGCTGTTTGACGACCCGTCAGGTGCATTTCGATACGCGCCGTAAAAAACTCGTCCCACGACCCGACGTGGGCCAGCAGATTGACGGCGGTCCAGTCTTCGATAACCGGGCGATGGGAGAGCGAGGCTCGATCGAGGCCGGTCAGGGCGTGCAGTAGGCCGGCGCGCTCGGCGGCCAATCGAGCCCGGAGGTGGGCTCGCCAACAGCGAAGCATCTCGTGGACGTGGTCGGTGTGCTCCAGCTCATGCTCGACCATGCGGCGGAGAGCTTTTCGCGCCGTCCACGGCTCATCCGGGTGAGTGGTCCAGGTGGCGGGGGTCACCACCTCCGTCCGCTCGCGGTCGCTCATCCGGCGCAGACGTTGACATGCTGTATTCCGCTCCATTCGCAGAAATGCCTGCAGCGGCAGCGCATGGTCGTGCTCCCACGCTGGGGGCAGGCTGCCCTGCGCAACGATGCGAGAGACGTACCACTGTTCGGTGTTGCCGACATGGCGCAGGATATCTCGGATGCTCATGGCTCCGGCATCTGGTTTCCAGCGGAGGATACTGGGCGGTAATCGGCGGACTGCAGTGAGCAGATCGGCGCGCGCATAGTCGCTCAATCGAAGATACCGTTCGATATCCTCCGCCTGCACTGCGATGCGGTCTGGCTGGAATAGGGCAGCTGGGTTGCCTTGCTGGAAAGGGACGACGCCTTCAATGGCTTGGAGCACACACAAGGTGATCGGCTCGGTATGGGTGCCGTCCGGCCGCTCGCCGTGCCGCTCCAGCCACTCCTGGTAGCCAACGATGGCCGCGGGCACTCCGTCGAGCGCCTGCTCCTCAGTATGGCCCCGACTGATGCAACCGGGTAGATCGAGAACGTGCGCCATGCATGCGCCGTTGGCGTCAAGCTCCACGTAAACGTTTATTGCCGGCATGTGAAACCCTACTGGTAACGCGCCTTCCGCTCGCGCGAGAACTCCCACCAGGGCCGGGCAGGTTCGCCCTGGGCGTATGCCACCGCCGCGGAAAACACGTCGAGAACGCAAGGATCGTGACGCACGCCGTCAAGGGCGCAGAGCGTCTCATACATCTCTCCGGCATCACGCTCGCCGACCTGGCGCACGTCGGTGATTCCCAACCGAACCAGGTCTCCGGCGATGGCTGGACCAACATTGGGAATAGTTTGCAAGACGCGCAGGACGTCCTGCTGGGGCGTCGAAGTCTTCTTTGGTTTCACCGCGTTATGACTCCTGTCCTGTAGACAGCATAGCGCGTGGGTCGGTAGGACGTTCGGAGGGAGATGCCCAAAAGGACTATACTGAAGTCCGAGTGCCTTAGTCGGACTTCAGGACGAGCATGATCAGGTTTTCGACGCGCGGCGAATACGGTTTACGGATGATGATGGACCTGGCCCGCCACTACGGCAAGGGGCCGGAGTCGCTGGCGGAAATAGCGAAACATGAAGCGCTGCCTGCAACCTATCTGGAGCAGCTGGCGGCCAAGCTGCGCAAGGCTGGGCTGGTGACCAGCTATCAGGGCGTACGAGGTGGCTACCAGTTGAGCCGTCCACCAGCCGACATTACTGTGGGCGATGTGATGCGCGTGCTGGAGGGAGCGATATCTCCGATGGTATGTGCTACCGAGGGGGAAAGCGATGTGCTATGTGAGCGCCAACTCTTTTGCAGCGCCAATTTGGTGTGGGAGCGGGTGCGGGATAGCGTGGCGCAGGCACTCGATTCGCTGACCTTGGCCGACCTGGTTCCGCCCAAAGCGCCGCTGCCCTGGGTGGACATCGATGACCTTTCATATCAACCAGCTACGGCACGAGCGGCGCGATGACAAGGGAGGAAAGTGGAGAACGTATGACGGAGCAATCGAACCAGTTAGTAATCCGAGATCTACACGTGAAAGTTGAGAATCGTGAGATTCTCAAGGGACTCAATCTGATGGTTGGACCGGGCAAGGTACACGCGATTATGGGGCCAAACGGCTCCGGCAAGAGTACGCTGGCGTACGCGCTGATGGGGCATCCCGGCTACGAAGTGACCCAGGGGGAGATTCTGGTCAATGGGATCAACATCATTGGCATGGAACCGAATGATCGGGCCAAAGAGGGCGTCTTCCTGGCCTTTCAGTATCCGCACACCGTGCCGGGAGTGACCATGGCAAACTTCCTGCGCACGGCTGTGAACTCGGTCAACGAAAAGCCCATGCCGCCTCGAGAGTTCCGTGCCAAAATGCGCGAAAAGATGACCATGCTGAAAATGAACGACGAGTTCGCCGGCCGGTACGTGAACGAGGGATTTTCCGGCGGTGAGAAAAAGCGTGCTGAGATCCTTCAAATGGCTATGCTGGAGCCGAAGTACGCAGTGCTCGACGAAACGGATTCCGGTCTTGATATCGATGCCCTGAAGATCGTGGCAGACGGCGTCAATGCGCTCCTCGGTCCGGATCTTGGCGTCCTGGTGATCACGCACTATCAGCGGCTGCTGAATTACATCAGGCCCGACTACGTACACGTGCTGGTCAACGGTCGAATCGTACGTGAAGGTGGGCCTGAACTGGCACTCGAACTTGAAGACACCGGCTACGAGCAGTTTGAGCCCGAGTCGGATGAGCCGGCAGCGTAAGGGAAGGAAGACAGATGGCAGTAGATCAGAAGACAGAACTCGAAGCTCTCGGAGAATACAAATTCGGCTTCAATATGCCGGAGAAGTATGCGTTTAAGTCTCGCCGCGGTCTCGATAAGGATATTGTGGAAGAGATTTCGTACATGAAGGGCGAGCCGCAGTGGATGCGAGACTTCCGCTTGCGCTCCCTGCGCATCTTCGAGAAGCGCACGCTGCCTCAATGGGGCGGCAATCTGAACGACCTGGACTTCCAGCAGATGTTCTACTACATTAAGCCGATGCAAGACCAGGGCCGAACCTGGGACGATGTCCCGGACGACATCAAGACCACCTTTGATCGCCTGGGCATCCCCCAGGCGGAGCGAAAGTTTCTAGCTGGAGTCGGCGCACAGTACGAATCTGAGATGGTGTACCACAGCCTGCGCGAGGATCTGCAGAAGCAGGGCGTGATCTTCCTCGACATGGATAGTGCACTGCGTGAGTATCCCGATATTGTCAAAGAATACTTCGGTACCGTGATACCGCCCAACGACAATAAATTGGCCGCGCTCAATAGTGCGGTCTGGAGCGGCGGCAGCTTCGTCTATGTGCCCGAGGGGGTACATGTCGAGATTCCGCTGCAGGCCTACTTCCGCATCAACGCCGAGAACGCCGGCCAGTTCGAACGGACGCTTATCATCGCGGAGCCGGGAAGCTACGTGCACTACGTGGAAGGCTGCACCGCGCCAACCTACACCAGCGACTCGCTGCATAGCGCCGTGGTTGAGATCATCGTCAAGCGTGGCGCGCGCGTCCGGTACACGACCATTCAGAACTGGTCCAAGAATGTGTACAACCTGGTCACCAAGCGAACCTCGGTGTATGCCGATGGCACCATGGAATGGGTGGACGGCAATCTGGGAAGCAAGCTGACTATGAAGTACCCCAGTTGCTACCTCCTTGAGCCCGGCGCCAAGGGCGAGGTGCTCTCCATCGCTTTCGCTGGCGATGGTCAGCACCAGGACGCCGGCGGCAAGATCGTACATGCCGCGCCGCACACCACCGGCACTATCTCCTCCAAGTCGATCAGCAAGGGGACGGGCCGCACCAGTTACCGCGGCCTGGTGAAGATTTATCCCGGTATGACCGGCTGCAAGACGCACGTCAACTGCGACGCGTTGCTGCTGAACGATGAGTCTCGCTCCGACACCTATCCGTACATGGAGATCGAAGAGCACGACGTCGAGGTCACTCATGAGGCCAGCGTCAGCAAGATTGGCGAGGACCAGCTCTTCTACCTGATGAGCCGGGGGATCGGCGAGGCGGAGGCACGCGCCATGATCGTGCGCGGCTTTATCGAGCCAATCGCCAAGGAACTGCCGATGGAGTATGCGATCGAACTGAACCGCTTGATTGAGATGGAGATGGAAGGTTCGGTCGGCTAGTCCGATTCGGATCAAAGGCGGGCGCCGCGCGGCGCTCGTAGCGGCGGGGGCGTCGGATGCGGAGCGCATCCGCGCCCCTGCTCGCACGATGTGGGCATAGTGGGAGAACAGATGATAGATACCGAGGTTTCAGCGGGCCTGAATCGCGCTGAAGTGAAGCGGCTCTCGGCCTCCAAGCAGGAACCGGAGTGGATGCTCGAGCGCCGGCTGCATGCCTGGCAACTCTTCGAGGCGCTGCCCATGCCGACGCGGCAGGACGAGAATTGGCGGCGGACAGACCTCTCCAAGCTGAAGCTCGACAACCTGGTGGCCAGTTCGCCCTCCTCCTCTCCGCTGGTGGCCTCGCCTTTACAACTCGACGGAAACAGGGGTGGAGCTCTGGGGCATCAGGACGGCCAGACCGTAACGTCGTCGCTGGACGAGACGCTCGCCGCTCAGGGAGTGATCTTTACCGATCTCGATACCGCCGTCCGAGAACATCCGGAACTGTTGCAACGCTATTTCATGACCGAAGCGGTTACTGCGGAGTACGACAAGTTCGCGGCGCTGAATGGCGCCTTCTGGAGCGGCGGTACGTTTCTCTATGTCCCGCGCAACGCCGACGTAACGCTGCCACTTCAGGCTCTCTATGCTCTTACGGCATCAGGCGCCGGGCTTTTCACCCACACGCTTCTGGTGGTTGAAGCGGGCGCCCGAGTGACCTATATCGAAGAGTATGCGTCGGAAAACATCGAGCGTCGCTCGTTGAATGCCGGCGTGGTGGAGATCTTCGTCAAAGAAGGTGCGCATCTTACGGTTGTCTCGCTGCAAGAGTGGATGGGCGACGTCTACGATCTGTCGACGCAGCGGGCGTTGGTGGATCGAGACGCTCAGTTGCATTGGTTGGTCATCGGTATGGGGAATGGCCTGACCAGAGCAAACATCGAGGCTGCTCTGCGTGGCGCGGGCGCCAGCACCCAGATGCTCGGTATCCTGTGGGGCTACGGTCACCAGCACACGCACTACCACACAGTGCAGGATCACATCGCGCCACACACCACCAGCGACCTGCTGTACAAGAGTGCGTTGACTGACGACTCGCGTTCCGTCTTCTCCGGCACCATTCGGGTCGTCAAGGGGGCGCAGGGCACTGACGCCTATCAGGCCAATCGAAATATCCTGCTGAGCCCCCAGGCTGCCGCGTTTCCGAGTCCCAATCTGGAGATCGAGGCCAATGAGGTTCGCTGCACGCATGGCGCGACGGTCGGCAAAGTCGATCAGGATCAGCTGTTCTATCTGATGTCGCGTGGTCTGCCGCGACTTGTTGCCACCCGCATGGTGGTCGAAGGCTTCTTCGAGGATGTGCTCCAGCGTGAGCCGGTCGAGAGTATCCGCGATAATTTGCGCGAGTTGATCGACCGAAAGATAGACCTGGGCTAGAGCATGGCAGTCGGCGAATGGATCGAGGTGGCGCAGGAAGAGGCCGTTCCGGAGGGCGCTGGGCTGCGCGTGGAAATCGACGAGGAGCCAGTGGCCATCTGGAATGTCGCGGGGACGCTGTATGCCACGGCGGAAACCTGTACACACGAGGAGGCATCGCTCACCGAGGGCGACCTGTGGGGAGAGGTGGTCGAGTGCCCGCTGCACGGCGCTCAGTTCGATGTGCGCACCGGTCAAGTGCTTAGCCTCCCAGCTATCTTCCCGTTGCGCACGTACCCCATCAAGGTTCAGGATGGGATGATCTATGTTGAATGGAGCGGCGAGCGGTAGAGACCGCGCCGTGCTCAAAGGAAAGGGAAACCAGTGCCAACTGAAGAAATGGTGCGCGAAGCACTCAAAGAGGTGATCGACCCCGAGATCGGGGTGAACATTGTCGATCTCGGCATGGTGTACGGCGTTGACCTGAAGGACGACGGCGATACGACGATCACTATGACCTTGACCACGCCTGCTTGCCCGCTGAGTGAGTACATTGATGCAGCCGTGCACGAGGCACTCGAGCCGGTCCCGGAGATGGGAGACGTTACAGTGAATCTGGTCTGGACTCCCGCCTGGAATCCGACCATGATGAGCGAAGATGCCAGGCTGGAGCTCGGCTTCTGGTAGGGGCGGCGGAAACGCGGGGACGTCGCTCGTTGGCGGCGTGTTTCGTTGCTCTGGCCATGACGAGCACAGTGTCACTGCCGACGAGGGCCGCCACCCAGCACAAGCTCTTCCACGAGACCTTCACCGGGACATACGTGGTTACGGGGCACCACGTCCTGTTCTCGGACGCCTACGGCACTGTTCCAGGCATTGGACGCATTGTCCTTGAACTGCGCCTTACCTTCGGCGCCGACCGAGGTCGCCGGAACTACTGCGCCTCATTCGCCGGCACTGGAACCCTGGCTTCGGCAACCAAGAAGGGTCGGGTGTCCCTGACGCTGCACGGCCAGGAGTGCAGTGACAGCCGGCACCCTGCCTACTATCTGGATGCCGCCACATATACGGTGCGTGGCGGCAGCGGGAAGTACGCCCACGCTTTCGGATCGGGGAAAGTGCAGGGCATTCTTTCTGTGGGCAGCAACGGCACTGTTATTGACAGGGTCAACGGCACGTTGACCTTGTAAGAAGGCGGAATTTCCCACCGCCGAGGGCGTATTCGATCACCGGGGCCTGTCGACCCGCGAATAGAGCGGGTCCACGTTTCTCGCGCTAGACCGCTCGGCGCTACCTGCACGTACCCGGGGGTCGCCGGCATGCACGCGACCCCCAGGCATCCCTCTACAATCCCAGCGCCGCTTCCAGCGCTCGTCTGGTCATAACTTTCACCAGATGCTTCTTGTATTCCGTCGACGCGTTGAGATCGGCCGACGGTTCCAGCCCCTGGTCAGCCAGTTCGGAAGCCTGACGGACGGTATCCGCGTTCGCCTGCTGGCCTTGTAACGCCTGTTCCGCAGCCGGTGCTCGCATAGGCGTCGGACCAACATTGGTGAGAGCGATGCTGGCGGAGCCGATCGAGCCATTGGAGCGGACCACATTTACCGCACAGCCGACGATGGCCCAATCGATCATGCGACGGCGAAATTTTTGATAGTTCTGGGCCGGGTTGTCGTGCGTACGCACCCGCACTTCGGTGACGATCTCGTCAGGCTCCAGGGCGCTGGTAAAGATATCCTGGAAGAAGTCGGCCACATCGATGGTGCGGTCACCGTCGGGTCCATGCGCGATGACACTGCCGCCCAGTGCCGCGACGACCACCGGCATGTCGCCGGCCGGGTCGGCATGGGCCATCGCGCCGCCCAGCGTGCCACGGTTGCGTACCTGGGGATCGCCAATCATGCCGGTCGCTTCCACCAGGAGCGGGATGCGGCGCTGCAGCACCTCCGAATCCTCCAGATCGACGTAGGTGGTCATGGCGCCGATGGCGACGTGATCGCCCTCGTCGCGAATGTACCTTAGGCCTGGAATCTGAGCCAGGTCGATCAACAGGGCGGGGGCTGCCAGTCGCAGCTTCATCAAGGGCAGTAGACTATGGCCGCCCGCCAGGATCTTGGCGTCGTCGCCATGCTGTTGGAGCAGCGATACCGCCTCATCCAGTGAGGTCGGAGCCGCGTAGTCGAAGGCCGCTGGGATCATGTCTGACTCTCTTTCGCTTCAGAGATGACGTGCCACACCCTCTCAGGGGAGAGAGGCATGTCGATGTGCCTCACGCCCAGCGGGCGCAGTGCGTCTACCACGGCATTGACGATGCAGGGAGCCGAGCCAATGGTGCCTGCCTCTCCAATACCTTTGATGCCCAGTGGATTGACCGGCGAGGGCGTGACCGTTTCGCCGGTGTCGTACATGGGCAGTTCGCTGATGGTTGGTATGGCGTAGTCGGCCATCGAGCCGGTGAGCAACTGCCCCTCGGGACTGTACACCGCGCCCTCGTATAGGGCCTGGGCGATGCCTTGCGCAATGCCGCCATGGACCTGACCGTCCTTGAGCAACGGATTGATGACCCGACCGCAGTCGTCCACCGCGTGGTACTTGAGGATCTCGACCCGGCCGGTGTCGGGGTCGACCTCGACGGTGCAGACGTGGGTGCCAAAGGGCCAGGTGAAGTTGGATGGGTCGTAGAAGCTGGTGGCCTCCAGGCCCGGCTCCAGGTCGGACGGGTAGTTGTGGGCGAGGTAGGCGGCGAGCGAGATGTCGGCGAGCGTCTTGGACTGGTCAGGGGAGCCCTTCACAAATGCCTTGCCGTCCTCGTAGACTACATCCTCCTCATTGGCTTCGAGAAGATGCGCCGCGATCTTGCGAGCCTTGGCTTTGATTTTCTGCACGCTGTGATAGGCGGCCACGCCACCCACCGCCGCGCTGCGCGACCCAAAGGTGCCGATGCCGAACTGCATTCGTCCCGTGTCGCCGTGGACCACTTCGACGTCCTCGATCTGAATGCCCAGTTCATCGGCCACGATCTGTGCGAAGCCGGTATCATGCCCCTGGCCGTGCCAGCAGGCGCCGGAGAGCACGGTGACCTTGCCGGTGGGATGGATGCGTACGTCCGCGCTTTCCCACCCACCGGCGCCACCGCCCACCGCTCCCAGGACCTGCGACGGGGCCATGCCACAGATTTCTACATAGGAGGCCAGACCAATGCCCAGATAGCGACCTTCGTCCGTTGCGGTTTTCTGCTGTTGTCGAAAGCCCTGGTAGTCGATGGACTCCAGCGCTTTCTCGAACGCGGTGTGGTAGTCACCGCTGTCGTAGGTGACGCCAGTGGCCACGTCCGCTGGGAAGTCGGCGCTGGGAATAAAGTTCTTCCGCCGGACATCCGCCGGATCCAGGTTCAGTTCGGCTGCCACTAGATCGACCATGCGCTCCACCAGGTAGGTAGCCTCGGGGCGTCCGGCGCCGCGGTACGCATCGACCATGACGGTGTTGGTCAGCATGCCGTGCACGGTGCATTGAATGTTGGGTATCTTGTACGTGCCGGATAGCATGAGCGCAAACAGCACCGTCGGAATGCCGGGCGCGAAGGTCGAAAGATACGCGCCGAGATTGGCGTAGGTGGTTACTTTGAGGCCGGTGATGACGCCGTCCTCCGTGACGGCGATCTCGGCGTAATCGATGTGGTCTCTACCATGGGTGGTGGTCGCGTAGTCTTCGCTGCGCGTCGGCGTCCAGTTGACCGAGAGACCGGTCTGTTTGGCGATAAACGCCATGATGATCTCTTCTGGGTACAGATACAACTTGCTGCCGAAGGCGCCGCCCACATCGGGTGCAATGATACGTATATTTTGTTCGGAGTGCCCGGTGACCAGTGACAGCAGCAGACGGACCAGATGCGGAATCTGGGTCGAGGTCCACATGGTTAGCTCATTTGTGTACTTCTGGAACTGTACGGTGACGCCTCGCGTCTCCAGAGCGTTCGGGATCAGCCGTTGGTTCACCAGCCGTTGCTTGATTACCCGGTGAGCCGATTGCAGGGCCTGTTCAACATCGCCACCGGAGACCGACCAGGTGAAGGTCTCGTTGCCCGGCACCTCATCGTGAACCAGTGACGCGCCGTCCCGGGCGGCGTCTTCTGCGTCGACCACCGCCGGTAGCGTTTCGTATTCAACCTGGATCAGCTCGGTCGCGTCCTCGGCGGTGGCACGAGAGTCGGCCACGATCGCGGCCACGGCGTCGCCCTGGAACCGCACCTTGTCCACCGCGAGGGCAGGGTGTGGCGGGACGATCATGTCCGGCAGAACCCAGCCGCACGGCACGTTGCCGATGCCGGCGTCTAGCATGTCCTGGCCAGTAAACACGTGAGAAACGCCGGGATAGGCACGAGCTTCATCGGCGTTGAGCGAGGTGATTCGGGCGTGGCCGTGCGGGCTGCGCAGGAGGGCCACGTACCGCAGTCCCGGCAGGGCAATATCGTCGACGTACAAGCCGTTGCCGGTGATGAGCTTCGGATCTTCGGTGCGGCGTATGGCGCGACCAAAAATACGGTCGGTGGGAGGGGTTTCAATAGCCACGGCGCAGACTCCTCATTCGCTCGGCGAACCGACGGCTACGTCTGCAGCGCTGGCGTTGCCGGCCATGACGCGAGCCGCGTCCTGCACCGATCGCACGATGTTGTGATACCCGGTGCAGCGGCAGAGATTCCCCTCCAACCCGTGCCGGATCTCTTCGACGCTGGGATCGGGGATACGCTCCAAGAGTTGGATTCCGGCCATGATCATACCGGGCGTGCAAAAGCCGCACTGCAGTCCATGGTTGTTCCAGAACGCTTCCTGCATGGGATGCAGCTGGTCGCCCTGGGCCAGCGACTCGATGGTGTTCACCGTGTGGCCGCTGGCCTGCACCGCGAGCACCGTGCACGACTTCACCGCGGCGCCGTCCAGTTGCACGGTGCAGGCGCCGCAGGTAGTGGTGTCGCAGCCGATATGGGTCCCGGTGAGTCCAAGCGTATCGCGCAAAAAATGGACCAGCAGCGTGCGAGGTTCAACCTCGGCCTCACGCTGCTGGTCGTTGACGGTAATAGAGATGGGCACCTTCATAGATTGTCGCCTTTCGGGTGAAATTCAGGTAGCCATGGCGGTTGGAATCGAACTCTGCTCTCTGTACCTCCGCGATAAAGTGTGGCCCAATGATGGTTATGTGCCGGGAACGTCGATGGGCGCGTTTGGCCTATCGCGTGCGAACCCTTCAACATCATGAAATGAAGCCCAGGAGCGCGCGGTCATCGGATCGAGACCCATACCGGTGAGGCGGCGCTCGTCTGTCGACGAGATCGCGCTCTGTTCCTCATCTGTCAGGTCATACCCCTGGAAGGCCCCGGCAGGATCGGACTCGAGCTGTTCCCGTAGCTTCTCATCGTCCAGAGCGAGCGTCACAAAACGAGACACGTCGGCATAGGTCACGGTAGGCCTCCTGAGGTGGGAGATGTACCTCCATACTACATAGATGATGGTGTTGGCTGTGTCAAATGAGCGGGGCCGGGAGCTGAAGTCGGGTTCTCGACATTGGCCCAGCGGTGCATTCCGTTCTTGAGTCACATCGTGCCGGGAATCGAAGCGGCCCGCCAGGGAGTCGACCAAGCGTTCCCTTCTTCCTTACGCCCGTCGCAACTCTGCGGTCACGACCGCGTTGAGGGCGATACTTTCACCAATAGTGCCGCATCCCGTTCGCCGTCGCTCACAGCGGTAATTCGTCTTGCATGATGCGGCTCGCCGCGTGGGAGGGCGCGGTAATTGCAACCACATCCACGTCACGCCCGAGTGCCTCCTGCAGATCGAAGATCAGTCCGCTCAGATCGAGCGGGCTGCGCCCCTGATCCAGCTCAACCAGGAAGTCCACGTCGCTGTCGGGTCGCGCCTCCCCGCGCGGGCCACCGAGCCCAAGATTCGCACGTTGCGGGCGCCATGGGCCTCTGCAATAGCGAGCAGTTTACCTCGACGCAGATGCAGCCCGTCGAGCGTCAGCGCCCGGTCATCACCCAGGTACTCGCGCAGCGCCGCCTCCACGATCTCGTACTCCTGGCGTCCGGTCTCTCCCGCACGAACGCTAGCCGCCCATAGCGACCCCTCGTCTACCTGGATCACTGTCCTCTTCGTCATATCCCTATTTTGCCTCCCAACCCGAGCGGGCCTCGGCCAGTTCATGCGGGCGACGAACACCCAGGTGGCGGCAGATGGCGTCGAGGTACCGGGGACGCCGCCATCCTCGCGCCTGGAGAGCGCGCCCTGAAGTTCAGTAGCGGCGTTGGCGGCGCTTGGGATACAGACCGAGAGACTGACAGGCTACGGATGTCGTATTCTCGCTATAAGAGGAAAGCCATATGTCGGTCGAGACAAGCAAACAGATCGAGCAGTACTACGATACCGCAGCGGCGCGAGAACTCGTCCGGCTTGACTCTCATCGGATCGAATACGCCATTACTCTGCGTGCCCTTCGCGAGCACTTACCAGGTCCCCCTGCACGAATCGCTGATGTTGGAAGTGGACCCGGTCGCTATGCTGTAGCCCTTGCCGCCGCGAGGTATCAAGTTACGCTTGTGGACCTTTCAGCACAGGTACTCGCCCTTGCAAGAGAGAGTGCTGCTACAGAAGGCGTCACGCTCTTTGCACACCTCCATGCCAACGCGCTTGATCTCTCTGCTCTTCCACACCGAACGACCAAGCTACGGGCGTCTAACCAGGTGGTTCCGCTCCGCTCCACCGCCTCGGTGGGTCCGCATTCATACTTAAACCCGACCAGGGCTCACTCCGGATTTAGACCGCGTTCGCCCGCTTGAGGTCGAGCAGCAATCGACAGGTGAAGATGGCGCAACTGGAGGGCCGATGGTCGTGGATGCGGCAGCCGCCAGCCGCCATTGGGGTGTCGAGCTGGCGAAAGACGCAGGGACCTTGCATGATCTGCCATCCTTCGTGGGATGTATCGGCAGCGATGATCAACGGATTCAGGGAGTGCGGGAAGCCGGCGTGTAGGATACGAAGTTCGGCGGCTTCCTCGTCGGTGACGGCGATCTCCGGCAGGTGGCAGCAGTCAGTGCATCCGTTACATCCACGCAGGCCTGGATCTCCGCCGTGCTGGGGAATATCCTCACCGGCCACGGGACCGGTATTCGCCGCTATTGACATATGAGCATCGTAGTGCATGACAGGTGAGCGCTGCCAACGCGGTAGAGATCTCGGCGCAGTTCAGGGCTCCGGGCGCGCTTGGAGATCACCTCCCAGGTCGGCGACGCCGGCCAGTACCAGGGCAGCCGCTACCATCGCCGCTGTTTCGGCCCGCAGGATGCGCCGGCCCAGACTGACCGGCGTGGCCCCGGCATCGCGTGCCAGCGCCACCTCAGTGGGAGAGAATCCGCCCTCGGGCCCGACAAAGAGGTCGACCGGCGCGCCGGCATCTAACGGTAGGTCACCGAGCCCGGTGCCGCGCTCGTCCTCCCACAGCAGGATTTTTTGCCCTGTCACCTGGGTCAGAGCGTCAGAAAGGGGCAGAGGTGTGCCGACCTCTGGAATCCGGCCGCGTCCGCACTGCTCAGCGGCTTCGCGCACGATCGTGTCGAAGCGCCGCTGCCGGGCCGCGCCCGGCTCGGCTGCCACCGAGCGTTCAGTCAACATGGGCACAAAACGCGATACACCAATTTCAGTCCCCTTCTGCAGGACCAGCTCTAACTTGGCAGCTTTCAGCATTCCCAGGTGTAGGGTTACGTGCGTTTGGGGCTCAGCCTGGTTGGCTCGTCCTTCGCTGATGTCGCCAATCACGATGGGCTGAAGCTCCTCCAGCCGCACCACATACTCCAGGCCGGTGCCGTCCAGCGCGATGACTTCGTCGTGCGGGCGCAGGCGAAGCACCCGAACAATCTGATGGCTTGCTTCCTGACTGAACTGGACCTGGCCGGCCGAAAACGAAGCTGGTGGGAGAAAAAAGCGGTGGGTTGTCACGCGCGGCGGCGCGCTACCAGCAGCCACCAATCGCCGTCCTGGCACTGGTCGGCCAAATCGAGTCCGGCCGTGCTGAAGGCGGTGAGAACGTCATCGGCGCGCTCCTCGATGATGCCGGACCCGAGCAGCTCGGCGCCCGGTGCCAGAGACGTGGCGAGCGGCACTGCCAGGTCGATCAGGACACTGGCGATGATGTTTGCCAGCACCAGATCGTAGGTCTGGCCTCGTACCGCGTCAATCGATCCATGGATGACCTCGATTTGCCCCGGCAGACCGTTGATTTCGATGTTCTCTCGGGCCACCTGCACGGCGACCTCGCTGGTATCGGTTGCCGTCACCGTCGCTCCGAGTTTGGCCGCCGCAAGAGCCAGGATACCGGAGCCGGTCCCCAGGTCGAGTACGCGCATGCCGGGCTGGACCCGGTCCTGCAGGGCAGATAGCATCAGTTGCGTGGTGGGGTGCAGACCGGTGCCGAAGGCCATGCCGGGGTCGAGTTCGACGATGATCTCAGCTTCCGTTCTCTCCCAGTCACGCCAACTCGGCTTGATCACAACCCGACCCACCCGTAGCGGGTGGAAGTGTTCCTTCCAGGAGTTGGCCCAGTCCTCCTCGTCGATCTCGCGTCGTTCTAGCGGGCCGAGCGGCGAGAGATCGAAGGCACGCAGATGCCAGAGGGCCTCGTCGATGCGGCGTTCCTGACCGGACGTGTCTCCTGTGACCGGAAGGTACGCTTTGATAACCGGCATACCAAGATAGGCGGCACGCTCCTCACCCTCCGAGTCTCCCTGGACCGCCTGTTCGATGGCGACCCCGCCGGTGCCATACTGGTGAAAAACCTCGGCGACGGCGTCAACCGCTTCCGGATGCACCTTCACGCTCAACTCGAGCCATCTCACCGCGGTCCGCTATCCACCAAACGCTTCTTTGACCTTGGCAAAGAAACCCCGGTGCTCGTCCGAATCGTGGCCGAGCTCGCGACCCAGTTCCTCGAATAGGTCTCGCTGCCGCCCACTGAGTTTTGAGGGTATTACCACATTGGCGACCACGAACATGTTCCCTCGCTCGGTGGAACGGAGATGCGGCACACCTTTGGAGCGCAGGCGAAATTGGCGTCCGTGCTGCGTTCCCGGTGGAATGCGCAGCTCCGTCTCACCTTCCAGCGTTGGAATAGTAATTTCATCCCCGAGGGTCGCCTGGGCGACATTCAAGGGCAAGTCGAAGTAAATCTCGTAGCCCTCCCGCTTGAAGAGCGCGTGCTCTTTGACGTCCAGCACTACATATAGATCGCCGGGGGGACCGCCTTTTGGTCCAATCTCGCCCTCGCCGGAGAGCCGTATTTGCTGGCCGCGATCAACGCCGGCGGGAATCTTAATGGAGAGCGGCTTGGCGCGGCGCTCGCGGCCCTGTCCGCGGCAGCGGGAACAGGGACTGGCCACGATCTGCCCTTCGCCCTGACACGCATCACACATGACCACATTGACGAACTGACCGAACACCGATTGTTGCACTCGCCGCAGCTCGCCGCTCCCCTGGCAGCGGGGGCACATAGCCGGCTCACTGCCCGGCTCAGCCCCGGTGCCGTCGCACTTTTCGCAGGTCTGGAGCGACGGGATCTCGATCGATTTATCGGCGCCGAAGACGGCTTCTTCGAAGGTGATGCTCAGGTCATACCGCAGATCGGAGCCTCGCTGTGGCCCTCGCTGGGAGCCGCGACGGCCCCCGGCGCCGAAAAAAGTCTCAAAGATGTCGGCAAAGCCGCCGACGTCGCCGAAGCCCTCGAAACCACCGGACCCTGCCCGGTGCCCAAAGCGGTCGTAGGCCGCGCGCTTGGAGTGATCGCCCAGCACTTCGTACGCTTCGTTGATCTCTTTGAAGCGCGCTTCGGCGTCGGCGGCTTTATTCACGTCGGGATGAAACTTGCGAGCCTGGTTGCGAAAGGCGCGCTTGATCTCCGTTTCGTCGGCGCCGCGCGCTACGCCCAATATTTCGTAATAATCGCGTTTGGTTGCCAAAGAAAAGTCCTACTTACGTCCCGGTGTGTCGTCTACCAACGGGTTCCTGCATTCTAGCGAACCTCCGGCCTAGGGGCCGGCGTTCTCGATTCCGGCCTGATCGGCGATTTCGGCCGCCTCCTCCGTGTCCGTCGTTACGGGAGATGACTCGTCGAGTGGCTGGGCAGGCTCCGGTGCGGAAGATTCGTCAGTCCTGTCGGGCTCTTTGGCCAGTTCGACCAGCGTCGGGCGAATCACGCGACCGTGCATAGTGTAACCCCGTTGGTACTCCTGCAATACGGCGCCCGGCGGGGCTTCATCCGTCTCTCGATCGGACACAGCTTCGTGATAGTGCGGGCTGAACGGCTTGCCCTGCGCCTCGATCGACTCCAGTCCGCGGTGTTCCAGGATGGCTCGAAAGTGTCGTTCGATCAGCATCACACCGTGTACCCAGGTGAGCATGGCCAGGTTGCCGGGTATAGTGGCGACGGCACGCTCGAAGTTGTCTAGGACCGGCAACAACTCCTGGACCAACAGCATCGACGCAAATTTCTGTACGTCATCCTTATCTTGCTCGGTTCGGCGACGCAGGTTTACCAGGTCGGCGGCGGCCCTATGCCACTTGTCCTGGAGGTCGGTGATCCGCTGCTCTTGCTCGCTGAGCCGGGCTTGCAACTCGGCTAGATCGGCGGGTGTATCAGCGGATGATGTCCCTTCGGGTTCGATCGCAACCGAGGCCGTGGACGGCTCTTTTTTGCGCCACTTCACCTCGAACCGGGGATCGTCGAGTGGAGTGGTGGCGTCGTTGCTCTCGTCGTTCTCTGTGTCTTCTGTCATCTCAGTGCGAACTCATCAAATCACTCATCAAATCAGTCATGTAACGAACCAGGGCGACGGCCCTGGGATACTCCATGCGTGTTGGTCCCACTATCCCGAGGTAGCCGCTGTTCTCCTCCTCGTCGCCGTAGCGGGCCAACACGAAGGAGTAATCGTGCAAGCCCTCGACCGCCGTCTCACTGCCGATCACCACTTGGACATCCGTGGCCGCCGGCAATCCGGCTAGCAGGCGCTGCAAGGCAAACCCCTGGTGAAGAAATTCGACCATTTGGTGCAGTCGTTCGTGGACCACCGTGGCGGGCTCGCCGGGACGGGGCTCCAAGAACTCCGGCTGGCGGATCAACTCGGCGAGCCCGGCATGAAATAGTTGAGCGTGCTGATCCTCACCACGTTTCAGCAATCTGACCACTATCGTTGCGACGCTCAGGTCGAGGGGCGGAAACGCAGTGATCTTGCTTTCGATCTGCGCCGAGGTGAGGCCTCGCAGGGTCTGACTCAATCGACCCGCCAGGGCGCTCAATGTTTCCTGACTGTGCGGCTCGGGTAGAGTAATCATCTCCTGGAGCACACTGCCGTTCTGTAAAACGACAATCAGCAACGCCACAACGTTCTGGATCGAGATGACCTCGAGATGACGAAGTCGGCCTTCGGTGGCCTTGGGCGCGGTGATAAGCCCCACGTTGTGCATCCGATAGGCCATGATGGTCGCCGCCAGCTTAAGCCATTCCCCCATCTCAGTGTGTACCTGATGGAACTGATGCCGAATGGTCCGCGCGTCCGCGTTGGGCAGACGGATTGGCTCCATCAAGCGCTCGACATAATATCGGTAACCTGCTTTGGTTGGTACACGTCCCCCCGAGGTATGAAGGTGATGGATGAAGCCCAACTCCTCGAGAACGGCCATCTCATGCCGCACTGTGGCCGAACTGATGTCGAGTGCGGCGTTGGATACCAACGCCGCGGAACCAATGGGATGAGCCGTCGAGACATACATCTCGACCACCATTTTGAGAATACGTTCCTGTCGTTCGGTTAACTGCACCACTGCTCCGCTACCCCTCTATTAGCACTCCTACGGCGGGAGTGCTAACGCCTTCACTATACCATCTGCGTACCGAAATTATCGGCACTCAGCATGCGACGTCGAAGCCTCGCAGGCATAGCACCGTAATGAACACGCTCAGTGGCCACTACGGCGCTATGCCCCATTCGGGGCACAGGTTGACTGCGCCCGGCCCGCACCGTTGGCCGGAGGACGGCCACCCATTATTGGTCTACGGCTGGTCGGAACAGACGCCGACGGCACCTCCTACATCATCTATGGGATCGTTCTCGATAGCGGACACGATACTACCGAGTTGTACGTGTCCAATGTGGACTGAACCGGCGTCTCTCTGCGGAAACGTCTGTACGAGACGGTAGAATGCGGAGCTATGTGGAATGTTTCTGGGCACGACCGTGAGATCGCGGAACTGGAAACCGCCATGCGTTCCGGGCGTCTGCCCCATGCGCTGCTCTTCACCGGGCCGGAGGGAACGGGCAAGGCGACGCTGGCGCTCGAGTTGGCTAAAGCGATGAATTGTACTGGCGATAGTCCGCCCTGCCAGAGCTGTCTGCACTGCCGGCAGATCACCGGGGCGACGCACCCAGATGTGACGCTGGTAGAGAGACCGGAGGGGAAGGACAGCATTGCCATTCAGCAGGTGCGGGAGCTCCGTGAGTCGGCGGCGCTGCGCCCCTTCCAGGGCCGACGCAAGGTGTACATCGTTGCCGGCGCGGGGGCATTGACGGCCCAGGCGGCCGATGCGTTGCTGAAGACTCTGGAAGAACCCCAACCGCAGGTAACCATCATCCTGACGGCCACCGAGGCAGAAGCGCTGCCGGCCACCGTCGTCTCACGCTGCCGGCTGATGGCTTTACGGGCGGTAGAGACACACGCCATTGCAGCGACGCTTACCGAGTGCGGTGCGAGTTCGGAAACGGCGAATGACCTGGCGCGCCTGGCGCGCGGGAGCGTGGGGTGGGCGTTGCAAGCGTTCAAGCAGCCCAAGCTGGTAGCGCAACGGGAGGACGTGGTAAGGCGCGCGTCCGGCGTGCTTGACCTGAGCCTCGATGAGCGATTGCAGTTGGCCGAAGAATTGGTAGCGGATCGCAAGGACCGTTCCGCCGTCCGCCGTAACGTTGAGATTCTGGTTTTGCTCGCCCATGATATGGTGCTGGCTAGAGAAGGATTGCCGCCCCGCCTGGTGAACGCCGCGCAGGAGCCGGCGCTTACCGCCTCCGCTCGGCGATGTAGCCTGTCTCAACTGCGCTGCTACGTGAAGAGCCTGGGGACGGCGATGGAGCGGATCGACCAGAACGTGGACCCACGGCTCGCTCTAGAAGCGGCCATGGTTGGCTTGCCATGAGAATTGCCGGCGTACGCGCGGATAAACGAACGGTGTGGCTCGATGCCGGCAGTCACCAACTTCACCCCTGGGATCGCGTGTTGCTGGATTGGGACGGAAGCGATGCCGAGGGCCGGGTGGTGGTCTGCCCGGAGCAGTTTGTACGGCCGCCCGAGAGCATCGAGGGCGCAATTAGAGGAGTGGTCCCCTTCGAAGCCCAGCGCTCCTTCATCTGCGGGGATAGGCTATCGGAGCTCCCGCCTCTCGGGTCCACCGCCTGGACCCGGGATGGCAGCGGCACGGTCATCGGGATTGACCCAGTGCGGCAAACGGTGACGGTCGAGACGTACGAGCAGGGAGTGATTCAGGTGGCGCTCGACGAACTGGCGCCGTCCAGCGTCGAATCGCCGCAGCCCATCGAGCAACGCTCCTCTTTCCCGGTGCCGTCCGATGACTGACGATCTGGAACGATGGCAGGAGGAGGATTCACGTCGCTTTATCGAGCGGGGCGACATTATCACACCATCTCGTGCCGAACAATTGCGAATGGTCATCGGACTGATTCCGGCTGAGCCCGAGCAGAAGTTTCTGGCGGTCGACCTAGCATGTGGGGCCGGGTCTCTCAGTGCCGCCGTGCTGGGTCGGTTCGCTAAGAGCCGAGTCCTGGCATTGGACGGCTCCGCGACCATGCTGATGGAGGCTCGCCGCCAGCTAGGGAAGTTTGGCGACCGTGTGGAGTGCCGAGAGTTCGACCTGTTCGATGACGCCTGGCTCGATGATTTGCCCACGCCGCCTCTCTGCTTTCTGTCTTCACTGGCCATCCACCATCTGGACGCGGACCAGAAGAAACGGCTCTTCACGCGAGTCCATGAGCGATTACTTCCCGGCGGCGCCCTGCTGGTGATCGACGTGGTCGACCCGGCAAACCAGCGAGCCTTGACTGCATATGGAGACGCCTGGGATGCCACGGTGCGCGAACAGTCGATCGCTGCGACCGGAGACCTTGAGGCCTACCAGAGCTTCGCCGCCGGCTGGAACCACTTTCGGACGCCGGACGTGGAGTTCGACAAGCCCTCCGGGTTATTCGAACAGTTGCAATGGTTGCAGGAAATTGGCTTTCGGCAGGTGGACTGTTTTTGGCTTCGGGCCGGACACGCTTTGTACGGCGGGTATCGCTAGCCGGGAATGGCGACGGACTCAGGATCGAACAGCCGCGTCCGGACTCGTGAGTTCCGTTGTAACCCCAGTTAGCCAACGTCGTGCCTGGCCAGGCGATCGAAGGTGTATCACGCTGAGGTGTGCGTACTCCGGTCTGCCGAAGTGCTCCGGATACTCGAACCTTCGACGGCGGTAGGTCCGAAAAGCCCAGACGAACAGCGAGTCGCGGCTAAAGGTAGCTCGCAAGGTGTCGCGATTCCCGTTCCACAACTCCACTCTTTGGCCGATGCGATAGGCGCTGCGGCGGGTGAGCTGGTACAGAATCACCGGGAGGGCGTAGTCGAGCCAGACCGCGGTGTCGGCGTCCGACCAAATGATGTCGCGCGCCTTGCCGTAATTCCCATCCACCACCCAGGCATCTCCGCTGGTGGCCTGGGATACGCGATCACGGAATATGTCGGTCGGACACTCGACCCAGTTGGGCTCCCAGAAAAGTGAGTCCAACTCGACGTGCGAAATCCCCAGCAACTCAGCTAGGCGGGCACCCATAGTGGTCTTCCCGCTTCCGGTGGTGCCGATCACCACGATCCGTCGTCCCAGCGCTTCCATGACGCGACTCCGATCTACACCACCGGCAAGTATCGCTCCAGCTCCCAGGGCGTGACCTGCATGCGATACTCATCCCACTCTTCCTGCTTGGCCTCCACGAATCGCTCGCAGACGTGCTCACCCAGACCTTCCTGAATTACCGCGTCACCCTCCAGCTCCGCCACGGCTTCGATCAGGGAGCCAGGCAGCATTTCGATACCGCTCTCGCGCCGGCGCTCCTCGCTGAAGTGGTACAGGTTTTCCTCGATGGGGGGCGTAAGCGGGAGTTGCTGTTTGATGCCGTCTAAACCGGCCTTCAGCATAACCGCGAAGGCAAGGTACGGGTTGGCGCTGGGATCGGGGAAGCGGAGCTCGATCCGGGCTGACTTTGGTTTGGCGGGGGTGATGTTGGGCACGCGAATCAGCGCCGAACGGTTGACCCGCGCCCAACTGATATAAACCGGCGCCTCATAACCCGGCACCAGGCGCTTGTACGAGTTCACCAGGGAGGCGAGCACCGAAGACATGCCGCGAGCATGACTCAACTGACCGGCGATGAAGTGCTTGGCCACGTCCGAGAGGCCGTAGTCGTCGTTGAGATCGACAAAGGCATTCTGATCGGTCCCCCGGTTGAAGAGGCTCTGATGCACGTGCATGCCGGAGCCGTTAACGCCGAAGATGGGCTTCGGCATGAAGGTGGCGTGCAAGCCGTGGAGTTGCGCAATAGCCTTGAGGGTGTATTTGAAGGTGACGGCGTTGTCCGCCGTCTCCAGGGCTCGGCCGTACCGGAAGTCGATCTCGTGCTGCCCGATGGCAACCTCATGGTGCGACGCTTCGACGTTGATCCCCATATCCTGCAGGGCGTTGACCATTTCCTTGCGAACCGTGGAGGCGAGGTCGGTGGAGAGATCGAAGTACCCGCCGTGGTCGTGCGGCAGGGGATGATCCTGACCGTTTTCTCCCGGTACCAGCAGGAAGAACTCGAGCTCCGGCCCGGTGTAGTAGTCGAAGCCCATCTCCTCGGCCTCGCGCAGGACGCGGATTAACACCTCACGCGGATCGCCGGGAAACGGCTGCCCGTCGGGAGTGAACACCTGACAGATAACGCGTGCCGTGGTGTTCTCACCTCGCTCCCAGGGAATCACCTGGAAGGTTGAGACATCCGGCTTGAGGTACATATCGGACTCGGCAATGCGCGCAAAGCCCTCGATGGACGAGCCATCGAACCAGGTGCCGTGCTCGATCGAGTCGGCAAACTGATGAATAGGGATCGTGACGCTCTTGACCGCCCCCGTGATATCGGTAAACTGCAGGTTAACAAACCGAACCTGTTCAGCTTGAGCGCGCTGTAGAATATCGTTCCCGGTCGTATCTGCCATCAATGCCCCCCTTTTTGTCCCCGTTGTGCCGGTCGTTAAGCGATTTAGATCGGTACCTGCGAGCCAGGCGGTGGACCGCATAAACATCCGATGATACCAGCCGTTCGCTGCTAAAATTGCCGCGCATGGACCTGGTCGAATCGCTGCATCAACAAATACTCGGCTGCACCCGGTGTGAAGACCTGGGCTATATTCGGCGTGCCGCCCCGGTGGTGGCGGGACGGGGCAGCAACCGGATCATGCTGATTGGCCAGGCGCCGGGCATTACCGAGCTTGACGTGCGACGACCATTTGCCGGACGAGCGGGAAAGGTGCTGTTCCGCTGGATGGCATCGATTGGGATCGATGAAGCGGAATTTCGGACCGCGGTGTACATGACTGCCATGACCAAGTGTTTCCCCGGTAGGGTTCCGTGCGGCTCAGGGGACCGCCGGCCGTCCGGGCGTGAGATAGCACTCTGCCGCCCCTGGCTCCAGGCGCAGCTGGAACTGGTCCGCCCCAGGGTTATCCTGCCAGTGGGTGGTCTGGCCATCGAGGGCTACTTTCCCAAGGTCCCTCTGAGCGAGTTGATCGGACGCCGCTTCACACGGGACGGCGTCATCTTGATCCCATTGCCGCATCCCTCCGGCGCCTCGCGCTGGCTGAACGCACCGGCACATAAGGAACTGTTGAGCGACGCACTTGCCCTGATCAGAGAAGCATGGGACACGGTGGTCCTCGGGCCGGGCGCGAGGTTCTGAGCGCGATCAGGGGCTATACAGATCGATACGGTTGACGTAAACGGCTCTCACGCCGACGTACACCACGGCGCCCGTCGCTCAGCCGTCCTACCCGTGTGCCTCCTTCGTTGCGGTATCCTGGCCAGACCGGCCCGCAGGCCAGCACGTTCGGCGGTGTGAGTGAATGAAAGCGTGGTATCGGCCTGCGGGCCGATCCGCCCACAACAGCCGACCACCGCATTCCGGTAGCCCGGCCGTCCTGGCCGGACTGGCTCGCAGGCCAGCACTGCCGGATGTGCGAGTGGGGAATCCAGCTTCCCACCGTGATGCCGGTGCAAGACCGATGTCCGCGTCTGCGCCCTTGGCGGGATATCTGTGCGCCCCCCTTGGGGGTATCCGCGATTCTCTTCAACAGACCGTATTGCTCTACAGATCGCTGCGTGGATGACGCCACCGCGCCAGTATGTCGATTGCGATGTCCGCCTTTCGCATCTACTGCGTCTATGTATAGAGAAGACGTACGGTAGTGCGCCCCCAGACCGGACGCAATCAGAAAGCACTCTCTATGAGACAGGCAGCGATAGTGGCGCCCAGGCCCGATAGCGACTCCGATGAACGGGAGTTGGTCGAACGCGCCCGGACTCACTCCGATGCATACGCCGAACTCTATCTGAATCACGTCGCTGCTGTGTTCTCGTACCTGCGCACCTACACCTCCAGCGAGGAAGACGCAGCCGACCTCACCCAGCATGTCTTTCTCCGCGCGTTTGAAGCCTTGCCGAACTACCGGGGTCAGGAGGCCAGCTTTCGCACCTGGCTGTTTCGCATTGCGCGAAACGCCGCGACCGACCGCTATCGGCGACAGCGGTGGACGCTGGCCTGGGACCGCGTGCCGGAGAGCGTTCACCCTCGATCTCCCAGCGACCCGGAAGCTGCCACTCTGCACCGGGAAGCCTTAACCCAGGTGCATCTGCTCGTGGCCCAGCTAAGTCCGGAGAAGCAGGAACTCCTGGCGCTTCGTTTTGCCGCCGGCCTGTCCTCGGGAGAGATCGCCGGCCTGGTGGGCAAGAGTCCGGCCGCCGTGCAGAAGGAACTGGTGCGGATTATGCATTTCTTGAGGGAGCAGGTCCGCGATGCCGCTGAGTGACGCTGAGCTACGAAAGGTTTACTCGGATCTTATCGAGCCACCAGACGACCCGACGTTGCTGCGTCTGACCGGGCTGCTTGATGCGGAGTATCGCAGCACGGAGCTTCCTTCCTCGTTACGCAGCTGGGCTCCTGCCGTGCCAGTCACCTGGTATCAGCGATCTTCTGGAACCGGCGCGCCGAGACGGCGCCGCCGTCTCCTTCCACGGGTGGCGAGTGTGGCAGGTGTTGCCATCGCCTGCGTCATCGCCCTTGCCGTCTCCCAGAGCCTGGCGACGATGAACCCTGCTAACCTCGGTCCTCCCACCGACGCGGCTCCCCCCTACCAACCGCTAGGCTCATTTCAGCGGGTGGGCGCCCCGCTCTATCAAGGAGGCAAGGTCGAACTCCTCTTCATCAGCTCCCAGGGCGATGCCTATGCGGCGGCCGAACGCTGGCCCATTGTCAAGGCACTGGGACAGTTCGGGACCTTCTCTGGGCTTCGTCCGGCTGTCAGCGACCGAACCAGATCGTGTCCAGGTGTGCCGACCTATGACTTCACTCACGCCGTCTATCGGAGCCGGTACATCACCTTCATTCACCGGGACTTGCAAGGTTGGGACCCGAAAACTAGCACGAGTCCACCCCTTCAGAGGCTGAATGCGGAGGAATTGTCCCTACTCAGGCGATATGGCGGAGTTGGCTTTCCGCCTGAGGCGAGTTCGTCCCCTACAGGCGCGCCGCCCAGCCTAGCCCATCGGCTGCGATACATGTCACCGCCGATGGAGTTGGTGGGTGGCTACGTCTTGAATGGGACCTACGCAGCATACGGGGAACTGGTTCCTGCATCCAGTGCTGAATGTGGTGGTTTCCACCCCCAGTCACCGCCGGAACCGGCTTTTGGGCAGATTCAGCGAGCATTGCTGGCCGGATATCGCAATCACTCAAACCGGCCCTATGTCTTTGACATTGATGTCGAAGCCAACGTCATCACGGCCCTGGTTTGTCACGCCGATAATGGGCGTCCCGCCAGTGTATGCAAGCGTCGGGTAATCGCCGGAATAATGAGGCACATACAATGACGGATTGCTGTGCTACCTCGCGGTTCAGCCACCTGCACAAGTCTCCCGACGAAGCTCGCGAGTGGACGATCAGAGTTGCCGATGTCGGGCCAGGACGGGCGCTGTGTTGAGTTCTGTTGCGCAACCTCTCTGTGCCGTCGTACTTGGTGCCGTGTTCCTGGCCGCTGCCGTCCCTAAATTGCGACGTCCCAAGACATTTACCCTTGCAGTTATGGAATACCGAGTGCTTCCCTCCTTCTTCAGCCGGTTGTTCGCGCGGATGCTACCGCCCATCGAACTACTTCTGGGCATGCTCTTTCTGACGGGCACAGCAGTACGTCTGGCTGCCGTGGCCACGCTCTTTCTTCTGAGCGGCTTCCTCATTGCTGTCCTAGTCAACCTCGCTCGAGGTCGACAGGTGGACTGCAACTGCTTTGGCAAATGACTCGATGACGACTGTTGTTCGGGATAGGAGACCATGGCGATCTACCTAGCGCGACGCCTGCTACAAACCGTCCTCACGCTCTTTCTGGCCTCGATTGCGTTTTTCCTCCTGATCCACTTTGAAGTTGGCCCCCCCTGTGCGCCAGCGGCAGTTGCGTGCCGCGAGGCTCTAGACCTGACTGCCCCGATATCCACCCAGTACGTGGTCTGGGCGTCGCACCTGGTCAGGGGGGACTTCGGGACCTCGATTGGTGGCCAACCGGTCACCGCGCTGATTCTCCAGCGGCTCCCCCCAACCATCCTGCTGGTGGGCGTCGCCTTCCTGGTTCAGCAGATGATTGCGCTGCCACTCGGCGTGCTGGCGGCGACTCGCCAGTATTCGCGACTTGACGGGGCATTCACCATTGCTTCGTATGTCGCGCTATCGCTGCCGGCCTTTGTGGTCGGGTTGTTTCTCATCTATGTTTTCGGCGTGCAGTGGGGACTGCTCCCCGTGGGGCACGTCCAGGACTACTCCATCCCGCTCTTCTGGTCCTCGGACTGGTTTGGCGCCGCCTGGCGCCACCCCGCGTACGTTCTTGGCGATCTGATACGGCACCTGGCCTTGCCCGCCCTGGTTCTCGCCCTGACCGGCATCGCCATCGACTCCCGGTTCATGCGGTCCGCGATGCTTCAGGTGCTCAGTCAGGACTACATTCGAACCGCCACAGCCAAGGGCGTGCCGCGTCGACTCGTAGTGTTCAAGCACGCCTTTCGCAATGCCCTGCTGCCCATCATCACCAATATGGGCCTGTACCTCCCCAGCTTGATCGGTGGCGTGCTGGTGGTCGAGCTGGTCTTCAGCTGGGACGGGCTGGGCTATCTCTTCGACGCATCCACCGGCCGCTCGGTCCAGCTGGCGTATGGTGGGCCGTTCACCTATTTTTCATACCCGGACATGCCGATCTTACAGGGGCTCCTGATCCTCTCGACCGTTGCCACCCTGTTCGCCAACCTGCTGGCGGACCTCGCCTATGCCTGGCTCGACCCACGTATCCGCTACAAGTCTGGCTCGGGCGGCTAGCTGGCGGTGTGCTGCTACGTCTATCTGCCACGTTTCCCCGGCGGCGATTCCCTGACGGAAGGCGGTAACCCTTGACCGTATCGCGAGTGGTGGCCGCGACCGTTTCGGACCGAACCACTCAGGTCGATCAACCGGGCCAGTGGCGCCTGGTCTGGCGCCGCTTTTCACGTCATCGCCTCGCGGTCCTCGGCGCCGGCGCTCTGCTGATCGTTGTTCTCCTGGCCTTGCTTGGTCCTCTGATCGCGCCCCCTCTCTTCGTGGTCGATCCCTCCCATGCGGGACCGCTCGCGATCTATGCGCACCGGGACCAGGCGCCGTCCTTCTCGCTGGCGCAGTGGACCTACCTGATGGGTACCGACGCCAACGGCAACGCCGTGCTCGCCTACGTTCTGGACGGCGCTCGCTCCACGCTGGCCATTGGCATCGTGGGTTCGGCCCTGGCGGCCATCATCGGCGCTCTGGTCGGCGCTACCTCTGGCTATGCCGGCGGGGTGCTCGACAGTCTGCTGATGCGCGTCGCGGACATCTTCCTCGCGGTACCGCTCCTGCCCCTGTTCGTACTCCTCAACCTATCCCCCGTCCAGGAGCAGGGCCTGCAGCGCTACATCGTCCTCTTCGGTTTCGCCACCTGGCCTTCCGTGGCCCGGCTGGTTCGAGGCTACTTCCTCAGCCTCAAAGAGCGGGAATTTGCCGACGCAGCGCGTGCTTTCGGCGTGTCCACGCCGAGAATCATTGTGCGACACCTCCTGCCCAACGCCTTGGATGTGGTGATCGTGGCCTTCACGCTCAATACCGCGCTGTTCATCGTGATCGAGGCCACGCTCGACCTGCTCAACGTCGGCCCTGGCGCTGTTACCTGGGGGCAGGAATTGGCGATCACCTACTACGCGGGCGGTGTGATTGCCGGCTACTGGTGGCAGTTTGCCTTTCCCGGGGGAGCGCTGCTGGTTACTGTTCTCGCCATTAATTTTTTGGGAGACGGCCTGCGCGACGCGCTCGATGTGACGGCAGGCCCGTTTGTGGTCGCGGATGTGGTGGAGCCGGCGGCGGACGAGCGACAGGGCGGCGCCCGGCATTGGGTACCGCGTTTCGGCAGCTTCCCGATGCGTGGTTTGGTCCTGGCCCGCGCGGGCCGGGCAATTGCCGCGTCGCCGGTGATGCGTCGCGCCAGAACGACTGTCCTCCGAGTCACGCCGGTGACCGGCCGAACGTGGCTATTGCCGAAAGCGGCCGGACCGAGCAGAGAAATTCCATTCCTCCTCGCGGTTCCTCTGCCCGTTCTCTGTCTCCTGCTGGTGAGTCTGGCCTGTCTGCTGGGCAATGCTCGCCTGGCCTACGCTCCCAACTACTCCCCACCCACGCGGTTTGCCACCATTGATTCGGCGTCCGACTACGCGGCGTGGCCGCTGGCGAAGGGCGGCTGGGCCATCCTGGGGTTCAGCCACGGTGAGCTTCGGTATCGAGGGGTGGACGGCGAGGGCCGTAGCAGAGTTAACTCGACCCTACCAGGAGGTGGGAGCAGTGCGACTCAACCGGCGCTTGCCGAGAGCCGCGGCCGAATTTTCGGCGCCTGGGTTTCCGCCAATCACGACCGTATTCAGGCCGCATTCCTGGGAAAGCAGCGGCTGAAGTCCTTCACCCTCAATCCCACGGGTGGCATCGTGGAGCATCCCTTCGTGGTCGCACTGCCGGCCCGGCGATTTGGCGTGCTGTTCGAGTGGCAGCGCCACCAGAATCTCCCTCAGGCCACCCTCGATATCTATCTGGCCTCGGTCTCGGACGGCGCCAACGCCCGGCCCCGTCTGGTGCGACTCACCCGCTCCGCGAGTTATGGTCTGCTACCACGCGGTGTGCTGGACGGCAGCGGCGCCCTGGACACTATGTATCTGGCGCGAAGGGGGGATGGGAGTTGGACCATCAACTTCCAGCGATTCAGGCCCTCGGGGGCTCCACTTGACGCCGCCGTGTCACTTGGGATCGTGAGTTACCAAATCCGGCGAGCAGATGCCAGCATTGACCCTGCGGGAACGCCGGTGCAGTGGGGAATGGACGTCCAGCCCGCGGCCGACGGAAGTGTATGGGGAGTATGGAGGGCCGGAACCAGCATTCACTCCGCCGGGAACATGGACCCGCCGAGCGGCGCAACCACCATCAACGTCGCTCACTGGAGCGCCGCTGGAAGGCTCCTGGTACCTCCCAGTGTGGTCGAAGCCGATCCCGGAGCAGACGTACCGTCGCTGGCCATGGCGGTCACCTCAGCACAGGAGGTTATCTACTTCACGTATCCCGGCGACACCAACTTTCCGCAGCTTGACTCGGCCGGCAATCTCGTACCTGGGCATCAATCGTACGGTGGTAGCGGCCAGGTGCTGGTCAACCTGAGACTCAATCCGAGCGGACGGCCGACTGCGTACGGCCGGGTCGCGTACGATGCAGGGGGTGAGGCAAGCAACCCCCGAGCAGGGACGGTGGCAGGACAAGCGGAAGTGCTCTGGCAGAAGCTTGCGGTTCGCGGGGATGCCTTGGAGGGGAGTGTGTTTCATCCTGCCCGCTCACCCGATCTTCTCACCCGTCTCGGGCTCAATATCGGGAACGTCTGGGCGAACCTGGTGCTGATTACCTTTGGCGCGCTCGGCATCGGTGTCGTGCTTACCGCGCTCAATGCCTTCTTGCTTCTGCCATTGATTCCGGTGTGGTTGGTCGTGCGTCGCCTGGGCGCTCGCCTGCGCTGGCTGGTGTTTGGCCTGACGATCGGGCTGCTCATCATCTACGGCCTGCTCCTTCCTCCGTATGTGCCCGCTTATGTGTTGGGCGTGCGCAGTCTGGTTGGCGCCCTGGCTCTCGATCCACTTGATCGAAGCCTCATGGCCATTGGCGCGCTACTCGTCAGCTACTGGCTGGGGACGGTGGTGCTACGGCGACAGGAAGCCTGGCTACGGGCCGCGGTGATGGGGGCGACGGCTCTCTCCTTCGTCCTCGTGATCTACGCTGAACTCTTCATCCAGAGTCAGCTAGGCCGAATATGACGCGTCGTTTGGTATGGTCAGGGTAGAGACGCTGCCCCGGTCTGGCGGCGCGATAGGAGATACTCATGGATAGCAGCGGTAATTTCGACGACACGGCTCGCGGCGCAGCTACTGATATTCCCCCTATTAATGGGAGGAGAACACGGGGGCTGGAAGGTGTGGCCAGGCGCGCCACCCTCGCCTGGTTGGGCGCGGCTGCGACGGCCTGCGACCTGGCGAACAATACCTTCGAACAATTTGTCAACCGAGGTGAGCAGGCTCGAGCCGCGGCGCAGCGACGGGCCGACGAGGCGCGCCAGCGAAACGCCGGAGTGCGCGATCGGACCGAGGATTTTGTGCGGACCGGCATGAATGTGGTCCTCGACAATCTCCAGGTGCCGAACAAAGCTGACGTCGACACCATCAACGTCAAACTGAACATTCTGACTCGCAAGATTGACGATCTACAGATGCAGCAGACCTTCGAGACTGAGAGGCTAACGCCAGAACCGCCGCTCACGCCACCTATCGTGGGGCCGGATGGCGAAACCGCGCTTGACATTTGACCGCTGCGTAAGTGCCACTATCGACGGGAACAACTGTTGGGCGGGTCTCCAGCGACGACACCCTCACCCCGCGCTCGGGCACGATCGTCTCACCCAGGACAAATCCCGTGCCAACCGGCAGCACCGCCTCCAAGGACCGACGACGCTGGGACGGGAGCCGACGTATGCGTGCACGAGATGACTTGCCGAGACTCGGGATGGGTCGGGCGCGGAACTTCAGTGGACCGACCTATCAAGTGACGGCGATACCTCAGAACTGACCCCTCATGAACTCTGATAGAACGTGGCGACCCGCGCTGCCGTTATTCATTCGCGAGCCCGCCGCTCTATCCGGATAGTTTGCCGACCAGCGTACCGGCGATGAGCAGCACGCCGGTGGCTAGATGCAGGATGACGTTGGTCTGTAGTGCTGCCATGACTTTGTAGGGGCTATCGTAATGATTGCGCAGTCCTCTAGCGGCTTGAATCGCAAGCGGAATGGTGAGCAGGGCCACCAGGGCCGGCCAGGGTATGAGCCCGACGGCAACGCCCACCAGCAGCGAAAGGTAGGCCACCAGGGCCGAGAGGATATACCCGTTGACCACCGCGCTGGGTGAGAGCCTGACCACCAGGGTGCGTTTACCGGCTCGGGCATCCGCGATCCGGTCAGGGATCTCGTTCGCGTAGAGGATCAGCATTACCAGAATGCCGACCGGAATCGACAGCATCAGGGGCCGCAGGGTGTAGTGACCGGTCTGGACGTAATAGGCGCCCAGCACCATGATCGGGCCGAAACCGGCGGCGACCGCCAGCTCGCCCAAACCGCGATGTACCAGCTTGAAGGGCGGGGCAGTGTAGAACCAGCTAATCAGTACGCCGGCCACGCCAAGCCAGAGCAGCCCCAACCCGGTCTTCGCTACCAGGATGATGCCGCAGATGATGCCGATCGCGTAGAACAGCCCGCAGAGCAGTGCCATCTGGCGCATACTGACTAGTCCGTACTGCACGACCCGCGACCCGCCGCTGAACATGGTGGGCGTCACGTTGTACTCGTCGGCGCCGCTGCGGGCGTCAAAAATGTCATTGGAAATGTTCAGCCCGAAATGGATGGCGATGGCCCCGAGCACGGTGACCAGCATCAGCGGGAAGGAGAAGTGGTGCTCGTAGGCCGCGGCTGCGATGCCGAGGAAGACGGGGACCAGGGTGGCGGTCAGAAATGGAGCCCGCGTAGCCAGAAAGAGTTTCCAGCCGGTGGCCATGCCTGGCTGCACCGTCTCGCCGCGCTCTTCGCTCAGCGATTTCAAATAACGGCGCGCTTGTGGTAGCGACCGCTCGCACAGTTCAAAGAAGGCCAACGTGTTCTCGTCCCAGCCACGGGCCTTCTCCGATGTGAAGCGCCAGGCAGGTCCAGCGACGGATACCGTGCCGCTGAGTTCGACGTACGCTCGCTGGTCGTACCCGACACCGGTCTGGGGACGAATCCGGCTAAAGACCAACTGCGCGTCCTGCCCCTCAGCTACAGGAATGATACCAGTCCGAGGCGGGACCAACTCCACCGTGCCCTCGATAACGGTAAAGTCCGTGGCCACACTGAATGGATAGCCGTCTCGGTCCCGATAGATGAGCACCGCATGCTTGAAGCGGCCCAGATCGGCCAGTGCTTCGCTCACGTTCATGCCGCCGCTCCGGTCAGATCAACGACAGCGGGCGGACGACTGGTATCGCCTTCCATCCAGTAAATGACCCGACGCGGCGTGATCTCAATCACCGACCGCTCCCAGAACAGAGGCAGCGCGAAGCGCAGCTTAAGCAGTTTCTTAACGACAGGCTCCTTCTCTAGCCAGAGTGGCAGCACACTTTCCCAGTCGGAGTGAAAGTCTCCATCGATGACTCTCGCGTCTCCCTGGATGGTGGCGCGCGCGAACGGCGTTACAGGAATGCCGACGGGGTCCGACAGGCTAACCGACACTTTGGGGTTGTGTTTGATGCGCTCCAGCTTGCGCGAAAACAGAATGCTGGAGGTCATGATGATGTGCGTGCCGTCCCACATGGGGATCAGTGGATCGGTGTGCAGGCGCCCTCGTTGGTCGACGACCGTCAGCTCTGCCACCAGAGCGGCGTTGAGCAAGGCCACCACACCGGCGGGAACCTCAGCCATAGATATCCCTCATGGACAATTAACGGAGAATATGCATCTCATGTATACCATTGACCAAGCCGTCCAACCTAGCCTACCGCTTCTTGCCAAACACCTCCGGATGGATCACCCGGGCGAGCGCTTTCAGGCCGATCCCGATGCGCGGTCCGGCCCTACTGATCAACTCGTCGTTGAAAGGATAGATTTTCCCAGTTTGGACGGCGGCGATGGTGCTCCAGCCACCGCGTGCTTTGACGCTGTCCACAGTGGTGCCGTAGGCGGCGTCGCCCAGCAGGATGACCTGGGGATTGAGTTCCACCAGCGCTTCCAGACTGAACTGCGGGTAGCAGAGAGTGCCGGAGCATGAGGTGACGCCATCCGCGACATTTTTACCGCCCGCGAGGCGCAGCGCTTCATCGATGAAGGTTCCGGGACCGGCCGTGAATGGCTGGGTTGGATTCGAGGCATCGATCTCGTAATAGACGCGCGGCCGGCTGAGAACCCGTGCCAGGGCTTTCTTGACCCCAGATACTTGCTTCTTGATGGCTTTGACCACCACCGCCGCCTGCCTGACGGCGCCGGTGGCTTTCCCCACCAGAGCTATGTCTGCGAGGATGCCGTGGATGCTGGATGGGTCCAGAATGATGACTTTGATCCCCAACTCATGGAGCTTCTGGTACGTTGGTTCCTCGAATTTGCTGTAGGGCGCGAAGATCAGATCGGGGTGGACGCTGGAGATTGTTTCCAGGTTGAACGGCGTGCCGCTGTATCCGCCTTCGACGTGCGGTAAAGCTTTCGCTTTGATTGGGTAGTCTCGACCCACCGGCGATGGCCACTCGCTCGGGTAGCGGAAGTTGCCCTTGATGCCGGCCGCGCCCTCCGAGAGCTGGCTGCCGTCGCCAACCACGCGCGATTCCAGGCCAACCGCGAAAAGGGTTTCGGTGTCGCGTGGATCCAGGGACAACAGACGCTGCGGCCGGCTGGAGAGACGAACCCGATTGCCATGGTCGTCGACCACGGTGACCGGGAAGGGTTTGACGGCAGGCTGCGCGCGGACAAAGGAGGAGCGGTGGCCGACCAGCAGCGATGCCAGGACGGCGAGAAGAACAATCAGGCGAACTTTCACGGTGACCTCACATGGAATAGACGTACAAGCCAGAGACAAACTGGACACAACCCAGGACGGTGTATACGACGCGGCCAATCCCGTAACTGTCCTCTGGCCATGTTGGGCGTCATTCTCAGTCCCTCCGGAATGGCACCCTACTGCTTCGTGTACAAGCTACGCGCCTTGATTCGGCGCATAAATAGAAACCCCTGTTCAACTGAACAGGGGTCACGTACAGGCTTTGACCATGCCGACCCCCTTACCAACGCAGGTGTGCGGGCAATGGGCGGTGACTGGTTTTCTGGCTCGGCGGACTGGATCCGCCTTACAGTAGCGTGGACTGCGCCGACCTTACATCGGACTTACCCAGGACTCACCGCCGTATGCGATTGCTCACCAGGCTAGCACAGGCGGCCGTTCGAGTCGTTAGCCGAATCATGCTGTAACCGAAGCGGCGGAACGCTGCTGGGATATATTCATCCCGATCGCGACCTCGTTAGGTCTGCGCTTTCGTTGGACGTGGGTGGGGCAGGGCTACCAGATTCGGCTGGACCGCCCGCCCGAATAGCCCGATCGATGGTGCCGCCGCCGATAACGCGGTCACCGTCGTAGAACACCGCCAACTGCCCGGGAGCCACGCCCCAGATCGGTTTGGCAAAAGTGACGTAGCTTTGGTCGCCCGCAACCTGGACCGTTCCCGTCCGCTGTGGTGTTCGGTAACGCACTTTGATGCCGGCCGAAAACGTGCCCTCTGAGTGCTGGCCGGTGAACGAGAGGCGTGAGCAGTGAAGCGCCGACGCATCTGCCTCCGCCCGGTCGCCGATCACCACCTGATTCTCGCGCGATCGCAACTCGATGACATAGCGCGGCCCGGCAGCCACCACGCCCAGACCGCGGCGCTGCCCCACGGTGAACTCGTGGACGCCCCGATGATGGCCCACCACCTCACCGCGGGTGTCGACAATCTCGCCCGGGCGCTCGATCTCCCCGACGTACCGGCGCAAGAACTCTTTGTAGTTTTTGCCGGCCACGAAACAAATCTCCTGGCTGTCCGGCTTCTCCGCGACCGGAAGGGAGAAGTCGCGCGCTAACTGCCGAGTCGCGCGCTTCTCCATCTCGCCGAGCGGGAAGAGAATACGCCCCAAGTGTGACTGCTGCAGCGTGTGGAGCATGTAGGACTGGTCTTTGGCAGGATCTATCGCTTGCTTCAAGACGTGCTCTCCGCGCGTCTCATCCCATTCCGTCCTCGCGTAGTGGCCGGTGGCCACGAAGTCGATTCCTAGCTCGTCGGCTCGCTGGATCAGACCGTCGAAGCGGACGAACTGATTACAGCGTACGCAGGGGTTGGGCGTACGCCCCTGCAGATATTCGCCGGCAAAGTCGTCTACCACCGCGTGGCTAAACTGTTCGCGAAAGTTCGGTACATAGTATGGAATGCCGAGCCGAGCCGCGACTCGTCGGGCGTCGTCCACCGCGTCGATGGTACAGCAGCCCTGCATCGCTCCCGGATCCTCGAAGGTCTGGGAGCGATGCCAGATCTGCATCGTAATGCCGATAACCTCATACCCTTGCTGTTGGAGCAGCGCGGCCGTCACTGAGCTGTCCACACCGCCGCTCATGCCCACCAGGACTGAACCCTTACCTGTCATACCCGAATGTTATCCCGTTCTCTTCAATCGTCCGGTCCGCTTGGCAAAATGCTCGGCACGTGAGAACACCCAGACGCCCATCGGGATGGTGACGATGCCGATGATGGCCAGCGGAATGAGGGTCTCGGCCATCACTGTCCCGGTGGCGTGACCGATCAGTACGTCACGGGTGCCGCGGAGTACATAGGTTGCCGGCGAGATGTAGGACACCGCCTGCAGCCAACCTGGCAGAACCTCAATCTTGAAGTACACGCCCGAGATGAGCAGCAGGACGGCCTCGATGACGTACGTCATCTGGGCGCCCTTTTCGGTAAACAGCAGGGGCAACGTGGCGGCCATAATGCCTATACCCACGAAGCTCAGACTGCCCACCGCCACGATGGCCGCCGCCGGCAGCAAGCCGTCCTGATTTGCGCTGAGATGAAACATCCAGACCAGCACCACGAGCACGATCGAGGTGCGGACCAATCCGTAGAGCACGCCAAAGAGACTTGAGCCGAGTACGTAGGTCAGGGTCGAGATGGGCGACATCATGGTGTACTCGATGGTGCCCTCCCAGCGCTCCCATTGCACGCTTTCGGCGATGGCCATGAACAGATTGGCCATGTACGACCAAGTCAGGGCGCCGATGCCGAGGAAGAGCAGCAACTTTTGCACGTCGACATGGCTCCCGGTGACCGAGCCTACACTGGCTGGAATGTACATAATCGCGGCCGATTGAGCGACTGTATAAAGCAGGAAGGTGAGTTCCCATCCCCAGTACCGCTTGGAAAGATGGACGTTTCGCTCCACGAAAGCGTACGATGCCTTCACTTCGCGTAGGAGCGGGGCGTTCGAGGCGATCATTCTTCTCCTCCTTCATCGGCTTCCGAGAGACTACGGCCTGTCACTTCCATGAATACCTCCTCCAGGGCGGGCAGTTCTGCCGCGCCTCGGCGGTCTGCATGGATTTGTTTCAATTCTTCTGGTGTGCCCTCTACCGTGATCTTTCCTTTGTCCAGGATGGCCAGTCGGTCGCAGAGCGCATCCGCCTCTTCCATGTCATGGCTGGTCAGAAGCACGGTGGCGTCGTGCTGGTCGCGCAGTTCAAGAATGAATCGCTGCACGTCTTTCTTGGAGCGTGGATCCAGTCCAGTCGTCGGCTCGTCCAACAAGAGGAGCACCGGCGAGGTCAGCAGCGCACGCGCGATGGAGACCTTCTGCTGCATGCCGCGCGACATCTTCTCGACCGGCTGACGGATGCGCTCCTCGGGGATGCCCAGCGCGCCCAGGATGCGCACGATGTCCCTGCGTGCGACTGAGGCATCGACGCTGTAGAGCCGCGCCGCGTAGATGATGTTCTCCATGGCCGACAATTTTTTGAAGAGCGATGCTTCCACCGAGACCCGGTTGATCATGCGCCGCACTTTGGATGCTTCGGCGACCACATCCAGCCCAAAGACGTCGATACTGCCATCGTCTGGGAGGAGCAGGGTGGAGATTAGCCGGATAAGGGTGGACTTGCCCGAGCCGTTGCCGCCCAGCACGCCGTAGATCTCGCCGCGCTTTACCTGCAGCGAGACATCGTCGATGGCGATGACTCGCTTGCTGGGTTTCTTCCACGGGAGCGTAAGGCGGGATGGGCCGCCGAAGAACTTGGAGACGTGCTTCACCAGCAACGCCTGCTCGACCTCGGATCGACGCGCCACGATATCTGCTGCTACATTCAGTTCCAATACGCCGTTCATACTTGCCTCCAGAGTCAATAAAAAAGGACCGCGGGCCGTCTTAGCGGCCCGCGGTCCAGAGAGTCCTGGATCCAGTTGTTGACTCACGTCTGCATGATCACGGGCCGAATGACAAAGGGCACACTATCCCCGTTGGGCACAGTGAGCCCCGGGCGAAAGATGCCGGTCATAGGTCGTTTGGGATCTGTCATCTCGGTCCTCTGGTACGTTCGGTTACTGAACTATCTTAGCGGAGTGAAAGCGCGAGCACAAGTCGAATTTTGAGAGTGCGGGTTACCAGTTTTAGGTCAGCGGCTCACCTGAAGCGTCACGGCCCCGTCTACCAGCGCCTGGCCGCCGCCGGTGTCACCGTCGACGAGGTTTAAGGAGAGATAGTACCTGCCGGGCTGTAGCCCAGCCGGCACTACCAGTGTTCCGGCCCGTGTGCTGCGACCAGGTGGCAGGAGAACGACCCGACCAACCGAAGCGCCGCTAGTGCAGTCTCTTGAGGGATGCTGTGTGATGATGGAGGATGAAGCCTCCCTTGTACGTGCGTCCGCTGTCGGACGCCGAGCGCGAGTCCCTGAAGGCGGGCTTGCGCTCGACCGATGCCTT